>Ga0068856_100000672_pt1 | contig 37107 bp, 22 predicted proteins | sample KBSCornC62_FD_66595 | JGI IMG/M metagenome (GOLD analysis project Ga0068856, IMG submission 66595) | Corn rhizosphere microbial communities from Kellogg Biological Station, Michigan, USA - KBS Corn C6-2 | ecosystem: Host-associated > Plants > Roots > Rhizosphere > Soil ...
CAATTCAACGAGTGAACAGTTGCCGAAGGTCAAAGTGTTTGTGGCGTTTCACAGTTCGGCCCCTCACCTCGATAGCTGTATTGACCGATTGTTGAGCCAAACCGGCGTTTCGCTCGAGATGGTGTTTCTGGATCTCGGTCCCACGCCCCGATCTCATCAGCGGATCCCGACCGAAGACCCGCGCGTCACCCTCCTGCACCATTCCGCTGGGGAAGACATTTGGTCGTTGGTTGCCGGATGTTGTGAAGAGAATGACATCGTCCTGCTTCTTAACGGTAGCGACTGGTTGATCTCAGAAGATGCATTGGCCCAGTTGCAAGCAACCTTTACCGATCCCGCCTGCGTGGTAACGTATGGACAATTCCAATACGCCGACGGTTCCTTTGGTCTTGCCTGCTGGATTCCTGATATCAAATCAGAGCGGCTGCTGACTGACGATTGGCGTTGCACTTACCCACTGGCCGTCCGCGGGCGCTTATTACAACAAGTCGTACGCGAAGAACCCCTCGCGACAACCTCAAAAGGACGATTTGCGGATCTGCATGGCGAAGGTTTTCCTTCCGAAGAACACGTGGCCCTCGCTAGAAAACTCTTCGCGGCGGCCGGCTCTGGCGGAGTTCACTTCAATGCCTTTCCGATCTGTGTCTACGATTCCGAACGAACAAGTCAAAACGGCCCTGTCCAGGCGCCGGCCGGTGCGCCTTCTGTTTCGAAGAACACTCTCCCCAGGATTAGCTGCCTGTGCGTCACCTCAAATCACCTGGTGTCATTGAAAGAAGCCGTTGATTGCTACTGCAAGCAGACCTATCCAAATAAAGAACTGATCGTGGTCACCGATGGTGCTCCGCGGTATCGACAAGCGATAAGAGACTACATTAGTTGGCTTGGGAGAAACGATATTCAGTTTGTTTTTGCTGACAATACAGAACAGACTTTGGGCGCATTGCGAAACCTTTCGCTCGATGCCGCAAGGGGAACCCTCGTCTGCCAGTGGGACGATAATGATCTGAATCACCCACAGCGTCTTGAACGCCAGTTCGAGCACCTCAGCGCGGCGAAAGCGGATGGCTGTTGCTTTACCGATCAACTTCGATTCTTCTTTCGGCAGCGACTGCTCTATTGGTCTGAATGGCAAGCTAACGAAGTAGAGGGAATCAGGAATCTAATTCCGGAAACGTTGATGGCCTATCGCCATACTCGCTTGCGTCATGAGGAAATCACTGAGTTCACTGGAATAGGTGAGGACAGCATCGTGCTTGAACAGATCGCAGAGACTGGAACCGTGACGCCATTTCAGGACGCCGGGTTTCTCAACATCTGTTCATATTACGATCATAATGTCATTTCCGAAGCGCATCGACTAATCGCGATGCATAACAGCCGGTCAGTTGATTTTATTCGCGAACATGAATCGATCTTGCAACACGCGCTGGCTCATTACCGTCTGCCGGAACCTTATAGTGTGGTCACCGCTGATGGTCCGGTCATGTTAATTCAGAACCGGATGTAGTTTGTGGCCACAGCTCGACTAACGGCTGACCGCTAAAGCGCCAGTGTCCTTCCCATCTGCCTTCTGGTGTCTTGCGAAGAAAACAAAGTCTTCTTTTATTCAGCAGGGTAATTATCAGCACCGCATCGCCATCTTTATCCTCTTCTAATAGCCATCCATACGATCGCCCACTCCAAGTACACGTGAGGTCAGGTTGAAAAAGACAGTCTCCCGCCTGTTCTCCACCCGTGCGGCTGCAGAATATCCGGTTGGCGATTTCCTTGAATGCAGCCTGCTCTGCCGGTGTAAATGACAACTCTTCAAAACTGGCCGGCCATTGAGCCTGTAGTTCGCGCAATAACGCGAGGCATTGTTCCTCATAAATGAATCCCGCAACGCGTGTATTCCTCGCCGTGATTGTCCATTTCGCGTTGATGCGATGTTGGAAGAGCCTTTCCCTTTCCGCATCGAACTGGATTAGCACGCCGTAGTTGTCCAGCGCTACGGGCCGATGCGGAATGATGCTGTATTCCTGCGTGAGCTTGCGCCAGGCAAGGTGAAAAGTATCTTTGTCACCAAAGAACGCGGTGTAGTAGTAATCTGAATATTCGTTGAGATGCAGTGTCAATTGCATGGGGCGCCAGCAACGCCGTTTGTCGATGAGTAGTTGTCCAGTTTCAAATTCCTCCTCCTCTCGAAATGGCATATCCAACAACTCCCACGTGGCGTTAGTCACATTACTTCCGTCTATTTTCACGTCGGGCCAGAAGAGTGAACCGGTTTGTCGATAAAGGTCAGTCTCAAAGAGAAACTCAGGATTACGAACCGCTACATTATCAGCATCGATGTACAGCACTTCGGCGAAACGACTGTTCAAGATCGCATAAGGCTTCAGTTCCCAACCATCCAGCCGCCTCACGGGAAATTGTTGAGCTGCCGCGAACGCATCCCGAAAAACAACGTCGTACGGCTGAAGCAAGACTTTCGCTTCTTCAGGCATCTCTCGTGGCCCACGATGCCACAATTCAATGGGAAGGGTGCAACCAAGACTCCGGAGCACACGCACGCAGACCCAGAGGCAGGGAAAGTAGAGGCTGCCTCCGCCGCAGAGCACGATCCCTCTGCCTGCAAAACGGTCCTCCGGAAACGCCGGCAAAGATCGGAGTAGTTGGTCCACCATCTCGCGGTAATAATTTGCGTCTTTTGCAGTTGTTTCCGGCATCTTGTGTTAAGCGCTTGCGAATTCCTTGACTCACGATTCTCGAAAGATTAGATTCACCGGCGAATCGAAGCTAGTCACAATCAATAAGCTCAGTAAATCCTCGCATCGTTTTACTAATTCAGGACTACTAACGTCGTCGTGATAACTCTCACTCGTGTCGATGATACACGTCTCTATCAGGGCGAGCACTCGCTTGAACCTGGTTTTCTTACTTACTACGTCACTGAAGTGCCGGAAGGAGGACTTCCGCCGGTTCTTACGGTCGATGATGCATGGTCCAACCCCGGTCTGCGTGGCTACTTTCTGATCCTGAAGAACGAACCAATCAACCTTGAGAACTTCATCAGAGTCCTCGCAGAGCACGGCTTTGGTGTTCCTGAGCACGCCAGTTTCGCCTGGATCCAATACGAAGAGAGCACACTTAAATTGACTGTGCCTTATCAACTGGATCTCAAACCGGATGCGACCGGCGACAACGTCGTGATTGCGATGGAAACAGTGTTTCACTTCGGCAACTACGGTATTCCATTCATGCAGGACGGACTGGTTCGGGCATTTGGTGCAGAAGACTCCGGGATTCAAGAGTTTAGTTTTGAATATCCACTCGCGTATCCGCCTGATGGTCCTCCGAACCTGCCTCCCGATCTACCGCCGGCTCAAGGTACAGGCGTGAATATGCCGCTTCTCGGTCCCCAGCGATATGTGTTGCGGAGCCTGGCGATTGTCGGCGACTTCTCCAACGACACGACGCAGGGTTTGAATGTCGGACTGCGTTACTTCTATATGACTAACGGCCAGGTCGTATCGCAGTTCTACCCCATATTCACACCCTTGGGTGGCCGCCTCGTCGAGTTTTGGCTCAACTGGGATCCACTCGAACCACTGGACCCACAAAGATCGTGGATGAAGTTCACTGGTAACGCTTATCAGGCGACAATCACTGGAGAAGGCCAGGGCACGATCACGGTGGCAACGAACGGCAACGTGCTACCGTCATGGCTGCGAACGATCTATGGCAAGCCTTTGTGGCTGCGCCCGGTGTTGGAAGGCGAAAATGCCGCGCGTCTCGTGTTACAGCGCATGCCGGCGGAGAAATCCGGTGAGACAGCGTTCTACATGGTGCCCGCCGGTGATTTCGAATTACTGGCCGAGGAAACAAACAGCGTCCCAAGTCCCGCCGGAGAACTGAATCTGCTTTGTGGACTCGCTGGAACCGAGTCGATCGGTTTTACTCCGGGAACGTTTCAGACGCCATTGACGACGATCCGTTTTCATCCCCATAAGCCTGCCTTCGCGCCGTCTTTTCCGCTCACTAGCTCGGCAATAACACTCACTTCCAACGGTCTTCAATCCAGCGCGTCTGCCTTGGCCCCCCTGTTGGATGACAGTTGGACCACTGCCTGGGTCAGCGTTGCTCCTTCGACGGGAGCGTCGAATGTCAGGACAGTCTATTACGCACAGCCGGAACAGGCATCGCTCTATGATGCAAAGCAAACTGCGGCAGCTTCGAACATACTAGAGTTGTTTCAAGCACCAGTCGCGCAGTTTGACAGCAACTCTCTCGTTCAAAGTTATCCTCTTGCCGTTTACGCTGGAGTGCCCGCCACTGAAGATGGTTTTCCCGCCAAAGCTGTGCGCAACTTTGAAATGCAGATTATAAGCCGTTTCCGCAAGGTAAGGATTACGGAGATTGCGTCGGGAGGTGGACCTCCGCCGCCAATACCGCCCCCTCCGCTTACCACGACGACTCCGCAGGGTCTACTGGCAGTGATTGAGGGAATGGATTGGAAATCGGTGTTGTTGGCCCAGAACGAGGGAGACAGACTGGAGTTTCTCAATCTCGGTAACGAGCTGCGAGATGCTCTTCAGTCGTCCCAGTTGTTCCTGGTAGCTTCGCTGGCGGCGCCATTCGGGCAATTTCTACATGACATTACGATTGCTGAGTGGCCTTTTCACATCAACGTAGGTGAGGGAGGCGACGATGATTATCGTAACGTCCTGATCTTCAAGTTTGGAACCGGTGCGATCAAAGACTTCGTTACTAATCCAAAATCCTGGACCAGTGCCGGTGTTTTTAACCAGGATCCCGACCGCATGTCGTTGTGGTTGCAGAATTACATCACTAGCGCAGAGACAACCGCAGAGGACAATTATCGCTTCAGGAAATTCGTCAATCTCGCCTCCAATCCAGCCTGGGAAGGAATCCTGGCTCTCCGCGTCACAGTCGGAATAAACGAGTTTCCTGACGATCTGAAAGGTTTGCTGGCTGGTATCGACCTCGAGACTTTTGCTGCGCATCACTTCGGGATCGAAAGCAGCTTCGTACAGTCTGACAACGGATTGAAGCAAGACAAGAGTTCACTCTTCGGACTCATCAGCTACGTCGATCGGGATTACCCTGCGCGCCAGTCGACTGTCGCAGTCCAGAAGCAGAACCGAATGGGCTTCCATGGAGTACCGATGGTCGAGGCTATCGATCCGGCACATGAACTCTACGACTTTAAAGTTTTACAACTCGAAGTGGTTTTTGAAAATACGGACCTGCTGGATTTCACGAGCCGCATCCAACTCACCACGACGAGATGGTTTGGCGAAGTGGCAACCTTGCAGTCCGGCTATCCTCCGGACCCGATCGACATGCAATCGATCGAACTGGACGGTAGTTACGAAGTACATGACGGCCAACGTTCTTATTCGTTCTATACCGAGCTGAATAACACTTACAAGTTTCTCATCACCAGCAACGTCCTGAACTACGTGCAAATCGTGAAAGCACGATTCGAGACGCTGCGTAGCGAACCGTCAGGCACTTCGGAATACATCTTTACTCGTTTCTCATTTTGGGGTTGTTTGAATTTCAAGGACCAGCCCGGCTTCGACCTGTTCTCGTTTGGTAGTGAAACCACTGCTGAACTTTCAGACAGGCAGGGCCTTTATTTTTCCAATCTCGGCCTCGCGATGGACTTCAAGCTGCTTGCCGACGAAACAACGGTTGATCGCGGTTTCATCTTCGACGCCGGTAGGGCAAGTTACGACATTTCACAAAGCCAGGTGCGCCCCGACAGTCTCGTTAATCGCTTTCCGATGAAAGTCACGTCGATCTTGCAGAACGACGGGAGCGGACGTCCCAAAGATCTCGGTTATCTGTCGGTTCGCACTCCGAAAGACTTCAAGGCCGCGAGTTTGTCGGACGAATGGTATGCGATCAACTTCGAACTCAACCTCGGCAGCATGGGCGCGCTGGCACAGAAGGCTGGATTTTCCGCGGGGCTACTGCTTGCGTGGAGCCCGTCTGAAAGTATTCGCGCCGAGGTCGACATTAAGCTGCCAGGCACAGGCGGTGGAAAGAAGTTGCTGAGCCTTCAGGGTGTTTTGAAACTCAGCATTCAGTTTTTTGAGTTCACCACGACGATTGGGGAATTGTCAGAAGTGCAATATGAATTACGCTTCAAAAACGCGGGCCTCAGTTTGTTAGGGAAGAAGCTTCCGAATGCCGGCGCGGTGGACATGGTGCTCGGGGGCGATCCCTTTCATCAACTCGAAGCCGGCAGCTTGTCGTGGGTTGCCGCGTATTACCGTGATGAAAAGAAGGGATAGACACCAACGCCATCATGAAGTTTTAAGCTCCAGCGAGATTCGTCAGAGGAGAAATCGCAGCCGTGGCTGACATCAAGTTGTTGCACTGGAACATCCAGACCTGGTCGGATAAGAAAAGCAGCAATGTAAACGCGCGGGCCTTGCTCAATTACGTTGCCCACGTGATCCTCGAATCAAAGGCAAACATAGTGTCTTTGTTAGAGGTACACAGTTCTTACGCCGATGCAATCTGCCAACATTTGCTTGCTTCAATCATAACCATCCTGCAGATTCAGCCCAGAGCGTGCCCGTGGCGGTATTACTGGATTGATAGCGGCGAACGTGAAGCATACGTAACTCTTGTTAAGTATGGTAACAACTTCGTAGCGTGGAACGCTGGGAAGAGTGATAAACAGATCTGCGGACTTTCCAATCAGGCGAAAGTGACTGAGCAGAAAGGCACGCTGGAATTCTGTTCAACCAGCAGCCCTCGCGGTGGCCGGCTCCCGTATTACACTTCGTTCAAAACCACCGATACAAACAAGAAGTTCACTGTTGTGGCATATCACGCGATGTACGGTGATTCTACGCCGGACGGAGTTCGTAGTGCCGGTCTGCTCGCTCAAAACAAGGCCGTCAACGATAGTGGCGTAGCAATAGCACTGGACGCTTCACTCCCTTCCGGCGACTACAATGTTCACTATGAAGTTAATCAATGGGCCTACGCGAATCTGCTGGGGTTGCCTTCATGGTACGCAACCAAGGACAAGACCTCGCTCAAGGCCTACACACCCCCGGAGGGGTATTCAAACTCGATGGATTACAGAAGTAGCGCTTATGACAATATCTTCTTCTACAACGGCAAAAAACCATCGAATCAGCCTGTGGGTCGTGTCTTTGATCTGATTAAGGATTCCACTTTACCAAAGACCGGCACCGGGTTGCTCTCCCGTGCGATTACGAACTTCGCCCGTAGTGGGATCAGAAATGAGATCTTGCTAGGCAAGATTCCACCGGCAAGTTTTGAAGACTCCTGGCACATTGTCAGGGATGCCATCAGCGATCATCTGCCGGTTGTTATTGAAGTGACTATCTGAAATCGAAGCTGAGACAGTCGTATGGATCTGGCGGAAATCCTAGCAATACTTGAAGCCAATACGCAGAACGGCACGCTCACGCTGCCTCCCGACGCGTTGCAGTCACCACCGATTGAGGAGGTCTTCAGCGATTACCTCCTCAACCTGCCTCTGGTAATTGAACAAGCCAGCATCATCCCGGTTGTTGATCAGAACGTCACCGTCGCGGGCCAGGGCGCATCGTTTCCTTTTGAGAACTCATTCGTCACCGCTACCTTCACCGCACCCGGCGGCGTCGCAGCGATGAGTCTTTTTGCAGACGGTTTCGCAAACCAAACCACCCGATGGAATTTTTCCGACGCGTTCCCGGTTCTTTCAGATACCTTCTACAAAGAGTTGGAGTTCACTAAAGCTGAGCTGACTCTATTCTCGTCAAATGTATCAGTCACGCAGCCCGCTGGATTGTTTTTCTCCGGTACACAAAAACTAACGGGCACGCTGGGCACAATCGCTAAGCTGCTCAAAAGCGACGAACTCAAACTGAACGGCGCGCTTCGTGTCGTCGGTGAACCGACCCCGCCAACGGCTGTCCCGGAGATGGACCTTCAGGATCCAAAACCCGGAATTGAGTTTGGGATGCAGTTCATCTACCACTTAATCGATGGATCCGCGCTCACCGAAGATCGGGTGACTCACGAGCAAACCACTGTGCCTGTGCCGGAGATGCGGCTGATCTCAAGTATCGCTGTCGATACAGAACAGGGCAGTGAAACCATCGAGGTCGAGACTCATTTCGCCCCTCTGGTCGACCTGCTCCTGTTTCAAGCAGACATGGACAAGGTTCTGGTCGTCAGTCAGGCGGCCCTCAACCAGTTGGCGGAAGACATAAACCTCGCCAGGCTTTTGCCACCGCAGTTGCCGCTGGTAAATCGTTTCAGGCTGGGCGACTGGAGCATGGCGGTCATACCTGATCTGCTGCTGATCAGCACCATCACGATCGGAGTTGGAATCTCTGAGTCGTGGACCATCATTCCGAAGTACTTCACCCTCCAGGACATCTACTTAAACTTCTCAATAAGTTTCCTTAGCGACAATCCAGAAACAGATGCCGCCCTGACCGCAACGGTCAAGATCCTTGATGGCGACGCAGCATTCACGATGGTTGTCGATGCGCAGTATCCAAGTTATGTCGTTAGAGGTTTCCTTGATGATGGAACTGAAGTCGATCTCATAGCGCTGGTGACATGGTTTCTCGGCGAAACGATTGCAGACAGCTTGCCATGCAGTGACCTCAGGGTCATTGTGATGAACCTGCTGATCGACTCGAGGAATTCGACGTTTACATTCGACACGGTCATCAGGTCTAACTGCTCGTTCGACCTCGGAGTCGTAGCGTTCAACCTGACGCAGATCGATTTCAACTTCAAGTATGTGGCAGGAAAAGCAACTGGCGGGTTTAAGGCGAAGTTTTGGGTCATTCCTCCAGGGACGACGAGTCCGGTTTCTCAACAGCTCTTCGAGGATCCTCCCGAAGGCGCCGTCGCGATGCAAGTGTCAGCGGCTTATAACGGCGCTGAGAATGGTTGGAGTTTTCGCGGCGGTCTCGCGCCTGACGAACAAATTGATCTGACCGCCATCGTCAAACGCTATTTGCCCGAGCCGTACTGGGCTTTTATTCCCACCAGCGTCGTCATCAACCAACTCGACGTAGGTTTTGAAACGGGTAAATCGCAATCGTACGACTTCTCAATTGGGGCCGAGTGGACGATCGGTATCCTGAACACCACCATAGGCGGCCTGGTCAAAATCAGATCTTTTGAGGAGGGCAGGGAACGTAAAGATGAGGGTGAAATTCAGGGATTCCTGCGATTTGGCGGGTCTGATGATGAGGGTGGCCTTGAATTCAAAGTCAAGCAAAGATTCGACGATAAGTTGGAGGAGTACGAGTTTGAGTTCCTGGGCTGGCAGGCTAAGCTTAGTTCTAAAGCCGCACAGAAGACGCTGACCTTTCACGCCATCGACGAAAAAACGCTGGGCGAGATGATCGAGGTGCTGATCAATGCGGTGATTCCCGGCGCGGATATCACCCTCGCAGCTCCGTGGAATGTACTCAACAGCATCAAGGTGAAAGATTTCGAATTTATAGTGGACTTCTCTGAGAACTCGATTCCGCTGACGGCCGGCTTCACTTATCCGCTCAGAATAAACCTCGGCTTTTGCAGCATCGACGGCATCGGGCTCGAATACGACGTTCAGTCCGGTGAAGTGAACTTCCAAATCCTTAACGGTCAGTTTCTCGGACAATCGATTGACGAACCGTTGGAATGGGACATTGTACATCCTGAAACAACACCGGCCGTTCCTGGCCAGGGCTCGGAATTATTCCGTCTCGACTTCCTCGGTATGGGCCAACACATGGCCGTGGTGGATACAGCCACTCACGCGTTGGCACCGGTTCCGGCTTCTGTGACGGCAGCAATCGCTCAGCTCACCGAGGCTTTCAAACAAGAGGGAAACCTGACGTTACGTTTTAACGAAGCCACTGACTGGCTGATTGCCACTCGTTTCACAGTGCTTCAGGCGGTGGACCTCGCGGCGATTTTCTACGATCCGTATTTGTACGGGTTGATGGTCAGCGTGACTGGAAGCAAGGCCGGCGAAAAACTCCCGATCTTCAACGGACTGGTCTTCGAGATCCTCTACAAGAAGATCAACGACACCATCGGGATGTGGCAGATCGATCTCACACTTCCTTATTACATTCGCAACCTCGAATTCGGCGCCGTGTCAGTGACGCTGCCGAGTATGAAGCTTCAGGTCTATACAAATGGCGATTTCCTCGTTGATTTTGGTTTTCCTGTGAACGACGACTTTAGTCGCTCGTTCTCGATCCAGGCGTTTCCATTCGTCGGATCGGGTGGCGTCTACTTCGGCAAACTCAGCGCCGCTACTAGTAACGTGACTCCGCAAGTCACGACTGGCGGCTTTAGTCCCGTGATCACGTTTGGATTGGGGCTGCGTTTTGGTCTGGGCAAGGACATCAAATACGGACCGTTGAAAGCGGGCCTGAGCGTTACGATTCAGGGTGTGCTCGAAGGTGTGTTCGCCTGGTACAACCCTTACCCAACCTCACTCACGGCAGGCTCGATCGGCGAAGCGCAACTCGCACGGGTGGGTTCGCGCCAACTTACCGCATCCGGAAGTGACAGTAGTTTTTACTACCTGATCCAGGCGCGCGTGTCGCTCGTCGGAAAGATGTACGGCACAGTCGATTTCAAAATCGTCAAGGCCACTCTGGACATCGAGATTCGAGTCAGCATCCGTTTGGCACTCGAGTCATATCGCGCGATCGACGTAGCTTTCGAAGCAAGAGTCTCGCTGACGCTGAGAGTCAGGGTCAATCTCGGCCTCTTCAAAGTAACCATCAAGCTTACCTTCTCGATGACCCTCAAGTTTTCAACTACGATTGGGAGTAATTCAGTTCCACCCTGGGGACAAACCACGCTACTGCGGCAAACGTCTTTCATGCGCCGGCTTGATGCGTCTCCCGACGAAGAGTGCCAGGGGGTTCCCACCATGAAGTGGCAGCCCGTCTTGCTTGATAAAGCGGTAACTTTGCCGGTGATGTTTGTGCCTCAGTTTACCGCCGGCACCGCTGGAGCCTTGAACGCCGATAGTCCACGAAAGCCGTACGTGGTGGCGATGACGTATGTGGACAGCACCAAATCCACCGATCAATCGGCGCCGCTGCCTCCGTTTGAGGAGATCGCTCAGGCCACACTGTTTTGGACTCTGAACGCATTCCTGAACAGCGGCAAGGACAACACTACTCTCGAGCAGTTGTTGCAAGAGGACATTACGATAGATCAGTTAAATGAGATCTTCTGTTACCTGACACAGGACGGGGTCGAACCGTTTACTGAAGACGAGGTGTTTGACTTCCTGAAGAATTACTTCCACTTCTTCGTCGACATTGCACCGGACACTGGTGACGATCGGGACGTCAGTATTTTTCCGATCATGCCGTTGTTGAAGCTGACGACGGACACCGGCGTTGACGTCGACTTCCAGACGCAAACGATCGTTGGTAATGAATACCTGGCGACGGTCAAAGCGTATTTCGAAGAGTTGGCGGTTCGTTACAAGAGTCCAGCAGAGAAGGCAAACTCGCAGTCGTCGCGAGAGCCAGTTGAACCGGATGAAAAATCGCTGGCATCTTTCATCTTTCTCGATTTCTTCGCGATGCTCGCACGCTCGACGATCCAGGACGCGATCGGCCTTTTGCAATCTTCGGAAGAGCCGGTCGAACCTGATGAATCGCTCACAGCCTTCGTTCAACGAAACACGCGGCTGGCGATCGACGTGGTGAGTCTGGCCATGGCAAATGAGAGACGGCCGTTGCGCGCGGGTGTGCAGTTGCATGTGATCGGAGTCACCTACACGGTGAAGCGCGGAGACACGCTGCAAGCAATCGCGGCGAAGTTCAATGTTGATATTCTTGAGTTGAGGCTTGCTAATCCGCAAATCGAAAATGGACTAAGACCCGCAGCCGTAATCCGGCTGCCTGAAATCAACTTCACCACGTCAGAGACAAACCCTGAAAGTCTGTTGACCATCAGTCGCATTTACGGTGTCTCCGTGGCGAAACTCGCGCAGGCAAATCAGGACGTTGCCGAACTGTTCCGCGCCGGCGAATTCCTGGCGGCACCGTATGCGCAACAGGAAAATGTCGCCAAGCTGGCATCGCGTTTGGCGCATGACGGCAAGTTTAATGAGCTTTCGGGACTAGCAGCGCGTGTGTTGTTGCAAGGGCTGCGGCCACCTTCTCCACCGGACAGCCCGCAAGCCGGTGCAACCGCTCCTCTTTATGAACTAACTGGCCAGCAGATTGACGCTTCGGATTTAACCGTCGGTAGCAGGATCAGGCTCCGAGTGCCCATCGACGCCAGTAGCTGGTTTACCCTGCGCGATGACGGTGAGTTTTTGACGTACATCGTCAACGCGGAAGCCGCTGCCATTTTAGATTCACTGGGTACTGCTCCGTTTGGTCCGGAAGCCAAGTCTCAGACGGTGGAGTTGTTGCGCATCGAGCCACGGCGTTTCACGCTTCCCACCAGTATCATCTGGCACTCACCCAACCCCGCCGTTACCACCGACCCTAACTGTGGGCTCGACAAGGCAATCGAACCAACTCTATGGAAGTTCCCCAGTGAATTGATGGATGTCATCACTGGACCACAAGCTCTTCAACCCGAGGTTGAGCTTTGGACACAGAGACAGGAAGCTCCGGGACAGCAGGAGTATCCGAGAGAGTTAGTCGAGTGCTACATATGGGCCACCACTATCGAGATCCAGGTGCGTCAGACGGCTTCGGGCGACGAGGTTTTTCTACCCAATACCTACGAACTGACGGGCATCGATTCGGGTGGCAGCATGTTGCTGGAAAACCTTTTGGTTTGGTATGCCCGCGCGAGTGCTCCTTCGATTTATGATCTCCAGATCCTCTATCCTCCAAATCCTGGCGCGGCCGGACAAACGGAGCCGCCAGTCGGATTGCAATCGGATTCCGACCCGACGTTCTTTTTACTGCAAACAAATCTTTCGACTGCTTCGCAACCGCCTCAAGTCTCCGCAGCATTAGCAAGCCGGCTGGCCGCATATTCACCCCAAAGCGATCCCCTGGGCCAGTATGATATTGAGTTTCTTAAACTCTTATGGGAATTCTCGGTCGTAAACAGTGGCGGTTACGTGCTGTATTACGAATCCACCGCGAACGAGGGATTGCCCGGCTACCTATTTAGCCAGGACGGCGTTGCCAGGCTCACTCTCCTGATCACTTATGCGTCAAATGACAACGTGCTTCAGAATTACCTGAACACCGTTGTCATTGACCAGGTTATCGACACCGAGAACGAGCTGGTATACATAGCGCCAAAGTCGCAAACGGTTTCGAACTTCAAATTGTCAGATAATGAAAGTCTCGCGGACGTGGCAGCGCGATACCGCGTGAAGGTTTCGCAACTAGCCACTCAGTACAACAACGCGCACGCGACGCTTGCGGAGGGCAAGCACATGCGAGTTCCTCCGTTGACTTATCGTGTTCGCGCTGGCGACTCGTTGGAAACGATTGCGAGGAATGCCAACGTCACGCCACAATCGATCGCCGCTTTGAACCCTGACAGGAATCTGACGGATCTCTCCGACGTCCGCTTCCTGCGTGTTCCCGAAACAGTTTGGCGCGTCAAAGCCGGCGATACTTTTGCCTCACTCGCAGAGCGCTTTTCCACTACTGTTGTGACGTTGGCCCACGCAAACAAGACTGTTCCGGGTTTGGTGGAGGGAAGCCTCGAGTTTGACGATCGATTGGAACAAGCTATCGCGACGATCCCCGCCGGCAACGTCGCGTTCAACTTCACACGACCAGTCCCGGTAATCTCCTCCGATCCGGCCATCGCGCCGCAGGGGCAGTTGGATGAGCTGTATAACCTACTCGGTTACCGCATTAAAGAAGGCAATGGTTTTATAGGCACGAATTCTGCACTGCCCATTAGTCCGGTTACGCCTGATGAGTCAGACCAATGGATCTACGACTCAGTCGTGCCTGTTTTTCCGTTTGTAACTCCGCTGCCGGATCCAACTGAGGGCGTTCCCGATCCGCGACAGGATCCGTATAACGGTGTCGGAAGTAAGGTTGAATTGAATTTCAACTGGCAGGACTTGTTTGGCAATTGGCTCGATTCGGATTACCAGAACCCGAGTTGGCCTGACCAGGAATTTTCGATTGGTTATATCGACGATCTCATGCCGTTGGACCAGTGGCCATCAGTCAACACTGACTACGTTATCGCGCGTGGGGGCGACGGTAATCCCGAATTGTCCGTGACGCTGCGATTCAACGCGGACCTTTATCTTCCAGCCGACGATCAGGAACCCGCCCAGGACATGGCGCTGACTGATCTCGGCAAGTTCAGAACCATCTACTACCAGCTCACACAGGCGGACGTCACCGTCACGCTCAGCTCAACCATGCGGCCAGTGACTCCTGTTGCAGCTGAGTCACCAAAAGACGTGATGGTCAATTTTGCGCTGGCGATCATCAACTTCCTTACCGTAGTCAGTGAAGGTGGATCTCCCTCTCAGCCACCCGCCGACGCCGCATTCTCGCAGCCTGTTGCAGATGAAAACTCGCAGAATCTTTTTGCGCTTGTCGTGCGCGTTCAAATCACACGTAGTCTGGATCTCGTTGCCGACGAGTTCAAAGACATTCCTTCGGTGAGCAAAGTGAGCAGTCGCGTTCCGGCTAATGCGGGCGACGCCGGCCAGACGGCGTTAGAGGCTGAGCCCGCACCTCCTTTATCGCTCCAGGAATTTGCGCTGCAATTGGAGAACGCGTTCCCGAGTTTGAAAGTATTGGTTGCGGCTCCGAAGAAGAGTTTGGGCGAAGCCTCTGAAGAGATCTGGATTGCGCGCTTCAACGAGACGCCAACAGGCATCGCATTCACGATCGATGGTCAAAACCCTTCATTCTTCGCGGTCCCCCCGTTGGCGCGCAATCTGCTTTCGCGGCCGGACGTGCTCGTTTATCCGTATGTGCCCGGCAAATTTATCGGCGATTCGAGTTCGATTACGACTTCGCAAAACAGTGTGGATCTGGACCAGATGGGACGGGACTTTCTAACCGCGATGGAAGAAGTGCTTGGTCCACAATTCTCGGCTCAAACCTGGAAACTGGAATACGGCTCAGGCGGTAAGTCCAATCCGAGCGATCCACCGGATCCGGAGACAACGCCTTACGAGGCTATTGTTGCCGCCAAAGAATTACTCGCGAACGCGATCAGTAATCGCGTAGTTAACGTTTTCGAGACAAGCGGTTCGCCTGAAGGCCTTGCCGATGCTCGCGAACAACTTCGCCAGCAGTTGCTCGTCAAACTCACAGCGGCTTTTACTGTCGACGTCGTGATGCAGTATCCGGTCGAGGTCACGCATTCACAGTATGCTGCTGATGATCCATTCGCGCCGCGGTTGTTTGGTAAACCCGTGACGGACAATCCGGAAGATCCGGCGGCTGTGGAGAAGAAAAACGCGTTTTCGTTTTCGACCGGCACGTTTTCGCTGGCCAAACGTCCCACCGGCACGCGCCTGACATTCTCCTTCGATACCAATACCGAACAGCAGGGCAAAGGTGGAGCGCAGGTCGACGATGTGTTCACGATCGATCTCTACCACCAGATCAACGCGCTGGAACATGAGATTCATCCGGTCGAAGGCATCGGAGGTTATCTCGCATCGTCGTGGTTGACCTTTGTCCTGCCCGGAACTATCGACACGCCGGGCGAGCAACCGACTCTGGTGCCACTCGGTCAGCAAACCATTCCCGTACCGTTGCGCGCTTATCCGACGCCACCGTCTTTGAGCGAACAAACTTTTATTCCTCTGGTGAAGCAGTTTGTCGGAGACGCTAATGAAGTCGAGGCCGCAGGAGAACAGTTGTTACTTCAAGCTCGCGCGTGGAAGTATGTCTGTCAGTACGAGTATGTCGGAGCAGCCCACGACAAGATCCTGGCGAACATCAAGTTGAATGTACCGGCAACCGAAGTGGTACAGGCAACATTCAGTGACGCGGACAATCCCGATCTGTTTGCGGCGTTGATTCAGTTCACTTACGCCTATCCGGGCATAGCAAAGGATCTCGATGAATTCCTTGTGACGGGAGGCAACACTCAGACGGCCTTCAATGCGATCAGTTCTTTCGCGTGGTTGGCTCAGCGAGCCGCAAATGCGTGGACTACGTGGCAAGACGATAGCGTTCTTCATCAAACCACGCCGCCGGAGTCGCCTGAATATCACTTTGTGATCACGCAACGTGCTCAATTAGTCCATGACGTGAATGCGTTGGTGGTGGCGGTGACGGCGGATGGTGCGTTACGGTTGCCGGCGTTACCGAAAATTGAGATCGCTGGTTATAAGACTGAACCATGGACGACTCTGGGCGGCCCTTCTGACGACGACTCAGCCTATTACTTCTTTAGGAGCTTGGACGATCTTCAGATATTGACCTATGAAGACGGCCGGAATCTGAGTACACGCGGTTTGGCTTTTCCCGAATTTGATGTGCTGAAGGTTGAAAACGCCTGGGCGGGAGCGGCAGTCAAACGTAATGAAGATTTGTTGCCAAACGAAATCACCAATCCAGATTTCGTTTTGCAATCACCTGTGGTGAGGTTCGTCAACGTTCTGACGCCACTGCTCGATCCTGACGTCGAGATCGACATTGCCGAATTTACAACTCAACGGCCAGCGTCGCTGGCGCAGTTTCTGAGCAACTTCCTGATCGCGTTCTTCGACGAAGCTCAAACGATCGGCAACGAGAGTCGTACAATTCGGCTGAATGCATCTTATGGTTATGGACTTGACTCGACCGCGGGCTCGACGTCAGAGGAAATGCCTGACCTGAACATCACGCTTCCGATTCTACTCACCACGCCGACTTCAATCTCGATTTTGAAGCAGAATCTGGGACCGACCAGTCCGTTCGTCAGTTCTGTCTCGGCCACGATCACCGCCTGGGTCAACCAAAATGACCCGAGCGGTTTCCACGACAGCGGCCGGCTCTGGTTCGACCTGTCCGTCTATTCGAGTTTGAGTGAGACCCAGCTACCAGTCCTGCGCATGCGGCGTCTGTTTTTGGAAACCGCGCTGCTTCTCGTGCCCTAACCCAATCAGAACCAGATTTACATCTTGGTAGAGCGCACGGTTCCGAGGGCGAAATTGGACCATCGGCGTTGAAAATGTGAGTTGGTAGTTTGGTTGTGTCTAGGCGCCAAGAACACTCGATTCATAGGGTGGACCAACAGTTGGGTAACGGCGAAGAATCCTAGTCACAGTTGGATTGTTCTGGTCCGTACAATTGTTCTCATTAAAAGTATTGTCATACTAAATTTCGTAGAAAATTTTGTTGACAGTGGTTCAGTATGAGAGTAGATGGCCGCGCGTCTTTTAGAAACTCATACTCTCAAGTTAACGGTTCCATTCCCCTTCTGTCGTACTTCAAAGAAAGCCTCGTCCCCGACAAGGTATTGATGAATAAAAAGCCGGACCTCTTAAAAAGAAGCGGCTCCGTAATCAGTTAGCAGCTGACGACGGAGCCTAACCAAAAACTCAAAACCTCTGCAATGCTGTGCAAAGGATGAGTTCTAGGCAAAGGCATTCTAGCCCACAGCGCGCAGAGGGCTCAACACACAGGAGCCGTTATGTCGCGCGTTTCGTCTTTATTCAATCGCACTCGCAACCACTCTCCTATCTGCTACGGCTGATTGCTGGCGATCAGTCCATTGCGACGAAAACTTTCAAGTAACCCTTTCCTATCGAAACACCGAGGTTGTTTTCGGGACGCTCGAGCCTTCAGTTGCACTCATCATCGACATCGCAGGTTTGAGGGGCCGGGTCACCAAAACCGGGCATGGAGCCTGGCGCAAAACTCGATCTACATTGGATCCGAATAGAGTTCGCATTCCGAAGCCGGCGCCGTGCGCTCCGAGACAGATCAAGTCGATCTTATTCTTCTCGGCATAGTTCAGAATTTCGCGATAGGGTTGACCTTCGCTAACGGCGTGCTTGATCTCACACCAAAGGTGAGCCTCTGCCGTAACCACCCTTTGCAGACGGTGAGCTGCCTTGTGGTATGCACCTTCTCGCCCAGGGGGATACCAGGAAATCTCAGTTTCATCTATTGAAGAAGGAGGCAGGACGTGAAGCAGGTGTAACTCTGATTGATATTCCTGTGCGAATGACAGCGCGTAGTTAAGTGCCAACTCTGAATAGTCAGAAAAATCGTAAGCCACCAACACGCGTTTAAGTTCGATCTTTGCGCTGGATGCAGCGACCCAATCGCGCTCGTCGCTGTGCATCACAAGGACCGGGCAAGGAGCAGTGCGTGAAACTGATTCGGCGGTCGACCCCAAGAGCGCCGCCCGATGCGGTCTCCGACGTGAACGCATCACGATTAGGTCAACTCTGAGTATCGCCGCCTTCTGGGCGATTGCTTCACCAACGTCATCGCACGTGGTCACCAGGCTTTTCCAATGTAGCCCACCGAGATCTTCCGAACCCCAATATTTGACCAATGCGTCTTTCACTGTTTGCGCCGCATGATCGTGGGCGTTGGGATTACTGGTTGGAGCATTCGTATCGCAATGCAGAAGGATTAACTCCGCACCGTATGCTCTCGACATTGCCACTGCATATCGCAGCGCCTCATCTGAATCTGGTGATAAGTCGGTTGGACAAAGGATCGATTCGATCTTCATAAGTTTTGACCAGGATTAAAGTCCTGCCTCCAAAAACTACCATTAGCAACCAATGTTCCTCGAAAAATACTTACGTTTCCGGACTTTTAATTATGAACGACTGCGAATATTCCCTTAACTGCTCGGGCATATTTCGCAGTTTGTGCGAAACACGACGGCCCACTTTTGCTGAACTCAGATATCTGCGAAATACAGGTTTGCCGAAACAAGTACTGCAGTTCATACAGGCTGGCTTGATTTCTCGATGTGGAAAGACTGAACCGGTGAGGTGCTAGCGATTTTGCCGTGCGTTATTAATTCTAGCCGCATTCCAATGCCAATCCATCCCAACCTAAAGGTCACACCATTATGAGTCGAACCATTCACTAATGCCTCAACTGGCTCAACAAAATGACGTCCACCTTCCACGAGAGCGCGGCCCGTCGTGGGATCGAGCAAGAAGATGCGGTAATTGCTGTTACGTGTCTGCACGGATATCGTATCGAACGGCGCCAATGTGTCCAATGCGATGCCGTCTTGCGTGCGATCGACTTTCGCCAAGTCTTCGAGCACTTTCGTGTTTGAGATCGCATCCACATCGTCGCTGCTCGCGACGCCTAGCGTCTCGATTTGTTCCTGACTCCCGGCAAACCTGCCATCTTGGTTGAGTAGTTGTTCATGTCCAGCGGTATTCAGAATTGCGTTCATAGCTTTTATTACCTCGCCGCGTTCCTTTTGGTAATCAAGGCTTTGCCCTGATTTGTGTAAGGGCAAGGAATGTGCCGCGCGAATTTGACGTTCTTGAGCCGGTACAGCCTTGATTTGAATGGAATCTTGCGAGCTCTCACGCAAGTGCTGCGGAAGATTGCGCAAGCACTAGTGAGGGCGCGTAAAAATCTTATTGGGTTGAATTTGCAGGAAGGTGGATCGTGAAGGTCGCCCCTTGACCGAGAGTAGATTGAACTTCAACTCTCCCGCCATGAGCGCGAACTATGCGACGAACTGCGGGAAGCCCGAGGCCAGTGCCACCGGCCCTCGTGGTAAAGAATGGATTGAAGACTTTGACAAGATCATCCTCACTGATGCCCCGGCCGTTGTCAGACACGATAACGATGGCTTCATTCTCAAATTCCGTGTCGGTTTGACCGACCTGAATGTTAACCTCGCCGTTCCCGTCAATGGCATCAATCGCATTGATGATTAGATTTAAGACGGCGTCTTCGATTTGCGCAGCATCGATTGGAATCGTGATTGGATCTTCGGGAGGATCGAATTCGATCTTAATACGATCTTTGGTTGACTCATTACTCGATTGAGAGCGCGCTAAATTTACTGCGCGGGCGACAATCTCAGTTAACGACGTCGCTTTTACAGACACTAAACGCGGCCGCGCACGATCGAGCAGCGCCCGCACAGTGCTATCTATCCTTTCAACTTCGTGACGCATTCCTTCCAGGGCTTCGCGCTCGGGATCGTTTTTGTCGCGGCGGCGAATCAAAATGTCGACTGCGCCTTGAATGCCAGCTAATGGATTCTTGATTTCGTGGGCCAGCCCGGCTGCGAGTTCGCCCACGAACGAAAGCTGCGCGGCTCGTTGTAGCTCAGCTGCCTGTTGCAGCACCTGGTCTTCTGCTAGCTTTCGTTGCGTGATGTCGTGTCTGATAGCGACGTACTGATATGGTTTACCTTCTGAGTTGAGGAAGGGGACTATGGTTGTATCAACCCAGTAGATGCTTCCGTCCTTAGCTCGGTTACGTAGTTCACCCTTCCAGACTTTGCCGCTTGCAATCGTGGTCCAGAGATGGCGAATGAATTCTTTCGGATGAAAGGCGGAATTGATGATGCGATGGTCCTGGCCCAGCAATTCCTCACGCGAGTATTTTGAGATACGACAGAATTCGTCGTTCACGTAGTTGATAATGCCAGTTTGGTCGGTAATTGCGACGATCGTTGACTGATCCAGAGCAAACTTAATGTCAGCCAGCTCTTTGAGCGAACGCTCAAGGGCGTCATGAGTCCCGTTATCGCTCTGTTTGGGTTGATGGCTCAATTTCCAACTTCACTTGCAGCCGCACCAGACTCTTCAAGCTTTTTCATCCGATATCTGAGTTGGTCGCGTGAAATGTCCAAAAGCTCCGCGGCTTTGGTTTGATTTCCGCCGCTTCGTTCCAAAGCCTGACGCACCAGAGACATTTCAACCTCTTCCAACGAGAGACCTTCATTCGGCAACCGAACTTGATCAGAAGTTACGGTCAGCGTTGATCTACCGCGAGAGTCACCCGTTAGTCCGCGTGGAAGATATTTGGCCGTAATCTCATCGCCGTCCTCGAGAATCATCGCCCGTTCAATCACGTTACGCAGTTCACGCACATTCCCCGGCCACTCGTATCTGCTGAAGGTTGCTAGAGCGTCTGGGGCAATGCGTTCAATGTTCTTGCGTAACCTGCTTTTGAAACTCGCTAAGTAGTGCTCGGCTAGAACTCTAATGTCGTCTCCTCGCTCGCGCAACGGAGGAATATCTATCTGAATGACCGAGAGTCGATAGAACAAATCTGTGCGAAAACGGTTAGCCTCGCTCTCAACCTTTAGGTCCCGATTTGAAGCCGCTATAACCCGAACGTCCAGAGGTAGGTCTTTTAGGCCGCCCACCCGACGAAAGGACCCTTCTTCAAGCACGCGTAACAGCTTCGCTTGTAGACTCAGTTCCAATTCGCCGATCTCGTCAAGAAACAACGTTCCACCCTCTGCCTGCTCGAACAAGCCTTCTTTTCGCGCTTTAGCATCCGTGAACGCGCCCTTCTCATAACCAAATAACTCGCTTTCGATAAGGGTGCCGGGTAAAGCGGCACAGTTAATTGCTACAAACGGATGATCAGCGCGCGACGAGTGGTAATGAATTGCTTTCGCCACCAGATCTTTTCCCGTGCCGGACTCGCCTTGCAAAAGCACGGATGAAACTTCACTCTCTGCTACTTTGTGCGCGAGTGACAACATCTCTCGCATCGGAGGTGAGTCGCCGACAATTTGATCGAAGCTGAACTGTTGAGCGCGCTCCCGGCGAAACAGATTAACTTCTTTCCGCAGACGACTGGCTTCGATTCCATTGCGGATTGCAACTTGCAATTCTTCAAGGTTGATTGGCTTGCCTATGAAATCATAAGCACCGCCGCGCAGCGCAGCGATAGTTTCGTCGACCAGCACGTTGGCGGTAATCATGATGACCACAGCATCGGCCTGGCGATGTCGAATTTGCCGCAGCACTTCAAGGCCCGAACCGTCCGGCAAATTGATATCAAGAAGTGTAGCCGCCGGTTGATCCGCATCAAATGCAGCCAAGCCGGCTGTAGCCGTTTCAGCTTGAATAGGTTCGTAGCCCCAACCGCGCAGCGCCTCGCCCAGCGACCAGCGAATCATTTTTTCGTCATCAACGACGAGGATCTTTTTCTTGTGGTCTTTCAGTGGTTTATCTTTCACTTTCTAGTCGCCTGCATCGAGTATTCATTAGCGACTTTATTATAGGAAACGAGTGACAGGTCATGAAATAGCGAGTCAAACCTTTCCGGCCTCAAAGCGTTTCTTGCCTGTAGCATTTTTACGCAAGTAGTGAATCGCTACTACCCTTTACGCGGATGACATTCGACGCATTGAAACATCGAGATGTCCCCGAGGTTAATCGGGTGCTGGAAGGGCTTGTTTGCATGATGACAGCTCTCACACTTGCGATCTGCAAGCCCTCCGAGATCCACCGGGTGTTGGAAAGAACCCGTGCGCGCGTTCTTCTCGGGAGGCCGTGCCGAATCGAAAAGTACTGTGTGACAGATATTACAGTCGTTTCTGATCACTTTGCCGGTGTTGCTCACATGCTCACCATCGTGGCAGCGAAAGCAACCCGATGAATAGAGATGACCAATGTTATTAGGGTGTGTACTCCAATCGGTCTTCATCTCGGGAAAGAAATAGGTTTGATAGATACGTTGAATCTCTTTGATGTTTGACTGAATAGTTCCGCTGTTGTCCGAATAGAGGGTGCTGTAGTTTGACCGATAGAACTGGTCCAAGGTCGATGAAATTGCAGACAGGGCTTCGTTGGTTGATTTGTACGACTTGCTCAGAACGGCAATCGCTTCGCGCTTTAAATATGGCAGGGAAGGATCCAACCTTGCTGCCGCAAACGATTGATCTACTGCGAGGTCAGGTGGCAGATAAGTGTGCGCCGGACGATTGTGACAATCGATGCAATTCATTCTTCGTCTTTCCGCGTTTGCCAACAACTCTGCTGAAGGTGGTCTATTCCTGTCGATATACTCAGTGACATGACCCTGGCTGTCTTTTACCTGAACCCAGGGGATCACCTGACGCCGGTCATCCGAAGCGATGAACGTAATCTCATTAGCGAGGTTCATGTGCCAATGAATGCCAGCGACAGGTCCCGTCGCCGGATCTCCCCCGCCGACGTTTATCAACATTCGCATACTGCGGAGACTGTTCTGTTCGTCATAGGCGTAATGGCTGAAAGTCTTTAGCTGATTGCCATTGAATTTCGACGGCCAGTGACACTGCTCGCAGGTATCGCGGGTTGAAGGCATAGTGTGCACTGGGGTCAGAATTGGTTTCGGAACCTTGTTGAACGTAATCGCATAGAGCTGATAACTGCCAGTGATCTTCGAACGCGCATATCCTTCCGCACCTGAGCCAACGTGACATTCGACACATCGTACGCGGGCATGTGAAGAGACTTGATAGGCGACGAATTCCGGCTTCATCGTCTCGTGACAGGTTTGGCCGCAGAACTGAACCGATTCCGTGTGTTCAAAAGCCCGATAACTGCCAAAGGCGCTCATGAAAACAAAAACGATAGCAAGCGTCATGAAGGCGAAAAACGCGCGACGACTATGTGGATTGTTGAAATCAATCCTGGGAAACTTTGCAATCTCTGCGGGTGACAAGCGGCGTCTGCGTTTGCGTTCCCGTAAAACCCCGGCTGCGACTACCAGCAAACCGAGAATCAAAAAAGCGGGTAGCAGGACGTAGGCGAATAGCCCGAGATAGGCGGTCTTCGTATTACCGGAGAGCTCGATCAGAACAAGGAGAAGAATGCTGCAAAGGCTGGCAATCACGATCGCAATGCCGGCCCAACTGATGTAGTTGTGGAAGAGACTGGGAAGGCGTTCGGGTTTGTCTGCGGAGTCGTCCAGAAGCAACCTCCTTCATTGATAAAACAGAAAGCCCTCTGGTGACCAATAGCACCAGAGGTTAAGACTTTCTGGAAATGCTGAAACCGATTACTGTTTCTTCAGCTCCCTCATGTAATCAAGCAACGCCTTTGCCTGGTCTGCCGTAAGTCCTTTTGGCTCATAGGCGGGCATGTTAGGCGGCTTTTCCGATTTCTTGCCGTTCAAAATGATCGGAACAAGCTCTTCATCTTTGAGTTCGGCAGCAAACTTCTTCTCTGCTTTCTGGCCATGACAGACGACGCACTTCGCGTCCTTGTAATAAGTCGGCGCATCAGTGAATTTCACGGTGTCGGTCTGGGCTTTACCCGAGACCAAAAAGATCATACCGAGGGCGGCAACTATAAAAGACCCGATTAGTGTGGTTTTGATTCTGCTCATTACGCTCTCCTTGGAACTCGTGGCACCTCAGTAGGCCTCAATCGCAAAGTTCGTGCCCACGGAAATTCGGCGAAAAAGAGCCGTCACGAATCTACGGATAGCGAATTTTCACCCAAACTGCGGAAGGTTCCGCAGTCGTTCTTCAAAAATGCCACGCCGGTCCCACATGACACCGTTTGCAAGCGGAAAAATCATCACCTCCGAAAGCTTTCTTTCCGTTATGACATGACATACAACTCAAAGACCCAGGAGACGCGTGATGATTGAGTGGCTGAGGTGCGGTCACCTCATTTCTCTGAACTCCAAAGCGCACTCGATGACAATCATTACAAGACAAACCTTCGTCACGATCATGTTTCTCGTGACTGAAACCTACTCTAAAGGCCGCTGCCATTTGATTAGGTCGCAGGTAGTTGCCTGCTTTGTGACAAACGCCACACGATGAGATATCTCGATCGCTCGATTTGGCTTGCGGGGTGTGACATTGAAAGCACGTGACATGCGCGTTGAATCCAGCGGGGATCGTCATCGCTACACCACCACGCGAAGCGCGATGGCAACTCGCGCAGGTGACTCGGCCCATTGCCACATGACGCGCGTGATCGAACGTCATGTTGAAGCTACGGAGACGCGGAAAACTTTTTAGCGTTCCCGCCTTCGGGTCGGTGTGACAGATACTGCAAATCGGGCCAGCCGAATCAGCGAACTGCTTTACGTGACAACCGGCGCAAGGCGAATGGCTCGAAGCAGCCGGCATCGAGGGTCGGGCGGCGTTGCTGTCACGTCGATGACAAAGCAAACAGGGTAGGCGCGCGTGATAGGCTGACGAATGTTGAAACTTCGAGTAATCAGCGTCGTCGGGCACCTTCATCTGTTGACCTAGTGACTCGCGTCTTCCACTCGATACTGCCAGTAAACCAACGGAAACCGAGATCATGAATGCACACACCAACCATTTAATGGCTCTTTGGAGTTTCTCGCTTTCTAAACATGAACGCATCAGTCATTCAGCAAGCAACAACTCATGGTTTCTTTAATGCTTGTATCGCCTTAACATGGGACTCCGGCACGGCTTTCTTACCAAAGCTGATATGACACTTTGTGCAAACAAAATCCTGACTCGTCTTTCTCTTATCGATTTCATAGTTGAGAATTCCGCCATCATCGGTTGTTGCTGTTACATGACAGCCTTCCGCGCCACCACATGATCTGACGGACACTATTAGAGTCTTCGGATCGGTCGTGTTCATGGTCGGAATAGAGTGGCAAGTTGGGCAGGAAATGTTTGGGTGGTCACCACCTTCATGACGGAACGTTCCCGATGCTGCGCGTCTTGACCATAAATGGAGAATCGTCTTATCGGTTACACCGATTGTCGCAGTGAGTTTCGGATCGAAATCAGGTGCAAGAATTGAGCGCGGTGCGGCGAGCTTATGACAACCGGCGCAGTTTGAGGGTGCTGGCTCAATGCCAACCTCCACGTTGTGACAGGTGAAACAAGCGGCATGGCTGTTCGGAACAGTCTTGAACGAGCCTTTCTTCAACCAGAAATCATCGCCGAGATTCTTCGGAGGTTTCGTAACGTACTCTTCAGCGGAGTTTCCCTGTGGCTGATATGTTTGATGACAGATCGGACAGCTCTTAGGTTCACTGGAGTTCGCAGATTTCTGCTGCCATGTAACCCTCACAAATCTCGTGCGTGCCTGAGAATCAAGATTAAAGCCCACCACATCGATATGCTTGTCGTGCGGAAAACTAACTACGAATTCGCTGATGGTATCGCGCCTTTGTCTGGAAGAATCTGAGACGTCACCGAGGCTGGGGAACAGAAAGCGGCTGGTTTCACGCGGCGTAACATTGACGTGGCAATTCGAACAGATTCTCGGCTGTGGTCTTTCGCGAGCAAAGAATTGCTGTCGGTGACAGTTGAGACACGAAGAGTGTTCGGGAAACTCTGCTACATCCTGAAATGCTGCGTCACCTTTGCGCACATCTTTCCAGTTCTTGGTTGGAAACTTATGACATGAATCGCAGGACAACTTTTCTTTGCCAATATGAGTGCTGTGGGAGAATTGAGAGTAGTCCGTGCGCGGGTTTTGTGGACGTTGAACCTGCTGTGGAGACCGACTTTTCGCCTGACTTAACATCTCGGTTAGGCAAACCAGGTTTGGTGCTAAGGCTATTGCCAGGCAAAGCACAGGTAAGATCATTCGTATAGTTACTTCTCGGCCAGAGATTTCAAAAAGCCTGCGTAAGCAGGCGTCAGCATAAAGCCTGGGGCGCCAGCCCCAGGAGGATTGGCTTTTTCGATTGAGCCCGCGAAGCGTGGCGACAGATCTGGGAAGTCGAAACGTCTGTCGCCCGTTACACGGGCTCGCCCAATTTGACGCTGTGGCCTGGGGCTTACGGCCCAGGCTTTATGCTGACGCCTGCTCCGCAGGCTCTCCTTCCAGTTCTACTCACGAAGCTACTCCCTCCGCCCGAAGTAAAGGCGCAGGGAGGTGTAGGGGAGATGCGCGTGATAGTTTTGTGGTCTGGGACCAACCAAAGCGCTTTCGTTGTAGTTGTAGTATTGGTAACCGAAATTCCAATCCAGCCGGCGATTGATCTTTATTGCCAGGCGCGCCTCGGGTGATTGGTAACTCATCGGATAAGACGAGACCAAAGTTCCTGGCGTCCCGGTCGGATCGGCGAGGCGGTTGCCTTGTCCGTTATCCTTGTTGATCCGATAGGCTGTGTAGAGCGTAACTCGAGGAAAGAGTTGTGCCGTCGTATCAACGAAGAAGAAATTGTTTCTGACGTAATAAAGGCTGTGGCCCAAAGGATGTCGGACACTGTTGAAAAAGTAATCGACGATGGCGTTGCTATTAATCCAGTTGTAATTATAACCAGTGCTAAACGACATCTTGGAATTCGGGTTCCAATCGACAGATGAAGCAAATATGCGTGACTTAGTGTCAACGCCAAAATCTTCTATTGACACTCCCGCAATCTCGGAGGGGTTCGCGTTGTTCTTAGTTATGATCGAAACATTGAAGGAGAGTTTCTTGTTTGGCGCATACCTGCTCTTTGCTCGGATGTTTGTGTAATCATAGTTGCCAATGCGAGTAAATATGTTGTCAGCAGTGCCATGTTCGGCATCGAAGTAGAGTGTCCAGTTGTTCGCCGGACGCGCCTTGAATCCGCCAAAGAATGCATTGGTATGGTTTGTGTCAATTTCAGAGCTGGAAGTACGCGCATTCGGCGGCGTCACTGATCCATTCGAACCAAGATTGAATCCTTCGAAATCTTCTTCAACCCGGCGGCTTCCGTAACGATATCCAAAGTGCAATGAGTTACGAGCGTTGAATTGATAGTCGCCCTCTATTGTTTCCTGATACTTGCGGTATTTCGTGGTTCGGTGCCCATCCAGATTGCTGAAACTAATCGTGTCAGTTCTAAGCGTTGCACCCGAACCACGCGTTATTGAAAAGAAGTCGGCAAAGACAGCCGAGCCATTGATTGTGAAGTCTTCAACTCTGAACGTGTTTGAAATTCGCAATTTGTCAGTGGCGAGAAAGGTGACGCCAATATCTCCCAATGTATTCGGCCGGTCAGTGTTGCCCGTAATGTTGTACTGACCAAGGTTAAGAGTGTTGGGCGTGGCGGCAAGCGGACCTGGAGGCCATCCGGTGATTCTCGGATTCCAGTTAAAGCCCGTGAAGTTTTCGGCGTAGGCAAAGTCGGAAGTGCTCTTGCTATAAACGATGCGCCCGGTGATATCGAGCTTCTTTGCGATAAATGTATGCGCACTGAAGCGCGTGTAGTTGACAGTGCCGCGCGTGGGTTCGTTACGATTGAAACTCGTCAGGCGAGGCGTCGTCGGATTTAGATTTATGCCTGGATTTGCGCCAAGATCGATGAAACTGTCGTCACGAAAACGACGAAAGCCTTGCAGAAAAGAAAGATCGACAGGCCCCAACTTACCATCGGCGCCTATGCGAAAATCGTTAGCCCGCGACCTGAGATTTGAAAGGAAATTAAATTCGTCGCCACCGGAATGATAATTAGTGAATGCAGGACCGTTATATCGTTCTGGCGAATAGCCTACGTTGAATCTGATCTTGTTATTCTTTGGTAAGAGGGTTAGATCGAAATCACCCATCTCGGTGCGCGTGTTGTAACCATGCTCCCCGGTGATTGGATTTGGCGGGACACTAAAACTTGCTGGTGAAAATACCCAATTGGGATTGACCAGGTTATTCACGAACCTGAAATACTTGAAACGACGATAAGTACCATCGAATCGATACCAAGCGGGTTTCTCTACGCTGACTCGCATCTGCCCGTTCGGATCGGCGCCCCAACCGGTCGACGTTACGAGTAGGGTGTCAAACAAACCGCCCTTGCTATCCTTCGACCGCACAAAAAAGCTGGAGTCGAAGAGACGGGGTCCCGCCTTATAGTTCAGATCACTTTGGTATTTGTTCAAATCACCGTCAACTCGAAGCCCACGATAGCCGAACTCAATGGTGGATATAACGGTGTAGTTGCCTGCATCTTCTCCAGCTTCGACGGGCGCATTATCGGTCTTATTTACACTGGGCTTTGGCGTGGGAGTCGGTGAAGGCTGTTGAGCTTTTGCTACGAAGAAGAACACGAACACAATTAAAGCCAACCCTGCAAGTATCGATGTCGGTTTGTTCTTCATCACTATTACTCACATGTCGTTAGCAGAGTTCTCCGCCGCACTTCATCTGAAAAAAACAGGACTTGACCGGGACCCGTGAATCTTTACGTGACAAGCCGTGCAGTTCGCATACTGCGCATTCTGATTGTGCTGCGGACCCGCTGGTTCCACAGCACCCACGTCGTGGGCCACGCTGTGGCATGTCAGACAGAGTTGGCTCACAGCGCTGAATCGCAACAATCTTGGATTTGATGACCCATGAGGCGTGTGGCAAGCAACACATCCTTCGGTCTTAAGTGGCGCGTGTTCAAAGGTAAAGGGTCCCTGCTTGTCAGCGTGACACTTGATGCAGGCAGCGTCTGCGCCTGTAGCTAACCTCGTTTGCTTCAGTTCGAAACCACCGTGGGGATTATGACAATCACTGCACTTCATCACGCCCTCAAGCACCTTATGATGAAAGGGCTTGTTGAAATCGGGCTTGACTTCAGCGTGGCAGCTCACGCAAAGCTGCGGTTCGCTCATCTTCAACATGTGCAGAGTTGAGAAACCCGGCTTTTGAGCGTTAGCTGGGCCGACGAAGGTTATTGACTTTGGAACGTTGCGATCGGTTACGACAAAGTGCGGTGAGTGACAATCGCTGCAACCGATATCGTTGCGCCAGTGTTCGCCTCGTCTGAAGTTGTTGTGTTCCTCTTTGCCTGCGTGGCAAGTCAGACAGCTCTCGGAGATCTCTTTGGACGACTTGTTCTTAAACGAAATGATTTTCTTTGGATCGCCCTCTTCTGAATGCGCTTTGCCTGGACCATGACAAGCCTCGCAGCCCGTTACCTTATTTTTCCAGCTGCCGATGTTTCCTAATTCAGCGTGTGATGTATGAGAGAAGGCTTTGAACTGATCCTCATGGCAGGCCTTGCAGGTATCACTGCCGACATAATCATCTGAGTTGTAGTTTGCGATTGTGACTAGATTGGCATTTGCGGGGTGCGACGAGGTGCGAGAAGCAAAGCAATAGACGGCCGCCAGAGAGAGACCGGAAAGCAGTAGTAACTTGATGAGTTTAGGGGAACTCAACTTCGGGCCTCCTCGATGTACATGGCCTAACTCAGCCGCGCACCGGGGCGAGAATTGCCGAAGGACTTTAAGCAATTATAAAAGTTGCTTGTAGTAATGACCCTGAGATGAAACGGCCGGATCATTATCTCGGCGTCTATAAATGTCAAGCCCAATATTCCAGTGCACATTTTAGCGAGCCTCGCTCAATTTGACTGTGACGGTCGTCACAGCTAACAAAAAATACTTCGCTAGCAACGAGCTACCGACTCAAGTGCCTCACGGTTACGCACAAGAATGGTGTTATGTACCAGGTTGACGATCTTCTTGCGTTTCAGCTCGGCGAGTAGTCGAGTGACGGTCTCGCGCGAGGCGCAAATCATCTGACCCATCTCCTCGTGAGTTAAGCCGGAATTGATGCAAATGCCCTTTGCGGTTTGTTTACCGTGTTCGTCGCACCACTTCACTAAAAGACGTGCGAGTTTTTCAGCCGACGACTGCGACAGAAGAAGCAGTCGAGTGTGTTCAACCACATTGGTTAACTTGAGACTAAGCGCCTGGGCCACCCCGACGCAGATTTGCTTATCCCATTCAAGAAGCCTCAAAAGGTCTGATCGCGAAATGAAGTCAACTCGGCATCGTTCAAGAGTCTCGGCGGTCGCGCCGTAGGGCTGACCTGACAACGATGAGTTGATCCCCAGTAGATCGCCTGGGCGGGCAATCCGCAGGGTCAGCGTTTTACCTTCAGGGGAAGCAATGGACACTTTCACTCGCCCTTTACAGAGAATGAATAGGCCACGAGGTTGTTGGCCCTCCACAAAAAGAGCAGCACCACGCGCGTGATTCTGGCTGACTTTCACATCATTCAATACCCGAAGTTCGCTGAACGCGGAATTACACGATGCTCGCGGTGAATGTTCGCGATCTCCGAGTCCATTGCCATTGAACGTGCTTTTCGTGCGAGCTATGTCTGGTCGTATTAAGTGCATAAGTGCTTCAAAAAAGAGAATAGATTTGCCTTTTGTTCAAGACGCCCTGGCTCATCCTCCACTTCGAGACGGCAATGTATGTGCCCAAGCGTACAAGCAGCAATGGCGCGCAATTTGTTCAACTTATGATTGAGCGACAAAGTGAAAGCGGAATTTCACCCACCGGCATTGCTGTTGGTGCGTGATTGTTCACACAGAACTTTTCGCCATTCTCTCGCGCGGTGCTATCTTACGGAGAAATCACGTCCTGAATTACCTGTTCGCCATGGCTTGGCGATTGCTCTGAAAAGATTTTTCTCGAAGTGTGCCGGATCTTTAGTGCTGACGATCAATGCCGACTCAACACAATCATCGACGTCCGATTCTGCTGGCCCTGTTTGGTTCTGCCACGTTAACAGCACTCATCATTATTGGGTCACGCAATCTCGAACATTACGACGCCGCATTGTTTGGATATACCGTAGCGAGCGTCGTTGCCTTTGGCGCGGTCATTTTTCGTTACGCTATCTGGCTTCAGCGTCCGGCGACTCGGGTTTATTGGAAGCGAGGATGGAAGTTGTTTCGAGATCGAGAGAACTTGATCTCAAACACGAGCAGCGCTGCGAAGACTTTGATCGGCGGATTGGCGGCGCAGAAGTTTATCTTTCGTCGCGGCTTTTCAAGGTGGTTGATGCACCAACTAATCATGTGGGGCTGCATTATCTCCGCGCTAATCACCTTTCCCTTAGTGTTCGGTTGGGTCCACTTTGAACTGGAAGGCCCACGAGGATATCGCGCATTTGTTTTTGGAATTCCGCTGAATGTTGTTGACGGGCGCAGCGCTATTGCCTGGATTACATTTCACGCTCTTGATTTCACTGCCATCATGGTCCTGATCGGTTGTGGGATCGCAATTCATCGGCGCTTGCATGATCGCGGAGCAATTGCGTTGCAGCAATTCCTGCTCGACTTTGTTCCCCATCTTCTCTTGATTGCCATCTGCATTACGGGATTAATGCTAACCGCCTCGAGTCTTTGGTTGCACGGTTACATGTACTCATTCATCGCGCTGTCGCATCAGGCAGTCGTGATCATGACACTGTTCTATTTGCCGTTTGGCAAACTATTCCACGTGATTCAAAGGCCGGCATCGATTGGGGTCGAGCTTTATCAGCGCCGCGCGCGGGAAATGCCGCAGGCCGTTTGTCCTCGCTGTGGCGTTGAGTTTGTCGGCGAAATGTGGCTTGGAGATCTCAAAACCGTGATTGATAAGCTGGGTTTTGATTACAAGATGACGGATGGTCACGTTTGGCAGGACTACTGCCCGCGCTGCAAGCGTGTTATCCGAGGTCTGTCATATTCGGCCTTACCGAAAGAGAATGCTCAAGTCTTTCACGGTTCGCGAATTAAAGACGGTCATTAAAGTCACCATTAAATATGAGCAAGGTCAGTAACCTCGAAAAGATTATCGAAGAGTTTGGTCCGCATCTGCACGATGCGCCCTACGACGGCTGGCGAGCAGATCGTGTGATCGACAAAGTCGTGCCCACGCATTGTCCGTACTGCGCGGTCCAATGTGGGATGAACCTGCTCGTTGAGAATAATCACGTAGTTGGTTTTGAGCCGCGTTACGACTTTCCGGTGAATGAAGGTCGTCTCTGTCCCAAAGGAGTAACGGCCTATTTACAGGTTCACCACCCTGATCGACTCTTACATCCCTTAATCAAGCGGAACGGCAACTTTGAACGCGCCACTTGGGACGAGGCGCTTGATCTCGTTGTCTCAAAGTTCAAGGGACTGCAAAGCCAGCACGGGAAAGATTCGATTGGCGTTTACTCGGGATCTTCGTTGACAACCGAAAAGACTTATTTGATGGGCAAGTTCGCGCGCGCAGGCTTAGGCACGCGCTACGTCGATTACAACGGACGCCTCTGCATGGTGTCAGCCGCCGCAGGCAACAACAAAGCCTTCGGGATCGATCGCGCCGCAAATCCATGGGACGATATTCCTCTAGCCGAAGTGCTACTCATCGCCGGATCCAATTGTGCTGAGACATTTCCTGTTCTCAACAAGTTTCTCTGGCAACAACGCGATAATGGCGGCAGCTGGATTATCGTCGATCCTCGGCAGACAGCGACTGCTCGTCAGGGCGATCTTCACTTACAACTCAGGCCGGGGACCGATGTAGCGCTTGCTAACGGACTGCTGCATGTTTTGATTGAAGAGAATTTAATCGATGAATCGTTTATCAATTCACGCACCAATGGTTGGGAAGAAACCAAAGCGCTCGCGGGTCGATACTCTCCGCAGGTAGCATCAGAGATTACGGGCGTGCCAGCGGAGAAGATTGTGAAGGCCGCTCATGTTTATGGTCGCGCCAAAACTTCAATGGTTTTGCACGCTCGAGGAATTGAGCATCACTCCCATGGAGTCAATAACGTTCTTTCTTACATCAATCTCGTACTAGCAACTGGCAGCATCGGCCAGCCTGGACGTGGCTATGGCACGATCACGGGGCAGGGAAATGGACAAGGCGGTCGGGAGCACGGTCAGAAAGCCGATCAATTGCCAGGCCAACGATCGATTTCCAATCCCGAACATCGTAAGCACGTTTGCAAAGTCTGGGGTTTGCCGGAGGATGAGTTGCCGCAGGCTGGAGTTTCCGTAGTCGAGATGTTTCAGAAGATGCGCGAAGGCGAGATACGCGGACTACTTTCGATTTGCAATAACGTTATGGTGAGTTTGCCTGATACCAACGACGTGCGTCGGTCTCTCGAAGGTCTCGACTTCTACGTTTGCATTGATTTCTTTATGTCCGAAGGTTCTCGTTATGCAGACGTAGTTTTGCCGGGAAGCACTTGGAGCGAGGATGAAGGCGTCACCGCCAACAGCGAAGGGCGGGTAGTCAAGATCAATAAAGCCGCCGATCCTCCAGGTGAAGCAAAAGCAGACTGGTGGATCATCAACGAGATCGCAAAACGGATGGACCGCGAGAAGTACTTTCAATTTGAAAATCCCCGCGCAATCTTTAACGAATTACGTATCGCCTCGCGTGGTGGCAACGCCGATTACTACGGCATTACCTGGGAAAAGGTTGAAAAGCAAAACGGCGTCTTCTGGCCATGCCCCTCGGAAGATCATCCGGGTACACCGCGATTGTTTGAAGAGCGTTTCTATCATCCTGATGGCAAAGCCAAATTCCATGCGGTTGAGTACGAGCCGCCGCAGGAAACTCCCGATGATGAATTCCCGTTGATTCTGACCAGTGGCCGGGTTGTCTATCAATATCTTTCTGGTAACCAAACTCGGCGCATCGGATTTCTCGTCGAACAATGCCCGGAACCATATGTTGAAATTCATCCGGAAACTGCAATGAAGCTGAAGGTGAACGACGGCGAGCGTGTACGTGTAGTTTCGCGACGTGGTGAAGGAGTCTTTCCAGCTTTGATTGTGAAGACGATTCGCAGAGATACGATCTTCATACCGTACCATTGGGGCGAACAGTTAGCGGTAAATCAACTAACGAATCCAGTGCTCGATCCAACTTCGAAAATCCCCGAGTACAAGGCATGCGCCGCTCGCATTGAAAAGATTCATTCAAGGCAACTACCGATTATGGGAGAACGGCGCAAGGGCGTGTCGCGGAGTGAATTTAGGTAACTGACTGGTCTTTGGTCTTTGGACTTTGGACTTTGGATTTGTTTGAAGACCAAAGTCCTAAGACCGAAGACCGAAGGCTCAAGGCCTAAGACCAACGTTTTATGGAAGAGACAATGTTCATCGATCCGCAGCGTTGCATTGGTTGCCGCGCTTGTGTGGCTGCATGCCGGGAGTGTGGAACCCACAAAGGTTATTCGATGATCTTCGTCGATTACCTTGATCGATCAGAAACCACCGCAACGATGCCGACGGTATGCATGCACTGCAATGAACCGACATGCGCTCTAGTCTGTCCGGCAGACGCGATTAAGAGCACAGAGGATGGAGTTGTCCTTTCTGCGTTGAAGCCACGATGTTTGGATTGTCGCAACTGCGTAAATGCTTGTCCGTTTGGAGTGCCGAAATACAACACCGAGATGCACCTCCAGATGAAGTGCGACATGTGTTACGACCGTTCTTCAGAAGGATTGAAACCAATGTGCGCGAGCGTTTGTCCGACTGGCGCGATTACCTTTGGTAAATACGAGGACATCGTGCCGCTTCGCCGCACCAGGCCGGTGAACGCGCATGTATTCGGCAACCAGAAAGTCGAGACGAAAGTTTACTTAATGCTGCCGACCGATGCAGAGGAAGTTGAAGTCAACGGTTGCGGCGTATTTGAGGGACGAGTCATAACCGAACAGCAACCCGCGGCAGAATCATGGATCGATTTGCAAGTTGAACAAACGGACAAGAGCAATGAATTCTAATCTCAATAAAACTGTTGAAGAGGTGCTTGAGGACGGCCGTCGTGATGAGAGCGACGTTCGCGTCGCTACAGCGCCGCACCAAAGTGACTTTCCCTATGATCGCGACGAAGAGGCTCAGGTTACGCGCCGGGAGTTTTGCAACTTCCTGGGACTCACTTCAGCCGCGTTGTTTGTCGGTGCAACAGGATTTGCCGGGAAGGCCGCGCTCGATTTACGACGTAGCGAAATCTTCACTCCCGCGAGAGTTGACGGTGCTGAGGTATTAGCTCCCGGCACATCCTTGAACTTCCGCTATCCCACAGCGAAAGACACGGCCATCCTGGTGCGCTCGCTTGATGGTACTTATCACGCGTTCGGACAGAAGTGCACACACCTTTCCTGTCCCGTTTATTTTGATCAGGATAACCAGCGATTAGAGTGTCCATGCCACGAAGGTGCATTCAATGCGCAAACGGGTGATGTTTTGCACGGTCCTCCTCCTCGCCCTTTGGACACAATTCAGATTGAAGTTCGTGGAGATGGTGCGGTTTGGGCCATCGGCAGGCAGGCGAGTAACGTCGAGAGGTTGATCTGATGCACGACGACTTCATCAAAAGGAGAGGTCTAGCACGTGGCCACGCCGGCAAAGGACGAGCAGCAGTAGCTCAAGCTCGGCTGATTTTGCTCATAATGATCAATCTGGCTCAGTTGTGGATTCTTGCCGCCACCGTCGAAGCTGCGCTCTCTCATCGCTTTTCTGCACTGCTGCCGCTCGTTATTGCTTCGGCGATTTGTTTTGCGGTCACACTCACCTTGATCTTCTGGTGGCGTCCCGCATCTCGCCATTACACAAGTTCCGGTTACTTGAAGCGATGATGAATCCGGTTGAGACAACACTCGAAAACGATCATCACTCGCTCGCCAAGTTGCTTGGTGAACTAGAGGCAGGGCTGGTTCAGGGAAACATTTCTCACAGCTTTGACCTGCTCGATTCTTTCTGGGCTCGCCTTGCGGTTCACATTCGCGCTGAAAACCTGGCATTGTTTCCTACACTTTCTGAGGTGCCCAGCAATCAATTCAATGCTGCAAATGATCTGCCGAGTTTCGCCAAAGCAGAAGAGTTGCTCTCCCGGTTGCGCGCCGACCATGACTTCTTCATGAAGGAACTTGCCTCGATGGTCAAGGTCATGCGTCGGATGAAGGAAACGGACTCGGCATCAAGCGATCAGTTGGAGGATCTTCGAAAACGATTGACTGTGATTGATGAGCGTTTGCGCGAACATAATCGCCTCGAAGAGGAACAGGTCTACAAGTGGCCGACGGTACTTCTGGACGCTCAAACGTTATCAGAGCTGCACAATCGTATTAGACGCGAAATTGGAAACGTGCCTTCGCGTTTTAAGTGCCTCATAGACTGAAACTGCTTTGCCTCGACATCTCATCTCATTCTCATTCGGCGTCAGCCCGGGATGAAGATCATCGAACAGAAGCTCCTTGACCGGAGACACAGAAGCTCTTCTGTCGGAGCGCGGCCGTCCCCGGCCGCCCCCGTCGATCAGAACCCGCATTCTCAGCGAGCGGACCCGGACCATCGAGTGGCCCAACTCACAACACTTCAATTGAAAACACCGAGACTGACTGATGGACTTCTGATCGACAGGGGCGGCCGGGGACGGCCGCGCTCCGACAGAAGAGCTTCTGTGTCTCCGGTCAAGGAGCTTCTGTTCGATGATCTTCATCCCGGGCTGACGCCGAATGAGAATGAGATGAGA
>Ga0068856_100000673_pt1 | contig 37096 bp, 31 predicted proteins | sample KBSCornC62_FD_66595 | JGI IMG/M metagenome (GOLD analysis project Ga0068856, IMG submission 66595) | Corn rhizosphere microbial communities from Kellogg Biological Station, Michigan, USA - KBS Corn C6-2 | ecosystem: Host-associated > Plants > Roots > Rhizosphere > Soil ...
AATTCGAGCAAGACCGCGATGTCAGTGAGGATGTCGGCGATTTCGTTTTTGGTCACGGTGGAAAGAAAAGGCTGAAGGGCTGAAGGCTGAAAGACTGAAGGAAGGCTAAGAAAAACCGTCTTTGGCGCGATTGCAAAAGGTGCTTCGGACACGGAGAAGGGTGAGTCGTCGCGCGCTTGGAAGGGAAAATCCATTTGCTCACCGTCGATTGAGAGGCGTGTCGTCAGCGGTCGAAATTCGAGACCGCAACGAGTGGGCGTTCTGCCCGTCGAAAGGCGCCGGTCTCGAAGCGATTAACTTCCCTCTGTTTTTTCAGCTTCAGCTTTCAATCTTCAGCCTTCAGCCTTCGCCTTCCGATGTTCTCTTACCATCGCACCATTCACTTTCCCGACACGGATGCTGCCGGCGTCGTTTTCTTCGCGAACTACCTCTCGATCTGCCACGAGGCTTACGAAGAATCGCTTCACGAGTCAGGCATCGAGTTAAAGACGTTTTTCGCGAACACCGCGACGATCGTCCCGATTTCCAAAAGCTCGGCCGAATACTTGCGGCCTCTTTATTGCGGGGACAAATTGCGCATCGTAGTAAAACCGGCCGCACTCACGCCCGACAGCTACGCGGTCGACTATGACATGTTTAAAGTAAATGGCACCGTCGAAAAACTCGTCGCCCACGTCCGCACCGCTCACGTCTGTCTCGGCTCTCAAACGCGAGAACGCAAACCGCTGCCCGCCGAGTTGGCGCGCTGGGTTGGTTAGTTCATTGCATCAACGCTCACGTCTTTGATCCGCCATGCCAGAACTCGCTGAAGTCGAATATTTCCGCAAGCGTTGGAATCCCGGTTCGGGCGAGAAAATCAAACACGTCGCGCTCCATCCCAAGGCACGTGTTTTTCGCGGCGTCGACACGGCCAAGCTCGCGCACGCGCTGACGGGCGCGACACTCCATTCGTCCGAAGCGGCCGCGAAGCAAATGCTGTTTCATTTCAGCGGCGATGTTTGGCTGGGTATCCACTTAGGCATGACAGGCGAACTGAAGTGCGCCAACGTCCCCTACTCGCCGGCGAAACACGACCACCTCGTCATCCTGACGACGCATCATGCCTTGATCTTCGAGGACCCGCGCATGTTCGGTCGCATTCAGTTTTCCCAGGGCAAAGACGTACCGAAATGGTGGAGTTCGATCGCGCCCGCGATCATGTCCGACCAATTCACGCTCAAGACCGTCGCTGATTTTCTGCAAAGGCGGAAAAAAGCACCGATCAAGGCTGTGCTCCTCATGCAAGAATGCTTTCCCGGTATCGGCAATTGGATGGCCGACGAAATTTTGTGGCGCGCAGAGATTCATCCGAAGCGCGCATCCGGTTCGCTAAACGAAACCGAAGTCAAAGCGCTGCACCGCGAATGTCGCTGGGTCGTGCGAGAGGCGCTGCGGATCATCGGTAAAGATTTCGGCGACCTGCCCGATAGCTGGCTGTTTCCGCATCGTTGGCAGGAAGGTGGAACGTGTCCGAAAACGGGAGTGCCCTTGATGCGGGCGGAAATTGGCGGGCGCACCACCTGTTGGTCGCCAGGTCGTCAGAGGTTGCCTGGAGATAAAACGCCCAAGGCCAAACCGAAAAAACCCGCAAAGACGGCAGCCACGCCGACGAAGAAAAAAAGCGCGGGCGGTCGCTCGCGCTGGCACAAAACCATCCGTGCGAGCTCCGCTCATGGGCGCCGCTAAGCAACGACTCGACGAGTTGCTCGTCGCCCGCGGTTTGGCCGAATCCCGATCGCAAGCGAAAGCGTTGATCATGTCAGGCCGCGTGCGTCTCGGGACGGAACGGCTCGATAAACCCGGTAAAGAATTTCCGCTCGAAACGGAGCTTCACGTCGATCAACCGCCGCGCTTCGTTTCTCGAGGCGGCGAAAAACTGCAAGGCTTCATCGAGACGTTTTCGATCGATTTCCGAGGCGCCAACGTGCTCGACGTCGGCGCCTCGACCGGCGGGTTTACCGATTGTGCGTTGCAAGCCGGGGCCGCGTCCGTGGTCTGCGTCGATGTGGGCCGCGCGCAGTTGCATGCAAAATTGCGGAGCGATCCGCGCGTGACGAACTTCGAAAAAATCAATGCGCGGCACCTGCAAGCCAGCGAACTGCCTCGCGCAAACTACGATGTAGTCGTGATGGATCTGTCGTTCATTTCGTTGAAAGCCGTGCTCCCCGCCGTGTGGCCTTTGGTTGCGCCGGGCGCGCGGCTCATCGCGTTGGTTAAACCCCAATTCGAAGCGGGCAAGGCCGAGGTCGACAAAGGTCGCGGCGTGATTCGCGACGCCGCGCTCCAAGAGTCGATCCTCGCCGAGATCACACAATTCGCGCTGGCGCTTCCCGGAGCCAAACTGATCGGCTCGATGGACTCGCCGATCAGGGGCACGGACGGAAACCGGGAGTTTTTGCTGGGCGTGTTGAAAGCCTGAAAGCCCCCACCGATCGTAGCCGCGTTCGTAAGAACGCGGGCGTGCGACATAGCAACATGCAGGGTCCGCGTTCTCACGAACGCGGCTACGATCCGATCTTTTCACGGCAGAAATACCGCAAATCCGCGGGTAGTGCCGATTCAAATACATACGGCTCATCCATCAACGTTAGGTCGACGCGCGAGCAATGCAGCGCCTGCCGTGGCAGCAGCAGTCGATTGGACAAAGCCGAACTCCATCCGTCTTCCACAAAATTCAGATAAAGCCTCGCGTCCGGCCCATAGATTTTATCTCCCACGAGCGGAAACCCAGCCCACTGCGCGTGCGCTCGAATTTGATGTTGGCGGCCCGTTTCCGTTTTAACCCGCGAAAGCGTGTAGCCATGGCCGACCTGGATGGGAGTGAAACAGGTTTTGGCGGTTTGCGCTCCGGCCTCGCCGAGAGCCACCACCCGCCGTTTCACATTCACTACACTTTCGAAATCCGGGCCGAGCGGTTGATCAATTTCGAGCACACCAGGGAGTTCACCCCAGTGGATCGCCAGATACTCTTTTTCATACCGGCGACGTTCCGCGCCCATCTGCATTTTCCGTCCCGTCATCGGATCTTTTGCAAACAACACGATGCCGCTGGTTTCCCGATCGAGCCGAAAGACCAAATGCACCGCAGCCAGCCCGAGATATTCTCGCGCCGCTCCCACTAAACTAGACCAAGGACCGTCTTTCGAGGGGTGACAGACGAGGTCGCCCGGCTTGTTCACGACAAAGACGCGTTCGTCTTCGAACAGAATCCAACTCTTCAATTCGTCCGCGGTGATTTGGCGCACCGGCGTGCAACGAACCCGATTCTGCCAGGGTCCAATCGGCTTGGGATACGCAGAAGGGTTAGCGGCAGAAGAGGTCATGAAAGTGACGAAACATTCGCGAAGGTCGTGGAGTCGGATCCGAGGATGAGGCTCGGGGACGCGGGCTCGCAAATGAAACCATGAAACGCGCGGAATGTTCTCAATTTGCCAGACGAGCGTGTCGATGGCTTTCGCGGATGAGCGCCCGACGTTGTCTGAAGTCGGTTAAGGAAGCCGCGGAGCATGGCCGCTGGCTCGAAGACGAATCGATGCTGCACGGTGAAATTTCCGAGGCCTGGCGCGCCTTAAGCTTCATCAAAATCATGCGCCAATCGTCGTGTCCATGGTTGCAAAATTCGGGCACCGTCGCCAATATTTCGATCAGCGTGATGAACGATTTTCCCATCCAGGAAGATCGGCCTGTCGAGCCGACAGCTAATGACGTCTCCGCGCCTTCGCTCAGCGAGGCCACAGAGTCCGAGATTCGTTTTCTCAACATCTCGAAAATCGCGCGACGGTTGAAATCTTTCCGACCTCAGTGGCGGCGCGAATTCAATTTTTGTCAGTCAACCCAATAACGAAAGTAGTCATGAATAGAGATAATCACTCGCACGATGTAATCGTTTCCGGAATTCACCTCGAACTTACCCCGTCCCTCAAAACGTATGTTCAAGAGAAAGCCGCACGATTGTTTCGCCACGAGGAACGCATCCTGCGCGTTCGCGTGGAGCTCGAGTGTGATCCTAAACAAGCCGTGGCGAGTCGCTTCGTCGCCAAAGGGCATGTCCATATCAATGGCCCCGACATGAATGCATCCGTCGCTTCCGACGAATGCCATAAGGCGGTCAGTTTGCTCACCGATAAATTGGATCGGATGCTGCAGCGTCGCTCGCAAATGTACAAAAACAAGCGCCGCCATCCGCACGCCGTCGACATTCAAGTCGACTTACCAAAAGCTATTTAACTCCAACTTCGCTCTCAACCCGCTGGCCTCGCGCCGGCGGGTTTTTTTGTGGATTGATTTGGGCGATCCGCGGAGCAGGCAAAACAACCTAATTTCTCTTCACGGGCGCGCGTAGGGAGTGCGGTGGCACGACACCGCTTTCGACGGGCCGGCACGACGGCCCGCAACAGCCGCGAAAATACTTCCGCGGTCGGCTGGGAAAGGAATGAATCGAACTTGACGAAGTCGTTGGAAGGCGAGTCGTGCCTCGCCTTAAAAAGCGGTGTCGTGCCACCGCACTCCCTACGCACAAAAGCGGGACCGACCTGGACTAGGTTCTCGCGGAGGAATGCTCCTCCATGAACGAGCTGCTGATCGAAATCATCCGTATTCACCTCCCCATTACGCGACCAAACTCGACCACGGCGGTCACGCCCGCTGCCCATTTTTGCGCAGTTTAGCCCGCGCTGCGTTCGTGGCACATGCCATGCTCACGAGGAGAAGTCGTAACACGATTTATAACACTCGTAACACGCTTCCACCACATGAGATCTCCGTCGCTCCGCCGTTTCGCCACGGCCCTGCTTGCCTTTGCCAGCCTTGCTCCCTTCGCCCAAGCCGGTCTGAAAGTCGCGTACAGCGATTGGCCAGGTTTCACCATTCTCGAAGTCGCCAAACAGAAAGATTGGTTCAAACAAGCGGGCATTGACGTCGATCTGGTGTGGTTCGACTACCTGCCGTCGATCGACGCTTTCTCGGCCAATAAAGTCGACGCTGTCACCGTCGTCGCAACCGACGCTCTCGTCACCGGCGCCAGCGGCGGCAAGAGCAAGATCATTGCCCTCCTCGATTTCAGCGAGGGCAGCGACATGATTATCGGCAAGCCCGGCATCGAATCGATCAAAGATCTCAAAGGCCAAAAGGTCGGGATCGAAGTCACCCTCGTCGAACACCTCCTGCTCCTCGAAGCGCTCAAGGCGAACGGCATGACGCAAGCCGACGTCCAATTGGTCAACACCTCCACCAACGAAACGCCGCAAACGCTCGCCTCGGGCAGCGTCGCTGCCGTGGGCGCGTGGTATCCCGTCTCGGGCCAGGCGCTCAAGCAGGTCGCGGGCGCGAAGAAGTTGTTCACGAGCGCCGACGCCAAGGGGCTGATCTACGATGTGCTCGCGGTGAACCCGACGAGTTATGCCAGCCACAAGGAAGAGTGGGGAAAATTCGTCGCGATTTATTATAAGTGCGTTGCGTATCTGGCGGACCCTGCCACACGCGACGACGCGGTGAAGATCATGGCGGCGAAAGTCGGAGCCAATGCGGAAGACTACGCCAAGAATATTCCTGGGACACACTTTCTCACATTGGCAGAGGCCAAAAAAGCCTTCGTCAAGGGTCCTGGGCTCAACTCGATCTATGGCTCCATGAGCAACGGCAACCAGTTCAATCTGGACAATAATGTCTACAAGGAAAGTCAGAAGCCCGAGAGCTACCTCGTGCCTTCGATTGTTGCCGGGCTGAAATAAATCCTCTCACCGCGCACCATGGCATCACGCGATTGGTTGGGCTTGAAGCATGAGCTGCCGCCTCGGCGCCGGCTCCTGCTGACGCTCTGTTCGTTCTTGGTTCCAATCGCCCTTTGGTGCGCCGTAAGTTATGTGCCGTGGATTTGGCATCCCTTTGTGCAGGTGACCGACGCCGGGAGCGTCGACTACTTTTCAGAGGGCATGCTGATTCCGCGGGAAAATTTCGCTCGCGAAAAAGCGAAAGCGGCGGCCGCCCACTCCGCTCTCCCGGCAGGTTTTCGAGTAAACCCCATTTTTCTGCCGCCGCCGCACAAGGTCGCGATCGCATTTTATACGGCGTTCAAAACACCGCCGCGTTTACCGAACGAACCCTGGCTGCACGAGAGTCTCGGCCACAGTGTCCGGACCATTCTTTGGGGCTTTGGAATCTCCTCCGTCTTCGGCGTTCCACTCGGCATTCTCTGCGGTTCGTATCGTTTCTTCTCCCGATTGCAGGAGCCGTTCATCGAGTTTTTCCGCTACCTGCCCGCACCCGCTTTCGGTGCTCTTTGCGTCGCGGTGCTCGGCATCGACGATCCGCCAAAAATCGCGATCATCGTGATCGGCACGTTTTTCCAGCAGGTCCTCGTCATCGGCAATACGGTGCGAAAAGTGGATCCCGCCTTGATTGAGGCGTCGCAGACCCTCGGCGCGAAAGGATGGCAATTGGTGCGGGGCGTGATCATCCCCGCCTCGATCACCGAAATCTACACCGACATGCGGATTCTTCTCGGATGGGCTTGGACGTACCTAATCGTCGCAGAGGTCGTCGGCACCATGTCCGGCATCACTTTTTTCATCAACCAACAGGCTCGCTATCGAAACTTCGACAACGTCTACGCCGCCATCGCAATGATCGGCATCATCGGCTTGGCCAGCGACCTATTCCTCGCTTGGCTCGCCACCCTTATTTTCCCATGGAAGCGGCGCCGCCACTCCGGAAGCAAAAAGAACAAACCGGCCCGCATCGTCCCGGCGACCGCATCTGTACCCACGATTCCGATACAGGCCGAAATCGCCGAACCGGCGGACGCGGCTGCCTCGCCCGACGTGAGCGCGCTTCACAGTTAACCCAATGAACGCCCTCGAATTGACCGACTACAAAACGCAGGCGCCGGCCGTCGCGGAACGTTTCCAGAAAATCTATGCGCGGCCCGTCGTGCTGCAGTTGCGAGATCTCGAAAAAAGTTTTCGCGCGGGGGCTCGTCAACAAACTGTTTTCCAGAACATCAACGTCGACGTCCACCGCCGCGAGTTCATCTGCATTATCGGGCCTTCGGGCTGTGGAAAATCCACGCTCATTCGGATCGTCGCAGGACTCGATGAGCAGACCAGTGGACAGGTTTTGCTCGACGGGAACCCGGTGTCTGGCCCCGGCCCGGATCGCGGGATGGTTTTCCAGGGCTACACCCTTTTCCCCTGGCGAACCGTGCGCGAGAACGTGATGTTCGGACTGCAGATGCGCGGAAAGGAAAACTCGGAAGCGCTGGCTGAAGCGCGCCAGTGGCTCGAGATGGTTGGGTTGTCGAAATTCGAGCACTCCTTTCCGCACGAACTTTCAGGAGGCATGAAACAGCGTGTAGCAATTGCTCGCGCACTCGCGAATGAGCCGCGCATCTTGATCATGGATGAGCCGTTCGGCGCCCTCGATGCCCTCACGCGCGCCAAGATGCAGAATTATTTGCTGCAGATTTGGAAGAAAGTCGACGTCACGATTCTCTTCATCACGCACGACCTCGATGAAGCCTGCTTGATGGCGGATCGTGTGATTGTGATGGGCGCGAACCCAGGCCGCATCGTCGAGGTGATTGAAAATCCCATTCCGCGTCCGCGGCATTGCACCGATATTTTTCACTCGCGCGAAGCGATCGCGTTGAAAGCCCGTCTGGATGAATTAATCCACGTCCCGACGGAGGAAGCGGAAGAAGAAAAGATCCCTGTGGTTAAAATGACACAGGCCGGTGACGAGGTCGAATGAGCCCACTTCCGCGCTCTACCCCGGAGACGAATCTGCATCGGCGAACACACGATCCAAAACAGACGCCCGAAAGTATGTTTCAAACAGACTCAATTTCCGTGACTCCTGAGCCCGCTGCGGCAACAAAGGAAATCGTGGCAGATCCGGACAAAGTGACACGGCTAAGCATTTCGATCCCGAACGAACTGGCTTCCGAGCTAGATCGAATGGTTGACAAACGCGGTTATAAAAATCGCTCACAAGCCGTGGCCGATATGGTGCGTTCACAGCTAGCCGAATTCAAATCGAAGGTCGGGACCGAGACGATGGCCGGCACGCTCAGTCTGGTTTACGACTATCGAAAACGGAATCTGCAGAAAATGCTCTCGTCGATTCAGCACAAGTATTACCTGCTGATTGTCGCGAGCATGCACGTCCATTTGGAGCACCATCATTATCTCGAGGTGCTTCTGGTCCAGGGGCCGGCGAGCCAGCTACACAAATTGGCGGACGAATTCGCTACCGTCAAAGGCGTGAAGACAGCGAAGCTGCAGTTGACGGCACACGCGATTCCGCCGCTGCTCTGATTTATTCTGAGAAACCCTTGTGGGCCGGCACGGAAACTGCATTAACACGTTTGTTCATTTTCGTAACACTCCGACATGACCGAAATCGCACCTGAAAATCCCATTTTTAGCACCCTGCTGAATCACGCCGGCATGTGGTCGGGCGTGATCTCGCGCGGAAAAACGCTGAAGCTGACCGACCGCGAAGGCGGTGCAAATGTCGGCCTGCTCCTCTACAACGCGGATGTGACGACAGAGCGTTATAACATGTCCGACACGCTCAAGGGGCAGCACATTTTCTATCTGAGAAAACCGTATTGCATCCATTCGGATATGGGTCGGCTTCTCGCTTCCATCGTCGAAGACACGGTCGGGTGGCATGACACCGTCAGCGGCTGCAGCGACGCTAAACTCGTGGCCGAGAAGTACGGCGAGAAAAACTACCAGGACGCGCGCAACGATTTTTACCGCAACGCCCACGACTGCTTTCTGATCGAACTCGCGAAGTGGGGCCTTGGGAAACGCGATCTGATTCCGAATCTGAATCTTTTCAGCAAAGTCGTGTCGGACGACTCGGGAAAACTTTCTTTCGTGCCCGGAAACTCAAAAGCCGGCGACTCGATCTCGCTGCGTTTGGAAATGGACACCCTGGTCGTGCTTAACACTTGCCAGCATCCCTTCGATCCCGATCCGCAGTATCATCCGCGCAACGTGCTCCTGGAGGTTTTTCGCAATGCCGCGCCAACGCCGGAGGATCCTTCTTGGAAAATTCGCCCGGAGAATGCACGCGCGTTTCAGAGCACGGCGAACTATCATGCGCTGCGAGACTGAAAGACTTTTTAGAGTTCTCCCAAGAATGTGTTCTGATGAGCTCACACCCTCCTGGGAGCGCGGACATTCTGTCCGCCATCTTTTATATGCGAGCGAAGCTCGCCGCTTTGTTTCAATGAGCGTGAGCTTCGCTCACCCTAAAACGGTTGGCGGACAGGATGTCCGCGCTCCCAGGTTGGCTCAGCTATAGTCCTCCCCAAAACCTATTTCTTCATGACCGAAAGCTCTCTCAACCCCGCAGACGCGTCCTACCGCTCCGTCGTCAACGCCGGCGACTACTGGTCGCGCGAAATCAAGCGAGGCCAGACCTTCCGCATCGTCGACCTCAAAGGTAACCAGGCCGCGGATACCCTGTTCTACGACGCGATGAATCCAGAAAATCGATACAGCGCGTCCGATACGATTCGCGCGCAGCGTGCGCTTTACCTCACGACAGGCACCCAACTGATGTCGAACGAAGGCGACGTATTGTTGACCATCGTGGCCGATACCTGCGGGCGACACGACACGCTCGGCGGCGCCTGCTCGCGCGAGAGCAACGTCATGCGCTACGCAGTGGAAAAAGAATACATGCACGCCTGCCGCGATAGTTTTATCCGGGGCGCGCAGGACTGCGGCTGCCATCTGGGGAAACGCGACATCACGTGTAACATTAATTTCTTCATGAACGTGCCGGTCACGCCCGACGGCCAACTTACCTTTGCCGACGGCGTTTCCGCGGGCGGCAAGTATGTGGAAATGCGGGCCGAGCGCGACGTGATCGCGCTGATCTCGAATTGCCCGCAGCTCAATAACCCCTGCAACGGCTACGATCCCACCCCTATCGAGGTGCTCGTCTGGGATAGTCAGTGAACGACTCATTGGACCAGTCACTCCTATTAACTCTCCATGTTTAGCAAAGTTCTCATCGCCAATCGGGGTGCAATCGCATGCCGCATCATTCGCACTCTGCGCAAAATGGGCGTGCAATCCGTTTCCGTGTATTCGGAAGCGGATACCGGTTCCCTTCATGTTGCCCAGGCCGACGAAGCTGTACTGATCGGACCGCCTCCTGCGGCGCAGAGCTACCTTTCCGCCGAAAAAATTCTGGCAGCGGCCAAGGCAACGGGTGCGCAGGCGATCCATCCGGGCTATGGGTTCTTGAGTGAAAATGCCGGCTTCGCCGAAGCATGTGCGGCGGCAGGTATTGTTTTTATCGGACCAAAACCGGACCAGATGCGCCGCTTTGGCCTGAAGCATACGGCGCGCGAGATCGCTCGGGAACAGGGCGTCCCGTTGCTACCCGGCACGAGTTTGCTCGCGTCCGCTGACGAAGCGCAGACGCAAGCGGAACGAATTGGTTTTCCCGTCATGTTGAAAAGCACGGCGGGCGGCGGCGGCATTGGAATGCAACTGGTTTGGAAGGCAGCGGATTTACCTGCAGCCTTTGCCACGGTCGATCGACTGAGCCGGAGCAATTTCAAAGACAGCGGCCTCTACCTCGAGAAGTATGTTGAACGCGCACGTCACATCGAAGTCCAAATTTTCGGCGACGGTCGCGGCAACGTCATCGCGATCGGCGAACGCGAATGTTCGATCCAGCGGCGCAACCAAAAGATTATCGAAGAAACGCCCGCTCCGAATTTGCCGGAAGAGGTGCGGAGGAAATTATTGGCCTGCGCCGAACGCCTAGGCCGCGCTGTCAATTACGAGTCTGCCGGAACGGTCGAGTTTGTTTACGACGACGCCACTGAAGAATTCTATTTCCTCGAGGTAAATACGCGTTTGCAGGTCGAGCATGGCGTCACGGAAGAAGTCACTGGCATCGATCTGGTCGAGTGGATGGTGCGTCAGGCCGCGGGTGAACTCGACCTCGGAAACTGGCAGCGTCGAAATCAGGGCGCTTCGATTCAGGTCCGACTCTACTCGGAGGATCCCTCGAAAAATTTTCAACCCGCGACCGGGACGCTGACGGAGGTTTATTTTCCCAGTAGCTGTCGGGTGGAGACATGGATTGAGCGCGGTTCGGACGTGAGCCCCTTCTACGATCCGATGATTGCGAAATTGATCGTGCGCGGAAGCGATCGCGCGGAGGCGCTCGAACGGATGGCACGGGTGCTGGCGGACACCCGCGTCGCGGGCTTCGAGACCAATCTGGCTTATCTCCGCGCGATCGTCGCGTCGGAAGGTTTTCAAAGCGGTAAAGTCACAACCCGCTATTTAGAGAAACTGGTTTTCGTGCCATCGACGATCGACGTACTCGATGGAGGAACCCAGACCACCGTGCAGGACTATCCGGGCCGCGTCGGCTACTGGGATGTCGGCGTCCCGCCATCGGGTCCGATGGACTCGCTCGCGTTTAGGTTGGCCAATCGCCTCGTCGGCAATCCGCCGTCCGCCGCGGGAATTGAAATCACGCTGGTCGGTCCTACTCTCCGCTTCAATACGGATGCCATCATCGCTCTCACGGGGGCGGAACTCGTGGCTAGCATCGACGATCAGCCAATCGCATTTTGGCAGACGCACGCGGTGAAACGCGGCTCGATTCTGCGACTCGGGGGTCTCCACGGCAACGGCATGCGAGCGTATTTGGCTATCCAATACGGAATCGAGGTTCCGGACTACCTCGGCAGCAAAAGCACCTTTACGCTCGGCCTCTTTGGCGGGCATTCGGGCCGCGCCCTCCGCGTCGGCGATGTCTTGCGAGTGCATACGCAGGCAGTCTTCGGGGATTCATCTCCCGCCCTACCCAGCCGGTTACCGGCGACGCTCATTCCTCGCTATACCAAGGAATGGTCGATCGCGGTGCTCTATGGCCCGCACGGAGCTCCGGATTTTTTCCAGCCCGAAGATATTGCCGATCTGTTCAGCGCATCATACGAAGTGCATTTCAACTCCGCTCGAACGGGCGTGCGCTTGATCGGACCGAAGCCGCGCTGGGCTCGGCAGGATGGCGGCGAAGCCGGACTGCATCCGTCGAACATTCACGACAATGCCTACGCTATCGGGACGATCGATTTCACGGGCGATATGCCGATTATTCTCGGACCCGACGGTCCGAGCCTCGGCGGCTTCGTCTGCCCGGCCACGATCATCGCAGCCGATCTTTGGAAAATCGGCCAGCTCAAGCCGGGCGATAAGGTAAGATTCCATCCGGTCACGGCGGGCGAGGCGCGTGAGCGCGAGTACGCGCGCGAGGCGGAAATCGAAACGCTGCAGCCGTGGGTCTCGGAAAAATCCACCACGGCTGCTCCATCCGCGGCGAAAACGTCACCGACGAAGCTCCCTCAAGCACGCGTCCCCGAGGCCAACACTGCAGTCGAACCGGCGGTGTTACATCGCATCGCGCCTAAGCCCGGCGCCCCGGCGGTTTGTTATCGGCGTTCGGGAGACAAGTATTTATTAGTCGAATACGGACCGCTTGAACTCGATCTCACGCTGCGTTTCCGCGTCCATGCGCTGATGCGCTGGCTGCAGATTCATCCGACGCCTGGGTTGCTCGATCTCACGCCCGGAATCCGTTCCTTGCAGGTTCACTACGAAAGCCGCGTCCTGCCGTTGGAGCGACTGATGGAAACGTTGGTGGCTGCGGAAAACGAATTGCCCTCAGCGGAATCGATGGAAGTGCCGACGCGGATCGTCCATCTCCCCCTATCCTGGGAAGATGAGTCAACGCTGCTCGCGATCCGTAAGTACATGCAGACCGTGCGCAAAGATGCGCCGTGGTGCCCGAGCAATCTTGAGTTTATTCGCCGGATCAACGGTCTGGATTCGCTCGATGAGGTGAAGCGCATCGCCTTCGATGCAAGCTACCTCGTGCTCGGTCTGGGCGACGTTTATCTCGGGGCGCCGGTCGCGACTCCGCTGGACCCGCGCCATCGACTCGTCACCACGAAATACAATCCCGCCCGCACCTGGACGCCGGAGAATGCCGTCGGCATCGGCGGCGCTTATCTCTGCGTGTACGGCATGGAGGGTCCCGGCGGCTATCAGTTCATCGGCCGCACCGTGCAGATGTGGAACCGCTGGCGTCAGACGGCGGATTTTAAAGACGGAAAGCCGTGGCTGCTCCGCTTCTTCGACCAGATCCGTTTTTACGAAGTGGGAGCGAAAGAACTGCTGCAGATGCGCGAGGACTTCCCGCGCGGCCGGTTCAAACTCAACGTTGAAGAACAGACGTTCCGTCTCAGCGACTATCAGAGGTTTCTCAACGAGAAGTCGGATTCGATCGCCGCGTTTCGCCAAAAACAGCGGCAAGCCTTCAACGAAGAACGTCATCGCTGGGAAATTTCGGGTCAGTTGAACTTCTCGGCTGAAAACGAGGCCGCGACCGCCGCGACCGAACGTGCGATTTTGCCCGAAGGACACTCCGCGGTGCCAGCGCACGTTCCGGGCAATGTCTGGAAAATCACCGCCAAAGTGGGCCAACGCGTCACGCGCAACGAACCGCTCGTTATTCTTGAATCGATGAAAATGGAAATTTCCGTTTTCAGTTCGATGGCCGGCGAAGTCGTCGAAATCGCCTGCACTGAAGGCAAGCCTGTACAGGCTGGAGAACTGCTCGTGATCATCAAAGCCGATGCCTGACATCGCGCTCAAGACGCCGTCGCTCGAAATCGCGACCCTCCGGCGCGGCTACGCGACAGGAACGACGACGCCGCGAGAGACGATCGAAAGCGTTTACGCGCGGATCAAAACCACGCCGAGCGATCCGACCTGGATTCATCTCATCGGCAAAGAGGATGCTCTCGCGTCGATTCCGCGACTCGCAAAGCCGGAAGACGCCACTCAACCGCTGCGCGGCGTCCCCTTCGCCATCAAGGACAACATCGATCTTGCAAACTGTCCCACGACAGCGGCCTGTCCTGATTTTGCCTATACGCCGACGGTATCCGCTCCGGTCGTACAAAGACTGATCGACGCGGGCGCGATCCCCATTGGTAAAACCAATCTCGATCAATTCGCCACGGGGTTGGTGGGCGTGCGTTCACCGTACGGAATCCCCCGGAATCCGTTCAACGACGAATATATCCCGGGCGGATCGAGCTCGGGCTCGGCCGTGGCGGTGGCGAAAGGATTGTGTAGTTTTTCTTTGGGTACAGACACCGCAGGCTCGGGACGCGTGCCGGCTGCGTTCAACGGGCTCATTGGGTTGAAGCCCACGCGCGGACTGCTGAGCACGCGCGGCGTGGTGCCTGCATGTCGCAGTCTCGATTGCGTTTCGATTTTCGCTCAGACCTGTCTCGATGCGGCGACCGTTTTTCGCATCGCGATTGGTTTCGATGAGCAGGATCCGTTTAGTCGCAAATCGGCCTTTGCCAATCGAGACCTAAGTTGGCCGCCGCGAATTGGCGTGCCCGCGCCCGAGCAGCTCGAGTTCTTCGGCAACGACGAAGCGGCGGACCTGTTTAGAAGTGCGATTGCTCGATGGAAATCGCTCGGGGCGAGTGTGAGCGAAATCGATTTCGAGCCCTTTCTGAAAGCGGCCCGCTTGCTCTATGAAGGCGCCTGGGTGGCCGAGCGTTTTGTCGCCGTGGAGGCTTTTCTGCGGGCAAAGCCGGCATCGTTTCATCCCGTCACGAAACAGATCATCGCCAGTGCGCAGAAGTTGAGTGCGGCGGATGCGTTTCGTTCGACCTATCGCCTCGCCGAACTGCGGCGGGAAAGCGAACCGGTTTGGGAACGGATCGATTGTTTGATGACGCCGACCGCGGGAACCGTTTACCGCGTGGCCGACGTTCTGACCGATCCGATTCAGCTCAATAGCAACCTCGGTCGCTATACGAACTACATGAATCTGCTCGATCTCTGCGGGCTGGCCGTCCCGGCGGGCGTTTTGAGCTGCCGAGTTCCGTGGGGCGTGACGCTGCAGGCTCCCGCATTTCACGACGAACGTTTGCTCGCGTGGGGCGCCAAATTTTTGGGCGAGAAAGCGAGCCTATCGATCGATCCGCAATGATTCACGCTTCCCTTCTTCCCACCGAGAATTTCCGCATGAGTGCAGTGAGTCGTCACTGTCTCGGACGGGTAGATCCATTTACCGAAACTCCGCGGGCAACACGATTGGAAGTCGAAATGAACTTCGCCTTGGAGGGCATGATGAGTCACCGCACTTCACGTCGGAGCGACGTCCCGCATACTTTAATCTCAGATTCTTATGGCCTCTGAATCACCTCCGTCCCGCGTTCGCGTCGTCGTTTGCGGCGCTCATTTATCTGGGCTGCCGCTCAACAGCCAGTTGCTTGAATGCGGCGGCACTTTGGTTCGCGCAACCGCGACCGCCGCCGAGTATCGCTTATATGAATTGCCGGGCACGGTGCCAGCGAAGCCGGGTTTGATCCGCGTGAAAAATGGCGGCGTGGCGATTGCGGTCGAAGTCTGGGAAATTCCGATGGAGACGTATGGCAGCTTTGTTGCGGGCATTCCCGAGCCGCTCGGAATCGGGCGCGTCCGGCTCGAGGGCGGCGACGTCGTGCAGGGATTTCTCTGCGAAAGCGTCGCGCTCGACGGTGCCCGGGATGTCAGCGAATTCGGAGGGTGGCGCGCGTTCCTAGCGAGTAAGAGTAAGTGAGACCGGATCGCTCAGCGTAATCGCGTTCGTGGAAACGCGGGCCTGAACCCGGCGCAGCGTGCAGGGCCTGCGTTCCCACGAACGCGGCCTGTGGCTTGGGGATTGACGCGCGCGGATCGTCTGGTGAACGTGCATGTGTTCGTTACGCGCTACTAGTTTAGTGGTAAAACACGTGCTTCCCAAGCATGGGTCGTCGGTTCGATTCCGACGTGGCGCACCAGCCTCCGTAAATCGGAGAGGGACGCTTATCGTCGCGACGAGCAGCCCAAAGCCCGGCCATCGCGAGCTTTTCACGGTCATCTCGGCTAATGAACGCACTTGCCGGTCCGAGCGGTTCGGGACTAGATTAACCTCTCATGGTTTCCGCCGATCAGGCTGTTAATACGCTCACCACCATCCTTGCATTCGATGCGAGCAATCGGGTCGCCGTGCGGCAATTGGGCGGAAAAATCGGCCTCGCGTTTGTCGGTTCCGATCTGGCGATGGCGACCGCTCGCCTTGAAGCCAGTTTTCGCGATCACACACCCGTCCGGGAGAGCGTCAAAGCGCCGTATTCGGATTTCCGTTACGAAACATTCCTGAGTCAGGTCATCGGCCCGCCGGCCGACTCGGAAATCAGCTTTCACTCGATCGATGAATTGAGCCGGAAAGGCGACGTCGTCGCCCCCGCGCTTCGCACCGTTCTCGCCGCGCTCGATCCCCATTTGATCGACGTCCCCTATCTGCACCTCGCGGAAAACGACTTCATCTACAAGTTCCGCCCGGACAAGGAGCGCAATCGCGGGATTTACCAGTTTGATACCAACGCCTCGCGGCTTTATCAATCGCAGCTCTGCGCCGCGATCAAAGCCCTGGCGCGCACGCACGAGCGAATCGCCTCGGCGCCGATCGCACTCGATTTCGGCGCGGTCCAATATCTCATCCCCAGCCATTTCGGGTTCTGTTTAGGAGTTAAAAACGCGATCGAACGCGCGTATGAAACCCTCGCAGAAAATCCAGGCCGCCGTGTCCTGATGTTGAGCGAACTGATTCACAATCCGTTTGTGAACGAGGATCTGCTTAGCCGCGGTCTACGCTATTTACAGACCGACAAAGGAGTGAGTTACACGGTCGAGGGTCGGAAGAGCACCGGCGTTGTTGGCGAAACGTTGCTGTGGGATACACTCGTTCCCGAGGACATCGTGATCATTCCGGCGTTCGGCGCGACCGACGATGACAAGCGCCGGCTGGTGCGAAAAGGCGTGCCCGTCTATCAATACGACGCCACATGCATGCTGGTTGAAAAAGTTTGGAAGGCAGCGCGCGCGCTCGGTCGCGAGGGGTACACGGTTGTGATTCACGGCAAGTACGAGCACGAGGAGACGAAAGCGACATTCTCCAACGCTCGGCGCTATGCTCACGCTGTTATCGTCCGCAACCTCGAAGAAGCGCACCGTCTCGGAGCGGTGATCGGCTCATCCGACCCGGCTGAACGCGCTCGTTTCTACAAAGATTTTGCGGGCAAGCACACGCCGGACTTCGACGTCGAACGTGATCTCCAGCGCGTCGCGGTCGTGAATCAAACGACCTTGTTGATGAACGAGACGCTCGAGATCGTGGCCTACTTGCGCTCGGTTTATCGCGCTCGATATGGGGAAGTCGAAGCGGCGTTGCGCGTCGGCGGAAGCGCTCGCGGCGATACGCTTTGTTACGCCACGCAAGTGAATCAAGACGCGTTGGCCAAAGCGCTTTCCGAGCCGCTCGACGCCGCATTTGTCATTGGCGGAAAAAATTCCTCCAACACGTATCAACTCTACCGCCTCTGCGAACAGCGGCTGGGGAAGCGCGCGTTCTTCATCCAGAGCGAACGCAACATTCTCTCGCGCGAGAAGATCGAGCACTACGTATTTCCCGCTCACGGGCCGGCATCGCGTCCAGGCGAGCCTCTTGAGATGCTTCCGTTTCCGCAGGGCAGCGAACCGATGAGGATTCTCTTAACCGGCGGCGCGTCCTGCCCGGATGGCATCATCCAGCAGGTCATCACGCGCATCAACGCCCTCTTCCCGCCTGAACGCTTGCGCAGCGTTGAGGCGGTTTTGAAAGATTTGGAGACGGTCGACGGGAAAAACTGACCCCGTTAGAAACGGGTGATAACGCCGACGTGGAAGCTGAGACCGCTGCCGATGTCGACCTGAGCCACTGCGTCGTCGAGCTTGTGATTGTAGTGCCCGAGCGTGTCGTAGACCAGACCACCGAATAGACCGGTGCGGAAGGTGATCCAGTATTCCGCATTCGCTTCAGCGAAGCCGCCGATCTTGAACTCGCGTTGATGTGAAAGCGCAACGTATCGCGGCTGAACCCCCGACGTAGATTTTACGGTGGGCGCAGTCATAGTTTCATCAATGGTGAAATCAGAGCCCACATAAGCTGCGGCAACGCCAACGTTGCCTGAGAGTGAAACGTGCTTGCTGACATAGTAGCGGAACGACGGCCCAAGACGCATCAGGTAATAGGCTCCTTTGATTTTCCAAGTGCCAGTAACCGTAGCCTGGCCTGGATACATGCGAACCTCGCTGTAAGCGGCGGTGTTTGAAAACGAATTTGAGCCTGTAGAGGAAGCCACACCGGTGTAAGTACTGGTGTCGATCGTCGGAGCAACCGGCGCGGACTTACCATTGGCATCCGGCGTGGTGGCTAATCCCAGCGCGGCCGGAGAAAGCGTCACCGTGTCTTCCACACCGCCTCCGTTGGAGGCGACCCCTGACGGAGACGGCGCACTGTAATAGGGAGCTGTTCCCACTTCGCCAGTCGGCACCGTGCCGTTGAGGGTGTAACGGCCCGTATATAGATAGGCATTCGAGGCAACTTGTTTTGAAGTCTGCGAATTGATGTCGTTCATCCCGAACGAGAATGAGATGCCCCACGAAGCGCGCTTACCGATCAGCCCGATGTCCCGCGCCAACTGGAGATCGAAACCGCCCGAACTTTTACCCGGACCTTCGCCCGTTCCACCCGCTTCTTTCGCGGTCGTGAAATGCATATCCACATAGCCGTCGTGAATCTGCGAAGCATTATTGGCCGACCAAATACGAGTCTGCGCGGCGTTGTAAGCCAGCTCATCCGAATACACGAGACCTGTGGTGGTGTCTTTAACTTGATATCGCGATTTGTCGGCGTTGTACACCACCTGGGTGGTAGAGGTAGCTGTCTCGTCAGCCCGCTTTATGTCGACGCCGACCATGCCGTCATCATAAACGTTTTCACCTGCGGCTCCCTGGGTCGGATCGAAGAGAGAGCGGGGCAAACTGCCTAGATGCGAAAACTTCACGCTCGGGCCGCCGGTGCGAATGTTGATCCCCGCAGAAAAGTAATTTTTCGGGCGGCTCGTGAACAGATAGGAAAGATCGGTTTGAGCCATCGCTGAGGACGTGACGCCGGCCAGCAAACCAATGAGAAGGAAACGCGGGAGGGTGTGATTCATGGAAACGAGCTTAACAAGGACGCCCGCAACGAATGAATGTTGCGAGCAAACTGTTAGCTCTGTCGGCTGCCCGCGCGTTTGCCAATCCCGGAATCGCGGAATCTTTTGGCCCCTTCCCTGCCCTGCACACCCTTTTTGGGGGCGATTATTCGTTAAATTCGTCGAATTTCTTCGCGGCCGCTTTCTCTGCCGCCAAGGCCGCCGCCACAGTGGGGTCAGTCAGCGCTTCGCGCTCACGTAACTTGCGGTCGCGCCGTCGAATATCCTCTTCGCGCTGTTCCAGCTCCGTCTCCTTTTCCTGGTGGTCTTGAACCTTCTTGAAAAGTTTCGTCTCGCTGTCGTCGAGAAAGGCTTCGCGCTCGCGAAGGGCTTGGCGCTGCTCCTGCAGGCTGGCCTGCTGCCGCTCGACTTCCGCCTTCAACTTGGTCAAGGCGGTTTGCTCCTCTTGAGAAAGTGGCTTCGCGTCGGCGGCCGACGTGGGCAGGCTCCGCGCATCGAAAAGCGACTCACGGGCTTTCAATAACGCCTCACCTTCGGCCAAATTGCGGTCGCGCTCGGTCAGTCGAACTTCCAATTCGGCCAAGGCGCGTTCGCGCTCTTCCAGTTTGGCGGCGAGCTGCTTGAGCGATTTTTCGAGAGCGTCGACCTTGGCCGTGTCTAAATTCAGCAAATCGCCCCACGGATTGCGCGTAGCCGTGCGAATCTCCGTCAGCGTTTTCTTCGTTTCCTCAACCGTTTCGGACGACTCGAATGGCGAGTGCAGGCGACGCTTGGGTAAAACCAACGGCGTCTCGGTATCGCGCCGCGGGGGAAACTTAATCGCCACCGGCTTCTGCGAATCGGTCATGCTCGCATTCACAAGCGTATGATCGACACCTGGACTCATTTTCTAAAGAGCCGGAAGAGGAAGAATCCACGTTTGGGGGCCGCAGGCTCGTCGATCGGGGGCGTGGTCGCCATCTTCGGAGCTTTTTGCGACGGGAACACCAGGTAGGGTTTCAACAGGTTCGTGACCGTCGTTTCCACCACGGCATCGTTGAGCACCGCCGCGAGCCGGCCAAGCGGAACGCCGGCATCGACCTGCTGCTGCAATGACGCCAGGTCATCGCTAAAGTATTCCACGTACGAAGCCGCAAATTGGGCCAAGACGATTTGCGCCCCAGAGATTTCCAACGGCGTCGACTTCGCCGCTCGGGCCAAATCGTCTGGATTGAGGCGGGCGCCAAAGTGTTTCGCTAAGCCAGCGCGAATATTTTCCGAGTGCGCGCGAATCGTCAGCGCAAGACCCTCGATCAGATGCAGGCCTTTTACTCCCGGACGATAGGGCAAATACAGGGCCAGGGTCGCTTCATCAACGTGGGAGAGCGCGTTGAGCAAGATCCGGAAATCACCCGCCACCACCATCGACTGCGCCAACTGCTGCGAGAACATCGCGAACTCTTTCAACGTCAGAATATTTTCGGCCGTGCAGTACGTCCGCGTTTCCTCGGTCAAGGCCACTAGCGTCATCGGGAACGTTTCCGGGATGCCCAATTTGGCCAAATTCTTCAGGATAGGATTCTCCTTCTCGCTGTCCTCGGCCGGCACCATGTCCTGGAAGGGCTCATCAAACGCGAGAGTCTCTTTCAAGATCGTCAGCAGTTGTTGAATACGCTCTGGGTGCCCGGTCAGTCCCGGCATGGTCGCGACCTCATCGAACGTGAGATCGATGTACTTCGACGGAAATTCCGTCACGCCTTCGATCGGCCATTCCGGCAAGTCGAGGTTTTGCGACAAACTATTCAACGAAACATCCGCCATCAGCGAGGTGCCGAACGCTTTCCGCACCCGATCCCATTCCTCCGCGCCATATTTTCCCAACACTTCGGGTTTCATAAAATCAAACGTGGACGGCCGCGTGGCTGATCAACTCGGCCGCCGCCAAGCGATAGTCGTTCACGACGTTATCGGTTTCTTGATTCTCTTGGCCAACCAGAACCACGGGCAACCCGAGCGTCACTGCACGGCGAACAATCATGGCATCGCGAATCTGGGCATTGAAAATCGAGGCGGATGGCGCGACGCGCTTGACGCTGCGAAATTGGTTCAGGCGAAGCTGCATGCGCATCTTCGGCACCTCGATGTCCACATTCGTTTTGATCGAGTTGAAAATGATTCCATGCACCTGCGCGACCGGTCCCATGTCCTCGTGGCGAAAACCCGCCGAGAGTTGATGGAATTTGCCAAGCTTTTCGATCAGCAAGGTGAAGCCAATCAAGCTCAGCGCATCCGGATTTGCCGGCACATAAATCTCCGACGAGCAAAATAGACCAAGCTGGGATGCGCGCAAAATATTCGGCGGACAGTCGAAGAATATAAAATCGTACTGCGCTTCGATCTCGGAAATCTGCTCCTCGAAAAGAGCATAAGGAGGCAGCTTCGGATCGGCTTGGTATTCGCTCTCGAGATCGACGAGATTGAACGTCGTGGGCAAAAGATCCAAGCCTGGGAGCGCTTTGTTGCCATCGCGGTCTTCCACGACGTCGCGCACGATCAAATCGGCGAGCCGAGCGGTGCCAGGTGAGAAAATCGAAAACAGTGAACCTTCGCCAGCGCTGTTGATTTTATTCCAGCGATCCAATTTCAATAGCCAGATGCTAGCATTCGACTGCGTGTCGAGATCGACCAACAGCACGCGATGCCCCAGCTTCGCGAGAGAAGCTGCGAGATTCACGACCAGCGAGGTCTTGCCGACGCCGCCTTTGTAATTAATGAAACTGATCTTTCGAGCCATCGAGAGCGGCCTTAAACGGAAATTGGGATTGAGAAATCTTCTCCCTTCTTCGGCTCACAAACGACTGTGAAAAAAGCGAGACGGAGTTTTCACGGTTTTTTACGTTAATAATTTGCACTAACCTGCGTAAGTGAGCCACTTCTGAGGAATAGTCCCTGCTTGGGCGTTAACCGGATCGTGACCGGAACGTCACGAGGGCGTCATGGAACCGCGGTCTAATGAGGCGTGCGGACCACCATCCTCAGTGTCGACGACGAGCCAGACGTCACCCAGCTCGTCCAATTTCATCTGAATCGAGCGGGCTTCAACGTCGTCACCGCGGCGAGTGGGCGCGAAGCCTTGGAGCGAATCCGGGAGCTGAAACCGGATTTGATCCTGTTGGATTTGATGTTGCCGGACATTGATGGCTTCGGCGTCTGCGAAATTTTGCGGCGCCAAACGGAGACGGCGACGATTCCGATCATCATTTTAACCGCATGGGCGACGCGGGACGCTCGACACTTTGGGCTGGAACTGGGAGCGCTGGACTACATGACGAAGCCGTTCAGCCCGAAAACGCTCGTCGAACGCGTGAGGCACCTGCTGAACCTGAGGCCAGATCCCGCCGCAGCCAAGGCGTAGTTAGATTGGCACTACGCCGGGGTGCGGTCTTTTGCCCTTCGGATCACAGCGCTCAATAACCAATTTGGCGTGCGGTGACTCGTCACCGCCTTTCAAGGCGAAATTCATTTCGCCTTCCAGCAACTCGATCCGCATACCATCAAATCGCGAACTCTGCTCAATTGCGGGCAAATGAATTTGCCCGTCCAAGGCGGTGACGAGTCACCGCACTCCAAATTGGCTATCGCTTCCACCTGAGCCGGCGTGGATTGAACGCTTTTAAGAAAAGTCGCCACCCAAAAATCGAGGCTGGCCCCCTGCTCGCTCGTCGTTTTGCTCGCGGCCATGGACAAGGCCGCATTGCTCCAAGCTATCATCGGGCAACTCAAGCACGACCTCACGACGCAAACCCAAGCGGCGCTGACGTCGCGCGAAGAGGCCACGCACGAAGAGAGCAAGCCCGAGAATAAATACGATATGCATGCGCAGGAAGCGGCCTACCTCGCAGAAGGCCAAGCGCGTTTTGCTGCCGAGTTGACCGAAGCGATCAACCTCTACCTTGGTTTGTCGCCAGCACCGTGGCCGGCCGGGAAAGCGGCAGGACTCGGGGCGCTCGTTGGCGTTGAGGCCAAAGGCAAGACGCAGTTCTATTTTCTCGGGCCCCGAAACGGCGGAATGGAGGTGAGCCTGGATGATCAGTCCGTCACGGTCATCACGCCCTCCTCTCCTCTCGGACGTCAGCTTTTAGGGGCAGGGATCGGCCAGACTATTCTGGGAACAGGACGGAACAGCGCAGCCCAGCAGATCACCGCTATCACCTAGCTTCCCGCTTCACTCCTGCACCCCCGGCAACGCAGGGTCGCCGGTCCCTGCACTTCGTTCGAGAGGTTGTGGACTGAATTCACCAGTCCCACGTGCGTGAACGCCTGAGGAAAATTTCCGACCAGACGCTTTCGGCTCGGATCGTACTCTTCCGAGAGGAGACCGAGTGGGCTCCGTAATTTCATCAGGTCTCGCAGACGCTGTTCCGCTTCTCTGTCCCGACCGAGCAGTTTTAAACAATCCACCATCCAAAATGAACAGGGCAGAAAAATCCCTTCGCCCGGAGGGAGGCCATCCACGTCCTGCGAGGTTTCCGGACTGTAGCGACGGATCAGACCGTTGACCGACAATTCGCGGTCGATCGCCTCAATCGTGCGCGAGACCCGTTCATCCATTGCCGGTAAAAATCCGACCAGCGGGATAATTAACAGGTTCGCGTCCAGGGCGGTTGATCCATAATATTGCGTGAACACGCCCTTCTTCGGGTCGTACGCCTTTTCGCAAATATCGGCGTGAATTTTTGCGCGCAACGCCTTCCACTGATCCAGCTTTCCCGGAAGATCGAACATCTCCACGGCTTTCACGGCCCGATCGAGCGCAACCCAGGCCATGACCTTTGAGTGAGTGAAATGACGGCGCGGGCCGCGGATTTCCCAAATGCCTTCGTCAGGCTGATCCCAGTGGTCCTCGACGAATTGCACGATGTGCCGTTGGACCGGCCAGGCCTCGTCACTGGCTGCGACGTGGAGGGTGCGGGCGAGATGCAGCGCGTCCATGAGTTCCCCGTAAACGTCGAGTTGAAATTGCTCCGCCGCCGCGTTGCCGACGCGAATCGGTTTCGAGTTTTCGTATCCAGTTAAATGTGACAGCTCGTGCTCCGGCAGCATCCGTTCGCCCGCCGCACCATAGAGCGTTTGCAACTGAGATGCCGAGCCAGCAGAGGCGCGCAAGAGCCACTGAATCCACGCGCTCGCCTCCTCCGTATAGCCCGACTGCATGAACGAAAAAAGCGTGAGCGTGGCATCGCGCAGCCAGCAGTAGCGATAGTCCCAATTACGGACTCCCCCAATCTGCTCCGGGAGCGATGTTGTCGCGGCGGCGACCAAGCCGCCGGTGGGCTGAAACGTCAACGCCTTCAACGTGATCAACGAACGCACCACCGCCTCGCGATGTTCACCATCGTATTTATAGCGAGAAGCCCATTCTCTCCAAAATCCTTCCACGCCTTGAAGGACACGGCGCGGATCGATTTCCTCGGGGGCCGGCAAGTGCGAGGGAAAAAAGGTCAACACAAACGCGACGCTCTCGCCCTCCTTGATTTCGAACTCGGCGCCCGTCGCCATGTTGTCTTCGCCATGAGTTTCCACTTCGCTCCGCAGGATCAATGCGTCCGGACCGGCAAGTGCGGCAATGCCCCCATCGGATCGTTTCACCCAGGGCACGATCGCTCCATAGTCGAGGCGGATGCGCAGAACCATGTGCATCGTCAGCGCGCCCTTTAGTCCTTCCACGATCCGAATGACACTGCGGTGTTCGCCGCGGTGATTCATACAATCCACGACACGTGCGCTGCCCGCCGCGCTTTCGAAAATCGTTTCGAGGATAAGCGTGTCCGGGCGATACTGCTGACGGGATGGAATCGAGCGATCTTTCGGATGGATTTCCCAAGATCCGTTCTGCTCGTCACCGAGGAGCTTGCAGAAGACCGCGGCGGAATCGAAACGCGGCAGGCAGAGCCAGTCGATCGAGCCGTCTTTGCCGACGAGCGCACAGGTCTGCAGGTCTCCGATGAAGCCATAATCCTCGATTTTCATAGGCGCAATTGAGTTGCCCGCTAGCCGACCTGTCGCGTGGAGCTGGGTTCGTTTTCGTCAGGAAATTACCGCACGGAACGGAAAAGGCCCTACACGACTTCCGAAATTTTTCGGTCGGTCCCAGCACCATCCCGCCTGGCTTCGTGGCGCTTCGTTTTTTCGATCCAGGGCTCGATTCACCGGCCTGGCATGTCCCGAAGCGGCGCGCGGAAAACAGAGAGCCTTCGAAATCCCATCTGTCCTGGATTTTCGGGCACAGACAGCTGTTCCCCAACTTTTGTCCACCCAAGTCCAGTCGCAGTTTTCAGAGGTAAAACGACTCCAGAAAAGGACGCCTTAATTTTTTTCATGAGTGGCATCGCGGCTGCTCATAGGCCTTCGGACCCACACGTAACTCTACGTACGTAACTCTACGTCTATGCACATATTCCTCCGTGTTCTATATAAGACAACCATCCTTGGTTTATTCAGCCTGTTAGTCGGTGCCACCTCGTTTGCTCAAGACGCAAAACCGGCGGCCGCCCCACCTGCTCCCACACTCGAACAGCGAGTCGCGGGCATCGAAGCTTATTTGGCCAATGGTGATCCCACCGCGTCGCTCAAGGACGCCAAAGGAAATATTCCAGATGGTTTGACCACGCCAGCCGCCACCACGTCGGGCCCCGGCCACAATGCTTGGATGATGACAAGCGCGGCACTCGTGTTGTTCATGACTTTGCCCGGGTTGGCGCTCTTCTACGGCGGTCTCGTCCGCACGAAGAATGTCCTTTCCGTGATGGCGCAGTGCCTGGGCCTCGCCGGTATCGTCACCATCCTGTGGTGGGCTTTTGGATACAGCTTGGTCTTCGGAAAAAGTTTCCACAGTCCGTTTTTCGGAGGCTCGGAATACTTTTTCATGCACGGCGTCGATAGCATGCCGAACACCGACTACTCGTACTGGGTTTCTCAAAACGTCTTCTCGATGTACCAGTTGATGTTCGCGATCATCACGCCTGCCCTGATCGTGGGTGCGATCGCGGAACGCATGAAGTTCTCCGCGCTGCTCATATTCATGACGGTCTGGATGTTCTTCGTCTACTTCCCGCTCGCTCACATGGTCTGGGGCTCGACCGGCTTCATGAACGGCGTGTTCAACTCGGCCGCGACGATCAAGGCGATCGACTTTGCTGGCGGCACCGTCGTGCACATGTCCTCCGGTTGGTCCGCCCTGCTCCTCTGTTTGATCATCGGCCCGCGCCTCGGCTTCGGCAAAACGCCCATGCCTCCGCACAGCCTTGTGCTTTGCATGGTCGGCACCGGCATGCTCTGGGTGGGCTGGTACGGCTTTAACGCCGGTTCAGCCGTCGCAGCCGATGGGATCGCTGCGAACGCCTTCACCACCACCACGCTCGCGACCGCAGTTGCCTCCTTCACGTGGGCCACGTTGGAATATCTCACGCGAAAGCACGCCAGCGTCCTCGGCTTTTGCTCCGGCGCCGTCGCGGGTCTGGTCGTGATCACGCCTTGCTGCGGTTTTATCAACAGCACCTCGGCGATGTGGGTCGGTCTCCTCGCTGGAGCCGTGCCGTTCTTTGCCTGCACGAAGATCAAGAATTTTTTCAAATACGACGACGCGCTCGACACCTTCGGCGTGCACGCCGTCGGTGGAACGCTCGGCGCCTTCCTCACCGGCATTTTCGCGACGGCTTCGGTGAACAGCAACTTGACCACGAACCTCAAGGATATCGTCGGGAAGAGCCTGTGGCTGGAGCAGCTCAAAGCTATGGGTCTGACCATCGTGCTCTCGATTGTCTCCACCGCTATTATCGCCTATGCGATCAAAGCCATCATCGGTCTACGGCCGACGGTGGAAGGCGAACAGCAGGGCCTCGATCTCAGCGATCACGGCGAAGAAGGCTATATCTACGAAGCGCGTTCCTAACCGAGTCTCTATAATCTACTGATATGAAACTCATCATCGCGATTATCAAACCCTTCAAACTTGAAGAAGTGAAGGACGCGCTCTCTCAACTCGGAGTCGAGGGCATGACGGTGACCGAAGTGAAAGGCTTTGGCCGCCAAAAGGGTCACACGGAAATCTACCGCGGCAGCGAATACGCCGTGGACTTTCTACCGAAAGTAAAACTCGAAGTTGCCCTTAGCGACGATGTGGTCGCCAAGGCAGTCGAAGCGATCGTCAACGCGGCTCGGACCGGAAAAATCGGCGACGGCAAAATCTTTGTCGTTCCGATCGACAGCGTGATCCGCATCCGCACCGGCGAGTCTGGCGACGAGGCAATCTAAGCGTTTCGAAGTCCGTTCGATCAGCCCCGTTCTCCGCCGAGAACGGGGTTTTTCGTTTGCGCAACGTTGCGCATAGATTCTCCCGTCCGAGCCTTGCCAAATAGAGAAGCGGGCGCTGGATTCGCCTAACTTTTCCGCTCATGCCTCGGTTCCCTTCGCTGCGCTCTTTTGGTTTCTCGCTGCAACTCGCCCTCCTCGCCTCCGCGGGCACGTACGTTCCGCTTGGCCAGGCGCACACCGTCGCGCCCGGTCCGTTTACCGCAAGTTGGGATTCGCTTTCGAAAAACTACAAATTCCCCGACTGGTACCGCGACGCGAAGTTCGGCATCTGGGTGCACTGGGATGCGCAGTGCGTGCCCGAGCAAGGGGATTGGTATGGGCGCTTCATGTATATTCAGGGCACGGCTGACTATAAGTATCATGTCGAGCACTACGGCCATCCGAGTAAATACGGCTATATGGAGCTGCTCAACGCATGGAAGGCCGAGCATTGGGAGCCGGAGAAGTTAATGGATTTGTACGTTCGGGCCGGTGCGAAGTACTTCGTCGCGCTCGCCAACCACCACGACAATTTCGACACGTACGACTCGAAGTACCAGCCCTGGAATTCGGTGCGCGTCGGCCCGCACAAGGACATCGTCGGTACCTGGGAAAAACTCGCGCGCGCTCGCGGCCTCCGCTTTGGTGTGAGCAATCACTCCTCTCACGCCTGGCATTGGTTCCAACCGGCTTACGGCCACGATGTCGAGGGTCCGCTCGCCGGTGTTCCCTACGACGCCGCCACGCTGACAAAAGCCGACGGCAAGGGCAAATGGTGGGACGGCCTGGACCCGGCCGATCTTTACGCCGGCCTCCGTATCCCACAATTGGAGACGATCAAGAACACGAAGGACCTCGACGACTGGCACTGGGCCATCGACGGCAATTGGTTCGAGGGCGCTCCTCCTCTGGACAACGGCTACACCGAAAAATGGTACCTGCGTTGCCAAGAGCTCGTTGATAAATATCGCCCCGACTTTCTTTACTTCGACGACACGAGCCTGCCCTTCGGCCAAACCGGTCTCGATATTGCCGCCCACTTTTATAATCGCAGCGCGGCCGCACACGGCGGCAAAGAAGAGGTTGTGATCACCGCCAAGAAACTCGACGTGACTCATCGCACGGCGTTAGTGGAAGACTACGAACGCGGCGGCAGTGACCAGCTTCAACCCTTGCCCTGGCAAACCGACACCTGTATCGGCGACTGGCACTATAAAAAGGATATTCAATATAAGTCCGTCGCCACCGTCGTCGATATGCTGCTCGATGTCGTCAGCAAAAACGGAAATCTGCTGCTCAACATCCCGATACGTGGCGATGGCACCATCGATGATCGGGAACTGATGTTTCTCCAAGACCTCGCGAAGTGGATGGAGGTGAACCAGGAAGGAGTTTTCGGTTCCCGCCCGTGGAAAACGTTCGGCGAAGGGCCGACTCACGCCGACGGGAGCGATGGTAAAACGGTCTACGGCGCCCAGGACATTCGTTTCACGACAAAGAACGGCCATCTTTATGCCTATTTTCTCGGCTGGCCGGAAACGGGCAAACTGCGCGTGGCTTCTTTGCGCGCAGGGCAAGCCGGTGAAAAAGTCCACGCCGTCGCATTGTTGGGATCAAAAGAGAAAATCGAGTGGCGCCAAACCGATCACGGTCTCGAGGTGGGGTTACCTGCCCAGAAGCCGTGCGCAGATGCGTATTGTCTGCGAATCGAGTTAAACTGATAGACAGTTTTACTATTTATTGGTGGTTGTTAGCTTGGTCGGAGTGAAACCGGGGCCGAGAGTCGCACGTCTCTTGCTCCCATGCCCCGCTCCTTTTCACGTTTGGGTTTCGCGCTGCTCAGCAGCTTCGTGTCGCTGTGCTTCACTTTCAGAGCCCAGGCCGGCGGCACAGATCGATTAACCAATATCTCCGCGCGCACACAGGTCGGCACGGGTGGAGATGTCCTGATCGCAGGCTTCATCATTGGCTCCGGCAGCTCGAAGCAAGTGCTCATTCGCGCGATCGGGCCGACGCTTTCGAACTACAATGTGACAGGCGTTCTCGCCGATCCTGTGCTCACGCTCTACGACAGCACGGGCACTGCGATCGACTCGAACGATAATTGGACTGGCGTGGACAATGCCGCGATCGCCGCCGCTGGAGCCACCTCGTTGCCACCCGGAAGCCGCGACGCTGTCCTGGTCGAAAACCTTTCCCCAGGCGCTTACACCGCAATTGTCACCGGGCTCAATAATACCACGGGCGTGGGTCTCATCGAAGTTTTCGAAATCGAAGGCACCTCGCGGTTGACCAATATTTCCTCGCGCGCGCAAGTGGGCTCGGGTGCGAATGTGATGATCACGGGTTTGATCGTCGGTTCAGGCAGCACGCGCCACGTGCTGCTCCGCGCGACAGGGCCGACGTTGAAAAATTATTCCGTCACGGACGCGCTCCCGGATCCAAAACTCACGGTTTACGATAGCTCGGGCAAGGTGATCGCGAGCAACGACAATTGGGGAGACACCGATGCTGCTGGCGTATCCGCTGCGGAAGCCACTGCGGGTGCTCCCGCTTTTCCAGCCGGGAGCAAAGACTCGGCAATCGTGCTCGATCTGCCACCCGGAGGCTACACCGCGCAAATTTCCAGCGTAGATGGCCGCCCAGGTGTCGCTCTCGTCGAAGCCTTCGATATCACGCCTGGCTCGGGTTCGCCAGGAAATCCCGTGGGCGGCAACGACGCGGTCGCGATCACAGCCACCACGCCCACTACGTCTCCCGGCAGCTCCGCACCGGCCGTGCTCACGCTCACTCGCGCCGGCGATCTCAGCGCGCCGCTCACGATCAATTACACCACCAGCGGCTCCGCGGTGTCTGGCGTCGACTACACGGGCGCGTCCGGGTCGGCGACATTTGCGGCGGGCTCGACCTCAACCGCGATTTCGCTTTCCGCTCTCGCTTCCGCCAACGTCGGTTCGAAGCTCGCTACGATTACGCTGACTCCGAGTGCAGCTTATACGACGGCAACCGGTTCCGCTCAGGTCACGTTCTTCTATGGCACCGGAACACTCTACTATTCGAATCTCCGCACGTCTCCCGGCGCTGTCGGCTCTACCGCATACGGCAGCGCGACGATTCAACTGAGTTCAGATGAAACGACGATTAGCACCACGCTGACCTACTCGAATCTCAGCTCAGGTGAAACGGACGCGCATCTGTTCATGCAAGATGGCACGACCACGGGCATTTATTTGTTCAAGCTGCCCGCGGGCTCTCCCGCCTCGACGAACTGGGTGATCAAGCCCACGGGTGGCTACACGGTCGCGCAAATCGTCGCCGCGCTCAAAGCCGGAAACGTTTACCTGGAGCTCGACACGGTTAACTACCCGAGCGGCGAACTGAGCGCATCATTCATTCCGGCTAACGGCTCACAGACTTTCAACCCACCGGCCGATCCGCCGTCTTTGCCGGCAGGCGCGCCCACCGCCACGGACGCAGCGCGCTTTCTCACGCAAGCCACGTTTGGCCCGACGAAGGCCGACATCGACGCGCTGACTCAAAGCTCATTCAGCACCTGGATCACGAACCAGATCGCGCTGCCCGCGTCATCGCATCGCACGGAAACGGTCAATGATTTCAACACCTACACCGCGAGCCCGACTAACACCCGTTCAAATGGCTCCAACCGTCAGGAAGCTTGGTGGAAGATTGGCGTCACCGGCCCCGACCAGCTCCGTCAACGCGTCGCCTTTGCGCTTTCCGAGATTTTCGTCATCTCCGACCAAAACAGCACGGTGGGAAACTGGGAAGAAGGCGCCGCCTACTACTACGACATCCTTTCGAACGACTCCTTCGGCAATTTTCGAACCCTGCTCGAAGACGTGACACTCAGCCCGATGATGGGCGTGTACCTCAGCAGTATCAAAAATAGTAAGGCAACGGCCACGACCGAGCCGGATGAGAATTACGCCCGCGAAGTCATGCAGTTGTTCACAGTAGGGCTGAATCAACTACAGCCCGACGGTTCGCTCAAACTGGACGCCACGGGTCTGCCCATTCCGACCTATGATCAAACGGTGGTGACCCAAATGGCGCGCGTCTTCACCGGCTGGCAATTTCACAACGCCGCGCCCAGCAAAAGCAATTTCCGCAGCGGCGGCAGTGTGATCGACGACTACGTCCAGCCGATGACGATGAATCCGAATTATCACGACGTCGGAGCGAAAACGATCATCGGCGGCACGCAGTTGCCCGCGAACCAAGACGGCACAACCGATCTAAAACAAACCCTGGACGCGCTCTTCAACCATCCCAACACGGGCCCATTTATCTGCCGCCAACTCATTCAGCGCTTGGTCACAAGCAACCCCAGCCCCGCCTACGTCTATCGCGTCGCGCAAGTTTTCGCGAACAACGGCAATGGTGTGCGCGGCGACCTAGCCGCCGTCGTTCGAGCCATCCTCCTCGACTACGAAGCGCGGTCCACCACCGTCGCTGCGGGCGTCGACACCGGGAAACTAAAAGAGCCGCTGCTCCGCCTGAGCGCTCTCCTCCGCGCCTTCAACGGAGCGGCCGACAACGGCCGTTTTGCGCTCAATCCCGACTCCAGTTTCGGCCAGTCCGCTTTGCACGCGACCACCGTATTCAATTTCTTTATACCGGACTACGTCTCGTCGGGTACTCTGGCAGCAGCCGGTCTTTACGCTCCCGAATTTCAGATCGTGAACGGCGGCACCGCCATCACCGCGCCGAACACGCTTTATAGCACGACCTACGCGACTCGCGGCGCCACCACGATCGGGTTGACCTACACGGTCGCCCCGGACCCGAGCGATCCTGTCGCCTTGGTCGACTATCTTAATCTCGTGCTCTGCTCGAATTCGATGTCGACGACGATTCACGATCGCATCGTGACGGCGTTACGAGCGCTGCCGACGAGCACCGCCACCGCCGACAGATATCGCGCTGCGATCTATCTCGTCGCTTCAACCCAATCCGCCGCCGTCCAAAAATAATTTCGCCATGAGTTCCTCATCTCACGATTGGTCGCGCCGCAAGTTTATTGGCAGTTGTTGCGCCGCCGTATCCGCCACGGGCCTACTCTCGGCTTTGGCTCAACTCCGCGTGTTAGGCGCCGTCGCCAATTCTTCGAGCCCATCCGACTACCGCGCTCTCGTTTGTCTCTTTCTGCTCGGCGGCAACGACGCGAACAACCTGATCATTCCGAACGATACGTCTGGCTACGCGACCTACGCCACCGGACGCACGTCCCTCGCGCTGCCACAATCGGTTTTGCTCGGGCTCAATCCGAAGACCAGCGATGGCCGCAGTTGGGGTCTCCATCCTGCGATGACCTCGTTGAAAGGCCTCTTCGATTCTGGACAAGCCGCGCTCCTCGGCAACGTTGGCACGCTCTGCGCGCCCACGACGGTGGCCCAATACAAGGCGAATTCTGTGCCGCTGCCTCTCCAACTCTTCTCGCACAACGATCAACAGGTCGAATGGCAGAGCAGCCTCGCCGATAAAGCGTTCGCCACCGGCTGGGGCGGTCGTCTCGCCGACCTGACAAATGCCTTCAACAGCAACAACCGAATTTCCATGTCGATCAGCCTGAACGGTCAAAACTCGTTTCAGGTCGGCCAGAACGTGGTGCAGTACTCGGTTAATCCATCCGGCACCGTCTCGCTTTCGGGAAGCTCCACCAGCCCAACCAGCGCCGCCGGCATCCGCACACAAGCGCAGTCCGACATTCTCGCCTCGCCGAACGCAAATCTATTCGAAACGGCCTTCGGAAATATCACCGCCCAATCCGTCTCCGACAGCAGTATGCTCTCGAGCGTGCTGGCCGGTGCACCCGCTCTCGCCACCGCCTTTCCGACGAGCAGTCTTGGTCAACAATTGAAAATGATCGCGCGCCTCATCTCCGTGCGCAGTCAACTTGGCCTGAATCGGCAAATCTTCTTCGCCCGCGTGAGCGGTTGGGACCTTCACGACAATCAACTTTCAGCCACGGATCCGAGCACCGGTGCTCACGCGACGTTGCTTGGCGACTTGTCCGATTCGATGACCGCGTTCTACAACGCGACCGCCGAACTCGGCGTGCAGAATCAAGTCACGTCCTTCACTGCGTCCGACTTCGGACGAACCCTGAAGAGCAACGGCGACGGCTCCGATCACGGTTGGGGCAGCCACCACATGATTGTCGGTGGTGCGGTCAAAGGCGGAGATATTTACGGCAAGATGCCCGATCTCACGATCAATGGCCCGAACGATACAGGTTCAGGACGCTGGGTGCCGACCACGAGCGTCGACGAATACAGCGCAACGCTTGCGAAATGGTTCGGCGTCAGCGCGACGGACATGGCGACCGTGTTGCCGAACGTCAGCCGCTTCGCGAACGCCGACCTCGGCTTCATGAGCGCATCGTAAAGCGATGAAACGGGCCTGGCCATCCCTCGCCTTCGCCCTCGCCGCTTTGGCGTTGTGGCTATGGCTTTGGCCCCGCTCGGACGAACGACCGCGACTCATCTCATCCGTTAGGGAACCGGCCTCGAACGTGTCGCCGAGTGGTTCGACGCCTGCGTCGCCTCCCGATTCTGTCGATTCGGAAGAGACCGACCTGAATCTGGCGGTCGATCTGAACGCAGCCGGCAAAACGATCCGCGATGATCTAAAAACCCTCGATGGCGTTCTCCAAGTCTGGCAGACGAATTTTCTTCACACTGGCAATCCCGTCGGGACGAATGCGGAGATCACGGCCGCGTTAACCGGCCACAATTCGCTCCACGTCGCCTTCATCTCGCCGAAGAACCCCGCCATCAATCGCGAAGGCGAACTCTGCGACCGCTGGGGCACGCCGTTCTTTTTTCACCAACTGAGTGGGACGAAGATGGAGATCCACTCTGCGGGCCCCGATCGCAAACGCGGCACCGCTGATGATACAACCTGGACGCCGTAAACCCATCCTCTCGCGAGAAGCATCCGCGTTCTCAAAACGCTAACTCGCGCCCTTTCCACTGCTCCCCCGTAGCTGCGCGTCTTAACGCGCGGAGTTCGCTTCGGGAAATCTGCACTCCCGCGTCGCAGGCAGAATGACGTCCCATCCGCGCGTCAAGACGCGCAGCTACTTGAGCGCGGCCGATCCACACGATGCCGTGTTTAAGAAAACGCCGTAACCATCGCACACGACGTAGTCAAAAACCGCGACGCTGTCAGAAACCGCGCAAAAAACTCGGCTCTCATGAAGCGTAAAAAACACGCATTTATCGTGAAAGCGCGTCGGCCTTACCTGCCGTTAACGTTTTTTTAATACCTTCCGGGCACCTCTTTATTAGGCCCTGGCCGCCCGGATGGCGTATTCTCGCAGGATGGAGAATGTCGTTATTGGCCTCATCGCCTTCGGGTGCCTTTGCTACTTGGTCGCCGCCGTGGTTCGCCCGGAAAAATTCTGAGGCTTCGCCATGATCAACCTCAACGCATGGCTTCAGCTCGGCGCGTTTCTCGGCGCGCTCCTCCTGCTCACCAAACCACTGGGCCTCTACCTGGTTCAGGTGCTCGATCCCAAAGGCAAAACGTGGCTCGACCCGATCGTTAAACCCTTCGAACGGCTGACTTATCGCCTCGGTCGCATCGACCCCGAGCGCGAACAAAATTGGCTCGGCTATACGCTCTCTCTGCTCGTTTTCAGCGCGGTCGGCATCGCCTTCACCTACGCGATCCTGCGGCTCCAAGAGAAACTGCCTCTCAATCCACAACATCTCCCATCGCTCACGCCGGCATTGGCTTTTAACACCGCGGTGAGTTTCACGACGAACACCAATTGGCAAAGCTACGCAGGCGAAACGACGATGTCGTATTTCTCGCAGATGGTCGGGTTGACGTTCCACAACTTCACGTCCGCCGCGGTAGGTCTCTGTGTCGCCGCCGCGCTCGTGCGCGGACTCGCGCGGCAGACGTCCAAAGTCATCGGCAACTTCTGGGTCGATCTTGTGCGGTCCACTTACTACTTGCTCGCGCCGCTTTCGTTCGCGTTCGCATTCGTGCTCGTTTCCCAGGGCGTGATTCAAAACTTCCGGCCTTATACCACCGCAAAGACGCTCAGCCCGTTTACCACGCAAATCGCAAAGACCGACGCACGAGGCCAAGTCGTCAACGACTCCAACGGCAAACCGGTCTTGATCGATCAAGTCATCGATTCGCAAACGATCGCTCAAGGCCCCGTCGCCTCCCAAGTGGCGATCAAAATGCTGGGCACAAATGGCGGCGGTTTCTTCAACGCCAACGCGGCTCACCCATTCGAAAATCCGACGCCGCTCTCCAACTTCCTGCAAATGCTTGCGATCTTCGCGATTCCGAGCGCACTGACCTACTACCTCGGACGCGTAGTCAAAAACCAACGGCATGGTTGGGCTGTCTGGTCCGCTATGGCCCTCATGTTTCTCGTCGGCGTGCTGGCCTGCTGGAAAGCCGAGCAGAGCGGCAATCCGATTCATCACCAGCTCGGCGTCGCGGTGACCGATGGCAATTTTGAAGGCAAGGAGGTGCGCTTCGGTATCTTCAACTCGAGTCTGTTCGCCACGATCACGACGGACGCGTCTTGTGGCGCGGTTAACACGATGCATGACTCACTGACGCCGTTAGGCGGCTTCGTCACCCTCTTCAATATGATGACCGGGGAAGTCATCTTCGGTGGCGTTGGCGCGGGTCTCTATGGCATCCTGCTGTTCGTCATCCTCGCCGTGTTCATCGCGGGGCTGATGGTTGGCCGCACCCCGGAATATCTGGGCAAAAAGATTGAAGCGTACGACGTGAAGCTGGTCATGGTCATTCTGATGATTCTGGCGGCCGCGATCCTCGGCTTCACCGCGTGGAGTTCCGCTACATCCTGGGGTTTGGCGGGATTGAACAACGCGGGGCCGCATGGGTTCAGCGAAGTCCTTTACGCGTACACGTCCGCCGTCGCCAACAATGGCAGTGCCTTCGCCGGTCTGACCGCCACACCGCAGGACGGTGACCCACACTGGAATCTCACCCTCGCCACGGCCATGCTCACCGGGCGTTTCCTGATGATCGTGCCCATTCTGGCACTGGCGGGAAATCTTGCCGGAAAACGTCAGGTGCCCGCCAGCGTCGGTACCTTCAAAACGGAAGGCTTCACCTTCGTCATCCTGCTCGTCGGCACCATCATTCTCGTCGGCGCCCTCACCCACCTGCCGGCCCTGGCGGTCGGCCCGATCGTCGAGCACTTCCTGATGACCACGGGTAAATTGTTCTAACCGACGTCCTGAGTCACACCATGAACCCTCATTCCATTTCGCTTTTCGACCGTGAGATCATAACCAAGTCGGTCGTCGATTCACTGCTCAAGCTCGACCCGCGTAAACAGCTCAAGAATCCGGTCATGTTCGTCACCTTGATCGGCGCGATCCTGAGTTTTGAACAGCTTTTCACCTCGCGGGAGAAATTCAGTTATGTGCTGCAAATCGCACTCTGGCTTCTGTTCACCGTCATCTTTGCCAACTTCGCCGAGGCCGTCGCCGAAGGGCGCGGTAAAGCTCAAGCGCGCACACTCCGTTCTTCGCGTCGGGAACTCACGGCGCAACGACGCCGCAAAGA
>Ga0068856_100000675_pt1 | contig 36933 bp, 31 predicted proteins | sample KBSCornC62_FD_66595 | JGI IMG/M metagenome (GOLD analysis project Ga0068856, IMG submission 66595) | Corn rhizosphere microbial communities from Kellogg Biological Station, Michigan, USA - KBS Corn C6-2 | ecosystem: Host-associated > Plants > Roots > Rhizosphere > Soil ...
ATGCCCGCCTGAGCCTTGATCATCTCGCCCAGCGCCCAGTAGGTGACCCCGTCGCCATAGGGCAGCGAGCGTCCTTGGCGCCAGGTGATGAAGTCGGGATCGCGCTCGACCGCCTGCATCAATTCCCACACCAGGCGGCTCTTGCCGATTCCGGGCACGCCCACAAGGGTGACCAGCTGCACGGCCCGCTCGGAGCGGCAGCGGCGAAGCGCATCGAGCAGCAGGTCGACCTCCTCGCCGCGCCCGACCAGCGGTGTGGTCGGCCGCTGAACCACGTCAACGCCCAGCCGCGCCCGCGCCTCCACCGCCTCCCAGACGGCCAGCGGCTGCGACTTTCCCTTGGCCACGACCGGCTCGGCGCTGCGGTAGGTGATGGCGCGGTCGGTGGCGCGGTAGGTGGACTCGCCGACCAGGATGCCGTCGACCGGTGCGGCCGTCTGCAGGCGGGCTGCGGTGTTGACCACGTCGCCGGACGCCATGCCCTCGCCACGGGCAGCATCAGCGTCCAGCACCACCAGCGCCTCGCCGGTGTTCACTCCGACCCGGACGTGCAGGTCGAGCTCCGGCTCCTCGTCGTTCAGCCGATCGATCGCCGCCCGGATCGAGAGCGCAGCCCGCACCGCCCGCTCCGGGTCGTCCTCATGGGCGATCGGCGCGCCGAACAACGCCATCACGGCGTCGCCGATGAACTTCTCGACCGTCCCGCCGTAGTGCTCCAACTGCTCCCGTAACAGGGCGTGGTAGGGAGCGAGCGTGCCGCGCACATCCTCCACGTCCATCCGCTCGCTGCGGCTCGTGAAACCGACCAGGTCGGCGAACAGCACGGTCACGATCTTGCGTTCCTCACGCTGCCCCGTCTCGCCGGCTGCCAACGGCGCGGCACATGCTCCGCAGAAGCGGAACCCGTCCGGGTTCTCCTGACCACATGCGGTGCAGATCATCACCAGTCGAGTCTACGGCCTCGCCCGGCGACGCGGTCAGACATGAGCTACTGCGGTGTCACTCAGGTGTCACCCAGACCCACCGAGGACCACCGAAGAGCGCGCGGCCTGCCACCCGCCGGATCCCGCATCTCTCCAGCTCAGCCGAGACCAGCCGAGATCGCCTTCGGCATCTGAAAATCGCGGTGTCGGCAGTTCGACTCTGCCCCTCGCCACTAGCTTTGAAGCGCCTGGTGGAACCACATCGACCGCGCGCCAGACAATCGCCACCGGCTAGCCCTCGTCGAGCGGGCGTCGGGCCTGGCGGCGACGAAGCCGGTACATCCGCAGCTGTCCGTAGTCCTTCGCGGCCGGCACGTGGCCGACGTAGTCGCAGCCGAACCGATCGCCCTCCAGCACCAGCGCCGCGGCGAACGGCTCTGTGACGTACACCGCCCCTGGCGGCGTCACCGGTTCGATGCGTGCGGTGCGGCTGACGTGGGAACCCATGAACGCCCCCTGACCCACGACCGGATCGTCGACCGGATACACGGGGCCGGTGTGGGCGCCCAGCCTGAGCGCGAGGTGATCCGGCAGTCCACTCCGCGCCAGCGGGATCCGTTCCATCGCCTCCTGCAGATCGAGAGCACAGTCGGCCGCCGAGACCGTGTCTTCGAATACCACGTACAGGGCATCGCCCCAGGTGTTTCGGTAGCAAATTGCGTCGCCGTGACGGGCCAGCGCGGCGGCGAACTCGCCCAGCACGCGCCGAGCGAAGCGGGGAATCTGCTCGTCGGTCAGACGCGAGAAGCCGCTGACGTCGGCGAACAGCATGGAGCGCACCACCCGGCCGCCCGCGGCGCTGGCGGTCGGCGTGGGTGTCGCCGCCGGAGACGGCCCGGATCCAGGATCGATGATCGTGACCGGGCGGCCGCGGCTGGTCCACGTTCGGACGTCGATCGCGGTACCGGCGTCGCTCTGCCCGTCGAGGCTGTCCCACACGGCCAGCTGGCGCACCGGCGCATCCAGGAACCGTCCGCGCAGTAGCGCCAGCCCCATCGCGAACTCCGAGCCGTATCGGTACAGCACCTCGTCGTTCAGATAGGCGTCCTCGGTTGCGTAGCGCACGGAGGTGGCCGCCGCCGAACAGCGCCGGAACCGCTCCACCCACACCTCGCCACGGTCGGCGACGGAGCTGCGGACGAATTCGTCGGCGTCGAACGGCAGCACCACATGCAGCTCGGTGCCAGCAGCCAGCAGTGCCTCGGCAAACAGCAGGTCGGCGCCGTTCGCGAGCGCGCCGTAGGCGAATCCGGGCGGATCGCGCTCCACCTCTGCCGCAATCCGGGCGGCCACCGCCGATTCCGCAGCCGCCGGGAACCGTCCGCCGCCATCCGGCGGTCCGATGCGGTGGCCGCAGAAGTGGACGACGCCCGGTCCGGCGATCTCCTGCAGGAGCGCCGCGTCGCTGCCCGCCTCCTGGCAGACGAGCCGCAGCTGCCGGCGGGTTGTCGAGAGCGCGCCGTAGTCGCCGTCGGCCAATGCCGCGGCACGCTGCAGCGCGCGACGGGCTTCGGCCGTACGCCCGAGCACGAGGTTCGCTTCCGCCTCGCTGGCGGCGGCGTAGTACGAGTCGCCCGGCTCGTCTGCGACCGCCTCGAGCGCTCGAAGCGCCGTGCGGCGTGCCTCCTCGGGCCGGCCCGCGACGAGCAACATCGTCGCCGCATTGACGGCCGGGTAATGCCCTCCCGTCAGTTCGAAGACTGCTCGGTAGAGGTCGCCCGCGTGCCGCGCCCGCGATCGCCGCTCACGCCCGTGCGCCTGCAGTGCCACGTCCTTGGCCAGGCGCGCGCGCAGCGCCTGGACGTCCTCGTCCTCCACAGCGCCCAGGTGGTACCCCTGGAACCGCCGCAGTGCCTCGTCGGTCGATCCTGCCCGAGCCAGGGCCAGCACCGCTCGGTGGCGCAGCCAGAGGTCATCCGGGTAGTGGTCGAGCCCGCGCTCGGCGAGGTCGAACGCCGATAGCAACTCTCCCCGTCGCTCGGCGTCCCGAACCGCTGAGACCCAGACTTCGACTGGCTCCGGCATGTCGCGACTCTACCGATCGGACCTAGCGGAGATACGCGTGCCGCTCGCCCGGGGTGAGGTCGCGCGTGACGCGCCGTCCGGCCAGGGCAAGCAACCCGGCCCCATCGCGACAGTCGCTGCAGGCGTCCCAAACGTTGATCACTCCTGCATAGTCGAACGAGACGATGCGCCGGCCGTCTGGGCTGAAGGCGACGCTGTCGACCGGCGCCGGATCGTCGTGGATCCGCAACTGCTCCCCGGTCTGCGCATCCCACACCCGAACGGTGGAATCCAGGCTCGCGGTCGACAGTCGCGCTCCATCGGGGCTGAAGGCAAGACCCTGGATCCCCTTGGTGTGGGCGTTCAGCACCGCGATCGTGTTTCCTGAGTCGAGGTCGATCAGGCTGACCTCTCCGACATTGCCCGAGTTGGCAACTGCCAGCTCGCTTCCGTCCGGGCTGAATCGCACCGGGCCGAGGTTGATGAAGCCGACGAAACGAAGGGTGCGCCCGACCTGCCTGCCGCTGGCGGTGTTCCAGACAGCCACGTGGCCGCAGATGTCGGTGGCCGCGACCATTCCATCGTTTCGGCTGAAGCTGATGTACGTCCAACTGCATGGCGATGCCCCCAACTGCTCGATACGGCCGGACGCCACATCCATCATCTGCAGCTCGGAGCGCGGGGTGTCCGCCTCGAGGGTCGGCGTGTTGTAGGCAATCCAAGCGCCGTCGTTGCTTAGCGCCGGGCAGCACGCAACACCGAATCGTCCGGGAAGGCGCACGTGTCCCACCCGACGATCGTCGTGCGTATCCAACACGGTGAGCCGCGTGACCTGGCCGTACGGGAGCGGGCCTGTGATTACGAACCGCGCCGAGTCACTGAGGCGGGTGTACCAGTCGCCACCACCACCGAATACCCAAGCAGCGCCTTCGGCATCGCCGCCGGCCGTCCAGCTCCTCACCACCTGGCGGCCGCTGAGCGGCCCGTGCGCCGCGCGGTAGCGGGCGACGATCCTAGTGCCGAGATCGGCCAGGTCGGACCCGACGAAGCCGCCCCCGGTGGCGCTGACACCGTCGGTCGGAATCGACGCCAGCTGGTTGCCGGCGGCCCGCCAGATGAACCCACGACCGTCGCCCGCCGCCGTGGCGACCCGGCGTCCATCCGGCGAGAACGTGAGCTGGTAGATGTTGGTGGTGTGGCCAGGAAACCTGACCAGCTGTGTCCCGGATCGGAGGTCGTACACCCCTGCCGATCCCTGATTCGTGCCGAACGCGAGACGTGAGCCGTCCGGGCTGAACGCGAGCGCCGTGTAGGCATCGCCGTAGAGCCGCGGGCCGACTGTTGCAGTGCGACGAAGGGTGCGGGCGTCCAGGAGCAGAATCTGCCCCGAGCGGGCGCTGGCAGGATAGGGCGGCGACTCCGTGACGGCGATGCGGCGCCCGTCGAGGCTCAGCGTCATCCAATACACGAACGGGATCCGGGTCGTGGCCGCGATCACGCGGCCGCTGCGGGCGTCGACGACCGCCACGCCGGGTATGCCGGCGACTACCAGCCTGCGCCCGTCAGGCGTCACTTGGACGAAGAAGAAGCCACCACCGCCGATCCCGCCACCGACCCCAGCGATGTCGCCCCGGGCCAGCCGTCGCAGCCGGCCCGTGCTGAGGTCCCACCGGTACAAATTGCTCACGAAGAACGTGCGGTCGGTGAGGTAGTTGGTGTAGTAGAGCGTCCTACCATCTGGGCTGAAGGCCAGATTTCCGGCATAGAAGGCGGACCGCGTCGTTCGCATCACGATCTCGCCGGTGGTCGGATCGACCAGTAGCACGCCCTTCGAGGAGGCGATCGCGAGCCGGCGCCCGTCGGGGCTGAACTGCGCGATCGGGGCCGGCGACCCAACCTGGATCGAGCGCTCCAACCGCCCGTCGGCGGCGCTAAAGATCCGCACCGACCCGTCCTGGCTGCCCTCGGCGACGTGAAGGCCGTCGGGGCTGTACGAGATGCCGGGCCCCCAGTAATAGGGGTTCGACTGTGATCCCACGGGGGGCAACCGTACGCGCAGCGGCGAGACGTCCAGCGCTCGGCGAAGCGCGAACAGGGCATCCGTCGTCGGCGACTTTCGCACCGCTGCCATGGCAATCAGGATCGAGCGCTCGGCGTCTACCGGAAGCTGTGCAAGGCTTTGCCCCGCCCACGCGCGCGACGTCGATCGGGCCGCCTCGCGGGTTGCCTTCGACCGCGCGTCGACGGCCTGGTTCCGGCTGACCAGCGCCGCCACCACCAGTATCAGCGATCCCAGGGCAACCGCAGCACTCACCACCATCAGCACCCGCAGCCGACGGGCCGCTGCCAAACGGCCGGCATAGATGAATTCGCGCTGAGTGGCGGTCGCAGCCGGCTCGACGTCGTCGTCGATCGCAGCCAGCCAGCCCTCGGCCGACGCCAGTTCGGATCCGCGTAACAGCAGGCTGCGGTCGCGGCCCTGGGTCTCCCAGTCGAGCGCTTTGACCAACCACCGCGTATGCGCGTGGGTGTGCTCGAGATCGGTGTTCAGCGCGGCGAGCAGACGCTTGGAGGCCGCGCCCTGATCCACATCCGGCGTGAAGGGAATCCAACTCCTCACCCGGATCGGCTCCGGCACGGAGTTGTCGTCGACCGGCACGCAAAGCAGAGGCACCACCCGCTTCTGGAGCTCCGTCGCGTACTCGGCCTCGATCTCGCAGTAGCGGGATGCGATCGAGTCCGGCGAGATTACGAACACGAAGCTGTCCGATTGCTCGATCGCGTGCCGGATCACCTCCGGAAACACCTCGCCGTCCTCGATCCCCTGCGTGTCGATCCAGACGCTCTTGCCGTTCGCCTCGAGGTGCGCAGCCAGTTGCTGCACGAATCCGCCATCGCGCCGCGAGTACGAGATGAACACGTCAGTCACCGAACTGCACTCCGCACCTCTGACGGCCGCGAGGGAACCCGGCACCGGAAACGGAAACGACAAATCTACCGCACGCGACGCCGTTGCGACCGAGCGCCTAGCTCCGCGGGTGGGTGCCCGCCAGCCCGATGAACGTTGCAGTGTTCATACCACTGGGGGCAGCGTGGCCGGAGACCGGGCGCAGCCAGATGGCTGGTAGATCAGCAGGGAAACCAGCCGTCCTCTAACCCGTTTGCGCTATCGGATGCCGGTGTCGTAGCTGAGGGTGACGTGAGTTGCGTTGCGCCGGGTGATCACCACCTCGAGCGGCGCCGGGGTACCCATCAAACCGTTCACCGGCTGAGCCACGAGACGGTACGCCCCTACCGGTATCATCGTCTCGCGTGCGGTTCCGTTCGCGTCCGTCGTGAGCGTCATGTCGCTTGCCCCATCCAAGCTCAGCCGGGCGCCCTTCACAGGACGTGGGGCACAAGCTGGGTCACCGGCCCTCTGGACCGGACACGTCGGTCCAGCGGTGACCGTGACGATCAGCGACCCGGAGTGCTCAGCGCCGCCCGATTGGCCGCAACCGTCCGCGACCAGCAGCAGCAGCCAGATCACAAACAGGAATCGCACTCTTCTTCGACCGCCACCGCGAAGTGGTGGTTCCCGCGCGCTGCTTTAGGCGGGGACCCCATCCCGCTCAGGAAGCGCCCGAACGTGCTGGGGACGGCTGCCGGCCGGGCAGCCGCCCCGTGACTGTTGCGTGTTACGGGGAGACGGCGCCGTAGATGTCCTGGTCGAGTCCGCCGGCGTGCGGGCAGGTGTCCGGGCCGTACGTTCCGGTGGACGGATCCAGGGTGCGGCACTGCTTCACGTCCGCCCCGTCAAGGTCGGCGTCTCCCGACTCGCGGGGGTCGCTCCCGGCGACTGTGTTGCGCCAGTCTGTCCATGTGCTGAAAGCGAACGATCCGACTGACGACACCCAAAGGTAGTCGCCGCCGAACGGTACTTGGCGGTCGTCGAACTGTTCGAAGTTACCGTTTGACTTGACATTCGTCACCTTCGCGGCCGTCGTCCAGCTATTACCGGCGTCGGTGGAGCGGGCGGCGTACACATCGAGGGCTGGAACGGTCGAGCGGTCGGCACAGTTGCCGATCGGACGGGTGGGGGAGTAGCAGCGGTCGTTTCGGCTGTCCCACCACATTGTGTGTAGGTAACCGCCGTCGGCGCTGATCGCCGGGTAGGACTGGTCGCCAACCGGTGACGGCGAGATCAACCTCGGCGCGGTGTGTGTCCCGGTCGCGCCGTTGTAGCGGACGAAGTACGTCCCCGCCTGGCTGCCGGTGCCACCTCCCTCGGTGCCATACGTGTTGCCGGTGGCTACCTGCGTCCCCGGGATGGAAGCGTTGTAGACCAGGTAGACATACTGGTGCGCGCGGTCGCGCTGATCGGTGGTCGAGTCGGTGGAAGAGTCATTGCGGAAGAACGTGTACCCGGCAACACAGGCGTCAATCCCGTCGCCGCAATCGCGGTTCGTGCCACCCGCCGTCGACTGATCGGTCTCCTCCCACGGTGCGTAGGTCACGAGCTGGGTCGGCCTCGAGAACCTGACTCCACCGTCCGTCGACTTCACGATCTGCACCCCATCCGGCTGACCGTTCTTCAAGGCGCCGGTGTCGTACGTGACATAGACGTCGCCGTTTCCGGTGATATCGATCCGTGGATCCTGGAGGTTTCCCGAGCTGGGCGTCAGCAGCATCGGCGCCGAGAAGGTAGCGCCATGGTCGGTCGATCGTACGAAGTAGATGTTCGAGACGTTGAAGCCGGTGAACCGCGACCAGGCGAAATAGACGTTGCCGTCAAACCGGCCGCCGGTGCGATCGGCCTCGATGGCGGTCTTGTCGTTGAACTTGCCGGTCGCCGCCGCCGACGAACCCTTCGCCACCGTGACCGTGCCGACGTAGCGCTTGCCGTCGTTGATGGAGCCTCCGCCCGAGTTCACATAGGTCGCGACCCATTCGTCGCCGAAGCCCTTGGGGCTACCGCTGGGATCGCCGGAGCTCTCAGAACCGAAAAACGCCCGTCCATGTCCGTCCCACGCGATCACCGGGTCGCCGGCGCTGGCGGTCCGAATATGTGCCAGCCCGGCGAACGGCGACGTGTCGCCGGGATAGCCCGGAACCAACGAGCTTTGGAAGCTAACACCGGCGTTCTGGGAACGATAGTAGCCGAGCCAGACGGGACCGGCCGGAATGCCCGTGGCCGGATCGCCAGGCGGACCGAACACGCCGCAATAATCGTTTGAGCTACCTAAGATCACGCTGGCGTTGCGGGGATCGACAACCGCTGCCGGCTCGTTCTGGCGCCCTCTGGCGATAGAGCATTCCTGCAAGATGCCGTCCGTGTACGCCTGACCGGTGGCAAGCGTGTAAGCGCTTACATATCCGCCACCACCATTGTCGTTCGACAAGCGCACGTTCGTGCTCGGCGCCGCAGCCGCACCGCCGGCATTCACCATAAAGGCGCCCACCAGAACCGCCGCCGCAATCAGCTTCCGCATCCCGTCCCCCTCCCAGACACTGGCGCTCGCCCACGGCGGACGGTAGTCCGTCGCCGCGAACCGGTCAAGCTATTCCTTCGAGCACGGCGGCCGTTGCCCAACCGTCGGCCGTGCCCAACGCCAGCTTGTTGCCGTTCAGCGTGTCGAGCTGCGTCTCCCAGCGCTCTTCGCGCCGCCCCACCTCTGGCGCCCCAACCGGGGTTCCGCACCCGTCACAGAAGCGGGCGCCCTCCCGTTCTCGTGACTACACGCAGCGCAGATCATCACCAGCCGCGTCTACGGCAGCTCATCGGTGGCGACTCTCGTCGTGGCGGGGCAGCCCATCGTCGGGGATCGGCTCCCATGGCGCGGCGTAGGCAACAAACTGACGCACGCTGGGACGGATCCCGGGGTCCTCGTCGAACGTGCCCATCCGGATACCGATCGAGTCGGGATGGCTGACGTTGCGCCCGAACAGCGATGAGCCGCAGCCGCCGCAGAACCACTTCTCGCCACCGCCCGGCGGTTGCCACATCCGCAGCATGTCCTCGCCGGCAACGATCCGGAATCCGCCCGGCGCGGGGTGAGCGTTCGCCGACGCGGCCGCTCCGCTGCGCCGCTGGCAGCGCTTGCAGTGGCAGTAGCTGGCCGCGACCAGAGGTGCGGTCACCTCGTAGCGCACCGCCCCGCAGTTGCAGCCTCCGGTCAGTGGGAGGTCGCTCATCTCAAACCCGTCGCCTTTCCGGTCGTGCCGTGTGTCTCGAGATCGTGATCGACGATATCGTGTTGCCGTGAGGGTCGCAGCCCTGTATGACGTCCATGGCAACGCGCCGGCGCTGGAGGCGGTGCTTGCCGACGTGCCCTGCTCGGGTGCCGACCTGATCGTGGTGGGCGGCGATGTGGTGGAGGGGCCGCTGCCGGTGGAGACGCTGGAGCTTCTGGACGCCGTAGAGATGCCGCTGGTCTGGGTGCGCGGGAACTGCGACCGCGATCCCAGCGAATGGGTGCGAGAGCGCGTCGGCGAGGAACGGCTTGCCTGGCTTGCCGGGTTGCCCACGACCGTCACGATCGAGGTCGAGGGCCTGGGCGCGGTGTGCCTTTGCCACGGGTCGCCGCGCAGTGACGAGGACATCGTCACGGCCGTGTCGGCGGTCGCACGGGTCGAGCCGATGCTGGAGGGCGTCGAGGAAGCGCTGGTCGTGTCCGGGCATACCCACGTCCAGTTCGACCGCGTGGTGGCGAACCGGCGACTGGTCAACGCCGGCAGTGTGGGGATGGCCTACCAGGGGGAGCCCGGCTGGGCCTACTGGACGACCTTGGGACCGACGGTGGAGCGCCGTCGTAGCGGCTTTGACGCCAACGCTCTGGCAACGGCGCTACGCGACAGCGGGTATCCGAATCCCGAGTGGTTCGAGCCCGAAAGCGCCGAACAGGCGGCCGCGGAATACGAGCAGATGGCCCAAGCACAGCACTGACCCCGACGCCGGGCCGACCCAATGGTGCGGTCAGCCACCCCGTGCAGGTGGTGAGATGCGAATGCAGGTCGGGGGTTTTCCCCGCTGCGATGCGGCTCCCAGAGGACAAGACTGGTCGCATGTCCATCGTCCAGCATATGTGTAGCGATCAGGATCCGGCGGGGTGATCGAGATGCGACGCTTGCGCCGACTGCTCTGCTCCCACCACCAGACCGTCCACGCCTCCGCCGGAACGCGCTGCGTGTCCTGCGGTCGGCGGGTCTGACCTACCGGCCGCCGCGGGTCGCAGTCGTTATCCCCGCGTCCCGTTCGCCGCCGCAGGCGGGTCCGCGTCCAACGTCTCCGCGATCGGCAGATCCGCGATGACGGTGGTCCCGCGGCCGGCCGGGCTCACGATCCGAAGCTGTCCGCCAAGTGCGCTCACCCGATCGGCGAGGCCGTTCAGGCCGCTTCCCAGCTCGCGATCGGCACCTCCGCGGCCGTCGTCGGCGACCTCGACGTGGAGCTGTGCGTCGTTGCGGCGCACGCTCACCCGGACGGTCTGGGCGTCCGCGTACTTCGCCGTGTTGGTGAGCGCTTCCGAAATGACGTAGTAGGACGCCGCCTCGACCTGCGACGGAACGTCTGGCGGCGGGTCGATCGAGAGCTCGACCGGCACCGGACTGCGCCGAGCGAGCGCCTCGACGGCAGCGCGCAGCCCTTGGTCGGTAAGAATGGCGGGATGGATGCCTCGCGCCAGCTCTCGCAGCTCGGCGAGCGCCTGCACCAGCTGATCGCTTGCGGCGTCGAGCAAGGCCGAGGTCTGACTGGTCTCGTCGACGGTCGAGCGCGCCATGCGCAGCGCGAGTGACAGCGACACAAGCTGTTGCTGGGCTCCGTCATGGAGGTTTCGCTCGAGGCGGCGGCGCTCGGCGTCGCCGGCGGCGACGATGCGAGCGCGTGAGGCGGCCAGCTCCGTGCGTGCGGCGGCGCTTGCCAGCCCCAGCGCAACCAGCTCGGCGAACTCCTCGATGCGCATCTCCGAGTCAGGGGTGAGTGGCGCGTCCCGGGTGGTCGAGACGACGATGGCGCCCCAGGGCTCCCCTCCCACGCGGATCGGGGCCGCCACCGACGCGTCAATGCCGAGGTTTCGGATGACCGCCGCGAATTCACCGGCGACATTCGAGTAGTCGTCAACGCGGGCGGCGCGGTTGTGTCGTCGCACCTGTCCCACCGCGGTGGGGCCGTCGAACGTGACCCGGGAGCCGACGGGGAGCGAGCGGAAGCCGCGAGTCCAGCCGCCCACCATCGTGCCGGAGTTGGCATCAGGTTCGAACCGGACGACGTTGGCCGAGCGTCCGCCGAGCAGGCAGGCGACCTCCTCGGCCACGATGTCGAAGACGCTGGACGAGTCGATCTCCGACGCGACGCAGGTCGCTACCCGGCGCAGAGCCGCCTGCTGCTGGGCCAGGCGGCGCAGATCGGCGGCGGCCCGGTTCCGCTCGGTCACGTCCTGCCCGATCCCGGTGGCACCGGTGATCCTGCCGTCCGCGTCGCGGTCGGGGGTCGTGCTCCACGAGATCTCGCGGATCTCTCCCGACCGGGTGCGGAGTGGCGCCTCCTCATGGTCTGCCACCCTCCCCGCCGCCAGCTGCTCGACGATCGTACTTTGGTCGTTGAACGTCTCTGCCCAGACGCGGCCAAGCAGCTCCTCCCGCGTCCACCCACTGAGCTCGCACAGGTACCGGTTGCAGAATCTGATTCGTCCGTCGAGGGCCGTGCTGACCGCGACCAGCTCGACACCCTCGAGAACGTCGAGCAGGCGCCGCTCCGAGGCTTTCGCCTCCTGGACCCGCGCCCGCAGCTCGACCTCAAGCCCCTCGTTCCGGGCGATCCGAGTGGCGCCGTGCTCCCCTGCCACCGGCCGCGCCGGCTCTCGCAGCGGCGCCCCGCACCCGCCGCAGAACCTGTTCATCTTAGGGTTCTCGTGACCACACGCTGCGCAGATCATCACCAGCCGAGTCTACGGCTTGGCCGGACGAGGGGTTCAGGCGACCCCGACCGCGTCGATCGCACGCATCAGCGTCGCCCGCTCCCGCTGCCACGCCGGCGTCGGCGAGGCGGCAACGATCACCGTCCGCCCGGACCGGGACTGCGCCAGGCAGGCAATCTCGGTGTAGCGGGTGGTGCCGCTTGTGTACGCATCCTGCACGCACCGTGCGGCGACGCTTCCGCCGAGCCGGAGCTCTCCACGTGCCGCGAGCAGCCGCACGTTGCGATCTCCCTCCCCGCGGTTGTGGCTGAGGCGGAACCCGACCCATGAACCGAGCTGCTCCTCCTCCGTCGCCGGCGTCGCGTTCAGATAGGCGCGCGGATGATCGGCGTCGGCGCCCAGCACGAAGGTGGCCGAGCCAGGATCCCCGGACACCCGATGCCAGCCGGGAGGGGCCGCCAACGCGGCCCCTCCTGCGGCGAGACGAACCGAACGCCAGTCATGTGGCGCCGCCTGCGTTCGCAGCGAGGCGAGGACGCCGGCACTGACGGCCCGCCCGCCTGTCGCGGCCGAACCGGCCGACCCGCAGGCCGATGCCAGCAACGCCACGATCAGACCGACCGCGACGATCGCGCCTCGAGCCGCCGTCAGCCGTGCGGGATTAGAGGTCGCCATCACCATCGCTGGGCCCACCGAAGTTGTCGCCGTCGCCGTCGCCGCCGCCGTTCTGGGGGATCCCCGACGACGGTGCCTTGGCGGTCGAGGTCGACTTCCCGCCGCCGGTGCCCCCGCCGTTCTGGGACGTCGTGGACGGTGCCTTGGCGGTCGATGCCGGGGGCTGCGTGCTCACCGAGTGGCCGGAGCTGGTTGCGCCGCCCTTCCCGGACGTGCCGCCGCAGGCCGCCGCCGCCATCGCAACTCCGAGCACCACTACCAGCAACTTGCTACGCATGATCGTCACCATTCCTCGTGTAGTCGTAATCACAGAATGGAACGAACTACGGCCAGGTGGCCGTGGCCGGATGTGCCGCTCACAGAATCCGCCAATCTGGGGTCAGGCGGAACGCACGCTGCGCTCAGGCAGGTCGTGCCAGCACGAACACCACGTCGCCCAGCCAGCCCACCGGCACCCGCGGATCGACCACGTGTGTGACGTGCTGCGCGGCCCGGCCGGCCGCGCCGTGGCTGGATGCGAGCCGCCCGGCGATGTAGGAGGCGTGAAACGTGCGAGGCACGACCCGCCATTCCACCATCGTGAAGCCGGCCTTGTGCAGCATCATGTCGAGCGTCTCGGGAGTGAAGTAGTGCAGGTGCGGCCGAATGAACCAGGGCCAGCTGCCATGACGCACCCGGGCATGCAGGCCCGCCACGTTCACGGTGGACAGCGCCAGCATGCCCTCGTCGTGGAGCACACCGCGCAGCCGGCGAAGCGTGTCCAGGGGGTCCACCAGGTGCTCGAGCACGTCCAGCATCACCACCGCGTCGCGGCTGCCCGGCTCGGCGTCGAGCGTCTCGACCGTCCCCTGTTCCAGGTCGACGTCGAACAATCGCCTGCCGGTCTCGACCGCCCAGCGACTGGGCTCGATGCCCTTCGCATCCCAACCGGCCTGCTCGGCGACCGACAGGAAGAGCCCCGCATTCGAGCCCACCTCCAGCAACCGGCGGCCGGGCAGCAGGTAGCCGTCCAGCCGGTCGATCACCCATCGGAACAGCTCACGCCGGCCCTGCTCCTCGGACAGGTACTGCTCGTCCACCATCGCCGTGTAGTTCTCGACGATCCGTTCCGGCGTGTCGGCCGGCCGCGAGCTGGTCATGCCGCAGTCCAGGCAGCGGACGATGTCATCGTGGCGGGCGAGGCCGCCGCTGGTGCACGAGAACTCGCTGACCGAGGTCTCGCCGGTGACGTTGGCCGGATACAGCAGAGCTGCGTCGGTGGAGCCGCAGAGCGCGCATGTGTGGTCGACACGGCCGCGGAGCGACGGGCGCCGCTGCCGCGCGCCGGAGAAGGTGACGGCCGAGCGGCGGCCACGGCGTCCGCGCGTCGCCGTGCGCCGCCCGCAGTAGATCAGGCTGTGCGCGACGTAGCGCAGCGATCTGGCCACCGAGATCGACGATGACTCCTTCGTGTAGCGCGTCTCGATCGGCACCTCGACGACGCGCTGGCCGGTGGTGACGGCGTCCACGATCAGCTGTGAGTCGAACACGAAGTCGTCGCTGTAGCGCAGGATCGGCAACTCCAGCAGGCAGCGGCGTGTGTATGCACGGAGACCGCTGTGCAGCTCCGTGAAGCGCGAACCCAGCATCAGGTTCTCGAGCGTGGTTGCGGTGCGATTGCCCAGGTACCGGTAGAGTGGCATCCCGCCACCGCGCGGGTCGGAGAGACCGGCGAAGCGTGAGCCGAAGGTCATGTCGGCACGGCCGGCGAGCAGCGGGGCGATCAACAGCGGAACCGCGGTGGGGTCGTACTGGTAGTCGGGATGCAGCATCACCACGATGTCGGCACCGTGCTCCAGCGCCCGCCGGTAGCAGGTCTTCTGGTTGCCGCCGTAGCCACGGTTCTCGTCGTGGACATAGACCGTGATGTTGAGCTTGCGGGCGACCGCGACGGTTTCGTCGCCGCTGGCGTCGTCGACCAGGATCAGCTCATCCGCGATTCCAACCGGGATGTCGGCGACGGTGCGCTCGAGCGTGTCCGCCGCGTGGTACGCGGGCATGGTGATGACGACTTTGGTCATAGGCGGCCCCGCTGCGGGCCGCCGGGATCATACCGGCGACGAGAGATCCGCCATACCGTCAGACGACCATGCTGTGATGCCGCTGTGCATCAGCAGCACCGCGCCGGCCGCGGTCGTGGGGATGTACCAGATCGCCTGCATGATGATCGAGAAGGCGAGCGCCTCGGCCTGACCGACCCCGAACAGCGCCATGCCCGAGACGCACAGCCACTGGAAGGTGCCCACGAACCCCGGCGACGAGGGGATGGCTGCGCCCAGGTTGATGACCGTGGTGAGGAACGCGATCTCGAGCGGCGACACTCCGATGCCGAGCGAGTCGGCCACGAGCCACGCCGCGCACGCCCAGCAGCCCCAGCCGACGGCCGTGAACGCCATCACCACCACCACGTCGCGCCGGTTGACGAGCGCGCCCGTTCCGTGCACCAGCCCGCTCAGCTGCCTCCCCGGCCGCGACCCGCGCAGCCGGTCGAGCACCCGCGCCGGTGCGAGCCGCTGTCCGCCGGTATGCAGCCGCGCGACCGCCAGCAGGAGGCACAGCAGACCGCCGACCACCAGGGCGGCCAGGAACACGTGGCGCAGCCAGGATCGGTGCGGGACGAACGGAAAGATCAGGCTGAACGCCAGCACCAGAAAGAGCACGTCGGATGACCGGTCGACCAGCACCGTCGAGAAGGCGCGGTTCTGGGGGATGCGGGCGGCGCGGCCCAGCCAGTAGCCGCGCATCAGCTCGCCCGGCCGGCCCGGGATGACGTTGTTCACGGCCACACTCGCGATCACCAGCCGCAGAAAGCTGCGCCAGCGCATCCGAGCCGAGCGGCGCGTGATCCAGCGCCAGCGCGCCGCCTGAACCGAGTAGATGACGCCGATCAGGGCGAACGCTCCGGCAACCGGCAGCGGGTCGGCCCGGCGCAGGGCGTCCGCGACCTCACCGGGGCGCAGGCCGCGCACCGCCAGGAACATGAAGATCAGGCTGAGCGGCACGCCGACCAGCAAACCGATCGTGATGTTCCGGCGAAACAGCCGCGGGCCCGCGATCGCCGAGCCGTCTTGCGGAGCGGCCGGGCTGCTGTTCGGCGATTCGACGGGGGACACCGGCGAGCGACTATACCAGCGTCGGTGCTGTGATCCGGCTGCCCGGCAGGACTCAGAGTGTCAGGCAGCGCAGGCTGTACACGGCCTCCGCGCCGTGGTTCCACGTCATGCATCGCCTCGGCAGCCGCAGCGTCGCAGGGTCGTGGACGGATCGCCTGAGGTGTTTCATCAGCCCCTCGAACGGTTGCATCCGGCTGTACTGATACCCGCGGCCCGAGCCGAGCAGATTCCGGTTGACGACGATGACGTCAGCGCCGTACATGGTTCGCAGCCTCACGATGTCCCGCAGCGAGTCGCCGTAGTACGCACGGACTTCGGCGAACATCCTCGGCCGGGCGAAGCGAAGGACGTTCTGGTCGTACACCTGATACAGCTTCTGTGACATCAGCACCGGACGCTCCGCAGCGATCGGAACACAGTTGATGCCGATCGGATCGCCCGCGACGATGGTGTCCTTCGGAAGCGTTTGCAGGTAGTGATAGAGCGGCTCGTCGCGACAGGCAATACCGGTCGCCTGACCGCCGCCGGCAACGGCGACGCCCGCGGCCAGCAGCGTCCCCGCGAGCACCGCGGCGAACGTCACCGCCGCCCCCGTGGCTTGGCGGCCAGTCAGCAGCAGCACCGCGGCCGCAACCACCCAGGCCACCACAAGCCCGGTCAGGTACAGCCACTTGTCATGTAGCACCTGGGCGCCCAGTCCGTGAGTGGTCAGCTCCGGGCCGAGCGGCACCACGCATGAGGCGAACCAGACGATCGCCGCCGGCACCGCCAGCGCCGCGATCAGCGACGGCTGCGACCCCACCCGGCGAGCGATGAACATCCAGGTAGGGCGCCAGCACACAGCGATCACGATGCTGAAGAAGGCGACCATCGAATGCACGTAGCGGTTCGGCAGGTACAGCCGGAACAGCACCTGGTAGCTGGCGGCAAACATGCAGAGGCAGCCGGCGGCCAACACCCAGACCTCCGCTCGAACCCGGCGCACGTTGCCCGGGACCAGCAGCACAGCGAGGAACGCGGCCAAAAGCACGCATCCGGACGTGTCCAGGTTGAACCCGGAGTACGGCCCTTTCATCATCTCCAGAAACGACCCGCTGAAGAACTGCATCTGCCCGCGGCCACTGAACTCGACGTAGTGACGCGCGGCCGACTCCGTGATCAGGTCGCTTTGCTGGATGTTCGCCAGCGCCGGAGCGATCGCCGCGAGCGCCGTTGCAGCCGTCGATCCGGCGGCCACCGCGACTCGCCGTGCGGGCGAGCGGCGGTCGCGCAGCAGGCTCCGTCCCGCCGCCACCAGCACCATGATCAGGCTGACTGTGGCCGCAGGCGGATACAGCATTATCGCCGCCGGTGGTATTAGCGCTGCCCATCCCAGCCGGCGGCGCAGCAGCAGATAGAGCGTCAACAGCACCACCGGCTCCCCGAACGCGCGCGCGTGCATGCCGTTGAACCGCTGCACGTTCCACGGAAACAGGAATAGCGCGGCGCCCAGCCAGCCGGCCGGTCGCCAGTCGGTGTGTTCGCGCACGATCCGGAAGACGAGCCACGCGGCGAGTGGTGCCACGACGACGGCTCCCACCGCCCCCAGGCGAACCGGATCCACCAGGTAGCTGAAGACGTAGTACAACGCCTGAACGCCGAGTGGGATGTACCCGGACCGCACGAGCACGGTCGTCAGCGGGTCGTGGAACAGCCCGCCATCCTGAAACCGCCGCATCCAGAATTCGTGGATCAGCGCATCGGTCTGGTACACGCCGCGCTGGAAGATGATCGACCACTCGAGGTACAGGGTCGCAAGCGCGCACGACAGGACGACCGCCGCGTCCTCGAGACCGACCCGCGGCGGCCGATCTCCGCGGGGCGTGGCGGCTGCGGGGGCGGCTGCAGGTCCGGTGTTCGTCGTCGTCGTCCGAGCCATCGAACGGCGTCAGGAGCTGAGCGCGGTGGCGGTCTCGAGCAGCGCGTCTGTCTCAGCGATCCCCGGCGTTGCGCCGAGTGCGTGAAACAGCCCACGTGCTTGCCGGAGGGCGGGTGCCGCCTCGCCCGGGCGACCGAGGCTGACGAGACAGCGGCCGTGTCCCAGCAAGGCGAACGCGTGCTCGGGTACCACCCCGAACCGCTCCCAGCGGACTGCCGCGTCGGCATAGCCCTCCGCAGCACCCGGGACGTCGCCCATGGCTTCGGCAATCGCGGCGGCGGTTGCAATCAGCATATGTTCGGCGTACTGGGTGTGCGGCTCGAGGCCTGTGACGAGACGCTGCGCGAGGCTGTTGTCGCGAAGCGTGATGGCGCTTCGCACGAGGGCAGGCAGGTATGCGGTGTAGTACTCGGGTTCGCGCGCGGCGGGGGTGGTGGCCAGCTCCTCGAGCGACGCGGCGGCGCTGTCTGTATGCGCAAGAGCGGTGTGGACGATGGCCGCGGATGCCAGGCCGATCACCAGCATCTCAGCGTTCCCGACGGCGTGGGCGCTCGACTCGAGCCAGTCGAGCCATCCGGAGACCTGCGCCGGGCTGCCCCGAAGCGTGTGGATTCGGGCCAGCGCGCCCCGGACGTCCACGAGGTCGCCCGGTGCCTCGACCTCGAGGCGCGCGGAGAGCCCGTTTGCGACCTCGAGCACCTCGTCGAGGCGGCCGGCATCGATCAGCGGATCAATCCTGCTGAGCGTGATCAGGTCGAGGATCTCGTTGAGTCCGCAGGCGGATGCGAACGCGATGCCGGTGTCGAACTCGTCGAGCGCCGCCTGAGGCCCTTCGTATGCCCACAGCTGGATGCCGAGGTTGTTGTGGAGCACTCCCACCTCGCGTCCCAGCCCGCCGTCCGTGGCGAGCCTGATTGCCTCGCGCATTTCGTCGAGGCCGCGGGGATCTCCGAGCCTTCCGCGAGCGAAGCCGAGGTAGCCGAGCGTGCGAGGCGTTCGGTCCAGGCCGAGCTCGTCGGCGAGCGCGATCGCTCGCTCGGCCGAGGAAAGCGCGGTGTCACACCCGCCGTGCAGGAAGTCAGCACGCGCGACCTCGGTCAGCGCCTCAACGTGGGCGGGACCCTTGGGCAGCGGCTCCAGCAGTGCCAGCGCCTGACCCGGCAGCTCGACCCAGCGGGGATCGGCCAGGCGGGAAAGCAGGCCGGCGAGCACGTGCATCGCGTGCGCCGTGGCGGGGAGGTCGCCGCGCTCGTGGAGCGAGGGAATCGCCTGCTCCAGCGCCTCCTTCGCTTCGAGGGTGCGGCCGGCGTGGAATGCGGCCTCGGCGAAGCGTACGAGCGCCTCCGGCCGGCCGGGATCTGTGGGCGGGGTGAGTGCCAGCGCTCGCTCAAGGTTGGCCAGCGCCGCGGTGGTGTCGAGGCCAAGCGCGCGTTCGCCGGCCAGGGTGAGGAACCGGCGGGCCGGGGCCTGGAGCTCGGTGGCCCTGTCGGCCTCTCCGGCGGCGCGCGTCAGATCGAGCGCCGTGGAGTAGTGGTAGGCCAGCACGTCGGCCAGGTCCTCCACGCGGCCGGGTGCCTTCGACTCGATCCACGTCGCGGCGCCGACATGCCGCGCCGCGCGCGAGGCACGCGGAATCTGCGCGTATGCGACATCGCAGGTGAGGATGTGCCAGAACGCGTACTCCGCCTCGCCCTGCATCGACGAGTGGCGTGAGGCGCGGATCAGTTCCTTGCGTGAGAGCTCGCGCAGCGCCTCCACCACGTCGTCCGGCGAGCGTCCTCCCATCTGGGCAACGGCACCGACCCAGAACACCTTGCCGACCACGGCCGCATCGGCGATGAGCGACTTGGCGTAGGGCGGGAGGGTGTCCAGCCGCGCGGCGATCAACGCTCGTACCGATTCCGGGAACGGCACCTCGGCTCCCTCTCGAAGCACCCAGCTCGACCCCTTGTGGATGAGGAGATCCCGGTCCTGGAGCAGCCGCACGAACTCCTCGGCATAGAGCGGGTTGCCGCCGGCGCGGTCAAGAATCGGCTGCTGCAGCTCCGCCGGGATTACGCTCGCGTCGAGCAGCGCCGAGACCAGTCGCGCCGTCTCCTCCGGGGACAGGGGTGCCAGGTTGATCGAGTTCGTGTTCCGCAACCCTGCCGCGTAGTCGGGGTGGCGCTCGTACAGCTCCGGCCGCGCGGTGCAGACGATCAGCAGCGGGATGCTCTCGGCCCGTCCCGCCAGGTGTTCCAGGAATGCGAGCAGTGCATCGTCCGCCCAGTGCAGGTCCTCGAACACCAGCACCGTGGGCTCGGTCTCGGCCAGGTGCTCGAGGAACCGCCGCCACGCCGCGAACAGCTCCTCGCGCTCGGCCGAGGTGGATGCGCCGATCCCGAGCAGGGGCAGCAGCCGCTGACGGAACCAGGCCCGCTCCTCGCCCTCGGGCAGCACGACGTCGAGTTTGGCGATCGCCGTGGCCGGGTCATCCGATTCCAGGATCCCGGCGTGGGCCTTGACGATCTCGCCCAGTGCCCAGAACGTGATGCCCTCTCCGTATGGGAGACAGCGACCCTGCCGCCACGTGACCAGCTCGGGCCGCTCGTCGATGTAGCCGAACAACTCGGCCACGATCCGGCTCTTGCCCAGGCCCGGCTCGCCCACCACCGTCACCAGCTGCACCGACGACGAGGCCGCCGCCTTGTCGAAGATCCCCTTCAGCAGCGCGAGGTCGATCTCCCTGCCGATGAATGGCGAGGTGTGAGTGCGGGTCAGATCCGTGCCGAACCGCGCTCGCGGAGCCAGCGGCTGGAAGACCCGCACGGCCTCCGACTTGCCCTTCACGGTGGCGGGCTCGAGCTCCCGGTAGTCGAACACCACGCTGGTGGCCTCATAGGTGGCCACGCCGACGGCGACGCCCATCTCCGGCGCGAGCCCCTGCAGCCGCGACGCGGTGTTGATCGCATCGCCGGTCAGAAAGCCGTCGCCAGACCGTGGGTTCACGTCGAGCCGAACCAGCGCCTCGCCGGTGTTGATTCCGACGCGCAGACGGAGCGGCGCGCCCCGCAGCGCTTCCAACCCCTCGGCTGCCTCCACGATTCGAAGGCCGGCCCGTACCGCCCGCTCCGGGTCGTCCTCGTGTGCCGCCGGTACGCCGAACACGCCCACCACCGCATCGCCGATGAACTTCTGAACAATGCCGCCATGGTTCTCGATCTGCGATCGCGCCACCGCCGCATAGGCGTCGAGCATCGTGTTCACGTCTTCCGGATCCGCCGTCTCCGACAGGCTGGTGAACCCGACCAGGTCACAGAAGAGGGCCGTGACGACCTTTCGCTCCTCCGCCACCGGCCGTTCGGCGACCCTCAGCGCGGCACCGCACTCGGGGCAGAACTTCGCGCCCTCGGAGCTGGTGCCGCACTGCCCACAGATGATCACCAGTCGAGTCTACGGCCTTCCTTCGAGCGAAGCGGTCAGCGGTGAGGCCCGGGCTCTCGAATCGGCGCCGGTATTTGCGGAGTCCACTTCCTTGACTTGCCTCCGTCCGCTGGTTACCGTCGCCACATTCGTCGTCTGGCGGGGAGTAGACCAGTGGCAGCGTCAGCAAGGAGGAACCGATGCACCGAATGAACTCGAGGCGCGAGGCGGAGGAGGCGAGCTGATGGCCACGACCGATCAGTACGTCGATCACACGACCCAGGCGGCGCTCGAGGAGAAGGCCAAGCTCCAGAAGCACTTCAACCGTTTCGACATCTACTTCTTCCTCCTTTGCACCATCGTGGGCGTGGACACGCTTGGCCAGGTCGCCCAGGACGGCCCGCAGGGGTTCCTGTGGCTGCTCGTGCTCGGCCTCGTGTTCTTCGTCCCCTATGCACTCCTCACCGCGGAGCTCGGCGCGGCGTTCACGGAGGAGGGCGGCGTCTACGTGTGGACGCGGATGGCGATGGGCCGCCTCGTTGCCGCGATCAACGCCATCTTCTACTGGTTCTCGAACCCGATCTGGATCGGTGCCACGCTGGCGTTGTTGACGGTCTCGGCGATCCAGAACTACTTCTGGAACTTCTCGAACGGCAGCATCTGGGAGTACCTGATCGGGTTCGCCTACATCTGGTTCTCCGTGTGGTCCGCCATCCTGTCGTTCGGGGTCGGCAAATGGATTCCGACGCTGGGCGCCTGGTGCCGGATCCTGCTGATCGGCCTGTTCACCATCACGACGATCATCTACGCCTTCGAGCACGGCCTGCATTTCCCGGCGGCGAGCAAATTCACCCCGACGTGGACGGCCTTCATCGCCCTGACGCCGCTGCTCTTCTTCAACTACGTCGGTTTCGAGCTCCCCAACGCGGCCGGCGACGAGATGGAGGACGCGCAGAAGGACGTGCCGTACACGGTGCTGCGAGCATGCATCACGTCGATCCTGCTGTACGGCCTGCCGATCCTGGCGATCATGTCGGTCGTTCCGCCCGACCAGCTCCAGGGCAAGGGCGTATCCGCATTCCTGGACGCCATCCACCACGTGTTCAGCGTCTACGGCTCAGCGGCAAACGTGCTCACGAAGATCGCCGCAGCCGGGTTCATTCTCGCGGTCGTCTCGAGCGCGTGCACGTGGCTCATGGGCTCCGACCGCAGCCAGGCCGTGGCCTCCTACGACGGCGCCGGGCCGCGCATCCTGGGCCGGTTCTCAGCGAGGTACGGCACCCCGATCTACGTCAACTTCCTCTCGGGAGTGTTCTCGACGATCGTGTTCCTGATCGCGATCAACCTCAGCTCGGGCAGCACCGCCGACGCGTTCAACGTGATGATCGGTGTGGTGCTGACGTTCACGACGATCTCCTACATCGTGATCTTCCCGTGCCTTGCCATCCTGCGCCGGACGCACCCGGATGTGCACCGGCCCTACCGTGTGCCGGGAGGCATGCCGGGCGTCTGGGTGTGCACGATCCTGTGTACCTCCTGGGCCGTGTTCGCGTCTCTGGTCGCCATCTTCCCCGGCTTCCTGGACGGGCAGTTCCTGAACAACGCCGACCTGCCGGCGAACGTCTCGCGGCTCAAGTACGAGACGATCTCGCTGGTCGCGATCGGTGTGACCATGATCGCCGGATTCATCTTCTACTGGCTCGGCGCGCCCACCCGGGCGGCGTCGGTTGACATCCCACTCGAGGGGAACGAGGGCATGATTCCCCAGACCGCGGGCGAATAGCGGTACCCGAGTCGCGACACACCTCCCCGGCCGAGGCGGCCGGGGAGGTGCTCGCTGTTATCTGAGATCCCTGGGGACGGTGTAGCCGACCAGGCGCGCCGTGCCCTGGTGCAGATCCAGCCAGGTGCGGTCGGGCAGCGTGAGCGTGGCCAGCGCGCCGGTCGGGAACTTGGCCACCACCGCCGAGCGGATCGGCCCCGGCGCGGCCAGACGCAGCGCCAGATCCTGCATGCCGGGGTTGTGGCCGATCATTAGCGCCGAGCCGACCGAGTCGGGGACGCCGTGCAGCCGGGCCAGCAGGGTATCGGCCGAGGCTCCGTACAGCTGCTCCTCGATCTCGACAGATGCGTCGCCGAGCGCCGGCTGGATCAGCTCCAGCGTCTGCCGGGTGCGGACCGCCGACGAGCACAGCACGAGGTCGACGCGCGCGTTCAGGCTGCGCAGATGCTCGGCCACGTGCCCGCCGTCGCGGACGCCGCGCGTCGAGAGCGGTCGGTCGTGGTCGGCGAGCGACTCGTCGTCCCAGCTGGACTTCAAATGCCGTAGCAGGAGCAGGGTGGGCATCGTCGGGGCCAACCTACCTGGTCTCGGCCCAGTTGCGGCGAAGCTCGTTGGCGTAGCGCCGCCCCAGCCAGGGCGCCGCGCCGGGAAGCCATTCGCCGAAGCTGGTAGGGCACGTCGCGGGCCGGTGGGAGACGAGCAGCTCGGAGGTGAGCGCGCCCAGCTCCTCCGGCGTGATCAGGACGTCGTGGACGAGCGGGCCGATCGCGCGACCCAGCGCCGCCACGACTGCGGGCGGGAGGTGCACCAGCCGCGACCGCGTGTGCAGCGCCCGCGCGAGCGCGTCGAGGAACTCGTCGAAGGTATAGATCTCCGGGCCGACAGCATCCTGCAGCGTTCGGCCGGCTCCCTCCGCCGCCGCGATTGCGAGCCCGGCCACGTCGCCGACGAACACGGGCTGGACGCGATAGCTGCCGTCGCCGGGGACGGCATAGGCGGGGAGTCTGCGCAGCAGCCAGGCGATGTTGTTGATCAGGATCTCCTCACGGCCGCCGAACACCAGCGAGGGCCGGATCACCGCATGGTCTGAGGTGGTCTCCGCCAGCGCGGCCTCGACCTCCGCCTTCCCGCGGAAGTAGGCGTACGGCGAGTCGGCGGCCGCGTTCGTGACCGACAGGTGCACGATCCTGCGGACGCCGGTCCGCCTCGCGGCCTCGAACAGCGCCCGGCTGTTCGCGACCGCCGAAGCGAAGTCCGCGCCTTTCCGCGGGAAGCGGATCCAGTAGGTGTTGAACAGCACGTCGGCGCCCTCCAGCGAGCGCACCAGCTGCTCCGGGTCGTCGAACTGGAGCGGCTCACGCGCGACGGCGCCCGCCAGCGGATGGCCCGCCGGCGCCGGCCGCCGCGACAGCGACACGACGTCGTCGCCGCGGTCAAGCAGCTGCCGGGCGATCGCACCGCCGGTGTACGAAAAGACGCCTGTCACCACGGCCCGCCGGGTCACGTCGCGTCGACGCCGCGCGCCATCAGATCACGCAGAGCGGCGCGCAGCTGATCGGCTCGGGCCGAGAGGTCGCCGTCGTCCAGCTTGGCGAGGGCCTCGGACGCGGCGTCCAGCTGCACGACGGCGCGGCCCAGAGCCTGCTGCGCCTGCTTGACGTCGCGGGCGCGCGCGGCGGCCAGCCGCTCCGCCTCGCGCTTTCGCGCCGCCCGTTCGGCGGCGCGCTCCGCGGCCGCATCCCGCCGTTTTGGAGCCGACTTCGCGGAGGGCGCCGGCGGCGGATCGGCGGTCTTCGTCGCGGCCGCTGCCTGGCCGTGCCAGCGCATCGGCATCCCGCGCACGACCACGCCGCGTACGCTGCCGCTCACGATCGTGAGCGGCCGCAGGTCGGCCAGCTCGATGGTGACATCGGCGCCGGCCGCCTCCACCAGCCGTCGCAGCTCGTCGAAGGCGACCGCCGTGCCGATGTCCTTGCGCCGTCGCGTGCGGTTCTTCAACGGCACCCGCGACTCGCCGCGTCCGGCCTGCAGGAGCAGCTGCCGGTCGGCGCCGACGAACGTGATCCGGCCCTCGCCGGCCGGCAGCGCCTCGAGCAGCCGGTCGCGCGACACCACCGCCTCGACGGCGGGCGTGGTCGCCGGCCACACCCACTCCACCTCGACCGCGCCGTCCGCGATCCGGCGCAGCCTCAGGCGCCGCCGTCCAAGCTGTACCGCCAGGCCCGTACGGGCCGCGCTCAGCGACAGCGCTTCGGCGTCCGGTGGCGGGTGGCCGGTGGGGGGCGCGAAGCTGCCGTCAAGACCGTCGCCTGGGAGCGGCAGCCGTGCCATCAGCAGCGACGTCTCGCCCGGAGACGCCACCACCAGCTCGTCGCCGTCGGTGCGCACCGATACCAGCCCGTCGCGCTCAGCCGCCGCGTGGCGGAGGATCGCCGCCACCGCACGCGCCGCGCCGGCGGCCTCGGTCACTGCAGGCTCGCCCACTCCGTCGCCAGCATCGCGTAGACCAGCTCGCTCTGCCACTCGCCCTTCACCCACTCGTTCTCGCGCAGGTGGCCCTCGAGACGCATGCCCAGGCGCTCCAGCACCGCTGCGGAGGCGGAGTTGCGCGCCTCCAGGCGGCCGGCGATGCGATGCAGGCCGAGCTGCTCGAACCCCAGCCGTAGCATCTCGCGGGCGGCCTCGGTCGCGTAACCGTGGCCCTGGTGGTCGGGGTGCAGCACGTACCCGATCTCGCCCTGCCGGTGCACCTCGCTGTGGTACATGAGGACGACGTCTCCGACCATGGAGTCGCTGCCGCGCGGCTGGATGGCCAGCGTCAGCCCGCCGCCCTCGCCGTCGATCTGGTCGCTCGACTCGCGGATCACCTTCTCCACCTGCTCGCGCGTTCGCGGCTCCCAGTACAGGTAGCGCACCACCTCCGGGTGCGACTGGATGTCGTGCAGGACGTCGATGTCGTCCTCACGGTAGGGGCGCAGCAGCAGGCGCTCGGTCTCGATCGGATACTCCGGGCGGAGCATCGCTGGAGACTACTCCGGCCGGACGCGATGCCTATCCCCGTGGGATCGGCGGCCGGTCGGCCGCCTGTGCCTCATGTTCACGGACGCGGCGCGAGCGGTGGCTGCGGATCCGGACCCAGCGGGATCGGTCGCTGCGCGACGTGGTGCGAAGGATGAACGGTTTCAGTGCCATCCGTACTCCGTACTCCACGGCGCCGGATTTCAAACATGGCTCGCCGGGGGCCGATCAGGCCGCCTGGGCGTCGGGGCGCAGGTCGAGGTGCTCGACCGCTGCCGCCAGCGTCGCGACGACGCCTGCGTCGTAGCGGGTGCCGACGCCCTTCTCGAGCTCTGCGATCGGGTTCAGGGGTCGCTCGCGGTCGTGGTAGCGGCGGCCGAAGACCATCGCCAGGTAGGCCTCGGCGGCGAGCAGGATGCGCGATCCCAGCGGGATCTCATCGCCCCGCAGCCCGTTGGGATAGCCGCTGCCGTCGACGTGCTCGTGGCTGCCCTGCACGATCGCGCGCACGTTGTCGAACAGCGGGCTGGTGCCGAGCATCTCGGCGGAGCGCTGCGGGTGCTCGCGCACGATCGCCCACTCCTCGTCGCTGAGCGGGCCGATCTTGGTGATGATCTCGTCCGGCACGACGCTCATGCCGAGATCGCGGAAGCGGCTGGCGGTGGCCAGCTGCGTCAGCTCGTTCGAGGAAAGGCCCATGCGTCGGCCCACCTCGCGGACGAGGATGTCGAGCTCGGCCTCGCCCGGTGCAACCGGGTCGGCCGTGCGCTCGACAGGCGGAGGGGGCGGTGCGGCGCTGCCCAGCCGCGACAGCCGCGACCACACGAACGACGCGGGGATCCACTGGTCCTTCTCCTGCACCCGAAAGGCGAACCGCAGCACGCGGTCCTGGTCGACGACGAACAGCCCGTCCTGCCGCCGCGACTTGCGCATGCGGCGGTCGGACAGCGTGCCCAGAGCACGCGAAGCATCGCCGTTGGGGTCGGTCAGCCACTCGGCGGTGCGCACCACGCTCAGCGACCGGCAGAGGTCGGAGTCGCCCGGCGACACCAGCACCAGGCGCGCCGGCGAGGACGCAATCCGCTCGCCGAGCTCGCGCAGCATCGCCGCGCGCGGGTCGTCGGCGCGGCTGCCCTCGACCAGCACCAGCACCGCGGGTCCGGATGCGATCAGGTCATCCAGGCCGACGGGCTCGCCGGAGTCAGCGGGATTCAGACGAAACGGGTCAACCGGGGCATCAAGCCGCGGCCGAGGTGTCGTGCTCATCGGCATCCTCGTCAGACGACACGGCCTGCACCTGCGTCGAGGAGATCCTGTTCCGCTCCGCGGCCTGGATCAGCGAGCTGCGGGCCTGCTCGAACGATGCCAGCATGGAAGCCTGTGCCTGGGCAGCGCTGGCGACCAGCTCGTCGGCCTCATGCCGACGGGCCTCCGCCTGCTCGAGGATCTCGGTCACGCGGGCCTGGGCCTGGGCATCGCGGTCGGCGAGCGACTGCTCGAAGCGTTCGCGCTCCTCGCGCAGCTCCTGCTCGACCTGCTGGCGCATGCGGTCGCCCTCCTTGCGTGCCTTGTTCACGATCTTCTCGGCGTGGGCGCTGGCCTCGTCGATGTGACGCCGGCCGACCTTGGTGGCATCTTCGATCAGCCGCTGCCGCTCGGCCAGGATGTCGTCGATCTCGAGCGCGCTTACCTCGCGCAGGTTGTGGAGCTCGTTCTTGACGAAGCTCTCGAGCGACTCGACGGCCGTCTCCACGGCTGCGGACAGGCTGCCCAGGTCGGCGTGGGGACGCTCGGCGACGACCGGCTCGGGCAGGCTCGCCACCGGCGGCTCGCCGGCCGGCTCATCGGAGATGCTCTCAACCAGCACCAGCTCGGGCTCCGGCTCGGGCTCGACGGCCACCTCGGGCTGATGCCAGCCGTCGTGCTCGGCAGCGACGGGCTGCTCGTCCGCCTCGACCTCCGCGACGGGCTGATACACGTCGTCGGCGTCGTCTTCGACCTCGGCCTCGGCCTCCGTCTCGAGCTCGGCCTCGGCCTCGGCCTCGGCGACGGGTTCGTGCTCAACCTCCGCGGCCGGCTCGAGCCGATGCTGGTCGTCGTGCTCGGCCACGGGCTGCTCCTCAGGCTGGAACGGCTCCGGCTGCGGCGCCGGGGCGTCGGCCAGCTGGTCCGCGATCGACCCGAGGAACTCATCAACCTCTTCCGGGTTGTACCCGGTGGGCGTCAGGGAAAATGATGCGTTGCGCAGCTCGGCCAGGTCGATCGAGCCGGGTGTCGCGTCTGCCAGCTCCGCGAGGAAGCGATCGACCTCCTCCGGGTTGTAGCCGGTCGGGGTGAGCGAGAACGACGCGGTACGAATGCTCGCCGGATCGATCATTGTGAAGGCGCCTCCTGGTGAAGCATGGAACGTTGGACAACAACGGGGTCGATAGCCTTATCGGCGTTCCGGTCTAACCCTTTAGGGCCGTTGTGCCCTCCTCAACGGTGGGATGGGCGGCGACGACGCGGCGGTCGCGCTTCGGTAGTGTTCGCGGCCGTGGCGGAGAGCGGGACATCGCGAGGTGACAGGCGCCCGATCGGCGTGATCGGTGCGGCGCTGGACCTCGGCTCGGGGCGTCGCGGCGTCGACATGGGGCCGTCGGCGATCCGCTACGCACAGCTGGGCGAGCGCATCGAGGAGATGGGCCTGCCCATCCACGACCACGGCAACGTGCGCACCGGCATGGTGGAGGCGCTCGACCAGGGCGACCCGTCCGCGCGCTACTGGAGCGCCATCAAGCGCACCTGCGAGGAGCTCGCAGACCACGTGGCGGCGACGGTCAACGACGGCGAGATGCCGCTTGTGCTGGGCGGCGACCATTCGATCGCGATCGGCACGCTGGGCGGACTGGCGCGCGCGCACGCGGCCCCGGGCGGCGTGGTGTGGCTGGACGCGCACACCGACATCAACACGCCCACCACCTCCCCCAGCGGGAACGTGCACGGCATGCCGATGGCGGTGGCGCTGGGCCTGGCCGACGATCCCCGTTTCGAGGCGTCGGCCTGGCCGCTGCCCATGATCAAGCAGGAGCACACCGTGCTGGTGGGCATCCGCAGCGTCGACGGCGGGGAGCGGTCGCGGCTGCACGAGCTGGGCGTGCGGGTGTTCACGATGGAGGACATCGATCGCCACGGCATGCGCGACGTGATGGAGGAGGCGATCTCGATCGCCTCCGGCGCCGCCTTCATGCACGTATCGCTGGACATGGACGTGCTCGACCCCGACCAGGCGCCGGGCGTGGGCACGCCGGTGCGCGGAGGGATCACCTACCGCGAGGCGCACCTGGCGATGGAGATGCTGTCCACCAGCGGCAAGGTTTCGTCTGTCGAGGTGGTCGAGGTCAACCCGGTGCTCGACGAGCACAACGCCACGGCCACGCTGGCCGTGGAGCTGGTGCTGTCGGCGCTGGGGGCCCGCATCCTCTAGCCACGGCTGTGCGCGGCCAGATGATTGATTCCACGTCGCCGTGATGTCCTGAGCGGTCGGTAAGCAAGCAGCGCAAGGATCGAGGGAGGGCCGATATTGGGAATATCGGCCCGACCGAGGACGCCGCGATGCGCCGGTTCCCGACCGCAGCACCACAGCCACACGCACACCACCAGCAGTACAGACGGTCAGGCGCGCGGGGACGTGGAATCAATCATCTAGCGCTCGCCCTCGCTGGGCTCGTAGTAGACGGTGCCCAGCAGCTCGTCCGGCAGGTACTGCTGGTCCACCCAGCCGCCCGGGTAGTCGTGGGGGTAGCGGTAGCCCTGGCCGTGGCCGAGCTTGGCCGCGCCGGCGTAGCTGGCGTCGCGCAGCGGTTTGGGCGGCCGCAGGTTGCCGCGCTCGCGAACGTCCTGACCGGCCCGCTGGATGGCCATGTAGCTCGCGTTCGACTTGGGCGCCCGGGCCAGGTATGCGACCGCCTGTGAGAGGTTGATGCGGCACTCGGGCAGCCCCACGAACTCGACCGCGCGGGCGCAGGCCACCGCCACCTGCAGCGCCTGGGGGTCGGCGTTGCCGACGTCCTCCGACGCGAACACGATCATCCGCCGGGCGATGAACTTGGGGTCCTCGCCGCCGGCGATCATCACGGCCAGGTAGTAGATGGCGGCGTCCGCGTCGGAGCCGCGCATGCTTTTGATGAAGGCCGACGTGACGTCGTAGTGGTGGTCGCCGCCCTTGTCGTACAGGAGCGGCCGCTTGCGGGCTGCGTCGTGCACGTTGTCGGAGCTGACCGGCTCGCCGGCGGCGGCCGCCACGGCGGCCTCCAGGATGTTGAGCGCGTTGCGGGCGTCGCCGCCCGCTGCGGCCACGATCTCGTCGCGGATCTCGTCGGGCAGCGTGATCGCCAGCTCCGTCTCGCCGCGGCGGACGACGCCGGCCAGGTCATCGCGGTCGAGCGGCTGCAGCTCGAACAGCTGGCACCGCGACAGCAGCGCCGAGTTGACCTCGAAGTAGGGGTTCTCTGTGGTGGCACCGATCAGCGTTACCAGACCGGACTCGACACCGGGCAGCAGCGCATCCTGCTGGGCCTTGTTGAAACGGTGGATCTCGTCCAGGAACAGGATCGTCTTCTGCCCGGTCTGGCCCAGCCGCTGCTCCGACTCGGACAGCACGCGCCGCACGTCGGCGATCCCGACCTGCACCGCCGACAGCTCCTCGAAGTGGGCTCGCGTGGTGTGGGCGACGATCCGGGCCAGCGTCGTCTTGCCGGTGCCGGGGGGCCCGTAGAAGATCATCGACCCCACCCGGTCCTCGGCGATCGCGCGCTGCAGGGCGCTGCCCTCGCCGATCACGTCCCGCTGTCCGGCGAACTCGTCGAGCGCCTGTGGCCGCACCCGCTGCGGCAGCGGCGCCTGCGCGCCCAGACGGCCTCCGGCCGCGTCCGCGAACAGGTCATTTGCCATGCTGCAGGCTACACTGAGCGCGTGGGCACGACAGCCAGAGAAACTGTGCGACTGGGCGGCATGGCCCTGCGGAACGGGATCTTCGTGCACAGCCTCGACCACTGGGCGGCGGCGGTGCGAACACCTGACGGCGAGCTGCGCCTGGCCTCGGGCCGCAAGCCGGAGCTGCCTGCCGGCCTGCTCGCGGTGCCCGGCGTCCGTGGCGTGCTGCGGATGGCCGAGATGGGATACCTGCTGCCGATCATGCGGCGCAGGCTGCCCGAGGCGCGGCTGCCGGTCGAGGGGGCCGGGAGCGCTGCCGCGCTGGGCGCCACCGTCGTCGTGTCCCGCGCGATCCGCGGCAGCCGGCTGTCGCCGCTGACGGCCGAGCTGCTGGGCGCATCGCTGGCGCTGGTGCCGGCCATGGCCTCGCTGCGCGGATCGCAGGTGGCCGGTTATCACGGCGCCGAGCACAAGGCCATCGGAGGCTACGAGCACGGCCAGGCCGCCGAGCAGGCCACGAAGGAGCACGACCGCTGCGGGTCGCACATGGTGGGGCCGATGCTGGCCGCGTCCGTGGTCGGAAACGTGCTCGTGAACAGGTTGCCGGCGTCCCGGCGCGGGCCGGCCCGGCTTGTCGCCGGCGTGGCTGCGATCGGCGCGGCCACCGAGGTGTTCGGCTGGATGACCCGCCACCACGACAACCCGGTGTCGCGCGCCCTGCGGTGGCCCGGATACGAGCTGCAGCGCGTCGCGGCCACGCGCGAGCCGACCGAACAGGAGCTCGAGGTGGCGCAGGCCGCGCTGCACGAGGTGCTGCGGCTGGAGGGCGCCAAGCCGCTGACCGTCTAGCCGCCGGATTTTGCAGACCGTGCAATACGCGGTAATCTGGACTGTGGACTTCTTTCAGGGCTTCGGGACGTGGCTGCTATTGCTGCTCTGGCCGTTGGTGCTGCCGGCCTGCTTCATCGCCCTCGTCTTCTTCGCGTACAAGATGTGGCGGGCGATGCCCACCACCAAGCCGAACAAGATCCAGCCGGCCAGCGGCCACTCCGTGCGCTGGCACGACGTGGCCGGCGCGGACGAGGCGCGCGAGGAGCTGGAGGAGATCGTCGAGTTCCTGCGCGATCCCAAGCGGTTCAAGAAGCTGGGTGCGCGCGTGCCCAAGGGCGTGCTTTTGTACGGGCCGCCCGGCACCGGCAAGACGCTGATGGCCAAGGCCATCGCCACCGAGTCGGGTGCCAACTTCTACTTCCAGAGCGCCTCCTCGTTCGTGGAGATGTTCGTGGGCGTCGGCTCGGCGCGGATCCGCCGCCTGTTCGCGGAGGCGCGCAAGCATCAGCCCTCGATCATCTTCATCGACGAGCTGGACGCGGTCGGCACGGCTCGCTCGGGCGGCGCCCACAACCGCGAGCACGACCAGACGCTGAACCAGCTGCTGGTGGAGCTGGACGGGTTCGACGAGGCCGACCGGCTGATCATCATGGGCGCGTCCAACCGGCTCGACGACCTCGATCCGGCGCTGCTGCGACCGGGCCGGTTCGATCGCCAGATCCACGTGGCGACCCCCGACCTGAAGGGGCGCCGCGAGATCCTGGCCGTGCACACCCGCAACAAGCCTCTGGCCGAGCCCGTCGACCTGGCCGTGATCGCGCGCCAGACGGCTGGGCTGACCGGTGCCGACCTGGCCAACATCTGCAACGAGGCGGCGATCCAGGCTGGGCGCGCCGGCGCCAAGGAGATCACGCCCTCGCACTTCAACGCCGCGGTCGAGCGGGTGGTGGCCGGGCTGCAGCAACGCAAGCTGATCACCGACAAGGAGAAGCGGGTGATCGCCTACCACGAGGCCGGTCACGCTCTGGTCGCGCGGCTGATGTCGGACGACATCCACAAGGTCACGATCGTGCCCCGTGGCCGCGCGCTCGGCTTCATGATGAGCCTGCCCGAGGAGGACCGCTACGTGCTCTCCAAAGACGAGCTGGAGGACTGGCTGAAGGTCACGCTGGGCGGCCGCGCAGCCGAACAGGTCGTGTTCGGCCGCATCACCAACGGCGCCGCCAACGACCTTGAGCGGGCCACGTCGGTCGCCCGATCGATGGTGTTCGAGTGGGGCATGGGCAGCTCAACCACATCCCATCAGATGCGCGCCGACAACTACTCGCTGTCGGAGGAGACCAAGCGGCTGCGCGACCACGAGCAGCGCGAGATCACCGACAAGGCCTACACCGAGGCGCTGCGGCTGGTACTCGAGCATCGCCGCCACCTGGATGTGCTAGCAAACGCGCTGCTCGACCAGGAGACGCTCGATCGAGACCAGATCGACGAGCTGCTGATCGACCTGCAGCCGGAGTCCAACGCGTCCGGCCAGATCGGCGTGGAGCTACCGCGCGACGGCGCGGGCGTTGGCCAGCCCGTCGTGCACCGGCCCGAGCCGGTGCTGCACAGCGAGCCACCCGAGCAGCCCGACCAGCACCCCTAGCCGGCGGGTGTGTCGTCGGGCGCCGCACCGTCGGCTGGTGGCGGCGGCGTGTCCGCGACCTCCTCGGCCTCGCTCTCGACGGTCTCGCTGGACGCGTCGGCGGTGGCACCCTCGGCCCGCACGTCGGCGATCTCCTGCTCCTTCTCCGAGATCCTGTCGCGAAGCTCGTGCACCTTGGTCGTCTGGTCGGCCAGCGAGGTGGGCGTCTCGCCCAGCGCGATCATGGCGGCGCCGAGGTCGGCCAGCGCCTCCTTCTCCTCGCCTTTGAGGCTGCGCAGCTGCATCTGCAGCTGGCCCGTCTTGGCCGTGTCGGTGGTCTTCTCGACGACGGTGGTTGCCACGTCCGTCGCCTGCTGCTTGATCTTGTCCAGGAAGCCCATGCATCCTCCGTTTGCCGCTCGTTTTGCGTATCTGACCCACTAGGATCCGTGCGCAGTGCGCGCACAGACGATCCATCATATCGGGCATGCTGTCGACGATCTCGACGCCGCCATCGCCGACTACCAGCAGCTGCTGGGGGGCGTGCTCGAGCACCGAGAGACGGTGCCCGACCAGGGGGTGGAGGCGGCAACGATGCTGCTGGGCGACGGTCGCGTCGAGCTGCTGCGGCCGCTGGGCGACGACACCCCGGTCGGCAAGTTCCTGCTCAACCGTGGCCCCGGCATGCACCACATGGCGCTGCGGGTCGACGACATCGAGCGGGCCCTGGCCGATGCCGCCGCCGCCGGCGCCGAACTGATCGACCAGCAGCCACGCGTGGGCCTGTTCGGGCTGCGCGTGGCGTTCATCCATCCGCACAGCGTGCACGGCGTGCTGGTGGAACTCGTGCAACCAGCGAAGGAAGGGAACGGGCATGGCTGAATCGCGGGTCGAGATCGGGTTCGACGGCGGCCTCATCATCAGCGCGAAGGTGGCCGACGCGGAGTGGGCCAAGGTCGAGTCGGCCCTGGCCGCGGGCAGCGGCATGGTCAGCTTCAACGCCGAGGACACCGACCACCACGTCGACATCTCGAAGATCTGTTACGTGCGCCGCGAGGCGCGTGTGGGCCGGGTCGGGTTCTGACCGGAGCGCCGTAGATGGCGGGTCTGGGGCTGCTCGGTCTGCAGTGGTCGGGCGTGACGACGACCCTGCGCTGCCTGTGCGGGACGTCGGTCGCGGCAGATGCGGGGCAGGGCATCGCCGACGTGCACGATCCGCGGCTGGGTGAGCTGGCGCGCGTGTCCCGGTCGAAGCGGATGGTGCCGGCAACGCTGGAGGTGAGCGACCTGACGCGGCTGGTGCGGGGCGCCCGGCGTGGTGAGGAGCTGGGCGGTGAGCTGCTCGCGCACATGCGCACGACCGATGCGGTGGTGCTGGTGGTGCGCTGCTTCCACGACGATCAGGTGGCGCACCCGTCGGGGAGGGTGAACCCGCTCGACGATGCCGAGACGATCGAGCTGGAGCTGGTGTTCGCCGACCAGGCGGCGGTGGCGCGGCGGCTGGAGCGCGTGGCGAAGACGGCCAAGTCGGGCGACCGGGCGATCGTGGCCGAGCAGGAGCTGCTCGTGGAGCTGGCGGCCGGGTTGGAGCAGGGGCGCCCGGCGCGCTCGCTGGGCCTGGATCTGCCCGACGCGCTCGACCTGTTGACGGCGAAGCCGGCGCTCACGATCGCAAACGTTGACCAGAGCGGCAACGCGCAGGCGGTGGAGGCGCTGCGGGCGTTCGGAGCGGAGCGCGGGATCGGCACGATCGCGCTGGACGCCAAGCTCGAGGCCGAGATCGCGGAGCTGGACGAGGGCGACCGGCGGGCGTTTCTGGACGACCTCGGGATCGAGCGGCCGGCGCTCGAGGAGGTGAGCCTGGCCGCGTACGCGGCCCTCGACCTGATCCCGTTCTTCACGTCGGGCGAGAAGGAGTCGCGGGCGTGGACGATCCGCCGCGGCCAGAACGCCCAGGAGGCGGCCGGCAAGATCCACACCGACCTCGCCCGCGGGTTCATCCGGGCTGAGGTGATCGAGTGGGACAAGCTGGTTGAGGCGGGCGGCGAGACCGAGGCCAAGCGCCGCGGCTGGGTGCGCGTGGAGGGCCGCGACTACGTGGTCAAGGACGGCGACGTCCTCAACGTGCGCTTCAACGTCTGAGCTTCGAGCCGTACTGTTACGGCGACGCAACGATCCGCCACCCGCCCGATCGTGCGCGCTTCGCGCCGGTTCGGCAACGAAATAGAACGACCCCGGGGCGGTCCGCCAACGGCCGCCGTGTGGTAGTCAAACCCCGATCCGGAGCGCGACCCAGCGTTCAAGCCAAACCGGTGATACCCGCAGATCACGACGTGCTGCGGTGCTGTCACGAAGGCCTGTCGAGGGCCGGGTCGTAGTCAAACCCCGACCCGTGTCACGACCTGCGAGGCGGGTGTGACGAAAGCGTCAGCTGAGCGGGGCGGACTCGCCCGGCCCGTGCAGCGTGCCGGCCTGCGCCTGCTGGGCGATCACCTTCGAGTCGCGCAGGAAGGTACCGTCCTCGAACTCGACCAGCGGCAGCTTCTGCACACCGGTCAGCTTCTTGACGTCGCTTCGCAGAAAGCGTACGGGCGAGTGCTTGACCAGCTCGTACTCGATGCCGGCCTCGTCCAGCGCGTGCTGGGCGGCCCAGCAGGGATGCGGGCCCTTCACGAACGTCGCCGAACACCTGTGCAGCTTGATAGCCATGCCCCGATGCTAGCTCAACTGCGCCAGCGAAGGATTGCGACCGCAACCACGTAGGTGACTCCCGCGATCGCGCCGAGCTGGCTGTACGGAGACCCGTCGCGGCCGTGGCCGATCTCCCACAGCCACGTGCCGATCACCACGCAGATCAGCACCAGGCCCGTGCCGGCCGTGGCACGCAGGTCGATCGCCTCCCATCGTTCGTCGCGGCCGGGCCCGCCCAGCCCGCTCAACGTCTCGCTGCGTCCGCCGAGCAGGAACACCGCGCCCAGCGCCGTCATCAGCCCTAGCCCGAACGCTCCGAACGCCAAGTCCCCGCCGGCCCAGGCGGCGACCAGTATCGCCACGCCCAGTGCTAGCGAGAACGCCGGCATCCACCAGCGGCTGCGAAACACCCTATGCATCGTCGTCTCCATGAAAGATCTCCTCCACCGCGCGGTCGAAGAACCGAGCCAGAGCCATCGCCAGGGGCAGCGACGGCGTGTAGCGGCCGGTCTCGATCGAGTTGATCGTCTGCCGCGAGACGCTCATCGCCTCGGCCAACTGTCCCTGTGACAGCCCCGCCGTGTCCCGCAGCATCCGGATGTCGTTGCGCATCGATGTAAAGCTAGCTTGACAGTGCTGGTCTGTCAAGCCAGCTTTACATAACAACGATGCGCGGTGGGCGGCCGCTAGTCCTGCCGCAGCAGCGGATGGGTCAGTCCGTGCTGTTCGCAGATCCTCTGCACGCTGTCCATTTCGAACTCGATGCCGTACTTCGGGAGGAGATCCGACATGTCGGTCTCGCCTTGCTCCAGGCGCTCGGACAGCTCGCGGAAGAAGTGCTCGAACCCGGCCGGCGAGATGATCTCGAGGATCCGGCAGGGCGTGTCGCCGGCGTTCCAGAACGTGTGCCACTGGTCGCGTGGCTTGAACGCGAGGTCGCCGGCCTCGGCGTAGATCACGTCGTCGCCCAGCAGCGCGCCCATCCGGCCCTCCAGCACGTAGCTCCACTCGTCGACGCCGTCATGCCGGTGCAGCGGGGCG
>Ga0068856_100000682_pt1 | contig 36865 bp, 19 predicted proteins | sample KBSCornC62_FD_66595 | JGI IMG/M metagenome (GOLD analysis project Ga0068856, IMG submission 66595) | Corn rhizosphere microbial communities from Kellogg Biological Station, Michigan, USA - KBS Corn C6-2 | ecosystem: Host-associated > Plants > Roots > Rhizosphere > Soil ...
GCGGTGGGGTTGGGGAGCAACTGGGTGGACGTGCCGGGCGGCGACGTGAGCGGCGTGAGCGTGCCGGTGACGGCGGCGCCCACCGCCTTCTTCCGCCTCATCTCAAACCCGTGAAACGGAGCGGGACGGCGTTTGAGCTCTGGCTGGGTTTGGTAGTTCTCTGTTTCTAACTGGACCCGAATCACCCGGTCGTTTCACGGCATGGCAATGCGATAAAACCGCTGCGGTTCATGCGATGCTATCACGCAATTAAACGAGACCGGGGCAAAACCAAACGTGCCGGTGTGCACCACCGTCCATTCCGCCACGGGCAGGGGGATGTTCGTGCTGGATAAAATGGAATAACTTTGTCCCGCCGCCCCGTTGAAGGAAAAACTGAATTCATTGCCGCCGGATAACCGGATGCTTTCAATGCTCGGCGCGTCCATGGCCGGTTCGGGCGCTGATGACACGACGGCCGACCAGCTTGTGCCCAGGCAAATGGCGCCAAAATCAAACTGCTTGTCGCTGTAACCTCCGCGCAAAAAAAAACGGTCGAAACTGAAATCGCCCGAAACGGCGCCGATGTAGGTCGTGGCGGAACTTTGACTGACCTCGTTGGCCGACGTGTTTGGGTCGAGCCAGACGGTCAAGGCATCGTCGGCGTTGGCGTTGTAAGTGATGCGCGCGACAATCAGATGGACGTTGGTGTCCACAAAAAGGTAGTTGCCACTGTTGTTGTTCAGATCCGCCGAGGTGCTGGTGGAGGGCGACCAGAGGCTGAACGCCCAGGCGGCCAGATTGTTCCCGATCAGAACGCCGGTGGCATCATTTCCGCGGCTTAACTGGAGGCCGCCATAAGCGTTGTTTCCGGTATTAAAATGCGCGCGGATCAAGAATCTCAGATAGAGCGTGCCGCTCACGCTTCCGCCGCCGATGGTGCCGCTGGCTGAATCAAGAAGTCCGGCGCCAGCGAATGGGCCAGCCACGGATAGATCCGGGACGGCTTCAAGATTTGAGCCGTCGCCTTTGACGGTGACGGTTCTGCCGACGGAGTCAATCAACGGCGAGGTTAATCCGGGTGAGGAAATAGTTGCCGCATCCGCTACGTTGACGCCAAACGTGCTGTCCAGTCCAGCCCACGAACCTCCATCCGCAAAACCCGTGCCCAGAAACGATTGTCCCGGAAGATTTCCGGCCGGATAATTACCGAAATCGTCATTGAGCAACATCTGGCCCGTAGCCGCGGCCGCGGCCGCGAACACGGTGAGGCTAAATTGGGTGCTGGCCGTATTGGTGCCATCGCTCACCGTCAGGGTCACGGTGCTGGCGCCGAGAACTTTGGAGTTGGGCGTGAGAGTGACGGTTCGATTCGTGCCGGTCCCGCCGAGGACAACATTTTGAACGGTCAGCACATTCGTGTTGCTCGATTGGGCGGTGATCGTGAGCGGGCTTCCGCTGCTTGAACCCACCGTGAACGAAATGGCCGCCGTCGTCGTGGACTCGGCGGTGGTCTGGTTGGGCACGGTGGAAATACTGACAGAACTATTCAGCGCGAGATTGTAGAAAACCGCCTGATTGTAGTTGGTGTCATCCACACTGTTGCTGGTGTTGTTATCCGCCGTGACGGCCAGGCCAAGGTAACCCTGCGGATTGAATCCCGGCATGGTCACCGCGGCGACCTGCGTCCATAGTGCGCCGCTGGTGGAGGCGTAGGCGATGAAGCTGTTTCCGCTGCGCAACAATCGCAGCCAGCACGGCGTGGAAAAACCGGGGATCACCGTGGTTTGACCCGATATGCCGGCCGTGGAACGGCTTTGGAACACCAGATGATTATCGGCAGTCATGGCAATCACCGCGTTGCGCGCGGAGGGATCCAGACTTTCACTGATCATGATGCCCGCTTCCGCTGTAGTGTGGGCGGACTGCTGTCCGGAAAGTCGCACGGTCAATTGCGCATTGCTGACGCAGGGCTGATAAAGAAAATGGAAACCATCATTGGTTCCACCGATGCCAGCACCGCCACCTCGCACCAACCAGACAGCGTTGGAAGACAGGGACGCGCCTTCAATGGCATTCCCATTGGCTCCCACGCAGCCGAGATCGGCACAGGTCCACGGGCTGGTAGCCGGAGCAAACGTGGCGACCATCACATTACTCGTCAGCACGGAACTTGCCGGCACGGTGACTTCAAACACATCCGCATCCGGCGCGCCGTTGTCCGCGCCGAGCGGCATGGCTGTGGTGTCTTTCACACGCCGAATAACCGGTCCAAGGGATTGGCCGTTGACCGTGACTTGGGCGAGGCCCAGATCCTGTGGCCAACCGGGTGGGCGATGCAACCGCATCACCCAGGCGCGTTGCGCCAAGGCACCGGCATACGTGCCGACGGCAGGAGCAATCGAAACCGAAACTGTTTTGGCCGATTCATCAGCCCACGTTTTGATTGTCGTAGTGCGAAACTGTCCCTGCTGGTAGGCCGTGGTCACGGTGTCATCCTCGTAGAGCGTGGTCTGGTCGGTTTCCGTGGTGCTGGGATACACGTCCAAGGTCACCGGATTCCACGGCGTCTGACCGGTGTAGGACATCTGCGGCGCCAGCGCAAAAATCGAACCGGAACGGATGAACAGGGGAATCTGTCCCAACGGAGCATTGGCACTCAACGTCACTGGACCTTTCACGGTCGCGCCGGTCCACGCATTGATCCAAGTGCCCGGGGGAATCCACACCGTCCGGGCGGGATCGGTTCCGAGCCATTTCAAGGCCACCACGTCTTTGCCACCCAACTGCAGATACTCCACGCGCAACGAATAGGTTTGTCCCGCTTGCAAAATGTTGGTGGATTCCGTGGTGACAGAATCATTGGGCCCCCAGTTATCAAGGCAAAGCTGGCCGTTGATCCAGACGCGCACACCGTCGTCCGAGAGTGCGGCCAAGTTCACATTACCGGCGTCGGGCGGGATGGAAATATTGCCGGCCCAACGCACGGTGAAATTTTGCGAGGGAACGGATCCCCCGGGACTGCCGCCGTTCCAATTGAAATCAATGTTAGGATCAACCCGCGTCAGACTGGGTGTTCCGTCCAGGTTCGTGTTGGAAAAATAGGCGGCATTCAACCCGGGCTGGCCGTTGGTGGTCGTCAGCCAGGACGCTGGAACCGTGGCCGAGCCATCGTCAGTCACAGGTGCGACCAGCAATGAATGCCCGATGAGGTATTGGTTTTCCAAAGTGGCATTGGGATATTGCGGGTAATCCAAATCCAAACGACGAAGCAAAGGCTCGCCGGTTTCATAATTCTCATGGGCGGCTGCGTAGAATGCGGGCAGCAACCGGTAGCGCAGGTTGAGCAGACGCCGGGCGGTCCATTCTGCTTCCGGCCCAAATGCCCACGGCATACGCATCAGGTTATACGTGCAATGCGGACGATAGATCGGCGAGAGGGCGCCATACTCAATCCAGCGGATGTAACCGTCGGGCGTCGGGTCACTGGTGTGGCCGCCAAGATCATCGCTTTCGTAGGCAAACAGCGATTGCACTCCCGAATGAACAGCGTTTTGCACTGCATATTGCAGGTAGGTCGTGGACGGACCGATGTCACCGGTCCACTGGATCGGATACGTGTGCGCCGCGACATTCATCGGCCGGTTGCGCACGCCGTTGTCAATGCCGTCCACGTTCACCATGATCATGGAACGCAGCGACGCGTTGGTGGCATCCGTGGCGTCGTGATAAACCCGCATGCCCCACACTTCATGCCGCAGGTTCGGGGATGGGGAGAACAGGCTGACGCTCCAGTTGCGGTCATACCACCAGACATCCAACCCTGCGCCGAGTAGTTGGGTCAAGTTGGTGTAGCGATAAGTGATCTCCGCCGGATCCAAGGCATTCGCGGCGACCGGCTCTGGATGATCGTTGAACATGACGCGAACATTGGCTGCGTGGGCTTCGGAAAAGAAACGCGGCAGATCGGGAAAAAGACTCGTGTTCGGCTGGTAACCCGTGGAGGCATTCATGCGCCAGCCGGTGTCGCAGACCAACACATCCAGCGGCAGGAACCGCGAGCGGTAGGCGTCAATTTGCGCCAGCGCCGTGGACTCACTGTAATTATACCAACGGCTGTCCCAGCAACCCAAAGCATACAAAGGAATCATCGGAGTCGGCCCGGTCAATTTGAGGAAGTCGCTGCGCAGTTGTTTATAGCTGCCATTGGGCACGAAAACATAAACATCGGGCGCGTCGTTGTTCGTGTCCCATCCGCTGGTGGACGCCAGTGGCGAACCGGGCGGGGCCGGAGTCAATCCCAAGGCCGGCGGAATCAGGCGCGGCGCATCGGCGAACGACCATGCCGCCGGCTGCTCCGCCGGTCCCGGCAACCAGACACTGTTGTTCAGACTGCCGTCATAGACAAAATTGGTTTGTCCCGTCGGCGAAGTCAGGTAAATGCCGGTCAACGAAGTCGCCGCGGCCGGCACATGCACCGTGTAATTCGGCGTGGTGACGTGCACTTGCCCAGCCGCGAGGTTGGTGGCGAGGGATGTGCCCGGCCAGTTGCGGTTTGCCACATGGAACGTGGGCCGGTCCTCAAATCCTTCCGCGCCCATGACCTCCAGGCGGACGAGCGTGGCGGACAGGCATTGAACGCGAACGGAGCCGACCACAACGCTGTCATCGGCGAAAATTTTCGAGGTGACGAGTCCAGCAGTAACAAATGCAAACCAGGCGGCAGTGACAACTTTCATGTTTATATCAATCGGATATTTTCTTCGGGTGTGGGTTTAAATTGGAAAACTTCAGAATTTTTCAGACACAATTAGCGCTGGCCATGGAACGGCTGACCGCCTTCACGGGTTGATGTCCGTGGCAAAATGGCTGGCGACGTAATACAGATCCACCTTGTCGGCGTTGGCCAAAGCGCCCGCGCTTGATCCCCCGCCAATGTTATAATATTTGGAGGTGCTCAAGCTGTTGGCAAAATTGATGACGAGTTGGTTCACCCATTTGTGAGATTCCGCGTGGCCGTCCGCAAAACTGAAGGTGCTGTTGGCGCCGTGAAATGCCGCCGGCGAGTCCACCCATGAGGCTGTAAAGAAGGGGCTCGGCGGAAGATTGGGGCTGCCGGGATTCATGTCCCACGCATGTTCATTTTCAATGTAAGCGGCTCCCGCCGGCCGCTGGGAGGCGCATTCCTCCACCCATAAAAACCGCTCGCTGGAATGCAATAACTGTGACTGTTTGGTTATGGTTCCCAAGTGACTGCCCGGGAAAGTTGTGGCGTCACCGCCCAAAAAGCCGCCGGCTCCCGAATAACTGTCCCAACAAAAGTTTGCGGCGGTGACCCGGATGTCTCCCGGGCAATGAATAATATTGGGATTGGGCGCATACTGATACAATGCCCCGCTTCGGTAGCCTTCCTGAAAACGCCATTTCGTGACGTCATCTCCGGAGAGGTTGGCCGGCGGTGTGGCGGTAACCAGATTGGCTTGGATGCGCCAGTTCGGCGGGTTGGCCCCACCCACGGTGCTAAAGCCAACCACTTTGTCCGAGCTGTCACCGGCATACATTATCCACGCCATGGTCAGTTGTTTCTGATTGCTCAAACAACTGGCCTGGCTCGCCCGCTTCTTGGCCGACGAAAGGGCAGGCAGCAACATTGCCGCCAGAATGGCGATGATGGCGATGACGACCAGCAGCTCGATCAGCGTGAACCCGGCCGCCGGGCGCGAGGAGCGGCGGATTACTTTCTTCGGTGTTGAGCAGCCCATGTTTTGGTTGATGTTGATTTTCAATTTTTAATTCACGATTGAGATTGCGGAAAGCTGGCAGGGATTCCCCCGGAATCCCTGCCAGTCTGTCAATGATGTGTTTCCCCATGACATCATTGCCCCTCAACCACGGCTACTGCCGCAGCCGGTAAAACTCCGCCGCATTGGTTGTGGACAATACCTGTGGATTCGATTGATCCGCCGCATCGTTCCAAGGCCCGGTCACCGCCGGCGCGCTTTGGAGCGTGCCGCCGCCAGTCCAGGAAAGCTGGCTGTTCTGAATGCTCAGCACACCCGGTGCAACCGAGGCGGCAAAGCCAAGGTCCACAGCCGTCGCCGCCATGACAATGTTGGTGAATTCGGCGAAGGTTGAGCCGTTGCCGCAACGCAGCCGGATCTGGTTGAAGGTATTGTTCATGGATGCCGTAATCGGCAGTTGCGGCTGGTTGTCCAGACTCTTGGTGAAATCAGGGTCCAGCCAGATGCTCTCTTCTGTGGGCGCGTTGGAAGCATAGACACTCTTGATCACCATGGTATGCCATTCGCCCGCCACGATCGGAATCGTCGGCAACAAGTCAGGCTCGCCCGCTTCCTTGGCGTCCGCGCTCCAATTGGTGGAAAGCCAGGCGTTGCCGACCAGCAGGCGTTCACTGTTGTCCTGGAAGAAATGCAAGCCGGCATAAGATCCGCCGGCCGACGGCACGGTTTGCGGGAAGTCGTAAAACACCATGCTGAACCGTGTGTAAAGCGTGTTGGTGGAAGTGGGACCGAAATCGCCGTCCAGCCAACCGTTCTGCGCCGTCCAGATGGTCACATCCAAGCCGCCCGAGACATCGAATGGTCCGGCGAGGGTGACCGGCAGGGTGGGATACGAATCCGCCGTGAATGACCAGCTGGTGGAATACGGCGTGTTGTTCGAGTCGGTCAAACTCACCATGACCGTGTGCGCCGATCCCGGAGCGAAGGCGCTGGGCGGCTGATAACTGATGCCGATGGAATTCGCCGCAACCGTAAAGCTTGGGTTTACCGGGTTGCCATCCAACGTCATCGTCACCGTGTTGGTGCCGATGCCGTAACTGCCGAATAACACATTCACTCCAATGGGTGAAGATACCGGCGCGGAAGAAGCGTTGATCGCCGGAACATAGTTTTGGAACGTCGGGTCTGCCGGCGCGACAAATCCCACTCCGTCTGAAGTTGCCGCCGCCATGATGTTTGAATACAGGGCGCTCGCCGGAGCGAAGCCGGCCCGCAGGCGGATGTTGTTGAACGTGTTGTTGAGGGAAAGTTCCAGCGGCGCGTTTGGCTGGCTCGCCTCGGTTTGATTGAAGTCGGGATCCAGCCAGACTTTGACAGCGGCATTGCCCCCGCCAGCCGGATAATCCGCCCGCACCACAAAGGTATGCCATTCATTGGTCGCAAAGGCCGTCGTTGGCGGAATGTCCGTGTCCGGAACCGCCGCCGCCACGCTCCAATTGGCTGTGCCACCGCCTTTGCCCGTCAACAAGCGCTCGGTGTTATCCTGGTAAAATTGCAGGCCGCCCCAGGTGACGCCGGTGTCATTGGAACGGACGAACTCCGCGCTGAACCGGACATACAAAGTTTTGCTAAGTGCGCCCTGATAATTGGTCCCGATCCATGGATCTTTCGCCGCAGTAAATATGATGTTGTCAACGGCATTGCTGGCGGCGAAAGGCCCGGCCCATGCCAGCGGCAAAGCGGCAAACCCGGTGGTAAAGCTCCAGGTGTTGGTGAACAAGCCGTTGTTGTCGTCTGTGACCACCAGTTGAACCGTATGCAACGTGCCCGGACTCAGGGGCGTCGGCGGCTGGTAGCTGACGGAAACAATGCCTGCGGCAATGTTGGTCGTGGGTGTGACAGGACTGCCGCCATTCAACGTGAGCGAAACCGCATGTATGGGCGAACCACCAATGACCACTTGTGCGCCGATACTGGTATTGGTTGAGACGCCGATGGAATTGGGCGTCGGAATCTGACCTTGGAATTGCGGGTCCGCCGGCGCGGGGAATCCGACGTCGGCGGAGAGTGAGCCCACCACGATATTGGTCCACGTGGCGTTGGCAGTGCCATTGCCGCAACGGAGCCGGACGTTGTTGAAACTAACATCGGTGCTCAACGTCAGCGGCGCATTCGGCTGATTGGCTTCGGTCTGATTGAAATCGGGATCCAGCCAAACTTTCACATTGTCGCTGCCATTCGGCACGAAATCTATCCGCTCGACGATGGTGTGCCATTCGCCCAAAACAACGGGCAAAAGTGGAGTGAGATCCATTTGTGCCCCGTTCGCCTCCAAGCTCCAGTTCAGGGAAATCCACGAATTTCCGGTGATCAATTTCTGACCGTTGTCCTGCATCAAGTGCAAGCCGCCGTAACCGCCTCCGCTGCCGGTCTCGCCATTCAGGTCGTTGAAGACCATGCTGAACCGGACGTAAAGCGTCCGAACAGAATTCGTATTGTAATTGGTCCCCAGCCACCCCTCCCCGGCGGCCGTGAAAATCGTCAGGTCATTGCCGCCACCTGTTGTCAGCGGTCCCGGAAGCGTCACCGGCAACGAACCGTAACCGGTGGTAAAACTCCAGGAATTGGTATAGGAAACGGTGTTGTTGTCCTGCAAGATCACTTGAACCGAGTGCGTGGTTCCGTAGCCAAAGGCCGAGGCGGGAGTGTAACTGATGCCCATGAGACTTGAATTGCCGGTGACGGTAGGGGAGACGGCATTGCCATCCAACGTGAGTGCCACGGAACCCGTGTTCAGCGGCACGCCGCCGGAGGCCACATTCAGGCTGATGGTGGTGTTCGTCGCCACGCTCAACGCGCTGGCCGCCGGCGAAAGCGCCTGAAAGGACGGCGGCGCGGCCGAAATAATCGTTAATTGATCAAACTGATAATCCTGGCCGTTGCCCGGTGCCGTGCCGGCATTGCGCCGCATAAACGCCGCTTGCGCGATGGGGGTGTTGGCGATGGTTCCGGTAAAGCTGGCGCCGCTGCCCAGATCGGTGAAGGTATAAGTCGTGGCGCTGTTCAACGTGAACTTGTAGGTGACAAATTGCTGATAGGCATACGAAAAATTAGTCGCCACGCCCTGGGCGGTGGCGCCATCGCTATACCAGCCGTTTACCGCACCGTTAGGCTCGTTGCCCACATGCCAGTAGCTGAACAATACGTTTCCACTGGCATCTTCCAGGGCAAATCGGTTGGTGTTGTTTCCGTTATCCAGACTATTGAGGCGCAGCGCCACAAGAAAGGATTGTCCCGGTGCCAGCGGCGTGGTGAAAGGTCGGACGGCCACCGTGCCGCTGTTGGCCGAGGTGTTCCATAAGTCAAAAGAATTGCCGCTCGGACCGTAGTTTTGGATGAATGAACCACCGTTGCCCGTCACGGTAAAAGTCCAGGCCCCAAAACCGAAGCCTCCGTTCTGGCCACCCGCGCCGAGTCCATTGGGCTCGCCCAATCCGGTGTAGGCGGGGTCGGATGCCTGATCAAAGGCATTGGTGGTTTGAGCGGAAGCAAGGTTTGCCTGGGCGAATAAAATGGCGCCAAGCATTATCAGGATGGCGGTTCCACGAGCCATGATTTTGGATGATTTGGTCGGAGCTGGGGACGATCTCATATTTCGTTGGTTTGGGGGTTGCGGTTTTTTGATTGCAACAACGCTGTGCATGTCGGTGGATGACATTACATGGCGGTATTAGAGGTAGAATAAGGGCACCGGAGCCGGGGACAATACGCATGAAGATGTGTATCTCAATGCGCGGGGAAATCTTGCGATAAGTGCGCTGAACGAATTTCTCAGAAAGGGCGAACGGAGGCTTTGTCGGGTCAGTCGGACGCGGGCGGGAAAGAAATTTAATTTGGTTCGGGCGATCGGAAGGAGGAGGTCTTCAAAAATTTTGCCGTGGCCTCACCGCGCGAGTGAACATGCAGTTTGGCATAAATATGCCTCACATTCATGCGAACCGTGTCAATGCTCAGCGACAACTGGCTCGCGATCTCCTTGTAAGCCGATCCCTTGGCCAGCAATTCCAACACCTGCTGCTCGCGGGGCGACAGCGCCGCCACCCCGTCGGTTTTGGCCGCTCCCATCTGATTGAAGTAGGCCACCACTTTTCGGGCAATGCTGCTGGACATGGGGGAACCACTGCCGTGCACCTGGCGGATGGCTTCCAGCAACTCCTCGGTGCTGGTGCGTTTCAACAAGTAGCCGCTGGCTCCGGCCAGCAGCGAGTTAAAAATCTTTTCGCTTTCCTCATAGACCGTCAGCATGAGGCAGCGCGTTTCTGGCAATACCAGTTTGAGCCGACGGACACATTCCACGCCGTCAATGCCCGGCAGATTGATATCCATCAGCACCACATCGGGCTTGTCGTTGGGAATGCCCGCCAGGGCTGCCTCGCCCGTCCGATAGGCGTTGATGCAGGACAATCGGGGATCGCTGTTGATTTCCCGGACCAGATTTTCCCGCAGCCAGGTTTGATCTTCCACGATCACCACTTTGATCGGAGGTGTGGCTAACTGGCTTTTGTCAGCGGCATGTTTCATGGATTTGTTTTCGCTTTGCCGATGGGAATGGAAAATTTCACAGACGTTCCCTGTCCCACTTGGGTGTGAAATTCCACTTCGCCGCCGATGGCGCTCATTCGTTTCTGCATGTTTTCCAGACCATTTCCCACGCCGGCAGCCTGATCCAGACGAAACCCAATGCCGTCGTCAGCCACCACAATTAAAATCTGGTTTCCTGCCACTTCCAAACCAAGTCGAATTTCCTTGGCTGCCGCGTGCTTGACGGCGTTGTTCAAAGCTTCTTTGACCACCATAAACACGGAGTGCCGGACCTCCGTGGCCACCGGAATATCGGGCAGGTTTAACGGCACTTCCAATTTGCAGGCGATCGCGGTGGAGCCCAGCAGATCATTCGTAAAATAGACCAGGTAATCGGCCATCTCCTTCAACGTGTCATTCCGGGGATTAATCGCCCAAACGATTTCGTCCATGGCCCGGATGGTGTCGCGTGCCGTCGCCGCAATCGTTTGCCGCGTGACAGCATTGGCTTCGCCGGCCTTTTCGTTCAGCTCCAGGAGATCGCTGAGCTTGCTGATTTTTGTCAGGCTTACCCCCACTTCATCATGAATGTCCTGGGCGATGCGGGTTCGCTCCGTCGCCAAGGCCCGTTCCTGCTCCAGCCGCTGGATTTTCACCCGGACCCGACGCCGCTCCAAAAGTTGCGTTCCGCCGATCACCGCCGCCAGCAGCACCACACCGCACACCGCGAAGAACCACCATTCCTGCCAGAAATGTCGCAGCAGCAAATCCTCGAAAGACGTTCCGACCACCATCTGACCGAACTTCCAACCACCGCCGTATCCCCGATGGACCAGGCGAAACTCGTCAAAGGTGGCATCCGTCTCAAACCGCACGACGATGTTGGTGGGTTGGTTGAACTCGGTGGCTCCAGCGGAAAGATCGGGGTTCAGCCAGACCGTCACGCGCGCGTCTTGATTGGGAACATATTCAACTTTAAAAGCGATATACCTCGGTGTGCCGCCCCGCATGTATTCATAGGGAAACGGCGGTTCCGGAGCGCGTGAATTCAGGTCTTGGAAACCTTTGGGCGCTTTGGGCACATGCAGCGCGGAGTAAGCCATGGCCCCACGGGCATTGCCAATGCCAAGGTGTTCCTGACCATTCGCGACCAGCATGAATCCGGCTTCAAATTCATTGATCACTTTTGCGGCCGTATCGGCAATGGGATCAACCATGATGCGAAAATAGAGAGTGCCGGACGAATTTTTGGTCTGCGGTTGGATCGCCCCGTGGAGAATGTCCGCCCCCGCGCCGTTGTCACAAACCAGCACGGTTCCGGACTGGCTCCACAGAATGGCACCCTGTGCCGGAAGGCCAAAGACGAGCAGCGCAGCCGTCAGCAAACTCAAGAGCAGGGCATAGGATTGGTTAACCCGTTCGGTGCGGCGCATCGGACCTAGTCTGGGACAATTGCTGGGCAATGACAATTATTCTTCCTTTCCCGTTCGCAGAAATTGCCATACCGCGTGGCCGGTTCCACAGGCGGAACTTGTCGCGGAGCGGGGGGTATCCCATATTCATTCAAAATAAACATCCATGAGCGGCATCACTTGGATATTGGAAGCGGCATCGGGTCGCACTGTAAAATAATTGGCGTAAATTTGAACCTAAAGTCGCAATATACATTGAAGCCCAAATATGTTGAACCTCCAGTGCCGCCACCAAAAAACGCCCGTTAGGTGAGTCTTCTGATTCCGCTCGAGCTGTCTTATCCAAAATATTTTCTATAATTAAACATGAAGCAAAAACCCCATGAACCCGCGTAAGGCACCTTTGTTTGACCGGTTTTTTGTGGTTTTGACCGTTGGCTTATTGGTGGGCTTGGGGCTGGTCGTGGCCTTTCTTTTGGCGTCTCGTCACCCGGTTCCCTCGCCGATCCAACCCGCGGCGACAAAATCGCAGCCAACCTTGGCCGCCACGAATTTACCTCCGCCGCCGGGTGCGCCGAAACCAACCGCCGCCGTCGCCGGGCTGACGAACCTTCCTGATTTCCAGATGCGTCCTTTTCCGGTGGCGCAGGAGAGTGCGAATCATCAGTGGACCGTGGCGGATGGCAAGGATACGAACGTCATTTGGCAGCTGGCACACAATCCGTTGGAATATGAGCGGATGGTGGAAGAAAACGACCGCATCCAGCGCCGGCAACTGGTTTACCGGAAAGACACCGCGGCGGCGGTGCTGCAACGCGCGCGGGCGAGCGGCGAACCCGTCAAGCAGCTCACGCTTCCGGGGCTCGATGGCCAGGAACTTCAATTCGCGATTAACCACACTGATCTTGAGCCGTCGTGGCAGGCTGGAACTTTCACCGGCCAGCTCGCCAACCGGCCTAACTCGATGGTCACGCTGGCATTCAAGTTTGGCCGCGAGTCGTTCACGGTCGTGTCGCCTGATGATGGTCTCTACCTCCAGGCCTGGCCGCGTGAACCGGGCCAGGTCATCATCACCAGCTTTGATCCGGATGTTTATACAGCCATGCCCGAAGGGGAGCCAATCAAGACCACCAACACCTTCAAAATTGCTCAATGAAGAATAGCCGCACTCCATCCATGATGACCGTCGTCCGGACGGTCCTGTCCGTCTTAACCGTCGCGATCGCTTTGCGCGCCGGCAACACCGCGTTGGCCGACGCCGAGGCGGATTTATTGATTGCTTACGACCAAACCTATTCGTCCGGTGTCGGCGGCGAGGACAATGCGCAGGTGATCACGGCCAACACGGTCGCCGGCTGCAACGACATCAACGACCGCAGCGGCACCGGCGCGCGGCTGCGCATCTGCGGCTACCATCAGGCCGCGCAGTATCTTTACCAGACCACCTCGAAGGGCGGATTCGTTAACTGGATGGCAAGTTACGATTCCCACATGACTGACGTGGTGGATGCCGGCAACGCGCGCGGGGCCGATCTCGTGGCGTGGCTCTGTGTGTCCACCGCCGACGGTGCCGCCGCCGTGGCGCAGCAGCCGGGGCGCTATTCCGCCTTCGACCCCGGCCAGTTCTGGTCGGCGGTGGTGGCGCACGAACTTGGGGGCCACAACTACGGTTGCGATCATAGCGGCGGCAAGGGCGACCTCCCCACCGCCTATCCCAAGTCCGTCATGATGCACAACTATTGCAACGGCGGCGGCTCGTCGCCGCCTTACCTTTACTCCAATCCCAACATCTGGCTCGGCGGCGTCCGGATGCAAGGCGTGGGCAGCACCTGTCTCGGCGGCGCGGTGAACAACGGCGACAACGCCTATCTCAAGAGCACCACCTGCCAGGGCGTCGCGGACAGTTATACGCGGGTCATCGTCGGGCCGAATCTTGGAAACGTCGTCCGTCAATGGTCTTTCAATCAGGCGGCGGCCAGCGCACCGTCGGGCACCACCGTCACCGATTCGGTTTCAGGCACGGCACTCGCGACCGTTCAGGGCAACGGCGCGAACTTCACCGGCAGCGGGTTGCTGATTCCCGGCGGCGCGTCGGGCAGCGGCGCGGCTTATTTGCAATTGCCCGGCGGGATCATTTCGAGTTACGCCAATGCCACCATTGAAATTTGGGCGAAGGAAATTTCCGTGCAGAACTGGGCGCGCGTGCTGGATTTCAACAACGGCACCGCCAACTACATCACGCTCAGCGCCTGTCAAAACACCGACCTCAACTCGCAGCGTTTTGAATCCGTGGTCGGCGGCGCGACGGTGACGCTCGATAGCGGCATCCCGACCACGGCGGGTGTCTTGCATCATTACGCCATCACCTACGCCAGCACCGGCGGCAGCAGTGGACGCTGGACCTGGTATCGCGACGGCGACCAGGTGGCCTACCTCGATGTCGCTTACGCGCTCTCCTCGCTGCAAGATGTCAACAACTGGCTCGGCCGCTCGGCTTACGCGGGCGATGCTTTGGCCAACTGCGAATATCAGGAAGTGCGCATCAGCAACGTGGCGATGTCCCGCGATGAAGTCTTCGCAAACTACACTCTGGGTCCGAACCACACGGCTGCCGCCGTCATGCTCACCGCCGATGATCCGCTGGGTTCGGCGTCTTTCGCCGCCGCCGGCAATTGGAGCGACGGCCTCGCTCCGAGCGCGGGCAAGAGCTACGAGACTTATCGCTTTCGTCTGCGCACGCCCGCCGACGGCGCTTCGCGCACTTTCGCCGGCCAGTCATTGAATGTTGACGGTGGCGGCCTCACCTGGAAGGGCACCTCCAGCAGCACGCTCACCATCAGCGCCCTCACTTTGAGTGGCGATTGCGAACTGCTCAACGCCGGCTCCGGCACCTTCACGCTCGCGGGAAATGTTGCGGTCAAAGCCGACGAAGCGATGGTGCGCGCCGCCAACGGCCCGATCAACCTCACGGCCAACTTGAGCGGCAGCGGCAATTTGCTTCACGTGAACAACACGGTGACCTTGAGCGGCAACAACGCCGTGTTCACCGGCAAAACCATCGTCGGCGACGGCCGTTTCAGCGCCATTCAAATTGATTCCGAAGCGCGGCTCGGCGCGAACCCGACGAACTTCGTCGCCGATCAATTGACCCTCAATCGCGGCATCCTTTACAACACGGGCAATGTGACGATTGACGATACGAACCGCGGCATTCGCATCGGCGTTAGCGCTGGGATTTTCAACGTGGCTTCCGGCACCACGCTTACGCTGGCGGTGCCGCTGTCCAGCCCGGCCTCGGGCGGCGCGCTCGTCACCGCGCCGATTTATCCCAATCCGGTGTCCGGCATGTTGATCAAGGAAAACACCGGCACGCTCGTGCTCACGCACCCGAACAATTCTTACATCGGCGAAATCATCATCAACGCCGGCGGGTTCGCCGTCAGCGGCGCGGGTCGTTTGAACAATGGCGATGATCCGATGCCCATCGTCAACAACGGCACCCTCACGTTCAACACCACAGGAGACCAACTGCTGGGCGGCGCCATTTCCGGCAGCGGCGCGCTCCTCAAAAGCAATACGAGCACGCTCAGTTTGAATGGGGCCAACATCGCTAGCGGTCCGATGACCGTCAGCGGCGGAAAACTGCTCGTCAACGGCAATTCCACCGGCGCTGGCGCCGTGACGGTGGCAAACGGTGGAACGCTGGGCGGAACTGGTTCCGTGGGCGGATCAGTGACGGTGCAATCCGGCGGCACGCTTTCGCCGGGCGCGGGCATTGGAACCTTCACGGTGAATGCCAACGTGACCTTGCAAGCCGGGAGCACCAATTTCATCGAGATCAGCAAATCACCCTTGAGCCGGGATGTCCTGAACGTGACGGGCACGCTGACCCTCGGTGGCACGCTTAGGGTTACAAATCTGGCCGGCACCCTGGCTTACGGAGACACTTTCACGATCTTCCAAGCCGGGACAGTTTCGGGCGGTTTCTCAGCCTACGCATTACCGTCCCTTGCTGCTGGATTGAAATGGGATACCAACGCCATCCTGTCCGGCGTCATCAGCGTCGGCAGCACGAACGACGTGCCGCCGCTTGCCCCCGCCGGCCTCGCCGCGTCGTGGATCAGCACCAATCAGGTGCGCCTCGTTTGGAACGCCGCCTACGGAGCGACGGCTTACAACCTCAAACGTTCCACCACGCCCGGCGGTCCTTACACGACCATCGCCACCGGCGTGACCAACACATTTTTCAACAACGGCAATCTCGCTGCGGGCACGACTTATTACTATGTCGTCAGCGCCGTGAATCCGTTCGGCGAGAGCGCTAATAGCCCGCAGGCCACCGCCACCGCTGTTGTCACCAAGGCGCTGTGGAATTTCCAGGAAGGCACGGCGGACACCTATGTGCCGTATGCGCCCGCATCCGCCGGTCAATACGACGGCAGCATGCACGATGTGTCCGGCCGCGGAAATAATCTCTCCGCTTGGTCCGGTAGTTGGGAATGGTATCGGGCGCAAGTGCCCGCTGCCACCACGCCGCAAACCGGCGCGGCCAACTCGCTCAGTGTGCAGAACGCGAATAGTTATCCCGCCATGTCCGCCATCGGCACCTCGCTCACGTCGTGGAATCCGACGCAATGGACGATCGAGGCGGCCATCCGGCCCGACTCGGCGACTAGCGGCTACCAGACTTTTGTGGGACGCGATAGTCAGGGTGCCTATGCCGGCAACACCGCGCTGGCCGCGCTGTATTTCTCGATCCTGCCCGGCGGCAACCTGCGAATCATGTTCACCGACTCCGCCGGGAACAACTGGGATCTGGACTCGGCCGCCGGTGCGGTGTCCGCCGCGAAATGGCAGTCCGTAGTTGCCACTTCTGACGGCAAGACGCTTGCGCTCTACCTGAAGAACATCACCGACGGCGCGCCGAGCTACACTCAACTCGGCACGCTGGACATCTCCAGCAGCGCCAATCCCGCGCTCTCCACCGGCGCGGGCAATGGCACCGATTGGGATCCGGGCGTCTTCACCGTCACCCGTGGCCTCTACAACGGCGGCCACACCGACCGGTTCTTTGGCTACATTGATGACGTTCGCCTGACCGCCGGCGCGCTCAATCCCGCGGCATTTTTGTATAGCAGTCCACCCGCTTTCCCGGCCGCACCGACCGGCCTCGCGGCCAATGCAGTCACGAACAACCGCATCAATTTGACCTGGTCCGCGAGCGGCGGCGCGACGGGTTATTACGTCAAACGCTCGACCAGCAGCGGCGGGCCTTACACGATCGTGGCCGGTCCGACCGGCACGAGTTTCAACGACACCGGCGTGACCAACGGGACGCTGTATTTCTATGTGGTCTCGGCCTTGAACAGCGCGGGCGAGGGGGCTAATTCAACCCAGGTCAGTGCGCGTGCCGTGTCATTTTTCTCGCCGGATATCGCCTTCGCGGGAAGCGGCGTCGGCAGTCAAATAACTCTCTCCTGGCCGGGCGATCACACGGGCTGGCGGTTGCAGGTGCAGACCAACACGCTGGCGACGGGGCTGGGAACGAATTGGTTTGACGTGTCGGGCTCGACGACGACGAACAGCGTGAGTGTTCCAATGGATTTGATGAATGGCAGTGTGTTTTACCGGCTGATTTATCCCTAACCGCATGCTCTTCTCGCATATTTCGCAGCGGCGGCTCAAGCGGAGATCTTTCCTGAGCGCGTTTGCGTTCGCTTTGGTCGCTGTCAGTTCGGCGCAAGACCGCACGTTACTCTTCAGCCCGACCGATGCCGGGGTATCCAAGGCGATACCGGTTTGGGGCTTGGATACGGCGTGGCTGAGTTCGGACAACGTTCGCCGGGGTGTGATTTTCATGGGAGCCCCGCAAGTGGATGTGGTCCGGTTCTCCTTCACGGGCGACTGGCCCTTGACGAATGGAGACCTTGGCTCGTCGGCGCTGGCGGAATTCAATAGCCGCATGGCGATCGTGAACGCCTACACGGATTCCCACACCGCGCTCTACTTGAACAACGATTCCCCGACGTATGATGCGAGCTTCATCGGCACGGACGGCCGGATTGATCCGGCTTCCTGGGCTGCGCTGATCAATGCGACGCGGCAGCGCTGTGTAAACGCCGGACGCGCCGTGCTCTCCGTTTCGCCCTACAATGAGCCGGACAACAGCTACGAGCAGGGGAGCGTTAACCGGCTGGGCGACGTTTGCTGGCAGCTGCGGAACACCTACGCTGCCAACTTTGGGGGCGTCAACATATACGGTGGCAGCACGCTCAATTGCGATAATGCCAATTCCTGGTATAACACGCTGAATGGCTGGGGCTACGTGGAGGCGGGCTGCACTCATCAGCTGGCGGGAAGCTTCGACAACTACGCCGGCTTTTATCAGAACGTAAAGGCAAATGGCGATCTCGCGGTGAATGATGAATTGCACAACGTCATGGAGGCGATCGTCGGCGCTGAATATGGCATGGATGTCGGCATCTGGTGGGGCACGGCGGAGCGGGCGCGCGGCGAATTTGTGAAAGCCAGTGACGGCCAGCGGCTCGCCTACGCGGAGCATCGGCCGAACTGGACGGCCGCGGCGGTGTATCGCGGCACCAACGGCGCGGTGCAGGCATTCGTCGGCGAATCCGAACGCCAAGCCCTCCCGACCACCTATCGCTTTTTCTCCAAAGACCGGGATGTATTCTACGATGGCGACGGGCCGCGACGGGATTACACCGCGACCACGACTGGAGGCCCTGGCTATCAGACGGCCAACCATCATAATGCGGAGAAGCTGGTGAACATCACCTGGGGCGCGGATGTGCCGCCGCTGATCAATGGCCGCTACCTCATCGTCAATCGTAACAGCGGGAAAGTCCTGCAAGTGCCCAACAGCAGCATGGCCAACGGCGTTCAACTCACGCAGAATTCCTACACCAATGGCCTGAACCAGCAGTGGGACGTGAATCCGCTTCCGAATACATTCGGCGGCGATTACAGCTATGTCACCGTCCAGGCGGCGCATAGCGGTGTGACCATTGACCTGAATGCTTTCTCCTACGTCAACGGTGGCGCCATTCAGCAATGGAACGGTGGGACCAACGTGGTCGAGCAATGGTATCTGCAATACACGACGAACGGCTATTTCAAGATCCGCAGCCGCTGGAGCGGCAAGGTCATGGCGGTCAACGGCGCCTCCATCGCGAACGGCGCGGTGGTGTTACAGTGGGACGACACCGGCACACTCGACCAGCAATGGCGGTTGCTGCCGGTTGTTGCATCGCCAACGGACATCTCTCCTCCCCCCGTGGTCACGGGCGTCACCGCCACCGCCAACGCGGTGTCCGTGCAGTTGCGCTGGAACGCGAACCCGGCGTCCGACCTTGCCGGCTACACGGTGCTGCGCGCGCCCCTCTCCGGCGGACCTTACGATATCGTGGCGCGCGGTCTGACGACCAATTCCTTCACCGATAAATCAGCAAACTTGCCGCAGCCGTATTACTATGTCGTGAAGGCCGCCGATAAATCACTGAACACTTCTCCCAACTCCGCGCAGGTCAGCGCGACGCCGACGGGCATTCCGGCCTTGGTCGCGCATTATGGCTTTGACGGAAACACCAACGACAGTTCTGGCAACGCAAACCATCCGATTGTCACCGCGGGTTCACCGAACTTCGTGGCGGGCAAGTTCGGTTCCGCGATGGATTTCGACGGCGCGAGCCAATACACGATGCTGCCGGCGAATATGCTGGCGGGCGTGACGAATTTCACGATCGCGTGCTGGGTGAATTGGGGCGGCGGCAACCAGTGGCAGCGCATTTTCGATTTTGGCAACGACACGACGCAATACATGTTCCTCACGCCAAATTCAGGCAACGGCACGCTGCGCTTTGCGGTCACCACCAATGGCGGCGGGGCGGAACAAATTCTGGAAACGTCACCGCTGCCCGTCGGCCAATGGCAGCACGTCGCCATCACGCGCAACGGGAACACCGCGAAACTTTACACCAACGGCGTTCTTGCCGCGTCCGGCCCCGTGACCATCGCGCCTGCCAGCTTCAACCCGGCATTGAATTATCTCGGCAAAAGCCAATGGCCCGACCCGCTGTTCAATGGCCGGCTGGATGAATTGTTCATTTACAACTACGCGCTGAGCGATTCCGAAATCACGCGTCTGGGGATCAATCTGCCGCCACCGCCGGCCACGCCGACCACGTTGGCGGTCGTTCTTGCCGCCAACACGTTGAATTTTTCCTGGCCCTCGAACTATCTCGGTTGCCGGTTGCAGGTGCAGACCAATGGGCTGACAAGGGGACTTGGCACCAATTGGTTTGATGTGCCCAATTCGAGCCAGACCAACAATCTGGTCTTGCCGTTGGATGCCACCAAAGGCAGCGTGTTCTATCGGCTCGTTTATCCTTGAGACACCTGGAACTAAAATCAAGAAACCCAGAACCGGTCACGATGTTCCTCCGCATCCAAAAATATTTAAGTCTGCTGACGCTCTGTGGGCTCACGCTGGCGGCGCGCGCGGAAATTCCCGTGCTTTATGGCGACATCGGGGCGCATGATCCGTCCACGATGATCAAAAGCGGCGGCCGTTATTATGTCTTTTACACGAGCCAGGGTTTGGAAAGCAAATCCTCGACCGATCTGCGTAACTGGACTTACCGGGGCGACAACCAGCGCATTTTTCCCGGCAACCCGCCCGCCTGGACCACCAATGCTGTTGCCGGCTTCACCGGTTTTTTCTGGGCGCCGGACGTCGCCTATTTCAATGGCACCTATCACGTCTATTATTCCATTTCAACTTGGGGCACGATTGATTCGGCTATCGGTCTGGTCACGAGTCCGTCGCTGGATTCGCCGACGTGGACTGATCAGGGCAAAGTCGTGCAGTCGGATGCGGTGGGAAACACGCAGCCGGAAACCGACACCACTTCCATCAACTGCATTGACCCCAGCATCCTCGTGGATACCAACGGCACGGTCTGGATGTCGTATGGCAGCTATTCCGACGGCATCATGGTGACACAAATTGATCCCGCGACGGGAAAACGGCTGAACCCTGCCTCCGCTGGCACGAAGATCGCCAGCAGCAGTGCGTCATTTTTCAGCAACACCACCGAGGCTTCCTGTCTGCACCAGCACGGCGGCTACTACTATTTGTTTCTGAATTATGGCGGCTGCTGCAGCGGCGTGGACAGCACCTACAATATCCGCATCGGCCGGAGCACCAGCGTTACCGGGCCTTATCTGGACCGCAACGGCGTGAACATGCTTAACAGCGGCGGCACGGTGTTGCTGGCCAGCACCGGGCGTTTCATTGGTCCCGGCCACGCGGGCGTGTGCGTGGACAACGGCACCAACTGGCTGACGTTTCATTATTACGACGGCACGGGCAATGGCTCGCCGACGCTTGGGTTGACGCGCTTTGATTGGACGGCGGACGGCTGGCCGGCGGTGACGAATGACTGGAGCGCGTTTTATCCGTTCGACATGGACGCCACCGACCATCGCGGCGTTTACAGCGGCACGCTGCAAAGCGGCGCCGGCATTACCAATGACGCCGGGCGGGGGAAGGTGCTGCAGCTCGACGGCACCACCAATTACGTCCGTCTGGCGGACGCCGTCGCCAACGCCAGCACATTCATGACGTGGGTGAAATGGAACGGCGGCAACGATTGGCAGCGCATCTTCGACTTCGGTGTGGACACGACAAAATATCTATTCCTCACGCCGCGCGCGTTTGGTGGCAGGATGCGTTTCGCCATCAAAAACGGCGGCGGTGAACAAACCCTGGATGCGCCGGATGCGCTGCCGACGAACACATGGGTCCACGTCGCCGTCACGGTGGACGGTTCCCGCGGCGTGCTGTATCAGAACGGCCTGCCCGTCGCCACCAACAGCGCGATGACCATTCTTCCCTGGCAGTTGCTCTGCCGCACCAATTACCTCGGCAAGAGCCAGTATCCCACCGATCCGCTCTTCAGCGGCGAAATCGATTCGTTCCGTATTTTTGGGCGTGCCCTGTCGGCGGGGGAAATCCAAAACCTCGCCGCGACGCCCGGCGCCCTGGCGCATCGCTACAGTTTCACCACTGACGCGCGCGACTCGGTCGGGATGGCGCACGGCACGTTGCTGGGCGATGCCGCCATCACCAACGGCGCGCTGCAACTCACCGGCACCAGCGGCGGCGCGGTGGAACTGCCGCATGGCTTCGGCGGGTTGGTGGGCAATTGCTCCGCCGTCACCTTCGAGTTCTGGGCGACGTTTAGCGTGAATGCCAACTGGGCGCGCGTGTTTGATTTCGGCGCTTCAGTGGGCGGATTCGGTTCGCAATATGTTTTCTTCAGTCCGCACACGTCGTTCGGCTCACAGCGATTCGAGATCAGCACCGGCGCGGGAACCTTCACCAGTGATCCCACGCCCGCGTTGGATAATCGCAGTGTGCATGTCGTGTGCATTCTCGATCCGTCAAACCACTTCGCCGCCATCTATACCAACGGCGTGCTGGAAATGACGGCGTCAGCCGCCCTCCCGCCGCTCTCGGGCGTCAGCAGTGATTACGCGTATCTGGGACGTTCGCTGTTCAGTTCAGATGGCTGGTTGAATGGCACCATTGATGAGTTCCGCATTTACGACGGCCGCCTGACGCCGGCGGAAATCACCGCCGACTTCATCGCGGGACCGGGGCAGGTATTGCCGGGTGTTCCGACGGGCCTGGCCGCCACGGCCGCGAATGCACAGGTGGCGCTGAACTGGAATGCGGTGTCAAACGCGACCAGCTACCGGGTGAAACGTTCCTCAACCAGCGCCGGTCCTTATTCGGTCCTGGTCACCAACCTGACGACCGCCTGCACCGACACCGGCTTGGTCAACGGGACGATTTATTATTATATGGTCTCGGCGGTGAATTCAGTGGGGGAGGGCGCCAACTCGGCTTGGGTCAACGCGCGACCCGTCTCGCTGACGTCGCCGAACGTCAACTTCGTCATGGGCGGGAACCAATTGACTCTCTCCTGGCCGGCAGATCATGCGGGCTGGCGTTTGCAGGCGCAGACGAATGGGCTGGCCGCCGGGCTTAATACCAACTGGTTTGATGTGCCCAATTCGGGCCAGACCAACAATCTGGTCTTGCCGTTGGATGCCACCAAAGGCAGCGTGTTCTATCGCCTTGTTTATCCGTAAAAGATCACGCCTATGACCAACCTGTTTCGCATCACGTGGTAAATGATTTTCGCGAATCTGCTCGTGGGCGGGGAAATGATCACCCAGGCGGGGCGGGTTTTTCCAAATGACCGCCGAATCCACGGCGCATGGCTGAGAGCAGCTTGTCCTGAAAGTCGGCATCACCGCGCGAACTGAAACGTTCGTAGAGCGCCGTGGTCAGCACCGGCGCGGGCACGCCTTCATCAATGGCCGCCTTGATTGTCCACCGGCCTTCGCCCGAATCGGAAACGCGGCCGGCAAACTTCGCGAGGATGGGATCCTGGGCCAACGCATCCGCTGTCAAGTCGAGCAACCACGAAGCGATCACGCTGCCGCGCCGCCAGACTTCCGAGATGTCGGCGAGATTGAGTTTGTATTGATAATGTTCCGGTTCGCGCAGCGGCGTGGTTTCGGCGTTGGCTTCGCCTGGCTGTTGGCCGATATTCGCGCCGCGCAAGATGCCCAAGCCCTCGGCATACGCGGCCATGATTCCATATTCGATGCCGTTGTGAACCATCTTGACGAAATGCCCCGCTCCATTCGGTCCGCAATACAGATAACCATGCTCGGAAGTGCCGCCAAGTTTTTCACGTCCAGGCGTGCGCGCGATGTTGCCAATGCCTGGTGCCAACGTGGCAAAAATGGGATCGAGCCGGCGGACCACCGTGGGATCACCGCCAATCATCAGGCAATAACCCCGTTCAGAACCCCACACCCCGCCGCTGGTTCCCACATCCACATAATGGATTCCTTTTGGCGTGAGTTCTTTGGCGCGCCTGATGTCATCTATGTAATATGAATTGCCACCGTCAATGAGCGTGTCGCCCGGTTCAAGATAAGGCAGGAGGTCGGCAATGGTTTTATCCACCACGGCGGCCGGCACCATCAGCCAGACGGTGCGTGGTTTGGTGAGTTTTTTGACCAGCTCGGCGAGCGAGGAGGCAGCGACCGGGTTGTCTGAAGCCAGATCTTTCACGGCTTGCGGCAACTGGTCAAAGATCACGCATTGGTGGCCGTCCTTGACGAGTCGTCGCACCATATTGGCGCCCATCCGGCCCAGCCCGATCATGCCGAGTTCCAGTGTTGGTTTATTGTTCATAAGATCACCACGACGCAAATGTATTTTGGCAGAGGGTGTTTTTCCCCCCTGCGTTTTGAGTTGATTATCGTGTCAATTTAAAGCGCGGGTTGGCTGATAGCCATGGGGTGTTGACCCCATTGTTCACGTCGGCCAAAAAGGACAGTTTCTTCCTGCGATCTCACGAATGCTCCTAACCTTGCCAGCGTTTCATGATCGCAGTGAAGCCAAACGTGCATTTAACGGGAATGTGCGCGAGAGTAAGAACCATGAATACCAAAGACCAGCTTGGACCGACGTTGTTCATCATTTTTGGCGGAGCCGGCGATTTGACCTGGCGGAAACTCGTGCCGGCCTTGTTCGACTTGTCGCAGGATCGCAGTTTGCCCGCGCAATATGCCATCATCGCGGTGGACCGTATCAAGCTCGGCGACGCCGCATTGCGCCGCCGGTTGCACGACGGCGTCAATCAATTCTCCCGTTTCGGCAAATCCAAGGTCGCCTCGTGGGATCAATTTGCGCAGCACATCCATTACCAGCAGGGCGATTTCAAGAAATTGCAAACTTACACCGCCCTCGGCAAACAATGCGCGAAGCTGGAAAAGGCATGGGGGACCAAAGCGCATCGCATCTTTTACATGGCCACGCCGCCGAGCATGTTTGGCGAAATTCCCAAATATCTCGGCAAGGCCGGATTGGCGCGCGATCGCGAATGGGCGCGGATTGTGATCGAGAAACCGATCGGCTATGACCTGGATTCGGCCCGCGCCTTGAACGCCATTCTCGCCGCCAGCTTTGACGAATCTCAAATCTTTCGGATTGATCACTATCTCGGCAAGGAAACGGTGCAGAACATCCTGGCCTTTCGATTTGCCAATCCGCTGTTCGAGCCGCTCTGGAACCGTCGCTACATTGACTATGTGACCATCACGGTTGCCGAGACGGTGGGCGTCGAACATCGCGGTGGTTATTACGACCACGCCGGCGCGCTGCGCGACATGGTGCAAAATCATCTGATGCAATTGCTCTGCCTGGTGGCCATGGAGCCGATGGTCTCTTTCGAGGCCGACGAGATACGCAACAAGAAGGTGGACGTGCTCCATGCGGTTCGTCCCATCCACCGGGATGCGGTTCCGCAATGCGCGGTGCGCGGACAGTATGGGCCCGGTCGTGCCGGAGGAAAAAAGGTGCCCGGCTATCGCGAGGAAGACGGCGTGGCGCCCGATTCCCAAACGGAATCGTTTGTGGCGTTGAAATTGTTTGTGGACAATTGGCGCTGGCAGGGCGTGCCGTTTTATCTGCGCACGGGCAAGTGTCTGCCCCGGCAGGCCTCGGAAATTACCATCCAATTTCGCGCGGTGCCGCATCAGTCTTTTCCGCCCGAAGCCTCCCTGGGCTGGCAGGCGTCCCGGCTCATTCTGGCAATCCAGCCCGTCGAAGGCATTGTGCTGGGCTTTCAGGCCAAATATCCGGGACCGAAGATGCAACTGCGACCGGTCAATATGCGGTTTAGTTATCACGAAAGCTTCGATGCGCCTTCACCTGACGCCTATGAAACATTGCTATGGGACGTCATGAATAACGACGCCACGCTCTTCATGCGCGCTGATCAAGTGGAGGCGGCCTGGCAATTGTTGATGCCGGTGCTCGAAGCATGGCAGGCCGCTTCGCCGAGTGATTTCCCGAATTACGTTGCCGGCACGTGGGGACCGGAGGATGCCCAGCGGCTGCTCTCCCAGGGGCATAGCTGGCCGTCACCGACGGAATTGGTGGAACCTTCCAAGAAATGAATTCATCCTCACGCATCATGGTTGAGGCAGAGGCGACGGTGGAGGAGGGGGACAGGCGGGAATTATCCCGTCGCTCTCGTTGAAGCAAACCCGGAAACGAAAGAACGACGCTGAATGAAAAAATTAATTCCAATCACAACCTTGTTTCTGGACCTCGGCGGTGTCCTGCTCACCAACGGCTGGGACCATCCCGCCCGCCGGCGGGCGGCGAAGAAATTCAGTCTGGATTTGGACGAGTTCGAAGCCCGTCATCATCTCACTTTTGACACTTACGAGGAAGGCAAGCTTACCTTGGACGAATACTTGAGCCGCGTGGTGTTTTACCGGAAACGGTCTTTCACTCGGGCGCAGTTCCGCAACTTCATGTTCGCCCAGTCGAAGCCTTTTCCGGAGATGATCAAGTTGGTGTGGCGGCTCAAGATCAAGTATGGATTGAAAATTGTGGTGGTCAGCAATGAAGGGCGGGAACTAAATGCCTATCGGATCCGCCAATTCAAGCTGGACCGGTTGGTGGATGCTTTCATTTCTTCCTGCTTCGTTCGTCTTCGAAAACCAGATGTGGATATTTTCAAACTGGCGCTGGACATTGCCCAGACGCCCGCCCGGCAGATCGTCTATGTCGAAAACACCGCGATGTTCGTGCAGGTCGTGGCGGGCTTGGGTATTCGCGGCATTCTTCACACGGATTACCAATCCACCTGCGCGGAATTGGTTTCGTTTGGGCTGCGGAATGACGACGGACCATAACAAAAAATGAATTTCCAAGTTGGCGGTCAAGTGGGATGGAACTCGGACGCCGGCCATGTCTGTGGAACGATCAGGCAGAAACTGCATCGCCATGGCCGGTTTGTGGTGGAAACGAAAAACCCTCCGTAGATACGGAGGATTAACATGATTGCTGCGGGACGGCTGGTGGAGCCTAGGAGGCTCGAACTCCTGACCTTCTCATTGCGAACGAGACGCTCTACCAACTGAGCTAAGACCCCAACCAGAACCGCAAATGTCACCGAAAAGTGACGCGGGTAACTATGGCCAATCGCCGGGCGCAATCAAGCAAAAAGACGGTGCGCCTTCGGTAAATGAAATCGGCGGATCCGGCACACGATAACTTTTTTCCGGATCCGCCGATGCTCGTCTTTTCAAACAGGAAAAAACCGAGCGCCCGTTCTCAGGGGCACTTTCAACGTAGCCCATCCGGTTGCCGCCGCAAGTATTTTGCGGCCGGCCAAAGCACTTTTCGCGAACCGTTTCGCACCGTGCCCGGAAAAAACTCTTTTTTCCCGACGGCTTCGCGGCGTATGCTTCCGGCCGTTGAAACGATGCGCCCACATTTTGCTGCTCGGCCTGCTGGTCGTGATGACGCTGGTCGGTCGCGTCCGGGCGGCGGATGTTCCCTTCATTGTGGATGTTTGGGGCACGGCTGACGGATTGCCGCAAAGCTCTGTTATCGCCATCACCCAGACCCATGACGGCTATCTCTGGTTGGGCACGCTCAATGGGTTGGTGCGCTTCGACGGCAATTCTTTCACGCGATTCAACGTCAATAACACGCCCGGCTTGCCGGACAACCGCATCGTGTTTCTGTTCGAGGACAGCCGGCAGACGTTGTGGGTCGGCACGGAAACCGCCGGGCTTTGCTCGATCAAAAATGGCGTCGTGAAAAACTATCCCACCGGTGGGGCCGGTGGAAAAGTCACCTGCGCCATTGAAAATGCGGATGGCAGCATCTGGTTCAGCACGCAGGAGGGAAGGTTTTTCTCCTGGAAGGACGGCCGCTTGGAATTGCGTCCATCGGTTTTTCCGGCGCAATTGTTTTATCGCGCCGCGCATCTGTTTGTTCCGGGCCGCGCCGGCGTGACGTGGCGGCTGCAAAACGGGCGCGTGGAAAAATGGCGCGGCGATCGGGTGGAAAACGATTTTGGCGCCGCGCCGTGGACCAATGTGTTGGTCACGGCGGCGTGCGAGGATGCAAATGGAAATCTCGTCGTCGGCACCAAAGGTCTTGGGGTTTATTGGTCAAATTCCGCCGGTGACTGGCAGCGCATCTCAACCGGCCAGGGATTGTCCGGCAAATATGTGCTGTCGCTGTGCTTCGATAATGAGGGCAACTTGTGGGTCGGCACGGATGGCGGCACGGATGGCTGCGGCTTGAACCGGGTCAAAAAGAAATTTTATTACACGCCGCCCGGATTGGCTGAAGGCGTTGCGCAATCCATTTCCGAGGATGCCCACGGCGGGTTGTGGGCGGCCTTCAATTTGCATGGATTGGTTTATTACCTCACCAATTCAGTGCAAAACTTCGGCATCGGTCAGGAGTCCAAAGCCTGGTCGGTGCTCGTGGACGACCGCCAGCAAATCTGGGCCGGCACCAGCGGCGAGGGGTTATTCCGTTTCATGTCCTACTATTTTCAGCCCGTCAGCGGCACGGAAAAAATTGGCCATCAGATTTATGCGCTGTTCGAGGGGCGCGACAAGACCATCTGGGCGGGAGGCGAAAATGGCCTCGGCAGCTTTGATGGCAACGGCTGGAAATTTTTCTCGACCCAAAACGGACTTCCGCCCAACGCCGTCCGCGCCCTGGCCGAGGACGCGAAAGGAATTCTCTGGATCGGCACCGAGGGCGGCGGGCTGTTCCAGTTGCGCGATGGAAAAATTTCTGACGCCAACGCGCCGGTGAAAGACATTTCCTGCCTGCTGGTGGATCGTGCCGGCGTTTTATGGGCGGGCACTTCCGGCCACGGACTGGCGCGGTTGCAAAATGGCGCCTGGACCGTTTGCTCCACGCTGAACGGCGGCCTGGCCAGTGACAGCATCGGTTATTTGCTGGATGACGATGCCGGCAATTTGTGGCTCGGCTCGTATGAGGGTCTGCTGCGCGTGGAAAAAAAATCCCTGGCCGATTTCGCCGCCGGTAGCATCAAGACCGTTGCCTGCCGCACCTTTCTCACACGGGAATGTTCTGCCGGCGCGCAGCCCGCCGCCATTCGCACCGGCGACGGCCGGCTGTGGTTTCCCACGACCCAGGGATTGGTGGCGGTGAATCCGGCCGATTTGAAGCCGAACACCAATCCGCCGCCGGTGGTCATCGAGTCCGTCTTTGTGGATGGGGCGCGGGTGAATACCAATCTGTTGACCACGCTCGCCGGTGGCACGGTAACGCTCACTCCCGAAAACGAACAGTTGGACATCCATTTCACGAGCCTGGATTTTTCCGCGTCCAAGGGGTCGCATTCCGGCGCGCGGTTCAAATACCAGCTCCACGGCCGCGATAAAAACTGGACGGATGTCGGGGCCGAGCGCGTGGCGCATTTCAACAAGCTGCCGCCGGGCGAATATATTTTCCACGTCAAGGCTGGTAACGAAGACGGCTTTTGGAATGACACCGGGGCTACTCTCGCCGTTACGGTGGAACCGCCGTTCTGGCGCACGAAATGGTTCATCGCGCTGGTGGCGCTCGGTTTCATCGGTGCGCTGGCTGGCGTGATTTATCTGATGTCCACCGCGAAACTGAAGCGCCAGTTGCGCGCGGCGCGGCAGAAGGAATTGATCGAAAAGGAACGCGCCCGCATCGCCCGCGATTTGCATGATCAACTCGGCGCGAACCTCACGCAGGTCATGTTGCTCGGCGAACTGGCCGAGGTGGACAAACATTTGCCGGAGGAAATCGAACAGCACGCGCAGCAGATCACCGAGACGGCGCGCGACACGACTCGGGCGCTCGATGAAATCGTTTGGGCCGTGAATCCGTCCAACGACACGCTCGAGGGCCTGGCGAACTACGCCTGCAAATACGCGCAGGATTATTTTGCGCTGGCCGGCGTCAGCTTCCGCTCGGAGCTGCCGACGAACCTGCCCGCCAAGCCGATTCTGCCCGAAGTGCGGCACAACGTATTTCTGGCGTTCAAGGAAGCGGTCAACAACGTCGTCAAGCACGCGCAGGCCACCGAGGCACGGGTGAAATTGCAGTTGGAGGCGGATAAGTTTATTCTCAGCGTCAGCGACAACGGCCGCGGCCTTGGCGATTTGTCCGGCAAGCAATTGCGCAACGGCATGAAAAACATGCGCAAGCGGCTCGCCGATGTTCGCGGTGAATTTGAAATCGCCCCCGGCGCCAACGGCGGCACGGTTGTGAAATTGATCGTGCCGCTCAACCTGAATTGATTTATGCCCATCTCTGTTTCCATCGTCGAGGATAACGACAAGCTGCGCGGCACGCTCGCCAAGGTGATCGGCCGCGCCGAGGGATTTCGCTTCGTCAGCGATTACGCCAGCGCCGAGGACGCGCTCGCCGACCTGCCGAAGGTGAAGCCCGACGTCGTCTTGATGGACATCAACCTGCCCGGCATCAACGGCGTGGAATGCGTGCGCAAATTGAAATTTCTTCTGCCGCAGACCCAAGTGATGATGCTCACGGTCTATGAGGACACGGAAAATATTTTCAATGCGCTCGCCGCCGGCGCGAACGGCTACATGCTCAAGCGCACGCCGACGAAGGAATTACTCGAGGCCATCCGCGAGGTGCATCGCGGCGGTTCGCCGATGACCACGCACATCGCGCGGCTCGTGGTGCAATCGCTCCAGAAGCCGGTCGCCGCGCCCGCGCCGTCGTCCGGCGGCGAGTTGTCCGAATTGTCTGAGCGCGAACAGCAGGTGTTGGATCTGCTCGCGCAGGGTTTGATCTACAAGGAAATTGCCGAGAAGCTGAACATCGGCTACGAGACGGTGCACACCTACATCCGGCGCATCTACGAAAAACTTCAGGTGCGCACGCGCACGGAGGCGGTGGCGAAATTTCTGCAACGGTAAGTCGCTAATAAATTGCGGTGCGAAGTTTGAGGATACTGTGCATGCTCTGATGCAGACTTTGCTGCCAAAATGCTCCCGAAAAGGCTTTAAAAAACATGCTGTTGTATGTTTTCACGAATCCCCTTGATATATTCATCGCTCCGGTTTTTTTCCCAAATTTGTTTTGTCACATTAAACAATTGATTCCGTTTTTCAGCAGCGAAATCCATTTCGTTAACTCCCAAAATTTTTGTAACTGCTTCAATGCACTTCTTTGGATAAATGAAGGAAGCACCTTGAAAAAGGTCAATGCCTGATTGGAATGTTAGTGACACCCAAGCCGGATAACCGCACCCGCTGACGTTTGGGATTACTTTTTCAATGACAGATTGTGCAATCAAGTCGCCGAATAGAAATCCCGGATCGGCTTGGTCATATTCTTTAAGTAAAAAAGTCGCCAAGTCTTTTCCAGCGCCGATTGCCCTGAAAGAATCCTTAATTCGAAATGGGATCGCACGGTCTATATCTAAATGATAAAGAAAAGGTTTGTTTTCAAAATAATACGCAATCAGCAAATCTAGTGGGTTTTCCACCCAAAAAAATCTTTGCCAATCAATTCTCGGACAATCTTTGTTTAATTCCACGAAATGAGAACGCACTTCTCGAATTGCGTCTCTAGCCAGATTGGGGATTATTTCTTCATTCTCGATCAACAAAAGCTGGCTTGCTTTCTTCTGCATAATTTCTATCACCTTGTCTCCAATTTCAGCAGAGCCAGCTTGGGTCACCAAAAACGAACCATTAACGAACCCGACCACGCCAAGTTTTTTAGCATTGGAATTTTTCATTCCACCGTCGGTTGTCTCACTATCACACGCGAGCACAATTCGATTATGGTGTTTTTCTTTACCTTTGCAAATTAGTCCGATTGCGATTGTCACCTTAGGTCGGGCTGGGAATTTCCACAGCTTTAAATGTATTATGGCTAAATTATTGAGGTTGTCTCTCCTAAAACTAATTAGATCTGTGAAGTCGTTAGCCGGTGAGGCTGCTGTAACCACATCTGGTGACAAGCCAACGCGGTTTTCTCTGCTACTCTGTCCGCGTTGGTGCACGATAACAGTGTTTTAGAGCGCCAGTTCTCATTGAGCCCGGAGTAGTGTCCGGGCTCTTTTCTTTTTGCCGACAGGCCAATTCAGGGATAAACCCAAAGCGGAAACCAGGCGTGGAGGCGTGGAGGCGCGGAGGTGCCACCCATTACGTGGGCGGGCGGTTCAGTGACAGCGGCGGCAAACCGGAATCAAGGCGAGGCCGAGCAACGTCAGCGCGATGGTCGTGGGCTCGGGCACGGGAGCCAGTGCGGGCAGCGCGACGCTGCTGGAGATCGGACCGATGTTCAAATAGGCGGCATCGCTCACATTCAAGACGGGCACAATATCCCACTGGCCAGCGCCCTGATAGGTGCTGGTGCCGGCGCTGGTGATGACCTGCTCGCCGAGATTGGGCAGACGGCCGAGAATGTTCAGAAAGATATCCGAGCCGGTATTGGCCACGGGCGCCTTATCGCTCAACAGATAAAGTCCATCAGGGCCGGAAAAGGTTGGCGGCGGCGACAGGGCGAAACCGTCGTAAGCCGATCCATCATGGTTGTCCACATAGCCGACAAAGGTATTGAGGAAGGCGGTGGGGGCGTTCAGGAGTGCGCCGGTGCCCGGATTCAGGGTCAGATCGAGCGACCAGATACCGCCGGAAAGGGTGGCGGACGTGTCATAGCTGTCCGTGGTGGGATTCCACAGGGAAATGATGGTGCCGTCGGGAACCGTGGCGGGGTTGAACAGCACGCTGAGCGTGTTGGCACTCGCCTCTAAAGGGTTAGCGAACAGGTTATTGCCCGCGACGAACATGTGATTGGCATAGCCGACCACGTTTCCAGAATAAACCTGGGCCGAGGCCGATTGGACGATGAAAGCCGTAACCAGAAGGCGGACGATGTGTTTCATATAAATTTCCCAGAGTCTGAACCGTTAAGTATCGAAGACATATTGCAGGGAGACCACGGCAAGTCAACCAGAGATTCCTGGTTGAAGGCCTGGTTTTGCAAGGAGATTCATGAGTGAGCAGAACATATAGCCGGACGCCTCGTCCAGTTCCCTGCCCCGGTAACATTTAATTTGAGTCAACTCGGGAGCCCCGTTGCGTTGCGCGCGTGCTTGTCTTGCGGCGCGGTTTGCGCCAACATCCGCAACGTTTTTCGGGAGGATCAGCCAAATCCATTGACCACCGAAAAGTAATCACCACTTTATGAAAACGACCGTCAAACCGCTTACGCAACGTCCGGCTTGGAAAGCCCTCGCCACCCACGAAAAGAAAACCAGCAAACTTCATTTGCGCCAGCTTTTCGCCGCTGACAAAAAACGCGGCGAACGCCTGACCGCTTCGGCTGTGGGCTTGTTTCTGGATTACTCGAAAAACCGCGTCACCGGCGAAACGATGAAGTTGCTCGTTCAACTGGCGAAGGAATCCAATTTGCGCGGCCGGATGGATGCGATGTTCAGCGGCGAGAAGATCAACTTCACCGAGAACCGCGCCGTGCTGCACACCGCGTTGCGCGCGCCGAAGAACGCGAAAATCTTCGTGGACGGCAAAAACGTCGTGCCCGAGGTCCACGCCGTGCTCGACAAGATGACGGCGTTCACCAAACGTGTCCGCAGCGGCGCGTGGAAGGGCCAGACCGGCAAGCGCATCAAAAACATCGTCAACATCGGCATCGGCGGCTCCGATCTTGGCCCGGTGATGGCCTACGAGGCGCTTCGGGATTACAGCGACCGCCACCTGACCTTCCGCTACGTCTCCAACGTGGACGGCGCGGATTTCGTCGAAGCCACGCACGATTTGAATCCGGCGGAAACGCTCTTCATCGTCTCGTCCAAAACCTTCACGACGCAGGAGACGATGACCAATGCCGAAAGCGCGCGCGCCTGGCTGCTCAAGGGTCTCGGCGGAAATCAAAAAGCCGTGGCGAAACATTTCGTCGCCGTCTCGACGAATGCGGAAAAAGTTTCGGCCTTCGGCATTGATACGGCGAACATGTTCGGCTTCTGGGATTGGGTTGGCGGCCGTTACTCGATGGATTCCGCCATTGGTCTTTCCACGATGCTGGCCGTCGGGCCGGAAAATTTCCGCAAGCTGCTCGCCGGTTTTCACGCGATGGACGAACATTTCCGCACCGCGCCGTTCGAGAAGAATCTGCCGGTGTTGATGGGGCTGTTGTCAGTTTGGAATACAAATTTCCTCGGCGCAGAAACCATCGCCGTGTTGCCCTACGAAAATTATCTCAAGCGCTTCCCCGCGTATCTCCAGCAGCTCACGATGGAGAGCAACGGCAAATACATCACGCTCGCCGGCAAGAAGGTGGACTACCAGACCAGCCCGATTTACTGGGGCGAACCGGGCACCAACGGCCAGCATTCGTTCTATCAACTCATCCACCAGGGCACGCGGCTCATCCCATGCGACTTCATCGCGTTCGCCAAGGCGCTCACGCCGCTGGGCCGCCATCATGATCTACTCATCGCAAATGTTCTCGCGCAGAGCGAGGCGCTCGCGTTCGGCAAAACCGCCGAAGCCGTCAAGGCCGAGGGCGTGCCGGCGGCGCTGGTGCCGCACAAGGTTTTCGAGGGCAACCGTCCGTCGAACACGATCCTCGCCGACCGGCTCACGCCGGAAATTCTTGGCTCACTCGTCGCGCTTTATGAACATATCGTGTTCGTGCAAGGCGCGATCTGGAGCGTGAATCCGTTTGATCAATGGGGCGTGGAACTCGGCAAAGCCCTTGCGCAACGCATCGTGCCCGAACTCGAAAGCAAGGCCCTGCCCAAGTTGAACCACGACAGCTCAACAAATAATCTCATCCGTCGCTACCGGAAAATGAAGGCGGCGAAGTAAATTTCCCGGTTGCTTGAAATGAAAATTGAAATTCTTCCCGACGCGGATGCCGTGGCGAAAGCCGCCGCCAAAGCCATCGCCACCGAAGCCCGCGCCGCCGTGGCGGAGCGCGGACGTTTTGTGATGGCCGTCAGCGGCGGGAAAACACCTTGGCAGATGCTGCGGGCACTGGCAAACGAGGAAGTGCCGTGGGCGGGCGTTCATATTGTTCAGGTGGACGAACGCGTCGCGCCGGTCGGCGATCCCGACCGCAATCTAACGCATCTGCGGGAAAGTTTGTTGTCGCACGCGCCGTTGCCGGAGTCGCAGATCTACGCGATGCCAGTGAATGAAAACGATCTGGAAGCTGCCGCTAACAGCTATGCGCGGACGCTGGAGAAAATCGCCGGTGCGCCGCCGGTGCTGGATTTGGTTCATCTTGGCCTCGGCGCGGACGGTCACACCGCTTCGCTCATTCCGGGCGACGCCGTTCTTGAAATCACCGACCGCGATGTGGCGATGACAGGAATTTACCAGAAGCGCCGCCGGATGACGCTGACGTATCCGTTGCTCCAACGCGCGCGGAAAATTCTTTGGGTCGCCACCGGCGCGGAAAAAGTGGAGATGCTGACGCGGCTATGCGCGGGCGACGTTTCCATTCCGGCCGGACGCCTTCGCCGCGATCAGGATTTATTGCTGGCCGATAAGCCGGCCGGTGCCCGGCTGCTCGATCAATAACTCATCCGGTCAATCTTCACCTTGCCCCGGAAAATCCAGTAGATACTCACCGTGTAGGCGAGCACGATGGGGATGCCGATGCACGCGATGACCAGCATGATGCCGAGGGTCTTGGTGGACGAGGCGGCGTTATAGATCGTCAGGCTGTTTTCCGGATTTGGCAGGCTATAGACCATGTTCGGAAAAATATTCAGCGCGAACAACGCCATCAGCGTGATGATCGCGGCGCACGAGGAGAGAAAGGCGCGTCCGTCGTTGCCGTGATGAAATTCGCGCGGGATGTTGGCGATTGCCAGCATGTTCGCCAACGCGACGGTGAAGAGCCACGGATTTTCCCGCACCCGCGCCGCCATGTGCGGCACGAACAGCAGCGTGGCCATGGTGAGCGTCACCGCGCAGATCACGAAGAAAATGATGCAGCGCATGGCCCAGCGGCGCAGTTTGTCATGCAGTTCGCCCTCGGTTTTCATCACGCCGTAGATCGCGCCGTGCATCATGAAGAGCGCCACCGTTGTGATGCCGACGAGCAGGGGATAGGGCGTCAGCAGGCCGAAAAAGGTTCCGGCAAATTCACCGCGCGCATCAATCGGCACGCCCCATGCGATGTTGCCGAGCGCGGTGCCGATGAGCAGCGACGACAGCACGCTGCCGCCGCAAAAGCTCACATCCCACATCTGCCGCCACCAACGCTCCGGGCGTTTGCTGCGAAACTCGATCGCCACCGCGCGAAAGATCAGCGAGGCGAGCAGCAACATCAGCGCGAGATAAAATCCGGAGAACACCGTCGCATAGACGTTCGGAAACGCGGCGAACAGCGCGCCGCCGCCGGTCACAAGCCAGACCTCGTTGCCGTCCCAAACGGGGCCGATGGAATTCAGCATGACGCGACGTTCTTCGTCCTTCTTGGTGAACAGATGCAGCGCGCCGATGCCAAGGTCGAAGCCGTCGAGCATCGCATAACCGGCGAACAACACGCCGACGAGGACGAACCAGATGGTGTTGAGATCAAAGTGCATGGAATTATTTCTTTTCTGGCAGCGCCAGTTTGCCGGACGGAATCAAATCATCCTCGTGCGGCCCGTGCTGGATTTTGTCGTTGAGCAGGTAGATGAACACGGCGAACAGCAGAAAATAAATGAAGGTGAACATGATCAGCGACGTGAGCACCGCCTCTTTTTTCACCACGGCGGAAAGACCTTCCGGCGTCCGCATCAGGCCATAGACGAGCCACGGCTGGCGTCCGACTTCGGCGGCGAACCAGCCGAATTGATTGGCCAGTTGCGGGCCGAGCACGGAGAACACGAGAATCCACAGCAGCCAGCGGCGTTCGTGCAGCGTGCCTTTGCGGAAATACAAAAAGCCCAGCGCCGCGATTCCGATCAACGCCACGCCAATACCCACCATGCCGTGAAAAAAGAAAAACGACGCGCTGACCGGCGGGCGGTCCTCCGGCTTGAATTGATCCAGGCCGATGACGGGCGTGTGAAAATTATCATGCGCCAGAAAACTCAGCGCATAGGGAATTGACAGGCCGACGGTTTTCTCATTTTTCTCATCCACCCAGCCGATGACCATGAGCGGCGCGTTGGAGGTCGTTTGGTAAAGTCCCTCGAACGCCGCGAGCTTGGCCGGCTGGTT
>Ga0068856_100000689_pt1 | contig 36670 bp, 32 predicted proteins | sample KBSCornC62_FD_66595 | JGI IMG/M metagenome (GOLD analysis project Ga0068856, IMG submission 66595) | Corn rhizosphere microbial communities from Kellogg Biological Station, Michigan, USA - KBS Corn C6-2 | ecosystem: Host-associated > Plants > Roots > Rhizosphere > Soil ...
GGTGAAGCGCTTGAACTTTGGACTCGCCTATGGCATGGGACCTGGTAAGCTGTCGGGTATGATCAAGGTGTCCTTCCGGGAAGCAGAGAAGCTGATCGATGACTACTTCCGTGTGTTTCCGCGGATTGGCGCCCTACTGGGTTGGCTGGGCAAGCAGGGAGTAGAGAATGGTGTCACCATGACACTCGCTCCTTTCTACCGCAGACGCTGGTTCCCTGATTGGCGGTACCACACACAATCCATTCGATTCCACCTGGAAGGGCAGTACAGTCCCGCACTGGGTAAGATCGAGCGGGAGGCCAAGAACATGCCCATCCAGGGGTCTGGTGGAGACATGTGTAAAGTCGCCGTGGTGCTTATGTACAACAAGATACACGCAAACAACTATCCTGTGAAGCTCAGGATGCAGGTGCATGATCAGATCGATACCAGCAGCCGGAAGGATTTTACCGAACGGTGGCGGGTAGAGATGGATGAGATCATGCGGGAAGCTGCAAACCTCATCATTCCTAATGGGTTGCTAAAATCAGAGACCACTGTAACGCCAGTATGGTCCAAGTAAGATTATGAAGAAATCCCGCTGGCCGCAGTCCCCTTACGCTGCTCCTGGGCTATTACCAGGAAGAGTTTATTATGCAGCAGATATCATTGAGGCAGCAGTGTGTAGTGCTGCGCACATCACGTATGTCAAATTATGTAAAGGCCCGAAGAATACACGCGCTGTACAGGCAAGAGCCGCTCTATATTACTACTTGTATCATTACGCGAACATGAGCCTGATAGAAGTAGGCAAGCGTTTGTGTAAGGATCATACTACAGTGCTATACGGTAAAGGTACCTATACACACATGCTGACCTATCAAGAAGATATCATAGCGTTGAACACACGCATACTAAACAAGCTAGACGAAATTCAACAATCACTACAAAAACTCACCACAGATGAAGACAACAACACAGACGAAGGAGGCCGAACAGGTTGAGGCTTTCGGTACCGAAGTCAACCGGGCACTCATATTCTCGAAAATCGCACAACAAGCTCTTGAGATCATACGTGATCATGGAGTACCCAGAAGAGTCCGTATATTCGACCTATTCTGCAAGGAGACCATCAAAGAGCTGGACAGGATCATACGCAAGCTGGACTGGTTCGTGGGTGCCACAGTCAATAAGCTGCCTATAGAGGCAAAAGCTGGCTGGGTAGCACCACCTGATCCCGATAGCCCCAGGTTTTCCAACATCGCAGAGCTAAGCGAGTGGGTGATCCGCTCACCAGTGGACGTTGACAACCAGGTGAACCTGATTGTGAACGCGGCCCAACGCCGACAGCTGATGTACAAAGCCTGGGAGGCAGCACTCGGCAGGGACCTTATGGAATACGAAGAGCAACGGTTCAACGCCTGGTACAATGCCAATTTCTATCAGGGGGACAAGCCCATCATTCATTCACCAAATCTATCCATACAAAAATGACAGCAACTACAGTACAATTGAATGAGGGCCAACAACTGGCCCATGACCTGCTGGTGGCGTATATCACAGGCAACTGGGCGCCTGTAAAAAGCCCAGCTATAGTGGATACGTCTGTATACAGCGCCTATGCCATGTGGTTGCTATCTGGCTACGCCGGTACCGGTAAGACTACCACGCTCACGAAGGTGGTAGCCTCCATACGGCAGCATGCCAATGACAACCCATTCGGTCCACGTTATAAAATGGTCATGTCTGCTCCTACACATAAAGCAGTGAAAGTGATGAAGCGTTTTGCCAAGGGTCTACCTGGTATGGACTTCGCCACTATCCACAGCCTGCTGGGCCTCAAGGAACAGATAGACAATGTCACCGGCAAGCAGAAGTTCGTACAAAGCAAAGACCCCGATCAGATCAAGATCGAGACCTTCGATGTTGTCTTTATCGATGAATCCTCCATGCTGGCAGATGAGCTGTTTGACCTGTTGATACCGTACGTGAAGAGGGGCGTGAAGCTCATATTCATTGGTGATAGGTGCCAGATACCACCAGTCAATCACACCGATAGCCGGCCTTTCATTGAGGCACAGCGGGAGAAGTACAACATCGGTATGGTGGAACTGACTTCCATTGTGCGGCAGGCATTGGATAATCCTATCCTGGCTTACGCAACCAGGATCAGGAAAGGGTATCTCACTACAGCAGACTTCGAAGTGGTGACCCATACGATACCGGATAAAGAGCCCTTAGCTGGTATCATTCACGTGGATGAGACTGACCATGCTCGTATAGCCGACATTGTAGAAGCATACTTCAACTGCGAGAACTTCAAGCAGGACGCTGACTTCATGAAGGTGATAGCCTGGAGGAATAAAACAGTCGATGAATTCAATAGAATGATACGGCAGCACATATACGGGCACAAATTCCCAGCACCAGCTACCTTGCCCTTCGTCATTGAAGGCGAGAAGATGATTATTGACCAGCCCGTCGTGTTGCCCAGCGGGCGCATCCTGCTCTCCAATAATGAGGAGATTGAAGTGGATCATTTCACCATCGATGATGGAGAGCTTACCTACTTCACCATGGAACAAGTGAACAGGGAGTGGGTACCGGATCAGCCTACCATGGAGATCAAGTTCTACAACACCTGGGTGAAGTATTTCGATGAGGAAGGCATCGAGCAGCAGGCTAATATCCGTATTCTGCACGAGAGCCAGCATGCCAAGCTGAAGAAGGTGCTGGACGACATCAAGCGTGCAGCTACCAACGTGGCATTCAACAGCCCCTTTCGCGGCAAGCTCTGGAAGTCCTTCTACGAAGTAGACAGGAAGTTTGCAGCTGTGAAGTACAACTACGCCATCACAGGACACAAGAGCCAGGGTAGCACGTACGACAACTGCATGCTGGTAGACTGGGACATCTCTGTCAACAGAAAGACGGAGGAGCGCAACAGGATACGGTATGTCGCGGCTACTAGGGCGAGACACCTATTGTTCATCGTTAAATAAGGCACCATGAATTGGAAGAAAGAGGCTACTATAGCTACAGTCATCATATGGGTTGTGCTTTACTTAATAGGCTGCATCACTGTAATGAGTTGGAGCCTACACAGCTGGGGAGACGTTGGACGCGGTGTAGCAGCCACAGTAGGAGTTATACTTACAGGCGTGGTCTGGGGAATTTGTCACGACGAACACCAAAACAAATAATCAACATGCATGTAAAACTTGTAGCTGTCACGCAGCCCAATCCCGATCACACGTTGGCAAAGGACATGACAGCAGAGGACTTGATAGTCATGATGGCGCGTGTGTCCAGTCCGGCCAACCAGGCCAACACTGAGACAGCGCCTAACCTCATCCGGTACCTGATCAAAAACAAGCACTGGTCACCATTCGATATGGTGAACATGACCGTGGAGGTAAAGACTTCCAAGGCCATTGCCATTCAGATACTTCGTCACTGGTCTATCAAGCCGCAGGAGTTTAGCCAGCGGTATGCGGAAGTGACGGAGATCGAGCCTATACAGCTGCGGAAGGCAGGTGCCACTAACAGGCAGAGCAGTGAGGAGGCGTTCGATCCTGTCTTCTCGTTTACTGGATATATCGACTATACACAGGAAGCATCTAGGTGTATAGAAGAGTACATCCTACAAGGACAGGAGCTGTACAGAAATCTCCTTGATGCTGGTGTAGCCAAAGAGTGCGCTCGTATGATCCTACCCATGGCCACCAGTACTGTCATGTACCTTAACGGCAGCGTGCGCTCCTGGATTCACTACTTGGAGCAACGCACAGACCAACACGCTCAGCTGGAGCACCGCGAGGTAGCAGCAGAGATCAAGCGGATATTCGCTGAGCAATTTCCTAACATTGCAAAAGCAATTGAAGATGGCAGACATGGTTAACCATCCCCCACACTACACTAGCGGGAAGATAGAGGTCATCGACTTCATTGATGACCAGAAGCTAGGCTTCTACGAAGGTCAAGTGATCAAGTATGTAGCCAGGGCTGGTAAGAAGATTCCCAAGGGAGTAGCTCTAGCTACCCATGCTAGGCTTGAAGACCTGCAAAAGGCACAGTGGTATCTTAATCGTCTCGTTAAACAGCTAGAAGATGAAACTGCTTGACACACAGATGACCCCAGCTGAGGTCAAGGAGATGGAGGAGATACGTCGGAAGGTGAATGGCCTTGACAGAGACTCCTTCGAACAAGGCTGGCGTATGGGCCACATACAGGGTATGCTCAGTTGCATTGCACAGATTTCTAACAACACAACTCTATTCAATGACGAACCTCCACGAAGCGAAGGACAGCCTCCAACAGGCAGCAAGGAACGAGTGGCGCCGGAAGGGCAGGAAGGGGACACTAGCGGCGTGCACGGGGACGGGGAAGACAAAGCCGGCGATTGATGAGATGATGGAGGCTTGGCAGCAACATAAGGCCAGTGCGTATGAAGGTACGTTCGGAGAGATGCACCACATAGACAAGCCTAACTTCCTAGTTGCGGTACCGACTGAGCAGCTTCGTGACGTAGACTGGCCCAACGAGGTCAAGCAATGGTATGGTACCGAAGGAGAGGAGATGTGGCAATTATGTGTCACAGCAGTCTGCTACATCTCCCTTCACAAGGTCCGGGGTGGCTACTACGACCTGGTAGTCCTGGACGAAGGCCACCATCTCACAGAGCTATCGGCGCAGTTCTTCAAGGCCAATGTAGTGCTCTCTGTCCTATGCCTCACCGCTACGGTACCGGACCCCAAGACAGAACCGGTAAAGTATGCACTGCTGCGGGAGATCGCTCCCGTGGTCTTTGTGTATCCGCTGGAACAAGGGGTAGACGACGGTGTGGTAGCCGACTTCGAGCTGAACATCGTCCTGTCTGTCCTCGACAACAAGAAGAAGATCATTCCCGCCGGCAGTAAAGCGAAGCCCTTCCTACAAACGGAGGAGGCAGCTTACAAGTACCAACACAACCGCATCACTGCCTTGCGGATCAAGGTAGATCAGCGGCTCGGGGACCCGGCATCACTCGCCAAGAGCTTGCAATTCATGGAATTAGCGCGGTACCGGTTCATGTGTAATTTGCCCAGTAAGCTGGCACTGGCTAGGGCCATCATCAAAAAGGAACACACGGAGAATCCGGAGCATCCTCGGACACTGGTGTTTGCTGGCAGCATCGAGCAGGCCACGATCCTCTGTGGGGAAGATGTCTACCACTCCAAGTCACCTAAGACGGCTTTGCAGAAGTTCCTGGATATGGAGCTGGACCTGATGGGATGTGTGAAGGCACTCAACGAGGGTGTCAACATCCCCTTCCTAGACCAAGAGATCATCTGCCAGGTGGATAGTAATCCCCGGAGCCTGGTGCAGCGGATCGGCCGTATGGTGCGGTGGCGGCCAGGGCATGTCGGTAAAGCCTTCATTCTCTGTGTGCAGAACACGGTGGATGAGAGCTGGCTGAAGACGGCCCTGGCGGGGTTTGACGAGAAGAGGATCAAGTACTTAACAGCTAAAACGTACATACCATGATAGACATTGCTGGCAGCCGGCTAAGCGTTGGCGATATATGCCTGTATAGCAAATCCAGCGCGGGTACGCTTATAGTAGGCGTCGTGTGTACTATTACAGACAAAAGTGTGGTTCTGCACAATAGCTATGAGAAGTACAAGACTACGCAGTATTACAAGATGCCACGAGTGAAGGCGTACACACGGCTGTTGAAGCTCAATGCTAGGCAGATAGCAGGTTTATCAACGGCGTGGAAATTATGGTTCCAGGACAATCACCCAGAACTGTACCGGAAAGCAGTGGAGGCTGACAAATCTTCATGAAAATAGTCTTGACAGTGTCAATCCTGCGCCGTAAATTGATCTCCCTTTCATCCCCAACAAACACACAACAGCATGAGTATCAACCTACAAGAGGTTGCAGAATTCCTACTCACCAATGGCTATATGTCGTTGGAAGACAAGGGCAAATACAAGCTCACGACGAAGTTTCACAGCGATTTGAAGGAGGCCCGCCGAGCACCTACCGGAGAACTTACAGTAGGTGACTCTACAGAGCTGATACGATCCGATAAGTTCTACTTCAGCTGGGAGAATCGGTACAAGCAGTTCATACTGGATGCCAAGGTACCCAAACGCCTTGATGCCCGGCACGGAGAGAGCTACCAAGCCAACGCCTATTCCGAAGAGGGCATGAAAGCCTTCAGGAAGGCAATAGAGGCTGGTACCGACCTGCAGATGCTCATACGGGCCACTCAGCTCTATTACGCCTCTACGATACACTATAAGCAGGCCATAACTGCATTCATGGCAAAGGGTACCTGGAAGACACACTACGATGAGCTGGTGTCTGCAGCCGGTATCGGAGAGCAAGCCCTTGTTGATCACATCAAAAACGAGACGGAGAATGGGCAACAATCTTCTTACCAGCTCGGATGATCTGGTCATAGAGGACCCAGTCGTCCTCAACCGGATCGAGAAATACGTGGACTGGGAGAAGCTCCCCAAGCAGCATTTCATATCAGCGGTAGAAACAGGCCGGCAGGGGCTGAATATCGGCATGGACAACGGCATGCCGGCGCTGAGCAAGTACATCTACGGTACCCACAAGGCACGGTACTACCTCCTGGGGTCTGACTCCGGGGTAGGTAAGACCACCCTGGCTGACTTCATGTTCATACTGCGGGCCTGGGCGTGGTGCAAAGCTCGGGGCCTCAAGCTACATGCCTATTACTACAGCTTCGAGATCAGCAAGATGGAGAAGTCCGCTCGCTGGGTGAGCTTCTTCATCAAGGTATTGTATGGCCGGGACATTCCATCGGATTATCTCATGGGGCGCATTGAGGGGCTGATAGTCAGCGATGAAGACATGAAGCTGATACGGCATGCGTATGCCTGTGTAGAAGACATCATGGAGAACATCGTATTCGTGGAGGACCCGGTGAATCCCACGAAGATGTTCCACGACCTGGTGGAGCTGCACTATGCCAAAGTCGGTACCATCCATAGAGGGCCGTCTAAGGACCCGAAGAAGAAGGGACCGATCATTGGGTATACGCCACACGCTGGTACCGAACGGGACATCACGTTAGTTATGTGCGATCACCTTGCCCTTGCCCGGAATGAGCAGGGTATGGACACTAAGCAGACCATTGATCTGTGGAGCAAGTATACGGTGGCCTTACGTAACCTGTTCGGTACCTCTGCTGCATACATACAGCAGTTCAACACTGAGCTGACCTCTGTATTCCGCACGCAACGGAAGGGGGAAGGACCCATGGCACCGCAGCGGATCGACTTCGGTGATAGCCGGTATACATTCCGGGATGCAGATGTAGTCCTGGGCCTACTGAAGCCATACGACTTCGATGTGAACACATTCCACGACTACGACATTAAGCAGTTGATGGGCTACTTCATTGGGCTTTACTTGATGAAGAACCGGTATGGACCGACCCATCGTATGCTGCCTATATTCCTGAATCCCATCGCTGGTATCCCGCAAGACCTTCCGCTCACGCCGAAGGTGGATATACTGATGGACCCATTTTATAAACAAGCACGTCAGCTGGATCAGATAGCCCAGTTGTACGTACCAAAAATCGCAAGCTAATGGCTGAAGAGACCAAACCACCAGCGTTACCAGTTTTGCCGACGGCTCCGGTACCACCGACAAGGACATCGCCGAAGATCGTCATTTTGTATAGTCTTCCTAAAGTAGGCAAGACCAACGAGCTGGCCAAGCTCCCTGGGTGCCTTTTACTGGATGCAGAAGGGGGCGCTGAGATATATGAGTGTCTGAGGTTTCGTGTGTATTCCAGCAAAGACATACGAGATGTCAAAAAAGCTGTCCTCAAGATGGGACAGGAGCGTGCCAGGCAGGGCATGACAGGTGACGATACTTTCCCGTACAAGTTCATCGCCATAGACACCGTAGACAAGATCGAAGAGTTTGCGGAGTACTCAGCCACTGAGAAGTACAAGAACAGCAAGCTCAATTCCAACCACAAGTTCGAGGAGAAGTATGACACGATAACCGAGCTGCCCGAAGGCGGAGGCTATTACTATCTCCGTAACGAAGTAATAGACCTTATCAATGAGATCGGGTCCGTATGTCCACACCTGATACTCACCTGCCATGTAAAGGAGAAGAAGCTCAGCGGTAAGGACGAGAAGAAAGGGGAGGCCGTAGTGGTCAACGATCTCTCTCTGCAAGGCAAGCTCGCAGCCATTGTTGCAGCCAAGGCAGATGCCATCGGTTATATGTACCGGTCGGAAGCCAAGGAGAACAGAGGCGAGTTGATGATCTCCTTCCAGACCTACGAGTCCGCAGTCATGGGAGCCAGGCAGAAGTACCTGGCGGGACAGAAGTTCCCCTTCAGCTGGGCGCGGATATATCCTGACCTGTTCCCTGAAGAAGCGGCGAAGCTGACAGCTCCGGTAGAGGAGACGGCGACAACATGAGCGACTGGGGTATAATGTGGGTATGCATTGCCGTTATAGTGGCGGTCATTACGATCAAGAATGGCATTGTAGAGTGGAAGCACGGCTTCCCGCCAGATTGCCAGGATGATAGCGATGACGAGGAAGACGACGAGCCACATCCTGATGGACATTAACTCTCACAACAAATAAAACACAACAACCATGAGTCTTGACTTTCTCAAGAACATCAAAGTAGAGGACCCGGCCCTCATGAAGAAGTCCGGTGGCGGAGGAGTCCGCAAAGAGTGGAACCCTACCGGCAAAACGATCCGGGTGTGGAAGGATGGAAGCATATTCCCTAGCGAGGAGCTGGTGGAGTACTTCGATCTGGAATACCGACCCAAAGATGTTGACCACCAAGGCAACGGCCTCGACGTATTTCCCACCTCTCAGTTTCCCATCTTTAAATCGCCACAGCCGCTGATCCTCATCAATGTAGTTGACAAGGCCAAGCCCCGCATCGATGTATTCGGTACCGTAGGCTACTATGCGGAAGCTGAAGGCGTTGAGCTACCGGAAGGCGTGAAGGCCGGCGATCCGCAGTTATCTGTACTGGATCAGGGAGCGGCCACGTTCGGTAAGAATCGCCTGTTGCCTATGATCAAGGAGACGTACGACGTAGAACCCAACGAGAAGGGCTTCATCGATCTGGTAGTCCTGGGAGCGGATGGTACCGAAGCTACGCAACCCTTCGCGCTGTCCAAGGACTTCTGTCATGTACCCAAGGCTGTCACCAAAGGCGACCTGAAGGGTACAGCGACATATCAGCGTCGTGAATATCCCAGGTTGTATGCCTTGTATCCCGCCACGCTGTTGGAGACAACCTCCGATGCAGAGGCAGAAGGCGGTAAAGAGCCTGAATAGTCGAGTACCATAGCCATTAGACCGAATCACACAACAATAAAACACACGACATATGCCTATTTCTGTAGGGATCAACGAAAATGTAATGCTGGCCAAGGTAGCCATAGGCGAGAAAGGTGCCCTGGAATTATACCTGGATGAGGCCAAAGAGAAGGCCAATATATTTGACAGTCTGAACACCGCCAAGGTAGAGAATACCGGTACCGAAGTGAGGCTGCTGGTGTTTCCTGTCAAGAAGCCTGAAGGTGTACGCGCTGAAGGCAAGACAGACGATGAGCTGCTGGACACGGTCAATGAGGACCTGCTGAAGCTACGTAACCAGTTGACGCAAATCCTGGAGCAGTATCTTACGTCGGACAAGATCAGCTGGGACATCTATGCCGGTACTGGTGTGGATGGGGCCAACTACCGCACCATGTTCCTCAACGATGAGGCCCTCAGGAAGATCAGCGAGAATTACTTCACCCAGTTCGTGGACATGGTACGGCCCTTCGTCGGCAATCCTGCCTACAAGCTCCGCTGGAAGCTGATACGCCAGAGCAAGGACAAGCATTTTGCTACCCTGCCAGGCAAGTACCTGGTAGACAGCCCTATGGTGGAACTGATGGACGTTCCTGCAGAGGCGTCGAAGGTCAAGTTCACCAAGTGGGAGATCGATAATGGCCTCAACGATGGTACGCCTGTGGCCAAGCCGAAGAAGGATGGTGAAGAGCCGGCAGAAGGCGAGAATGCATTCACGTTTGGGCAGAGATAGTCACTGACAGCTAACAGCACTATCTCTAACTCAACAACAGAATGACAAATGGAAGACTTTTTGCTGGGTGAGGAGGAAATAATACAGCGTGTAGACGAGTACACGCTGTATTGTCACTACCTTGGCTACGATCCCGATCCTTTCACGAAGTACACCTCTCCGTATCGGGTCGATTTACATCCCTCATTTGGTGTGTTCCACGCAAAACGTATACCAAATAGGGAATTTGCCTGGAAAGATCAGGCGACTGGGGAATGTGGGGATATTTTTACACTGGTCAAGTACATCTACGGCTACTCCTGCAAAAGGCAGGCCATAGCCCGTATAGCTTCTGACTTCTCGTTGGGTCCAAGGATCGCAGAGGACCCACGGAAGATCAAGCAAAAAGTGCTCCAGCAAAAAGACCCCACAGAGATCAGGTGCGTCTACAGGAAGCTCAAGGACTACGACCTGAAGTGGTGGCTACGGTATCACATCGATCAGGCACTGCTGGAAATGTACAAGGTGCGGCCCATCAGCTGCTACTGGACCTATCCCACGCAGTCGGTACCGAAGTTCCCACCGAAAGGTCTGGGGTATGATTATGGCATCGGGACACACCACAAGCTCTACTTCCCCCTGGCGGAGAAGGATTTCAAGTTCCGCAACGATCTGGTACCGGAGCGGGACCTGGAGGGATTCAGCCAATTGCGGTACCATACGGATACCCTCATCATCACCAAAAGCCTCAAGGATGTCATGCTGCTACGTAGCTTTGACTACGACGCAGTGGCACCCATGGGGGAGCACACGGTGGTCCATGAGGAGTTCCTGCGGTACTTCGAGAGTAAGTACCAGAGAATATACACATTATTTGATAACGACGGCAAGCATGCAGGCGAGAAGTATCCCTACCCTTTGCTGCAGGTACCATTGGCGTCTGGAGAAAAAGACCCAACGGACTATTGCAAACGGTATGGCGCTGCTTCCACCCGCGAGCTGCTGTCACAACTCATACCATGAAACAGCCTTATGACGATGTGCTTAACGGCATAGAGAAATGGCTCAAATGTATAGCCTGGATGATTCTCATCTGGTTCTGTTTGTGGGTCTTAAAAAACACGCCATGACAAAAGAAGAACGGTCTGCGAAGGCCAAGGAGGCTGCGTTCAAACGTCAGCTCAACAAGATCAACCCTGCTGTGGTAGCACGCATACAAGGTGAGTTTGCCGAGAAGTTACGTGATAGTTTCGAACGTGAGTATGGTGTAGGAAAGCATGCTCCGCAGGCTATCAACACACAGGCACCACGTCCGACTTACCCTACCTACGAGGAATGGATGCAAGCTATTATGCATGTGGAGGCGGTAGTCCACCGTACGCATAACATGACTACCAAGGAGGAGGTGAAGGTGGATACCAACCGGGCCGAGGTGCTTACTATGGCGCTTCGCAGGATAGCGCTGAAAGTTACCACATCGTGAACCAGCTAACCAGACAAGAGATAGAGCAGCGCCTGGAGAAGCAATATCTAGGCGCTGTTGTCTCTATCAAACTGCCTTGGTACCGCAAACCCGAAGATACAGAATGTGAGACGTACACAGTCACTACTAAAATACATCGCATTGCTGTGGAAGTTCATAGCGGAGAGCCGATGGTTGTATTTAAAGGTGGCGGCGGTATACAGTATAAATGTGACGTTAATTATTTCATAGAAAACGCAATCATTCATGGCAATACACACAGAGCAGGAGGAACAAGTCCAGGGGTTCCAGAAGGAGATTGAAGCCTCCGCCATGGGCATGATGCTGGATGTCCTGCAGAAGTATCAGTACATGCATCCGCAACGGTCTGCTATCCGGGAGCTGGTCAGCAATGGCCTGGATGCTATTCGCGAGAAGCAGATCGCGCTGGAGATCATACGGGGCAAGGCAAAAGAGGAGGATTACTTCATACGGAGAGATGATCCACTGTATGTGGACAGTAATTTTGATCCCACGTATTATGACAGGAGCTGGTTGTGGGCTGATGGTGGTTTGTATAACAATACCCATCGTCCGGAATTGTACGGCTATGAGCCTTACAAAGTCTACATCACATACGAAGATGGCAGTGAGACAAAGAAGGATCGGTTAGTGATCGAGGACTTCGGTACCGGTATGGGGCGGCGTAGGCTGGAACAATACTTCAACCTGGGGTATTCTAGCAAGCGGAACACCAAGCACGCGCTAGGCAAGTTCGGTGTAGGAGCAAAGGCCGGCCTGGCTGCTGCGAAGTTCTACACCATGACCACCCGGTATAATGGCCGGGAGTACTCCTTCAATATCTACCCACATGACATCCAGAGCATTGTCCCCCGCTGGAACACAGACACGGGGAAGGAGAATGGCATCCACATGTTCCAGAACGGTGCCAAGATATACTTCCGGGAGACGGCACTCCCTAACGGTACCACCGTCATGCTGGAGCCGTTGAAGCATCACAAGCAGATGTACATCGATGCCGTCAAGAGTCAGCTACTGTACTTTGACAACGTCGTGCTCCGTATAAGAAACCAATACGGGGGCCTTGATGTGGTACCGCATAAAGCGACGATCCTCTATGAGGATGACCACATTATATTGTCCGATAACACGCAGTTCTCTAAGCCGCACATATTGATCTCCAAGGTCAATTATGGCAACATTGACTTCAAGGAACTGGAGCTGGAGGACAAGATGGGCAACATTGGGATCAAGGTGGCAGCAGAAGACGTGACAGTCAATCCCAGCCGGGAGTCCTTGGTATGGGATGAGGTAACCAGGAACTCGGTGGTAGGCTCCTTCAAGAAGGTAGTCAACATCGCTGAGTATATCATCTCTGAGCAGATGAAGACGGAGGACTTCCTGCAGTGGATACGCAACTGTGCCGCCATCAAAGGCAAGTGGTCCAACTCACAGGATGTCGTTGGCAGGTTGGCAAACATTGTTGATCTGTCCAACGTGGAGATCGCTTATACTAAGGATGACAAGATCAGGTATAGCCTCAACTTATTCATGGGCCTCAACGTTAGAAAGAATACGTTGGAGAAGGAGCGGGAAGGCAGCGTGGTTCGGTACCGGATCAAGCGGTACAATGTAGGACCCAGCTGGTTCGAGCCCGGTGTGCCTATCGTCATTCAACGTGGTCCTGTCTCTTTCAAAAGGGACAAGTACCTATTGGAAGAAGTATACCCAGAAGGCTTCATCAGTTTCCAGGTACCATTCCTTACCCGCGTGGAGAAGCATATCAAAGAGGACGGTACCGAGGAGTTGATCACGGTACAAGACAATGAGCTTACTCCATTGATGCGGGAGGCATTGGCCAAGTACGATAAGCTCACGGAGTTTGGATTACGTGAGAGGATGAGGAGAATATCCGACCTGATGTTGGCTTCCGAAGGGCTAGTAGACTACGAATCTATCGAGGTACCGGAAGATTACGATGCCTCAGAGGAAGTCAAGGATGAAGAAGTGGAGGAGACGGAAGAGGCAGAGGAAGCACGCAAGGCTCGCCAAAAGCTACAACGTGAGAAGGGTGTCATACCTATCTTCACACCACGGAACGCAACCAGTAGCTACATCAACAACAAGGAGAAGTACTCCAACAAGCTATGGGAGTGGCAGAAGCTGGAGTTGCCAGTGGCTGATATTGACAAGTGGGATGAGGAAGAAGTATATTATGCCACGGAAGCTAAGATCGGAAAGGATGAGGATGGCAAGGACATCATTGAGGCCGAGCTGTTACATATGGCAGCTGCTATTACGCGTCCGCTAAAGGGGTTGATATGGGAAAAGAACGACTATGAAAGTGGTTACCCACGCTACAACCCTGACCTGGCACCGCCTGACTTCGATATTGAGGCTATCATGCCAGAGTATGTAAAAGTTCCGGCAACTGGTCCCGACGCGGCATGGAAAAATACCCATCCTGCTTATCAGGGTATCACGCCCACAGGTTCCAAAACAGGAACGTACACACCACCTAGTGTATACGGTACCGTACCAGCGGAATGGATACGCATGCACAACTTCTTCGGTACCAAGGTGAAGCTGATCAAGGTAGCACAAGACCGGCGGAAGTTCTTTCTCGATTTCAAACCCATCCAGCGATTCTTCCTGGACATAAAAGGCAAAACACTTACCATGAGCAATGCACTCATAAGATGGAACACAGCCAGAGTCATCAACGAGCAGCTCTGGAAGCTAAGGTTCCTGGAGAACTATTCTCTGTTCGACAATAAGGCATGGACCGCTTATCACAACCTGAAGCGCTATGTAGCTGCCAACTACCGTGAGTTGAAGGATCACTCCAAAGACAACCGGTATTATGGCTTGCGTGACAGCAGCTATGACGATCTGGTCAACCACTGTGACAAGGTGATGAAATTCCAACTGCTCGTGAGAGACGCCAAAGGTAATGAGGCATTGATCGCACAGGCTGCGCAGGCGATGTTTGCCCCGCAGCAGGAAATTACCGACGGTCTGGCCATCGACACGGCATTCTACGACACGTACATGGAGTTGCTGGAGTATGCAGCACCGATCCATGTGCTTCTGAATGAAGTGACTGTATTGACCAAAGATGCCAGCATCAGCAGCGAGCTGGAAGCTGAGGTAAAATCGTACCTTGCAGGCAAAGGTGTACAGCCGTTTCAGCGACCAGCACTGACAAGTGCACCAAAGCCGTTGGCTTTTCCACCCGAGCCAGACGAGGGTTACCAGACCACAGACTATGAGGAAGGTGACGGTATGCATTCGGGTCCGGATGTACAATATGGCCCGCAGTTCAAAGGAGGAGTCAGTATCTAATTCTCAACAACAAAAACCATACAATGATGATCCAAATCGGACGTCTTAACGACAGCATCGTGGGAGCCTACAACGGCACCCCCTTCGGCGTATCCTACTCGGAAGAGAAATGGAATGCCATGAAAGAACTGGAGACCAAAGCCAACGCCGTGGAGACCATGGAGGAGCTGAGGCCCATCCTGGATGAATTTGCGCTCCTGACGCAGGAATCCTACAAGGAACTCGTCGAAACGGCCTGTCCTTACCTCTACGTGAACAAAAGCACCAACAAGTTCTACCTGCAGCTGAAGGACGCAGCAGCGTCTGGTACCGACACCAAAATCTCTTCGGTACCGCTGCCCAAGGCTTTTGTTGACCGTATCCTCACATCCGTTGAGAAGAAGATTGATGTGCTGCCTCTGGTGAAATGCATGATCCGCTTCCTGCGCAACCCCAACTGTACGGAAGAGAAGCTGCGTAGGTTTGCCACGTACATCAATGCTACCTACACCAACCACAAGCTCCAGGCTGAGCTGCAGCAGAAGGGCCTGTCTCCTGAAGTGGCGCAGGAACGTTCTACCAGCACACAGGTTGGTATCACTGTTGAAGGTCTGCTTTGCTGCTACAAGGTCAGTAAGGAAGTAGACTGGAAGTATGAGCTGGATGCAGACGGCAAACCCAAAGTGAAAGCCCGCTATGCGCCTACCATTGACGACATCACAGGTCTCATCACCTATGCGGTACCGGAGCACGTGGAGGATCGCATATTTCAGCCTGCAGTGCAGGGTGCCAGCGGTGATCCCTTTACTTGCGGTAAAGTTGATGAGCCCAACCCCGCGAAAGGTCATGTCATCAAGGTAGGTTGTGTGCACGCACTGGATAGCTGGGATCAGGTAGACACTGATGACAACCGCAGCTGTGTCAAGGGCCTACATGTAGGCAATCAGGATTACATCCGCGGCTATCAGAACGATGGCACCGTAACACACCAGGTCCTGGTTGATCCCATGCACATTGGTGCTGTTGTCGGAGGGCATGATGGCGCCATGAGGGTGAAGCAGTACTATGTGTACGCCAGCTTCGCTGGTACCAACAGAGGCATATACCATAGCTCCACGTATGGCAAGCTCACTGATGCTGAATACCGTACCATGCTGGATGAGGCGATCAAATCCACTGGCGAACTCCATGAGACGTTCGATGCCAAGCTGGATGAGAAGAAGGCTTTGATATAACCAGCAATGGTTGTACCTTTCGGAAAACAACAGCATGACAGACGACAAGAAGAAAACCAATGGCCGGCGGAATCGTTCTGCCGGCCATGATTGGGAAAGAGAGGTGGTCCAGCTACTCAAAGACCGTAACCTCTACCCCCACGCCATCACCACACGTGTTGGCAGCAAGCACCTTGATGATGAAGGCATCGACATCATGAACGAGGATGAGACACGGCGTGGGGTGATGGATGACAGCATATCCGCCAAGAACTATGCCCGCGCACTGAACTACGCGGCGCTACTGGATCGTATCCAGGAAAGCGGCAGACCTCACCCAGTGATATTCCACAAACAGACAAAAAGGGCTTTAACCGGTACCCGGTTCCTGCATCGTGGTAGCTATGCTATCACTGATCTGGAGAACTATCTGGAACTAATGGCGTGTAGACGGTTCGTACGGAATGTGAGACTGTTATGTGAACGCGCGGTATCTCTGGATACATCTAAGCTAGAAGACTTACTGGAAGAGTATGGTATAGCTGCTGATCTTGGCTCACGGTAAAACAACAACTATGTTCAGGAAATTACCAACGCTGAAGTTTGATGCCTATAACCACGCTGCTGGAGAGCTATGCTTCCTAGCAAGTGATCACGCAGCTTTCGTGTTGAGGGTTGTAGGTAGCAACCATCACGTATTAGAGAAAACACTACTGCCTGCTATTAGGGCTGTTGCACATGCCTCAGAAGCGCTAGAGGAGCTGGTAAAGCGTGGCTATATCCTAGCGGAGCCGGGGTGGGAAGATAGGGGCTGTGACGGCATGAGACCGACCACAAAGTTCCGAGTCAACTGGAAACAAATTCGTCAACTCAACAAAGCAATATCACTATTATGAATGTATCGCTTATCGACGGAGATAGTATATTCTACATCCTGGCATGGCAGTTCAGGGAGAGGAGCGCTGGGGATGAATTTCTCGATGCACACGGACATGTACCACTCGATGGTGAAGTAGCAACAGAGATGTATGGTGCTGTGGATCAGTTCATCATTGGCATCCTTCAGGCCACCAACGCTGACATGTACCTCGGGGCCATAGGTGACAAAGTGAAATGCTTCCGCCACCAGGTCGCCAAATTCAAGCCTTACAAAGGCAAGCGGGGTGAGCCTGAGCCGTGGTACCTGCTTTGGAAGCCAGTGATCGAGCACCGTCTGCGGGAGGAGTGGGGCTTTGTGTCGGTACCGGGGCTGGAGGCGGACGACATCATCGCACTAGCACACGAGAAGTGGACCAGCGCTCACAAATTAGCAGAATTGGACTGGATTATAACTGTCTGCTCTCCTGACAAGGACATGCGGCAGCTGGCTGGCAAGCATTTTGATTACAAGAAGCTAGACTATGCTGAGGTGACACTGACTGAGGCTGAATACAATCTGGCGTTCCAGATGATCGCCGGCGATACTACTGATGGTGTTGCAGGTATACCCGGGGCTGGTGAGAAGAAGGCCAAGGAGAAGCTGAAGGAAGCTATGGAGAAGGGCATATTCCCAGACCAAATGGTAAGGAGCATGTACAACAAGCACTTCGGAGACTACTATGGTGGGATCATCTATCAGGAGAACCTTGCTGTGCTCACCATGATGAACACAGGTCATATGTTCTATACAGACTGTTCCTGGTGGAACGGTGATGTATTAGAGGAGCGTCTACAGCTGCGGCCGGTACCGGAAGGTATCAAGCAGGATAGCGAGACGCTCGACACGTTGAAGGCACTTGGATGGGGCAACTAAATCTGTACACGCATGCCTAGTGAGTTTGTAAATATGGTCCTTGGAAGCAATCTTACCACCTGGTATCTGCTACCACTGATCTATCTGAACAAGCCTAGTTTTGGACAAGGGAACTTCATTGAGTCCTACGTCAACTTATCCGGTACCATACTGGAGGTAGAGGTCATCTCTATACACATGTGTCACCGGGACTGCCTGAAGAGTAACTACCTGATGAATGCAGTGGAGACACCACGCGGTCATTCCTCATTGTTCTATTGGTTACCTAAGAAGTACCAAGCTGACTTCCTGCGCTTCAAGCAGGGGGAGTTTAGTAAGTTCTCGGAGAAGGCCAAGAATACGATACGGGAATACTCAGGGCTGGCTTACAAGGCACAATACAATGGAGAACAGATCACCGATGCCAGGTTGTACGCACTGGATAAGAGCCCAATTCTCCGTAAGGCGTGGGAGGAGGACTTGGTTCTGCTACCGCTACCGGCGGATATGGAGCTGATGCCTATCCCTTCCGAACGCAATTACAGGGAATACATCCATTTATAACAGCACCTACTCACAAAGCAATGCCCACTAGCTTCGGCTGGTGGGCTTTTTTTTGGACAAGCCGGTGAGACTCTATTGTATCGGTACCGGCGCATCAGTCAGGCAATACCGTACAAGCTCATCTGATCCACGCAATATAGGATATATACCTTTCCAGTAGAATGCATCCCAGTAATCCGGGTGAATCGTTTGGCAACCTTCGGATGACGTTGTGTTACGCCCACCTCTGTGAATGTCGATCCACATACGTGGCCTGGGTGGCGTGTCCGTGTATGGTTGTGTATGACCGTCACGTATGACAGTCACATCTCCTGCTTGCCGTAATGCCCAATAGCAAGCTGTGTATCCAGGTATATCTTTATGCGTATCCTGTAACATCTTCAGCTTGCGCGCTTTGTCTTCCTTCTGAGCAACTGTATCCGTATCCAACGGATTGAGGTGGTGCAGACCATGAAGGCCCAACCGGTAATCATAAACGCCAGGCTGTAATACAGCTATTTCAGGATGCATTACTGATGGATCACAGTTAGCAGGGAACACGCCATACGCAGCACCATTGATATAACCAATAGCATCATCATAGATACCACGCTTGTTGTTACCGGGATCGAAGTAGCCACGGATGCCAAATACCAGCACACCCTGTGTGCTGTATGTAAGCGGGAAATGATTCTCCAGGAACTCTATAGCCTGATCTCTCGTAAGTGTAGGTAGCTTCATGCAAGTTGGTGTAGCGCCTTCCAATGCGGTACCGCAGCAGGGCATTCCTTCTCCGGATCGGTCAGCAGGTTAAGTAGGGGTATCCCAGCAATGCGGCAGTAGAAGGTGTTCGCTGGATTATTGATGGGAGAAGCGAAGAGCTTTCCTCCGGCTGTACGCTGACGCTTGTGAGGACAGCGATCACACACGCAGGCTCTACTCGTGGTGAGGTACCGTAGTTCCTTATCCAGTTCTTTAAAGCCCTCTTTGAGGATCGCTGCTAATGTTTGCATATTTAGAATGTTATGCCTGCATAGACCACGGATATACCAAAGGATGCTCCAAATTTGATGCCGTTATTCCACTTGGGGTAGAAGTTGGCGGCAGGTCCTATAACCCAGTGCTTTACAGGAGTAGACACCCGCCAGGCTTTTACGTCGCCTGTCTTCAGCATTGGATTCTCGTGATACACATCTACATATGGCACCACCTTGCGGTTGAACAGTCCCCCTTCCTTCACACGATATTCGGAGACGTGAAGTTTGTCATTTACAACGAGAGTAGCGCTGTCAAAGGTGACCTTGACTGTATCCCATTTCGACGAATAAGTACGTACTGTATGTTGTAGCCAGTCCAACGTATCGCGGGCCGTGAGTAGGTAAGTAGCTGTATCCGGTACCAACGCATGTGCGGTGTCCTTTAGTACCCATAAATTCTCGCCCACCTTTACCCAGGCCATACCCGGCGGTAAACCACCCTCTATAGGCTTTAATACCTCTTGCCCCTTCTGTACAATAGTGGTGGTAGCTACCACCTTGGCCCCGGGAATCTTCTTCAGGCTATCCAGTTGTTGTTGAACAAACGCCTGAGAGGTGACCAGCTGGCCCACCTTAGCATGCTCGGTACCAGCCTGGTCCTTCCAGTATGCTACACTGTCAGCGCGAGCTTCCAGGTCACCCTGTGTGATTGAGTTATTACGGCACTGTTGTATGCCAAAGATGATACCCAGGGCCGCGACCCCTAGAGAGATGATGAGTGTCCAGTTGGGCCGGCCCACGGCACGGTCCAGGTTATTAATGTCTGTCATTGCTGTTGGTTTTACGGTCAGTTCTTAATGGCGCCTATCCGGGCAGCCTGCATCTTTAAGAAGGCAATCTCCTGTGCGGTGACATTCCGCTCGGTATCCCAGCTCACGGACAAGATGCCGGTCCACTTGCTGAATTCTCCATGGATACGTATCTCTACCAGGGTAACCATTTGGTAGTTGAGGTTGAGGGCAGCCAGGTCATCCTGAATCTTGCTTTCGAGACTTACCACTACTGGCTCAGCTTTCAACTGCTCAATGGTACGTTTGAACTGGCTGATCGGCACCAGCTGGAACAGGGGCTGTATGGATTCGGTACCCTCTGCGCATACTTCTGTGAGTATGGACAGCTTCTGTAGATGGTATCCCGACAAGGTAATATCTCCATTCGATACTGCCCATTCACAACACCGGATGGCACTCAGTTCCTCTTTGATTTGGTCCAGGATACCTTTTACACGGTTAGCTCTGTCCATAGTGCGTGTCAGATCAGGGGTCTTTCGTTTGTTCAGGTAGCTCTTATAGGCAAGGCCCAATAGGGTTAGTAGCCCAGGACCGAGTTGTTGCGCAATCGTTACAAGGGCGGTCGGGATAGAGAACAATAGGATCATAGCTCATGCAGCTTCTTTGTAAGGGAATTAAGGTCCGTCACAAGATAAGGGTTCGTGGCTCCGGGTCGATTGTCCCAGGCGCCGGTGGCATAAGAGAATAGCATGAGGCAACCCAGCTTGAATCCTTGACAGTACTCGTTGAGTCCGAAGGTTTTCTTCAAGTACCGGGAATACGCCTCTGCATTCAGCTTGGCTCGTCCGGTGGCCATTGCCTGGTCGATATCCAAATCAGTCATTTGGTGGGAGGGGGGTTGTTAGTGATCACGGTGGTTGTTGGCGAAAAGAAGTTCTTGGTCAGGTAAGCCAACAAAGCAGATAACGCTGTGATGCCTATCGCCTTCCAGTTGAAGTTGAGTGTACCCTGGTTAAGGGAGTCGATCAATACAGTGAATACAGGTGACACAACGGCAACGATCAGGCCCTTCAGGAAGTCGTTGACATTGATAGAAAATTGTTTTGAGGTGGTTGTCGTTGCCATGGTAGTGTTTGTTTGTTGTAAATATAATGGTTTCTACTGATTCAAAAAAGGACCCGGTAGAAACCAGGTCCGTATATGTATTGTATAAGCATTTAGCGGGCGACCCTGCGATTTACACCTGGTCGTAAGTTGCGCTAAAACCTCATTTGGTCAATGAACTATGAACCTGACACCAGTTGTTGTGGTTACGGTACCGACATCCAGCAGGAACGTCGGTAGACTACTATAGCCTTCCAGCTGTAACAGCTGGTTGTAAACTACGCCGTCCAGTCCTTTGTACTTACCACTCAGGAACCTGTTTGTGTACGTCTGTCCTGTATTCACGTTATTAGACAACGTCCCTGTCAGGTACGTGGAATGTGCGTCAATGCTGAGCAGCGTTCGGAGAGCTGATAACGTCTGGGATACAACAGCACCCCCGTTTGCTTGCGTTTTGAAAGGGACAACGGCATTGGTAGTACCGTAGTAGTTGCTGTCTATGTCGCTGGCGAAGCTCGCCAGGTCATTGCTGGGGGAGAAGAAGAATATGACCGCTTTGCTGGTGTCCGGAGAGACGAGCTGGTTGTACTTAGCCACGATTCCTGTTATAGGTTGTCCTGAGAATTCCGATTGTAGCATAGCAGCAAGGCCGTTATCATACACTCTGTTATACTTGTAGGTCATGTTGGTACCATGGTTATATAACCCTGGTCCGGAATTGCCGATGAGCGTATTGTTCGTTATGACTACTAGGTTGGATTTGCCGTCTGTGTAGATGCCATTAGCCATAGTGCCTACTGTAATGGTTGCTCCATCATTGTTCCCGTAGCCGTTCATTACTAGGTTACTGTCTACTACGCGAGGATGTGTGAAAGCTGTCGTATTCTGTTCCCAGATATAAATACCTCCTCCATCCGAGAGCGTGAGACAGTGGTGGTTGATCTTGTTCTTTACCACATATACCGAATCGAATGAAGTGAACAGTCCATTATATCCAACGCTATCCATGTCATTGAGGTAACAGTAGAAATCGTCAGCTGGCAGATTGATCCCCTCATAATTGCCTGTACCTGTCTTTCCCATTCCAGCCAATAGTCCTATGTTCTTGAACTGGTTATTGACAAGCGCCGAGTATTTAGTGATGTTGTTCGTGGGAGCCATGACCCCGTTGTTCAGGCAATTGTACACCATTGAGTTCCTGATGGTATCGCGTTGCGCCCGTAGGTCACACCCTGTATAGGCGTAGTCGATTAGGCAACTATCTAGTACAACATTGCCCGATCCAAACGGGTTCAGCAGATTATACATGTTACCCCCGGTAAAATGCAGATTGATCACGTGTATGTATGATCCGCTGGCATATACTAGCGTGTCTACGGTGGATACCTGTACCGTATGCCCGCTGGGTCCAGAGGGGAAATACACGTACACACTATCCTGTGTAGTGTTTACTACCCATTCCCCTAACACGTCCATCCACTTCGAACTATTATAGTACTTGAATCCTACACCACCTACCCCCGAATAAGTCACTGCGCTGATCGTATAGGTAGAGCCGGTCTGTCCTGTGATGAGGGCGTGATCGAGCGTATATCGGCTGGACTTTACAACCACGCTGTCTCCGATATGGTTGGGTGGGCTGCTTTCGCTGGTCGTAATGGAGGTGGTAGACACCGGGGTGAAGGCGATGAACCCGGTATTGGGATTTTGCGCTATGTACTGAAATGCCCCATCCATGATCAGGTTATGTGCATAGCCTTTGATACCAGGAGCGGCAGATGCATAGACGTTACCCCCGTTGTTTGTCCAGGTAGAGAGCGTGATGTAGCCCGTAATGATGGGATCGGCACCGGTACCGTATGTGGTATATACCACCGGGCTTCCTGCGGTACCAGATCGCGTAAGGTTCAATCTACCGAAGAAGGCATCTCCTCTGTTGAAGAACACAGTATCACTAGATGTAAGGAACTGGCTATTCAGTTTGCTCAGCGTCTGCCAGGCTGTGGCAGGCGAGGTACCGGCAGCCGCGTCACTGCCGGCAGCATTCATGTAAATCTTTGTCCCGCGGCTGAGCGTAGAGACAAACAACAACAGTATGAGTACTATCCTTTTCATGTGATTATGGGTTGCCGTCATCATATGTGAACAGGAACTTTCCCGTTATAGCGTCTAACGTAAAACCAATGCATTTTCTGAGTGGCGGACAGAGGGGGCAGGGGATCGGTACCGGACCATTCACTTTGATGTACGCATAAGCAGTGTCTACGAAGTTGGTCGCACTATCAAATGCACGCAGTCCTATCTTCGTGATACCGGGTATGAGCCTGCTTGCCCATAAGGCGCCACTGGGCATGTGGTACAGCAGTGGAGCCAAACCTGTAGGAGATGCGGCTATAAACCATTGCGTATTCAACAGTCTTCCACTACCAGATGAGCTACTATCGTACAGATACACAGCTGTATTAGGGTAATTGATTTGCGTGGAATCCTGTAGTATTTTGGCATGCACAGGGATGTCTGTCGGTACCGAAGGAGTCACATACCCGATGATACCCAGGCTATCCATGACAGACTGTGTGTTCCATGGTACGTCCCAGACGGAAGCGTCATGCTTGCCATTGATGATTATATGCGGGTGATAACAATCAGGTAAACACCAGGTCTTCAGAACAGCATCGTACGCAAAGAATCCAGTAGCGTTGTAGCCCGGGTCTTGGGTACCGATGAAGGGGAAGAAGTACAGCCCATTCTTGCAGGCCGTCACCAGGTTGTTCATCAGTATCGACAGCTGGAGATCGTATCCCCCGTTCGCCATGGGGATGATACCAGTTATCCGCTTTGCAAGCGTAGTATCAATCATTATTGAGGCCCATGTGGCAGAGCCTCCACCAGACAAACCACTGATCCATACGCGCTTTGGATCATACCTGATACCTGACTTGTCTAGTATCCATGGTAATATCTGTGCTTGCTGTGTACGATAAGCCGATCCTGCATTACTGTGTAACACAGTTACTACCCAAAACAACGTGTCTTTATTCGGCAGTATTGAGTAAGGAGTCCAGCCGGCCTGTATCTTCTTGGCCAGGCTGTTGTATAGAACTTGTGTAATGTCCAGACTCGTATTCTCGCCATCACCAGGATTGAATACGATCAATCCACAGGTCTTGCCTTGTTTATAAGCTGGCGGATAAAATGTGAGCATTTGTCCTTGCGGAACACTATAGACGAACAAGGATGTGGGTAAATCCTTGACCACCCACCGGCCAATTGTATCTCCACTTTTGTGTACAAAATTCAGCTGAGCTGTCTGTTGCCCGTTGCTGATCACGGTGTGTAGTAGTAAGATTGCTGCTGCTAGATATTTTATCATGTTGGTAGTTTGTTGCTAGTTGATCCACCAGGTAGTTGTTCCTACCGCCTGAAATTGTTTAGATGCCATGGAAGCTAGTGTGGTTGTGGCAGCGTTGTCTATCACGTCCGATCCCGTTGTGGCTATTGTTACGGTGTTGCCGCTGTTGTCTATCCGCTTTACATAAAACAATACACCTGTTGAGTTGGACACGCATGCAGACACAGCTGGTAACGTCACTGTTACAGAGCCGCTGGTTGCATCTATATAAATATGTCGTGCACTATTTACAGTCAAGAACACGTTAGATGTAAACGTTGCATACTGTTCTGCCATGGTACCAGTTAATATTACACCTGCCAGGTTCACGCTTCTACCTGCACCAAACTGGCCACTAGCTGGTGACCCGGCTAAGGTGCCTATAGCTATATTATTGAGTGTGTCCACATAAATAGCTTTAGCCGAGAACAAGGACGAACCTATTCCCAACAAATTAGGGCTGCCCTTGACTTGAAAGCTGAATTTATAGCCACCAGCTGTGGGTTGTACCGCAAATCCGCTATCTGATTGTACATACACACCAGCTGTAGATGCTATAGTGAAGGCTGATAACTTACTACCACTGGTACCTATGGCAAGGCTGAAACCAGCTCCCGATACAGTGGAGTTCTGATTAAAAGCTCCACTAAACGCAGTAAGCGTATTGCCGCCTGTCCACGTAGCTCCGTTTTCTGCAAACAAGTTCAAGGACGAACTTTTCATCTCTACTTGGTTGGTGGAAGGATTCCACATCAATACGCTATCATTAACCCCCGCACTCGTCAATCCCGTAAATTTTGGAGCCGGCATAGTAATCGTTGCGCCCAACGTTTGCGTTCCACTTGCCTTTATCATCCCTGGATTAGTTCCATCAGCAGGTCCAAAGATTATACTACTTCCTGAGATACTAGCTCCGTTTACTTGCGAACTTCCCGAGAATGTGCCAACTGATGTTATACCACCACCTGGCTGTGTGGCATTTAGGTTACTTGGATAAGGTACAGCAAAGTAAGATTGCAGATTATTTGTTACTTGTGCTCCATATAATCTTGGATTTGTAAAGGTTGTAAGTGCCCTTATAGCTACTTGTGGTATTAGGGGATAAGAAGGAACAGCGTGCGTTGAGGTAAAGAACACATTCCACGTACCAGCACTGTACTTTTCGTAAGTTACTGTCGTGCCCGTCACTTTTATACGAAAGGAGTCATTGGTGGACCAATTTGTTCCTCCAAGCCCAGAAGAGATAATAGTTCCAGATTCTGCTATATTGACGTTGTTCGCCGCTCCACTGGTACTAAAGAAGTATATTGCATAATTTATGGAGTTATAACTATTTTGTACAGGGTTTGTGGAGAGCCCCCATATTATATTAGCATTAGTGCTGGCTGCCTGTGCCACATAATAGCCATCTCCTCCACCTAGCACTTTATCAGGAACTGCCCATACTGTAAAGGCTGTTCCGTCTGGACCAGATTTGGTAAGATTATTACCTGAAGCACTCCCGGTACCGGTTATTCGGCCCCAACCTACGCCAGCCGTCGGTCGTGATGTTAGTACACCCGGCTGTGATACGCTCACCAGAAACCTTGGATCAGCACCGTCATCTATACATTCTAGGTAGTATATATTTATAGCAGCACTACTGTTGTACGTTCCTGATATCTTTGTATTATCCAGCATCACAAAGTTGTGCCCGTTAGGGATTATCTCTACTCTATATGTACGGCCTATGGTTGGGTGAATGATACTCTTAATAGTGTCATCTGTTGATAAACTTCTGTATTGCCACCTAGCTATACCAAGATCAAGTGTGTCAGATGTCATGACAGACCTATAACCATATCCGCCAATGGAATCTACAAGGGGAGTAACTGACCCATTGGGTGTAGTTATAGAGCTTGCGATATCCCCAAAATTTTCATTAAATCTTGGCTTGTTTAAATTCCCTGAAAAATTTCTAGTAGTGCCATATGTAGAAAAAACACTGGCTTGAGAAAAATCCATATTGGCACAATTGGTAATAGTTAGAGTGGATGGGCTGATAATGCATCCGCCCGTGAATCTCCAATTACTGCTATTTGTGAATGTCATTGTACCCTCATAAAAATGTCCACCTATTATTGTCTCACCAAAACTAGCCCCAGAAACATCAAAAGATGCTCCATTGTGGTTGCCGTTTGGGTTAGCGATTATCCCATGAGAGTTGTTGCTGCCACCGGTAAACTTAAATGCTGTGGTATTACTGTTTACATTGTCGCTTGCGTAAATGTTATTTCCACCATCATCCTGTATAGCAACAGTGTTGCTCTTCAATAGGCAGTTTGACACAGTAACATACTCTCCAAGGGTATCGCTGAATAGACCTATTAAGTTTGAGTAAAAATTACACAAGTTGACATTACCAGCATTAAAGGCGCTTGATGTGTTTGCGAATCTTAACCCCCTTGATAGTCCAGTGAATTCGCAGTCCTGTATATCAAAGTATTTGAAACCATTTATATTGCATCCAGTTTGGGCAGTCGCACTTCCAACCATCTTCATGCCATATAATCTAACTGAATCATTTGCAATGTTAAACACGTTATATGTTGTACCTCCGCTTGCTATTATGGTAGCATTTATACCTTGTATTAAAACTGCTCTTGTTACATTAGTAATAGCTCCATTTATAAGATAGGTTCCTCCTGGAAAAACAATGGTCGCTTGTAGTGGATATGCCATTGCTGCCGCAAAACAACTATTTATAGCTGCTAGGTCATTTGTGACGCCATCCCCAACTGCTCCATAATCCTTAACGTTGAATGTATATAATACATTCGGAGTATAATACCCTAGTAGTCCAGACTGGATTCCTAAAAATTGCCCATTAGACCCCTGTCCTAATCTGGTAGTCGATCCGCTTATACGTGCTATGATATCGCCGTTGGTGGTGAGCGGATCAGCAAAACCACTCCCTGTAGCGGTTAATACTCCTGCCGACATAGTCAATCCGCTACCTAGTGTGATTTCCTGGTAATTGCCTGCAGTCTGTGCGCCTAACAGAACGGACCCTGCGCTTGCCTGCTGGAATTTGGCATATGTGACTTTATTAGCACCTATCGTAAAGGTGGGCGTCAACGACGTGGTACCGGATGCAGCACCTGTGACGTCCCCTCCTGCGTTAGGGCTAAGGTTGATCGTCTGATTGGCCGTGAGAAATGCGCTATTATCGTAGCTGACAGTGGTACCTGTCATACGTACTAACCCTGTACCGTTGAGCTGTGATTGCTTGGCTGCAAACGTGATGAAATCAGCTGCCGCCAGTAGTCCTCTTGTTGACGAACTTGAGTTGGGAAAGTTGAACGTATGCACTGATCCTGACGAGCTAATATTGAAGTCGGTACCGGATGTACCCGTAGCAAAGGTTTGTGTGCTTGCTGTTAGCCCATTCAGTGTTGAGATACCACCCCCACCACCGCCCGTTTGCGCTACCCACACGAGCTTGTTACCAGCCAATTGATAGGCCAACACATAAGTGTCCGTGATGCCTGTCATGTCTACAAACTTGTGTCCTATGCTATCGGCATTAAGCGCATGGAACAGCCACTTTGCCTGATAGGGTGTAGATACGGTACCAGAGCCTGCCACCTGTATGTACGTATTATCTCCAGTGACCTTAGTCTCGCTGCCGTCTATTACCACTGCACCTGTCGTGCCATTCACACTCTGTACAGGGGCTCCTGCTGCTGTGATGAAATTGGCACCATTGGTGAGCTGATTAGTATTGGTTGGTATAGTGATACTTACAGCACCTGTCTGCGGGCCACCCCCATTCACATTCAAAGAGGATACACCAGCTGTGCCTGCGGTGCCGATCAAAGACCACTTCTTTCCTGTCAAGCGGCCGTTGAATACGTATACCAGGCTATCCTGCGGACGTACACGTACAGCTCCGATGGGTAAGCCCACTACGCTTCCTACGGTATCCACGACACCACCCAGGTTGCTGGTACCGTTGGTGTATAAGTTATTGCGTGCCACTACAGTATTATCGGGTGTACTACCTGGCAGGTATACGATATTCGATTGTCCTCTCACCAGGAAAGGCAACAGGCTTAGTAGGAGTATGCGTAGTGTTCTCATAATTGTCTGAATTTGATCCGGTACCAGGTGGCTCCGGAGAAGTTCTCGTTATTGGTTGTGATCGTGCCACCATTGCTATCATAGGTGAAGTAGGCGAGTAAAGCTCTCACGAAAGGAGGACGACTAGCACCTTCTACAGAGAACTCCGTAATGACGCAGTTCTTCAGGCCCTGGAACCCTGATGCCGGGTTGGGAAACACGTTGGTACCGGCTACTGGTGTTGTTGCCTGTCCGTCGCCTACCACGAAGTCAATGATCTGTTCCTGCGTCACCTTCGGTACCAAGGAGACATCCTGTGTATTGATCCGCCACCAGTACTCTCGTGGGAAGCCTGCATCATTAATGAGCACAGTTTTTCCTCTATGCCGGTATGCAGGATTCACAGCCAGATTCGCCTCAGCCACGCTATTGTAGGGTATTGTGCTCCCTTGGAAGAGGTCGCCATAAGACCTATCAATGGCTTGTGCTGAATAATTGTCGTAGCCTACGTTGATTTGACTCATGGTGTCACTTTAAATTGTATGGGAGTAAGTGTTTGCTGCGTCTTGTAAGCTGTAGTGTATACACGCCATGCCCCTATGATGCCCACGACTATGAACAAGTTCGTATTCGGGTCCCCTATAGGTCCTTGATTGTCAGCTGCACCAAACCAGTAGGTCTTCGGCGGTTCCGTGCTGGGCTCAGCCATGGTCAGGAACTTCGGTGCGTTATTGTCTACGTAACTTGCCGTGATCGTTCCTCCGCTGGTGAAGTTGCCTGAGTGCTGCAGGTTGTTCACATCATTGATGTCTACCGGCTGCGTGTCAGCGAATCCCCACCTGGCTACCACGCCTACTGATAAAGCTACCGCGTTGCTGATCACGGAGTTGATAGGACCAGAGACTACGCAATCATACAAGCCTATATCACCTGCCTGCACATTCGGAATGTTGTACACATTGGCCGTGGCTCCCGGTATATTGGTACCGTTCTTGCGCCATTGGTAAGTGATAGGGCCGTCCCCTGTTGCGGTAACAGAAAAGGACGCAGCTGCCCCAATCGTGGTAGATACTGCTACTGGTTGCACAGTGATTGATACAGGTGTTAAGGCGCCGCCAATGGTTAGCGTTGCCGATGAAGAAATGTCATAGCCGTACTGATTCCACACAATCACAGAGTATTGTGCAGCATCCAGCGGCTGTATATTTAGCAGCAGAAGTGTTTGTCCTGTCTCTCCAGGTATGTCTATCCCGTTCTTTCTCCACTGATAATAAAGTGGTCCGGTACCCTCTGCTTGTACGGTGAAAGTGGCGTTCGATCCTCCGCTAAGTGTGGTGTTACTTGGCTGCACAGTAATGACTGGCTTCACAATGAGGTTAGTAGGGGCCGGCTGCGGCACAAACGTGCTACACTTCCCTGTGAGCAAGCAATCACACTGTAGCTTGATCGCCAAGTCGTTAGCCCCGGCATAATCCTGTAAGGCAAACCTGTCGAACATAGACATCTCCTGAGCGAAGCGCGTCATCAGGGCATCGAAGTCCTCTCCTTCGCAGCACTCGCAGGTGTCTGCGTATTTGGCGATGTCTCTGAGCAGACAGGCTTGTCCTTGTTGAAACACGAGGCCATATCCGTCTGCCTCGAAGTAGTAAGTGACGGCGAGAGCAGCCGCATTTGGGAGAGCAGTTGTGACGGCTCCACCAGTGCCGGTAAGTGGCTTAGTCCTATCGACGGCATAGAAGGTAGTATTGCTGAGTGAGTCGATGGTGAATCCTACCGCGTCGGCGAAAATGCTATCAGCATTGACCATAGAGAAGGTCAAGGCACCAGCGACCGACGTGATGGTACCGGGGCAGGTGAACCCTATGAGGGCCCTGATTTGGTATACGCTGTCTTTCTGTAGGGAAGTAAGAGGGATTAATACGGTACCACCTCCTGTGAGATAGTTGGCCTGCTCCGGTACCGGTAGAGGAACCGCACCTGGTAGTACAGCTGTACCCAGGTTTGCCTGGCTGAGTAGTATCTGCACTACAGCTGCCTTCGCTGGATTAGGTGCCCCCCAACCACCGGGGTTGGCTTGGGCATCATAGTTGCCTGTATCATCCACAGCCAGTACGCCGGTAGGCTGCGCCGCTGTAATACGTATCTTAGGTTGCAGTGCCATGCTGCAATGTACCACTACCCCATGGTGGTTACAACGGGGTAGTGGTTACTATGAAGGTATACCTAGTACGGGCTGTCGTCGAGGTCTTTTTCCATCATGTACTTGGTCTTATTTACGAGCGTGGCTTGTGGTATCGGGATACCTGCCCGTGTCATGGCGAGTAGCCATTGCTGCCATTGATAGTCATCGTTGAACATGATCTTTCCTGTGGCCTGTAGGGCTTTACCGTAGTCTACTAGCACTTTGGACGCTGGGATCACGCTACGAGTGATGGTATTGAACACGTCCGGGGAAGCGTAGAACTCCAGGTCCTGCTTGTTGCGGATCAGCATGTTCATCAGCAGCCGGTACCGGGCCTTGGTCTTCTCATCGTCTGTCTCTGAGGCCATCGCCCGGGTGGCGACTACCAGGCCCAGGGTGCCGGCAATGAACCCCAGTTCGGCAAAGTTACGGCGCATATTCTCAATATCCGTCTCCGTGAGGGCCTTGCCATCCAGCCGGGTACGGCCTGTATAAGGGTCTACCTTGCCAACGAGACTGTACAACTGCTTGAGTGTCACCAGCGCGTAGCCGCCGAAGCCCAGCTGGGAGATGGTGCGGTACCGACCCTTGACCTCGCGGTTCAGCTGAATGTCGAAGTGCTCCTTCTGGAACCGGCTATACCAACCCTCTGGCAGCCAGCTCATACGGAACTGCCCGATAAGCCGGCCCAGGATGTATTTATTGGCCAGCTTAGGTGAGGTCTTGTCCTGGTTACCATGTATGATCATGTTGACCCTTACAGCCTTGTTGCGGAACTTATCCCAGGAGGTCTGTTCTTTCACGTCCTGGCTGTACCAGTCCTTGCGTTCCCCGAAGCGTTTGCTATCCCATTTGCCTTCTCCGTCCAGGGCATCCCATAAGGAGATGGTCTTCTTCTCCCCATTCTCGGTGACCTCTACCTTGTCATGTAGCAGCATGGCTACCGTAGTGAGGCCCTTCATGAAGTAGTCACCGCTGCGCATCCAGTTGTAAGGATTGACAGCATGGCGCCAGGCTGCCTTCCGGTCACGTATGTCAATCTTACCGTACCGGCTATCCACTACGTCGCCGATCACCCCTGCCCGGTCCATGATAGCCAGGATTTTCTCAGCCGTGCCAGACTCCCGGGTGCCCAAGGTCGCCCATTTGGCGGTGGAACTCATCATCAGCTTCAGGGAAGCACCCAGTTCCCTCCACCCGTAGTCCCTGCCACCATTGGCGTGTATGCCTGCGGAGATCACACCGAAGCTCATGTTGGCCAGGCCGGAGAAGGGATTATAGGAGAGCGTCTTCAACTGGTTGATCGTGATGAGTTTGTCTCCCAGTTTCGAGCCATATAGCCGCAAGCCCTCATATTCCTTCAAGCTGGTATTGATCTCTCCCAGCTGCTTCATGCCTTCCTCTGGGTCTATTTCCCCATCAGCTATCTGCCGTTCCAGCTTGTCACGCTTCTCCAACAACTTGCGTACCTCATTGCTGGCCTTGATCTGCTTGGCCGGATTGGCAGAGTAGAGCATCATGTCGCTCTTGCCTTCCAGCTGCCGGGCTTTCTTGTACATGAGGTAGTCCTTCATGTACCTGACGGCGTCCAGGGTATTCTTAAGTCCATCCTGCACGCTGACGATCTTATTGCCCACCGTCATCTGCGTGGTACCGTTGGCTCGTGCCTGGTCCAGCTTCTGCAAGATCGTCTCGCCCATCTCAATACCATCCTTGGCATCAGAGAAGTGTTTGTAATGCAGGGCCATCATCCCGAACACTTCCAGCACCCGGGGGATGTCCCTGCTCCGGGTATCAATGGGCGTCTTCTTTACATCCCGGTCTACGTAGTCGATAGGTATCTGCCGGAAGGTAGAGGCGTTCATGGCTTCCTCCCAAGGCGTGGCACCCAGGTCACGCATCATGCGTTCGCCCATCGTACGGATGTACTCTGGTATGTCGAGCATGTCTGTCACCAGGCTCTTGCGGACAACAGGGAAGAAATTGGCTCCCAGGTAGTCATCATTGACTTTAACCGGCAACGCCTCTTTCAACTGCTCCATCTTGCTAGTTAGCCAGCTGTAGAACTTCAGAGAGGTCTCATCCTCTTGTATAGCTGCATATTTCTCATCGTAGAACTCCTTGGTAGCCTTGCGTGGTGCCATCTTGGCGTAATAATCTGAGCCACCATGATGTCCGAACTTGCTACCCCGATTGGCGAAGAAGGTGTTGGGGGACCAACGGTTGACGAAGTCATCCTTGGCTTTACGCACCTCTTCTACCGTCTTTGTACCTGCTGCTTGCTCAGCATCCAGCTGGTCGAAGTAGGGCTCCTTGTGATCCAGATACTGCCGATACCGGGCCTGTGCCTCCTTCACCACTTCTTCAGCCGTGGCCTTATCTGTATGCTTTTCCAGCTCGGCTATGTGTGCCTTGGCTTCTGTGTCGTCCTTCAACTCCCCAGTATCCCGGTCAAATAGCTTGCGAGTATCTGCAAATATGGCATGCTTGTCAATGGTACGCCAGTAGTTGTCCCATACCTGCCCCTTCATCTGGGCCTTCTGGGCGGGATCGCCAGGGCCCGCATCGATCTTCTTGATCGCTCCTACCCGTTTGTCCCGCTCACTGCGCCGGAAGTCATACCACCGCTGGGAGAACCGCTGGACAAGTCCCCAGGTGCCTTCACCTCCCTCCTGGAAGAATTTGTTGTAGAAGGAAGGCAGGTCGCCCACAGTCTCTTTGAGTGAGTCTTCAATAGTCCGGGTCTCTTTCACCAGCCGGGTGATGTCATCCATGGCGTGACGGGCCGTCTGTTGCATGTGGGTACCGATGTACTGGGTAACCTTGGCCCCGGCAGCAGATACTACGTCCCGTAGCAGGGCCTGGTCTTTGGAGATGTCCTTCAGCTGTGTGGGAGAGTAATCCCGCATCGTGATAGTACCGTCGCTCAGGTCCACCAGGGCCTTCTCTGCCTTGCGTAACATCTTGAAATCCATGTCCTGGGCCTTGGCCGCCAGCTGCGCAAAGGCCGGATCAGGCGCCTCTACACCCTCCCCTTCGCCATATACCAAGGGGATCAGGTTGCCCCATACCTCTAATATACGGTTGGCGGTCATGATCTGGGCGGGCGTAGGACGCTCCTGCTTGAGTGTTTCCGCTACCCAGTCCAGATGCCGGTTACCGATCTCTGCCGCTACCTGGAAGGACTGGTTCTTCCGTAGGTTGTCGATGTCATCCTCTATTTGGTCCAGCTGGGTGCGCTTCTCTGAATATGCCTTGCGATCCAGCCGGCCAGTAAGGGAATTCACCAGCTCATCATGTTGCTCTTGTAGCTTGCCTGCGAGCCGGTCCATGGCCGTCAGTGTGGGGTTGGCCACTGCACTGCTACGCCAATTCAGCCAGGGCTCGATATTGTTAGGGGAAGCCATGCTCTCCCGATCCGGTACCGACTCAGCCCGGGCATGCACCATCAGGTTCATGCTCTGCTGTACGGCATTCTCCAGCAAGGAGTTCTTGCGTATGTCGGTACCCAGCGCATCAGCAATACCCGTCATAATCCGTTTCACCGCATCTACAATCCGTGCCAGGAATCCTTTTGGCTCTCCTTTGTAATCCTTCTTGTTCAGCCAGCGCATGAAGTCCAGGTCTGAGAGTGCATGCGCTATGAACTCTGTATTGTTGTCTGTAGCGTATATCCACTTGTGCCAGTTGTCCTTGATCTGCCCACCACGTACCTTGGCCTGTTCCTGCTCATAAGACCGGCCCCGCTTCAGCATGTCTTCCTTCACCGCAGCAGCGGCCTGCTTACGTACCTCCTCCAAGTCCTTCATGGCCTTTTCCATCTCCGGATGCCGGGCAGCGATACGCTCCCAGATAGCTCCGCCGGTTTTTGTGTCCCGCTTATCGAACAGCTTTGTCAACACGGCCGTGTGGTAATGGATCAGCTCATGGTTGGTGAACATGGCCAGCTCAGCTTTGTTGTCCAGGTGCATCTCGTTGAGGTAGAGCTTGTTCTTCAGGCTGTCCATCATCGCCGCACTCCAAGGTGATCCGGATACAGCCGAGATCATATCCTGTGATACCACTTTGTATTCCAGCTTAGGCAGCTCGCCCATGTCTTCTTTACGGATGTCAGCCAATGCCTCCAGCATGGCGGTACCCTGCCCACCCATTGTCGCCAACCAGGAGGACAGCACCCGGTTGTGCTCCGGTACCGATGGATCAACAGACAATCGCGTGAGCATGTCTGCCATCTCCTTCTCCCCACCTTCCCTCGGTAGTGCCACATCCTCCAGCACTTCCTCCCCATGCATGTGGGTGATAGCGCTGTTCAGCATGCGGTTGGCGGGTTCAATGTTATCGTAGGCGAATGACCGGTTACTAGGTATCAGCGACCGCTGCGCCAGCCCATTCCCGTTGAAGCTATACTCATCCATGCTGCTGTCTCCCAGCGTGTCGATCCGCACGTATCCTTCGGTACCATCCTGTAGGCTGGCTTTCTTGTAGAGTATCCACTGGCCTGTGTCTTTCGCATAATGAGACAGGAAGTCAGGATACATCAGGCGCCTTTTGCCATCGGTATCCGTAGCCCGTACTATCAGGTCCTTGGCCGGTCCCGTCTTGCCGCCAGCTTCAAAGTCGATGGGGGGCAGCGTGAAGCGCTCAGGGAACTTCTCAAAGGTTGACCCTGTCTCGTGAAAATCCTCTGACAATTGCTTGGCCATCGATGGTCGATGCTGGAATATCTGTGTGCGGAACTCATCGGTAGATACCAGCTTGTTGATGTCTCCCGTCAGCTCCCGCAGCTTGTGCCCGAAGTCGGTACCGATCAGGAAGCTATAGGGCACGAACTTGATGAAGTTCTGTGCATCCTGTACGCCCCCAGTGAGGTAACTGTACCGTATGAGATCATGTCCCAGCTGTTGCTTGACGGGATCATCGCTGGTCAATAGGTCTACCCATGCCCGTGTGTTAGAGTCTTGGTCCAGCCGGGTGATCTTGGCTGCCTGGTACTTGATATAGTCAGGCCGCAGTCCATCAGGATCGATGTCTGGCTGCAGCCGTTGCAGGAATAGGTCTTCTTTACCCCAAGTGTTCTTGGCCTCCAGCACACGCTTGGCCAGGGACTGTTCACCGTAGAGCAACCTTGCTCGCGTAGCCGTTGGGTCTTCCCACAAGCCTAGCTTGGGGTGAGAGAACAGGTAGCTCTTTGTAGCATCGAACACATTGCGTTGCATATCTACCGAGAGGTCGTCCCGGTTGGTGTGCTCCATGATGAAGTCGAATACTGGCTTCATCTCTCGGTAAGGGAAGAAGGTGCCGGCGATACCGTAGGCAGCCTTGTGTATGGTGTCGTACAACATGCCCTGCTCTGTAGGCTTGCCTTTGCGCTCATATAAGTTGGTACCGTTGAGGATAGCCAACCTGTCCGGCGCAGACGCTATAGGCAACTCTACCTTCGAGCGCGTGTAGTCCTTACCCAGCGTCGTAAGCAGGTTAGGCCCAGCGCCATTCACGTCCTGGTTGATCGTGCTCTGTGCAGTCATCATCTGGGTACCGACCTGGTCAAGCTCCTTGAATAGGGCCAGCGCCTTTATCTGGTTGAGGTGATAATCCTTGGCCGATGGTCCCTTCTTCAGGGCGTCAGTCAAGTCCTCAAACCTGACAGGTTCGCCTAGCTGCTCCAACGCCTTCTCATCCAGGTTGCCCTCTGTGATATACTTCTGTGTCAGCTGCTCCATGAT
>Ga0068856_100000690_pt1 | contig 36629 bp, 27 predicted proteins | sample KBSCornC62_FD_66595 | JGI IMG/M metagenome (GOLD analysis project Ga0068856, IMG submission 66595) | Corn rhizosphere microbial communities from Kellogg Biological Station, Michigan, USA - KBS Corn C6-2 | ecosystem: Host-associated > Plants > Roots > Rhizosphere > Soil ...
GACTATTCCTCAGAAAAATTCATGCAGTAACCTTCAAAGGTTGGCTGCTGAAAATCACACTGTTTATTTTCGCTTTTACCTTAAATAAAATTATATAAATAGCAACTTGAGTTAATTAACGCCTGCCGATTTAGCGGCATCGCCAGCGATAGGTGTTGGCGGCGGTGTTTTTGGCGTGGTTTTAGGTTCGGGCAAAGGGCTTATTTTCTTGTTTTTCTCAGACTTGAAAATATTCCTGAAGAACTCGCCGAAGGTGTCAAAATCCCTTTGATATACCAAACCAAGTGCATTTACATACTGGGTGCTTGTAAGATCAACGAAGTTAGCAATACTTGAATTTAATAAACGGTATGAATACCGTGCGTTAAGGTTGCCATTCTTTAGTATCAGGTATTGTGCGCTGAAATCCTTGTAAAGGGAGTTGATGTTTGAGTTGAATAAATTATTTTGATAATTGTTAATTTGATTGCCATTTACCGTCGGTGAATAAAGGCTTCCGCTTACAACAAACCGCTGGTTAAACAAGTGCAATGAGGCGCTGGCATCATTAAATGAACGGATGTTAAGGTCGAAATTTCGGATGGCGTTTGATTGCGCTATAATACTGTTGAGCCGGTTAAATAGCAATTCGCTCGCCGCCGTGCCTGCAGTATTTAAAACCTGGTTTCCAAAAGATCCGTTTTGCCCTGTTCCCGATGAAAAACTACGCGTCGCTATCACGCTTATAGCTTGCTGACTGCGATTATTGTAATCGTTTAAATAAGATCCCAGGTCGTCTTTTATGGTCGGATCGGTTGGGAAGTTAAAATCGAAGTCTATCACGGGCGCTAACAGCGATTTTGTAAGTATCAGCTGGGCCTGCACCAGCACCACGTCCGCACTTGTTTTGACAGAGTTTGCCGCCTGATTCTGCTGGCCCTGTCCGGCAGCCGTATAAAGAGGCAATACATCGGTTCTCACTTCATATATGGCTCTCATGTTGATCTCAGCATTGGTCGGATCGCCGGTCCACCGGATGGTACCTCCCTGCGTTACCTCAAAGTTCTTGCTTACTACGCTTTTGGCCACAAACTCAAACTTGCCGCTACTTATGAGGTAGTCTCCATACATATTAAAATCGCCGAGACTACTAATCGTCAGTTTCATGTTATTCGCAACACCGGTGCCTTCCAGTTTGCCGTACGAGGTAGCGATTTTAACTGTAGTCTTTTCATCCACGCTCAAGTCGAAGTTTAGCGTGATGCCATGAAATGCTTTCGGCCCAATTGTCGTTTTAGCAGTGTCGTTAGGATTTATATAGCGGATAAACTCGTAATCACTTGTCGTGGTTGAAGTGTTTAACGGGATATTGAATACCGTGCCTGAATTAGTTTTAGCCTTGATGTTGATATTCATGTTATCGGTTGGGCCGCTAAAGCTAAAATGCCCGGTGGCATAAGCGGTTCCGAAATACAGGTGATTATCTTTAAAAGTAGTGTTGAGCGCCATCAAGTTTGTGGCGTCAAGGTCAACCTCTATGTCTGGATTGGGCAGGTCATTCAGGTCAACTTTACCATTGGCAATGCCTTTCCCGCCTTTGTTATCAAGCAGCGTCAGGTTATCGATGCTTATCACGCTATTCGCTACATCAACCTTTTGATTGATGGTGTACGCTGTTTTAAGATAGTTTACGGTAACTCCGGTATTTTCGAGGGTGATCGACCCGTTAAATTGCGGATTGGATAAAGCTCCCGTAAGCTTTAAATCGGATGATATCGTGCCTTTCAGATTTGACACCAGGTCCTTGATAAAGGGTTCAAAAATGATGGCCTCGGTCTGATTCATTTTTATGTTGAAGTTGAGCGATTCCTCACTGCTTTTCCCAAGTAAATAAGAACCATCAATATTCATCGTCTCGAGTCCCCGGTTAACAATGTTCATTGCTATATTGGCTCGGGTACGGGTGGTGTCTAATGTAGACGCGATCTTTACATTGCCAATAAGCGTCTTGTTCATCGCAAATGAATCTATTCCCAGGTGTGCATTAAAACTCGGGGACTTTAACACCGAAGTAAGCACAACATCGCCATTAAGCGTGCCGCGCATTTTTACGTCGGCTGTTTTGGTTAGCTGGTCAAAAGTGCCCATGCTAAACTTTTGAAACTCTACTTTTAGCTGGTCGGCCTGATCGCCCGAGATAAAGCCATTTATCTTGGCGGTTTGGACGCCGTTCGTCAGCTCAAAGCCCGATACTTCTGTCTTGTTATCATGCACGCGCACCCTAACCTGGTTGTTTAGCCGCCATTTTTGATGCTCCAAAATCACATCTGATGGCAGCAATTTCAGTCGTGCGGTTGTGTCTTTGGCAAATTGTACGAGACCATAAAGGTCGAGCTGGTTGGTGGCGTCCTTGTCGGCAAGCTTGATGTTGAAGCTTAGACTATCCTTCCTCACAAAGTTGGTGATATCGATATTTTTGATCAGCAGGCTATCGGTGATATTGATCTTACTCAATGAAATGTTGACGCCTAATTGCTCATCCGTCGTGCTTTCGTCTATAATCAGATCGTGAAAAACTGTACTGCCATATTGTATGGTTTTGACCAAGCCATTGAATTCTGCCGTTTTACTTTCCGAGTCAAAATGCCCTATAAATACGCCCCCGTCGGGCACCTTTACATTCGGCACAAAGAAAGCCAGCAATGGGTCGATATTGCGAAGGTTGAAGTTGAGCGTGAAATTCTGTGGATTGGGTTTAACCACATCCATTTGCAGCGAGGGGATGTATCTTTTAACGATAGTTTTGAAGTAGGATGGCAGCGTTGCGAGGTCGTAATTGCCTTTTAACGTTCCATCAGCCATGTCCGATTTAAAATCGATTTGCCGGCTGGCGCCCTTTCCGCTGGCCGAGAGGTAAACTGAGTCGACCGTATAATTATTTCTCGGATCAACTATTCTAAGACCAGAAAGCAGGAATTTGCCCTGCAAATCGTTGATGTTGAGCCCAGCAAAATCTGTTTTGATTTTCCCGCTTAAGGTTACCGTGTCTTTCAATAGTTTAAGTACGTGCAGGTTGGCATTATTTACATCAGCATCGAAATTATAAATAGGCCGCTCCGGATTCATATCAACGCTCCCATTGGCATCCAGCGCAATATACTTGTCGTTGATGTTCACGTGCCCTTTCGCTATTTTCTTGGCCAGCGAACCATCGATAGTTACATCGCTATAGTCGTACCCCCTGAAATGGATATAACTTAGGTTGCCATCCATTTTAACGTTCAAATTCTTTAGCGCATCGCCGCTGCCGGATACGTTGGCGGTGAGACTGGTGCGACCTATATCAGCTACGTCGATCAGCGTTCCCAGATCAAAATTGTTGGTCGCTATTTTGCCGCTATAGGAAGGAGTGCCGTTTTTGTGAATTTTGAGATTGAGGTCGGGATCGAAACGGCCGAGCTTTGTTTTGAAGGTGCCATAAGCCACAAAGTCATTCTGCAGCCCTGTAAATTTTCCACTGAAGCTGATTTCACCAAACTTTGAAATAATATCCGGAACACGCGCCGTAGGTGTTCCGCTAAAATTGCTGTATAGGTAGTCGAGGTCCTTCTTGTTGGTAGCTATTTGCTGGAAGTTCAATTCAAGAAAAGTATTGTCCCAATCAGGCAGGCCCTTCAGGTTAAAATCGCCCTTGATGTAAGTAGACTGAGCCCCGGTTACCAGCAGGTTTTTGGCTTTCAGGTTGTTCACGTAGCCTCTTATACGACCATCCAGACCCAGGTCGAATTTTGTTTTATTGAGCCCGTCGGTAAAATAGGCTATGTCGTTGGATGAAATTCTTGAGTTTTTGAAATCACCATCCATATACACCTTATCCTCGATATCGTTAAAATCCTCGAACGATTTAAACTTCATGTGGAAGTAGTTCTTCAGGTCGGTATTGCCAGTCTGGATATGCATGTTACGTACCAGGATCTGGTTAGTATCTACTGTAGCGTTACCGGTTAGGCTTCTTAAATAAAAACCACTTTTGGTCTCTTTTAACGTCAGCCTTTCAATATCACCTTTGAACAGGTGGTTGACCAGGTCCATGTTTTTGATCACAGTGCTGAATCCCCTCACGTCAACATCATCAAAATTTACCTGCTTCATCAGGGTATCCACCTTTTGGTTTTTATACCTGAAATGCATGTTGTTCAGCACTACTTTGTCAAAATCGATCTTCCATGGCTGGCTCGGTGTTTTTGCTTTAGTTGTGTCTGTCGACTTGAAATATTCGAGTATGAAATGCAGGTTGCTGGTGCCGTCTTTTTGATCCTTCAGGTATACTGAAGCATTATCCAGTTGTACCAGGCTAAGGTCGAGGTGCTTTTGCCGAAAAGTGGTAAAAAGCGAGAATCCGTTAATGCCAACTTCCAGTTCAGGCGTTTTAACGAGTGTATCGCGAGTCCTGTCGAGAACGTAAAAATCGCGAAGAACTACAGTTGAAAATGGCTTAATGTACAGGCTGCCTACGCTGACTTCGGTTTTGAGTTTTTGGGAGAGCGATGCAGCGACTTTTTTGGCGGCCCAGGTTTGTACGGGGCGGTATTGGAACAAAAGCAAGACGATGTTTAGCAACAGGAACACCGACAGCACTAACCACAACGCTATTTTAACTAGTTTTTTAATAACTTTGGCCCCAAAAAAAAGTAAAGTTCAAAGGTAAACTTCTAAAACAGATAATCTGTTTCACTTTGTTAACATATTAACGATTTTTTTGACTCAAATAAAATCTTAAAGTTTACTGACATTGAGCTTTTTAAATATCAAATTTTAAAGTGCCTGTAATACTCGGAATCGAATCGTCCTGCGACGAAACATCAGCCTCTATCTGTGTAGATGGAGCTATCCTCAGCAACGTTATTGCCAACCAAACGATACATGAAGCTTATGGCGGCGTTGTGCCCGAACTTGCTTCACGTGTGCATCAGCAAAATATTGTCCCCGCCGTACAACAGGCGTTATTTAAGGCAAAAATAAACAAAAACGACATTGATGCTGTAGCTTTTACCCGGGGACCCGGATTGCTCGGTTCGCTGTTGGTGGGCGTTTCGTTTGCCAAGGCGTTTGCACTGGCAAAAAATATTCCGCTGATAGAAATCAATCACATGCAAGCGCACGTGCTGGCGCATTTTATTGATGACCCTAAGCCATCATTCCCATTCCTATGCCTTACAGTTTCTGGCGGGCATACTCAGATCGTTTTGGTGAAGGATTATTTCGATATGGAAGTTGTCGGTCAAACCACTGACGATGCTGCGGGGGAGGCATTAGATAAAACCAGCAAAATACTCGGCCTTCCTTATCCGGGCGGTCCTTTGATCGATAAAAATGCACGCCTGGGAAATCCCGATGCTTACCAATTTCCGGAGCCACAAATACCCGGGCTTGATTTCAGCTTTAGTGGACTGAAGACAGCGATCCTGTATTTCATCAGGGACAATGTAGCTGCCAATCCGAATTTTATTGACGAGAACATCAATGACATTTGCGCCTCGGTAGAAAAGCGGATTGTCACCATCCTTTTGAATAAATTGAAGAAAGCAGCTCTTCAATTCAATATTAAGGACATCGCCTTAGCGGGCGGTGTATCAGCCAATACCGGCCTGCGCGAGGGCTTGAAAAAGCTTGGCGGAGAAATGGGCTGGAACACTTTTATACCCCAGTTTCAGTATTGTACAGACAACGCGGCCATGATCGCTATCGCCGGCTACTATAAATACCTTAAAGGCGATTTTATTGGGCAGGATGTGGCGCCGTTGGCTAGGATGCCTTTTTAAGCTAAAAGCAGAAAGCCCAAAGCAAAAAGGTTTTTCTTTCGGACTTATGCGGACTTTCGGACTATACCAATATCTTCCCGTCTACCATTTCTATCACCCTGTCTGCGCCTTTGGCAAAGTCGAGGTCGTGGGTAACGGTTAGGATGGTGATATGATTGTTGTGCGAGAGGTCCTTGAAAATATCGAATACCAGGCCGGTATTGATACTGTCGAGATTGCCGGTAGGCTCATCGGCCATGATAATCGTTGGATCGTTTATGAGCGCCCGGGCAATAGCCACACGCTGCTGCTGCCCTCCTGATAATTTACCTGATAGTTTCTGCGCGAAAGTATCCATCTGCAACTCTTTTAATTTCGCGATCGCATTGGTTTCGATCTCCTCTTTTGAAAGCTTGCCGAGTTTCAGTGCAGGCAACATTACATTTTCAATAGCAGTAAACTCGGGCAGCAAAAAATGGAATTGAAATACGAAGCCGATGTTTTCATTGCGGAAACGCGCCAGCTCATTTTGGCTCTGCCCGGTTACGAGTTTGTCGTTGATGGTGATTGTGCCGGTATAATCCGTGTCAAGCGTGCTTAACAGGTAAAGCAACGTCGATTTGCCGCTGCCCGATTTGCCAATAATGGGCACAAACTCACCCTTGTTGACGTTGAAAGATATATTTTGCAGCACGTGAAAGTCTTCGGGCTGGCGAAAATGTTTATTCAAGGTATCAACATTAAGGGCTATTGAACTCATTATCCTCTCAAAATAGCTACAGGGTCAACACGCGATGCTTTCAATGAGGGCATTAATCCCGCGATAAAGGGTGTCACCACGCCAAAGACCAACCCAAATACATAATGCGCCGGATTGAACTCGACCGGGAAAAATTTAAGCGCGATGAAATCATTATGGGGGAACGGTACCCGGGATAACGCAAAAGCTAACAGGAATCCCAACACTTCGCCCATCATTGCCCCAAAAAAACCGATAAATAACGACTGGCTCAGGAATATCTGCACAATGTCCCTTCCGGCAAAACCCTGGGCCTTCAGTATCGCGATATCTTTCATCTTGTTATTGATGGTCATGTTCATGATATTGTAGATACCGAATCCAGCAACAACCAGCAGCGTGATGCTTACTACATAAGTTAAAACATCTCGCACTATGTTGCCTGCCAGGACTGATGAATTTGCCGTTTCCCAGTCATCCGACTTGTAACTGTATTTTTTTCCAAATGATATCGCTTTTGAATGCGCCAGTTTGTTGGTTTTAAGCTTAATGTTGATATCAGTGATATAGCTCCGATCTTCGCCCATTAATTGCTGTACATTGGCCAGGTTCACATAGCTGCGTGTGTTGTCAATGGTGCTTATACCAATAGCAAATATGCCCACTACTCTGAAACTCATGGTTGTGCCTGTTGGTGTGGTCAGGGTCACCATATCGCCCATGTTCAGATTTAGTTTTTCTGCAAGCCCTCTGCCCATAATGATGCCCTTGTCTGAACTTAATAGGTTTTGCGGCACGCCTTCAGTCATTTTACCAGCCAGGTCGAATATTTTTGCCTCGTCCAGGATGTTGACGCCGTCGATGTAGCCATTGATTTGAGTGGGCCCATAGTTGTAAAACACCTGTGTGCTCAATAGGGGTGAGACGTAAGCTACGTCAGGATCGTGCTGTAGGTCGCTGATAATGCCATTGGCATCTTTGATATTCAGTCTTACCTGTTTGGGTTTGGGGTGGTGAACCACTATCAGCGAATGTTTGTCTTTAAAGTATTCGCCCGCGATGGTATTGGAATAGTCGGTTTTAATGTCGTTGTAGATGTGGATGTCCGGTGTTGAAGACAGCATTGTATCCTCCATAAACTGGTTGACACCGATCATGAAGCTGATCATGAGGATAAACATCGCGATGCCAAAGGTAACCCCTAGCATCGCCACCAGAGTTTGCTTTTTGTTGGCCATTAAATGCCTTTTCGCGATCAGTGTATCTACAAGCATGATCTCTTATTTTGCCGAAGGAACCACGACGTCCGATTGCTCATTCAAACCATCAACTATCTCTACATCATTCAGTGTGTGGATTCCGGTTTTAATCGCTATTGTCTTTACGTGTCCGCCTTGTTTTACTTTAACGCTGTCGCCGTTGAGCAATACCTGGCTGGGGATAGCCAATACCTGTTGTTTCTTCCTGATAATAATGTTGGCTTCAACCGAAGTATGAATATACGGCTGACTATCATTGCCGGTGAAAACCGCGTCAACCCGGAAGGTTTGATCCGCCTCGTTCATCGTAGGGTAGATGCGCAGCACCTTAGCTTGGTATATCTTATCGCCGGTGGCGTCTGTTTTTAAAAGAACTTGCTGGTCAACCTTCACCCGGTCGATGTCTTGTTGATCGACGGCGAGACGAATTATCCTGTCAGAAGATTTGCCCATTAATGCCAGGGCCTCGTTTGCGCGTACGGCTTCCCCTTTTTCCTTCAGCATTTGGTAAATAGTTCCTGCGCGTTCGGCACGAATGATATAATTATTAAGGTCGTTGCGTGCAGTGGCAACCTGACTTTGTGCATTTTTGAGTGAGACGTTAAGATCGTTGAGGGTAGCATAGTATTTCTCACGCGCCGATCGCTTATCATTTTGCGACATACGATACTGCATTTCGGCATTGTCGAGACCACTTTTGGTGCCCACGCCCTCACTCCACATAGTTTTTAGACGTGTGTATTGGAGCGAATCATTGCTGAACTTAATAGCTGCGTTCTGCATCGCTATTTTTAAATCGGCTAATACCCTTGAGTTTTCCGAAAGGTCTTCCTTGGCCTTGTCGTAAGTCATGTTGGCCGCGTCCAGTTTTGCTGCAGGAGCAGAGTTGTTTATGAGGTAAATTACCTGGCCTTTTTTAACTTGATCACCCTCGTTTACCAGTTTTTTGATTACGGTTCCGGGGTTAAGTGCATAGACAGTATACTCGCTGTCGGCCATGATCTTGCCGGAAGCATAAACCGTTTCGATAATGTTCTTTCTTTGGGGATGAACAATATTATTACCGCCGCAGCTTGTAAATAACAACACAACAGCGACTAAGAATAATAATTTAGGCATATCAAATTGTGGGTATTTGGGCTGAAGGATACGGATAAACCAGCAGCGGTATATCAACCCGGTCGGCAATTTTCTTGGTGATACTCGATCTGAATATCAATTCAAACAGACTGCTTTTGCGGTGTACCATTACCAGTATATCAAACTTAACGTTTTCGATCAGCCATTCCAAGCCCTTTTTTACATTGTTGTTTGAGATGCTCTTGAAAGAAATTCGTTCGTAGTCAACGTCCTGTTCCACATCGTCCATGAACAAGCGTACAGCAGCGTTGTGCTGGCTATCCAGAGGGTTATCCGGATTTACGTTTGTAATTGTAATTTCCGCGTCGAGTTTGTTTGCAAGCTCAGCCAGGCTTTTAATATACTCAACATCGGTATATGTTACATCAGTAGCAAAGGCAATCTTTTGGATATCTCCGATGGTGCTTGTTTCGGGTATAATGAGTACCGGTATGGTCGCCGTGTCGATTACATGCCTGCAATTATTGCCAAACATGAATGTGGATAGTTCGTCCGCTCCATGGGTTGCCATTACCAACAGTACTACGTCGTCATTTTCTTCGATGCCGGGAATATTGTTTGCCAACGCGCCCTCCTCGCAGGCATACGCTATGTCGGGCACAAAGGCGCCTGAAGACAGCTCCTCCTTCAATTCATCTTCAAACTTTTTTGAAAGCTTCTTAAGCGCCTTTTCCGCATCGTTCCGAATTTCGTTGTAGTCCACACCCGGCCATACGGCTTGCGCGGCCATCGGCACGTCCGACGGCACCATAAATGAATTGAACAGGAGTATATTGGCCCTGATTTTCGAGGCCAATTTCAAAGCGTACCTTGTAGCGTGTTCAGCCCGCACCGAAAAATCGGTCAATACAGCAATTGTTTTCATCTTGTTATGCTTTTGTTAACGTAAAGATGAACAGACTGAGTCCGGTAAAAAATGAGTTGCATCACGAAGAAGATTGACACGCATCAGTGACGGGGCTATTTGCGCAGCAGTTTTCGTCGCTGGTTGCTAATACCTATCTTTGCAGCCACAAAAGTTTTGGAATAATAACATGGGGCCTTCTATTATATTCTTTTCGGTTTTTCTGCTACCAATGGTGGCTTTTCTCATTTGGCTGATGCGCCAGGACAAGCGCAAAGGAGTTGTTGGTATTGTCATCGTAGCCATATTGGTTGTTATTGGCCTGGTATACACTTTTGTGACGAAGGAATTGGCCCAAAGACAACAATATGAGAAATCGGGAACGGCGGTGCCGCATAAAGATAGTTAAACTAAGATTCGTAGGATTTTAGGATGATAGGATGTTTTGATCAGTCTATCTTCAAATCCGTATAGAATGAATACGATGAAACTCGAGAATAATTGGAAATTTAAATCGCTAGTACATCTCCAAAAGCTCGGTAATTATGCTCCATCAAAGAATCCGCCTACTACGCTCGTCGCAAAATGTGAAGAGTTATTGCTGAAACCGCTCGATGAATATTCGATAGAAAATTTGAGAATGATGATAGGTCAGCAAATAGGGCTAGAATTTCTTATCCCGCTTGCTATCGAAAAACTTCAGGAAGACATTCTTGCCGAAGGCGATTTTTATCCGGGCGACTTACTTTCGTCAGTTTTGAGAGTGAGCTCGAATTTTTGGAGACAGAATCAACCCCTGAATGAACAATTAAGTAATCTGGTCCGGAATCACAAAGAAACTATTCTTGAGGAAGGAATTTCACTGGAATTGTTTGAAAGTGACCTTTGAAGCTTATATAGTAGCTATCCTGCTTCATCTTGTCCATCTGTAAAATCTACTAAATCGTGCCTGCCTATCGGCAGGCAGGGTCAATAGAGGAGCCTTCCATCCGGAAGGCTCCTTATAAAATCACTTATTAAATTGTAATAATTTTTATGCCTGTTCTACGGTCAGTTTGTCGCCGGTTACTGTTTCTTTGATTTTGGCCTCCAGTTCTTCCATCAGTTCAGGATTATCGAGCAGCAATTGTTTTACCGCATCACGACCCTGCCCCAAACGTGATTCATTATAGCTGAACCATGAACCCGCTTTTTTGATGATGTTGTAATCAACACCCAGGTCGATGATCTCGCCGGCTTTGGATACGCCTTCGCCGAACATGATGTCAAACTCAGCAATACGGAATGGCGGGGCTACTTTGTTCTTCACAATCTTCACCTTCACGCGGTTACCTGATACCTCGTCGGTATCCTTGATCTGCGAAATACGGCGGATGTCCAAACGAACAGAAGCATAGAATTTAAGCGCATTACCACCGGTAGTAGTTTCGGGGTTGCCGAACATTACACCGATCTTATCACGCAACTGGTTGATGAAGATACAGCAGCATCCGGTCTTGCTGATAGTACCAGTAAGCTTACGTAAAGCCTGCGACATCAGACGCGCTTGTAGCCCCATCTTGCTGTCGCCCATTTCACCTTCGATCTCGCCCTTCGGTACCAAAGCAGCAACTGAGTCAATAACGATGATATCAATAGCTCCTGAACGGATCAGATTATCAGCGATTTCGAGCGCTTGCTCACCGTTATCTGGCTGAGAGATTAAAAGATTTTCCACGTCTACACCCAGCTTTTTTGCATAAAAGCGATCGAAAGCGTGCTCCGCATCGATAAATGCAGCAATGCCACCCTGTTTCTGCGATTCTGCTATAGCATGTATCGCCAGCGTGGTTTTACCTGACGACTCAGGACCATAGATCTCCACAATTCTGCCTTTTGGCAAACCGCCTACGCCTAATGCAATGTCTAAGCCGATAGAACCGGTTGATATCACATCCATTTGTTCAACCGTAGTCTCGCCCAGCTTCATGATGGTGCCTTTGCCGTACGATTTTTCCAGCTTATCCAGTGTAAGCTGCAATGCTTTTAATTTATCTGCGCTGCTCATTCTTTAATGATTTCGGATAGCAAATATAAACAAATAAATTATAAATGCTAATTTTTTTAGTAAATATTTTTTATTGTTGTATTGTGTACTGTTTGATTGTTGAATAGTTCGATTGTCTAACAGCCAATTCAATCAACAATAAAGCAATTTGGCAATTCAACAATTGTATCTAAAGCAATTTAACAATTCAACAATCGATTCGTCAAATATCTTTCTCCACACTACGCTTTTTCAGTTCTTTGGCAATGAAGTCCAGTTGTTTTTTCTTTTTCTGGTCGGCCACTTTTTTAGTTTTGGCCGCTTCGGCGCGTTTTAAAGCCGCTTCAGTGTGGGTGCGTTCGTAGTAGCGGCAAAACCAGCTGATAGGACAAATGTCGCATTTAGGATTCCTCGCAACACATATATAACGGCCATGCAGAATGAGCCAATGGTGGGCAAACCTTACCGTTTCTTTGGGCAGATGCTGCAATAATTGCTTTTCTGTTGCCAGGGGCGTTTTTGCATTGCTGGTGAGACCAATGCGGTTGGCCACCCTGAATACGTGTGTATCCACCGCCATCGCCGGCGCTTCATAAACTACTGAGGCAATAACATTGGCTGTTTTGCGACCCACCCCAGGCAATTTTTGCAGTTCATTAAGATCGGACGGAACTTCGCCATGAAAAACATCCACCAGCATTTTGGCCATGCCCACCAGGTGTTTGGATTTATTATTAGGATAGCTTACACTCCGGATATATTCGAACACTTGTTCAGGGGTAGCGGCAGCCAGCGATTCCGGCGTTGGAAAATCCCTGAAAATTGCCGGCGTTACCTGGTTGATACGCTTATCGGTGCATTGTGCTGAAAGGATAACAGCGATCAGTAATTGAAAAGCATTGCCATAATGCAATTCAGTTTCGGCATCAGGCTGATGGGTAGAAAAATATTCGACAAAGAGGCGGTAACGTTCGGCGCGGAGCATTTGGTAAAAGTACAAAGTCTGGAATCTAAAGTCCTAAGTCGGGTAATAAAAAAAGCCGGGTCAAAAATCAAATGACTTTCGACTCCGGACTTAAGACTTTCGACTAAGAGCTATCTCAGGCTCTTCGAATAGTTCAGAATATTGTGAATGGTTTGCAGACTTGGGTTTTTCTTTAAAAGATCCAGATCTGCGCGCAGCGAGTTGTAAAAAATCAAATCATCTGCATCCAGGTTTTCTGTTGCTTCCGATTCCCTCATATCCGTTTTATTAGGAGTCTTGTTTAAAGTAGTTGTTGTAGAAATTTCACCCATACGCTTGTACTTGTTTTAATAACCTGTTTTATAATGGTTTTACAGAATAGAGAACGTACGTAAATATACAATATTATACCGAAGATGAAATTTTGATGAAATTTTTTTTAGAAGGTTATAATGGTTACAGAAGTCAGAAAAGTTAAAAAGGTTTAAGGCGTTGTAGTGTTATCAAAACGACAAAAGGTTATAAATATTGCAAAGGCTTAACCTTTACAACATCTACAACCTTTATAACCTTTTTAACTTTAGTTATAACCTATTTAACTCAGTTCTTCAGGCTCAGCTCTTTGCTCTGCATCATTTTGCGCAGATTATTCAGGGCATAGCGCATACGGCCAAGGGCTGTATTGATGCTCACATCGGTCACATCGGCTATTTCCTTAAAGCTCATATCGCCAAAGTGACGCATAATGAGTACCTCTTTTTGCTCGGCAGGTAAAAGGTGAATTAAGGCTTTCAGGTCTTTGTGCGTTTGTTCGCGCACCATGCGGTCCTCGGTGCTTTCGTCGTAATGACCCAGCACATCAAAGATGTCGAAATCGTCGCCGCCATCAACAAGCGGAGTACGCTTTTCGCGACGGAAATGGTCGATCACCAGGTTATGAGCGATACGGGTAACCCAGGGCAAAAATTTGCCTTCCTCGTTATATTTCCCGGCCCGCAGCGTATTGATAACTTTGATAAACGTATCCTGGAAAATATCTTCCGCGAGGTATTCGTCCTTTACCAATAAATATATCGAGGTGTAAATTTTAGCCTGGTATCGGCGGATCAGTTCTACAAGCCCCGCTTCATCACCCGCAACATACAAATGGATGAGATCCTGATCACTTTTCATCTGAAAATCCATAGACAACTACTTTAAACTAAGTTCTTTAATCGTTAATTGATAAAGTAGAAATTTCTCCTATAAGTGATCGTTTGTTAATATTTTGTTACTCAAATAAAGCAATTTGTGAACTAAAAAACAAGTAAGATTTTGTTACAACCCTCTAAAAACAACAAAATCGCACATTTTTAACATTTTTTAACAATTTAAAATGGGTTGCAAACTGTTATGCACCGCCGCCTGTTCAACCTTGTAAAAGTATTACAATCAGCCGACTGAATCATTTGGAAAGTGCTAATTTTTTTAGGATTTTTGCAGTCGCAAAAAGACCATGGTCAATAGTCCATGGTTCATAGCATTTTCCGTCATCAAACCATGGTCTATGAACTATGGACTATCGACTAAAATTCATGAGCAGCGAAGCAGAAAAAGATCCACAACATAACATTATCATCAAAGGCGCGCGGGTGCACAACCTGAAGAATATGGACGTGGCCATACCCAAAAACAAGCTGGTAGTAATTACCGGCATGTCGGGGTCGGGCAAGTCATCACTGGCTTTTGATACGCTATATGCCGAGGGGCAAAGGCGTTATGTGGAAAGTCTTTCGAGCTATGCGCGCCAGTTTTTGGGTAGGATGAATAAACCCGAGGTGGACTATATTAAAGGTATCGCCCCGGCGATTGCTATCGAACAAAAGGTAATCACATCAAACCCGCGCTCAACTGTTGGTACTTCTACTGAGATATACGATTATCTAAAGCTGCTGTTCTCGCGAATCGGCAAAACGATTTCGCCGGTGTCGGGCAATATAGTTAAGCGGGATACAGTAACGGATGTAGTTAATTTTATCACTTCGTTGCCGGACGAAACGCAGGTAACGATTCTTTGTCCGCTGCATCCGCACAATAACCGTAGCCTGAAGGAAGAATTAGCGGTATTGTTACAAAAAGGTTTTGTACGGGTTGAGTACGAGGGAAGGATTGCGAGGATTGAATCTATTTTGGAAGATACATCTATCGCCAATGATCCGATGGAGGTGAAAGGTGAAAGAAAAAAGGCGAAAGTTGAGGCCGCCACTCAACCGGCTCCACCCGCTTCTCCGGTTTACATTGTTATCGATCGTGTTACCAAGAACGAAACCGAGGAGACGATCAGCCGCCTGGGAGATTCTGTTCAGACGGCGTTCTTTGAAGGTAAAGGTGATTGTTATATACGCTATCAGAAACCCGAAGATGAAAAGGAAACGGAGCGCTTTTTTTGCGATCGTTTTGAATTGGATGGGATCACTTTTGAGGAACCTTCGCCCAATTTCTTCAGCTTTAATAATCCTTACGGCGCTTGTAAACGTTGCGAGGGTTATGGTAAAGTTATTGGTATCGATGAGGATTTAGTAATACCTGATAAAAGCAAGACAGTTTACGAAGGTGCAATCGCGCCATGGCGCGGCGAAAAGATGCGCGAATGGAACGATGCTCTGGTGAAGAATGCGCTAAAATTTGATTTCCCGATACACCGTCAATATAATCACCTGACCGAAGAGCAACAGCGTCTGATCTGGAAAGGTAACCAATATTTCCGTGGTTTGGATGAATTCTTTAAGGAACTCGAAGAGCAGACCTATAAGATACAATACCGCGTAATGCTATCGCGCTACCGCGGCAAAACTACTTGCCCGGATTGCAAAGGCAGCCGTTTAAGGCCCGATGCGGCTTATGTAAAGGTAAATGGCAAATCCATCACCGACATCGTTCTGATGCCGCTCGATAAAGCATGGGATTTTTTCACTAATCTCGAACTAGATGCCCGGGATCAGAAGATTGGCAAAAGACTTTTGGAAGAAATTACAAGTCGCTTAGGCTTCTTGAATAATGTTGGATTGAGTTATTTGACATTGAACCGTTTGTCGAATACTTTATCAGGTGGTGAATCACAGCGCATCAACCTGGCCACCTCACTGGGCAGCAGTCTGGTGGGTTCAATATATGTGCTGGATGAGCCAAGCATCGGTTTGCATCCCCGGGATACGCAGCGACTGATTACAGTGCTTAGGTCATTACGTGATGTGGGTAACACCGTTTTGGTAGTTGAGCACGAAGAGGAGATTATGCAGGCGGCAGACCATATCATTGATATTGGTCCGGCAGCCGGTACCCACGGTGGCGAGTTGGTTTTTTCGGGCACTTACGATGAAATCATCGAAGACGACAATAGCCTGACCGGTCGTTACCTGGCGCGCAAGGAGGAAATTGCCATCCCTGCACATCGCCGCAAGTGGAATGATTTTGTAGAGGTTAAAGGTGCTCGCGAAAACAATCTGAAGCATGTAAATGCCAAGTTTCCGCTTGGGGTTCTCACGGTGGTGACAGGTGTATCCGGTTCAGGTAAAACAAGTTTGGTAAAACGAATATTAGCACCTGCCCTGCAAAAAGCATTGGGCAATTACACCGGCGAGCAAACCGGCTCGTACGACGAATTGGCCGGCGACTATAATAAGGTAGAACAAATTGAACTGGTTGACCAAAACCCTATCGGCCGTTCGTCACGTTCTAACCCTGTGACTTATGTCAAAGCTTGGGACGAGATACGTAATTTGTTTGCTGCTCAACCTGCAGCAAAAGCAGGCGGACTGAAACCATCGGCATTTTCATTTAACGTAGAAGGCGGTCGTTGCGACGTTTGCCAGGGTGAAGGCGAGGTGAAGATAGAGATGCAGTTTATGGCGGATATTTTCCTCACTTGCGAAACCTGCGGCGGGAAACGTTTCAAGCAGCATATTCTCGATGTAACTTACCAGGATAAAAACGTAGCCGATATCCTCGGCATGACCATTGACGAAGCGTTGGAGTTCTTCCGCAAAGAGCCCAAGATCCTGAACAAAATAAAACCGCTGGCCGATGTTGGCCTTGGCTATGTTCAATTGGGGCAATCGTCCAACACACTGTCGGGCGGTGAGGCACAACGCATCAAGCTGGCGTCATTCCTGGTGAAAGGCAATAACTCAAATAAAACCCTTTTCATTTTCGACGAGCCAACCACTGGTTTGCATTTCGACGATATTAAAAAGCTGCTCAAATCGTTTGACGCGCTACTCGATCAGGGCAATACCATCATTGTTATCGAGCACAACATGGACGTGATCAAATGCGCCGATTGGGTAATCGATATCGGCCCTGAAGGCGGCGAAAATGGTGGCCACGTAGTATTTGAAGGGGTGCCGGAAGATCTGGTTAAAAAAGAAGATTCTTATACAGGGCAGTTTTTGAAAGAACGGTTTTCGCATCCGGGAAGTAAGCTGAAGGGATTGCTGGTTGGCTGAAAACTGTTCATTACCTGCGTTGCTGCTTCCTGTCAAGACCTCACGGGACGATAAAATAACTCCGGTATAGGCTGGTTATCAGCATGTTATGCAATCTTTAAGTTTTTCGTGCAGGCAACCTTCAGTAGCCGGCGGCGGTACTATCGTCTAAAACACTGACGATATCATGATACATTTCTTGCCGACCACCCTTTTAGTTTTTGTCGTTGTCTGCCTGGCAACATCTTGTAAAAAAGAAAGCCCCGCCAACAACAAGCTGCCAGTCGCAGCTTCCTTCAGGACCTTAAGATTTATTCTTTACACAAATAAGAATTTTTCCAATAGCAATGACAGTATCAGTTTTGCGCTGCACATTAGTAATGCCCAGACAACAATCAAGTTTGATTCGACGGTGTTTTCAGCAAAAGTAAAAGATATCCCGAATAAGGCACACCAACTGGTTTTTGAAAAGAGGATACCTGATGATGGCACCATCGTAGCGGCAGACTTCTTTTATAGAATTGAGAATGTTGGGATGTCATGGTATTTGGATTCCTGTGCCGCCAATGAAAAATTGAAGGTTATCGAATACTTATTTCAGTAGCAGCAATCATAGCGATGGGTTTCTGCCACCCAAGAAGATTCTTATACCGGGCAGTTTTTGAAAGAGTGGTTTTGCGTCCGGGTTTGTGGAAAGAGAAGCACTTGATTGGATGGTTGCGAGATTAGATTTATTTGGTGTAATATTTAATATAAGGTTTTCCCGCATTGACAATAATTAAGTTATTGTTTTTTGCAACGATATAAGCCTGAATTCCTGTGCTGCTAAAGCCGAATAATAATTCACTAATCTTGCTGTTCGGATTGTATTTATAGAGGCCACGTCCAATATCTTCATAATAGAAATTGCCATCACTTTGAACGCTCATATTTCCAAATTCTACGGTCGGATCACCCTGTATCAGCATTGTGTACGACAAGCCTTTATCCTTAGATAAATATATTCCAGAACCCAAGCTGGTTACGCCTTTATAAAACCAATTATTCTGATCGACATAGAATGCAATGTCTGTTCCCGGATGTGTTGTGCCGCCTTCGGGAACTAAATTCCAGTTAGCTCCACCATCGGCCGATTTAAATAAATTCCCATTTTGAGCTTCGATGACATATAGGTTGCCATCGTTATCTTCTGTCGGCCAATAAAAATGGGGCGAGACATTGTTTACCGGCGTGAATGCGTTATTTGATATAGTTGTCCACGTTTTGCCTTTATCTGAAGAAATGTATAAGGGGGGTAACGTAAGCGTAGTTACGAGTATTTTTCCGTCTGATGTAACATCAGTTCCCGAAATAAACCGGGGGTCAAATGGGGGTGTTCCCACGTTTGACCAGGATTGGCCTCCGTCATTCGAATAAAATGTGCCTTCGTTATTGGTGGTAAAAGCAAAGACTTCGTCGGCGGGTGTAGAAATCACATAGGCGATTTCGTGGCTGTTTCCTAAAGATTTTACTGCATTCCAATTTACTCCATTATCATCAGAATATCTTAGGTAAGTTTTAGCGTATCCGTAACAAGTAAATATTCGGCCCGTGCTTAGTTTACAAAGAGTTGTCGGCGAATTTCCTTGTTGCAAAGAACAACCGCCGCTGTGCCAACCTGACCCTGAAGGCAACCCGGTTGCAGTGGCAGTTACTGAATCGATCTTTTGGTTGTTTGAATCCAATACATAGATTTTCATGCTTTGTTGGCCGACATCCCCAGACAGCGACCAGGTTGAGCCTGCTGTGCCGTCTGGTTGAGTAAGCGTGGAAACTATGTTGTCGACGTTGCACCCAGATCCTCGAAATTGCACCGAATATCCACTAGTTGCAACTCCATCTGCGGTAACTTTTACGATAACCGGATTTATCAAAGGGTTTCCAATAGTGTCAGTTTGTTCACCACCGCTGACTAATTGTATTTTGACGACAGGTTTATGGTTGACTATGGGAGTAACTGAATTATTATTTGATTTGGAGCAACCAAAAAACAAAGACGGGATAACTAAAAGAAAAGATAAAGTTTTATTCATGGTTTAGGATTTTTGACAACGCTAAGCTAATAATTTGCTGGATAATCGGTGTACCCTATTTAATTAAAAAAAGTGGTGCTTCTTTTGTCGAGAAATAACAACGAAAGTTTTTTATTGATAGCTGAATGAAGATTGATGAAATTTTTATACTTCTCTTTGTGTCAGCTATCAATAGTACCCAAGCAATTTTTTTAAAATCTAAGGCTTGAGATTTAGCACCGCCTTTCCAGTTCTCAAATCGGCAGGCACCGATACATGCTCATGCATAATCAGCCATTTCCCATTAGTTTTTACAAAACAGAGCGTCATTCGTTCCCAAAAATCAATCTTTTGCCCGTTTGTCATGGTGGCACTAAGATGGAGAAGTTGGTAGGCGAATGCCACCTTATCGCCTGGCACGATGTTCCGGTCGCGCACCTCGATGCCAATCGGGCCATCAAATCGTTTAAATGTTTTTTCCCATGTTTTTCTATAGGTATCCGCTCCCGTATCTTTCAACGGAGGCACAATATCAAACGCTACCATATCAGGCGTATATAGCGACATCATCAAATTCACATTCCTGGTACGGAAAGCTTTAATGAAACTATTTATTTGCTGACGGATCGCTTCTTTGTCATTGGCCTTTTTCGTTTGAGCCCAACTTGTAAGTGTCATCACAGACGCGCCCAGAACGAGCAATCCCAGTATCCTGATCCTTTCCTTCATGATTTCTATTTTTTACTGATATGAGCGGGCGCTTAATTTACAACATGGGCTGGCCAAATAGGTTTGAGGTTAGCACTGAGCGTCCAAACGATAGGCACTTTCGGGATTCTGCTGTATAAACTACCTGATTTACAAAATAATGTCTATGTTATTTCAAATAGTTTTTATAATTTAATATCTAATTCCTAAGATATTTAAATTATGAATCCTAAACTATTATTGCGAATCGCCTCGATTCTGATTTTGATTCATTGCATATTGCACACGTTCGGCTTTAGCGGGTGGAAAGAGGATCCCGATCCTGCCAGGCATGCGGTTGTCCAATTAATGACCGGTCCGAAACTGCTCTTCATGGGAACTTACCGTAATATGGGCAATTATTACGATGGCTTCGGTTATGCATCTTCTATAGCGTTGCTTTTAATAGCCGTCATTCTTTGGCTGGTATCGGGCGAACTGGCGTCTAAAACAATGCTGGCCGCCAAGATCATGTTAGTCATTTCGTTTATGCTACTGCTTTGGGGCGTTGATGAACTGATCTTCTTTTTCCCATTTGCGGCAGCCATCACATTAACGTCCAGTTTATGTTGTCTCTGGGCATTTTTCAGATTTGTGAAACGACTTTAGCTGTTAGCCATTTTCAAGATTTCTTTTCAGGTTCTGGTTGTTGCCCAATTCGTTTTTCGGCAATACTCTGACTGTTTGTTGCTTCATCAAAGCCCTTGTACCGCTTTTGTGGCAAGCTTTGTGGCGTATGGGTGACGATGAACTTGAGGAGATTTTCACGAATGTAACACCGCAGGTCAAAGGCATCCGACGAATTTCGCGCACTCATCAGGGCCCGTATCTCGATAGTATCCGGCTTAGAATCGGTTACTTGCAGAACGCCCACCCGCTTATCCCACCATTTGGTGGTTTTTAAAAGCCGGGTGAGCTCTTCGCGCAACAGGTCAACCGGGAAGGTATAGTCGACATAGAGGAACACGGTGCCCAATATCTGCGAAGTGGTTCGCGTCCAGTTTTGAAATGGCTTTTCGGTAAAATAGGTGATCGGCAGTACCAAACGCCGCTGGTCCCAGATGGCGAGAACCACATAGGTTAGGGTAATTTCCTCCACACGGCCCCATTCGCCCTCAACTACCAGCACATCGTCGATACGGATAGGTTGCGTAAAGGCAATCTGCATACCGGCGAGTAAATTACCCAGTGGTTTTTGCGCCGCGATACCCAGGATAATACCACCTATACCCACGCCGGTCAGCAACCCAGCGCCGATCTTGCGCACACTGCTAAAGCTTAACAGGATAATTGCGATAGAAACCACGACAATAATAAGGATAAGTACCTTGCGGATGAAGATAAGCTGCGTGCGTACCTTGCGACCCTTCAGGTTATCTTCCTGCGTGATATCGTACTGGTGATAAATATAATCTTCAAATATCCTGATAGAGTTGATCAGCAGCCCGGCGAATGCGACGATTACTAATATGTTTGTTATCCTGTCGATCGGAGTGATAATGCTTTTGCTGAGTAGCAGCAGTGGCAGCATAAAATCGATCATCAGCAAGGGAACAAAATAGTTTAATGGCTTGCTAAGATGCGTGATAACAGACCGGAAGAGCGAATAATCTTTAGTGCTTTTGTAAAAAAGAAGGATACCGGCAATAATTAACCTGACGACGAAACCCAGGATGATAGCTGTGGCCACAACCAGCAAATTCCACGCCCAGGGCTGCAGTTGCTGCGACCATGCCTGCAATTGATTGTCCATGCGCTTTGAGCAATATTCGCTTAGTGAACAGGGAGAAAGCGAATTTGTTTATGCGCCTGGCTTAGGCGGCCCTTATCAAACGATTACCGTTCGATAAGCAGAAAATCTTTCTTCAGCTCGTTGATAAGTGGGAAAGGTAATTTGTCATTGCCTTTCAACTTTACCGTCGGCTGAGGGATAAGCTCAAGTTCAAGATAGTCTGAAAGCTGCCTGTTGTTAGCCTTGAAAAAGATATCATACTTACTCTCTATGTAAGCCAATTGTTTCGCTATTTCCGCCGGGATACCTATCATGCTCATATCAGATTATACGTTCTTGGTAATATGGATGTTACAATTACTGAGCCAAAGAGCGCATAGGCCAAACACACCTTAATTTTTAGTAGATGTGCTTGTTTGTAACAACTTGCTGTGGCATTTAGTCTATGCCTGAAAGTGAAAATGAAGATATTTTTCCTCAGCCTGGGTATTCTGTTTGTTGCATTAACGGTTTTGGCACAGCCTAATGATTTTGATCGATTTTCGGCTGGTTTTGTTAAAGGCTACAATGCATTGAAGCTGCCTCAGTTATAACTCAGCTATGTAAATGGCCTGAAAGAAATCCAGTCGGCCGACAGTGTTGAAAAGCAACTGAAATTTTTCACCAGGATTAAATCGGAACTGCAGGCGTATGATCCGGCCAAGTTAAATCCGTCTCAACGAACAGATTTCCAACTAATAAAATATGAAACCGGGCTCAATCTTGAACGAATAGTTCTTGAGCAGCAATGGCTAAAGATTCGCCCTAAAGAAATACCTGCTGGCGGTATCATCACTATCCCAAACGGAAAAGCCTGGTACGCTTATCTGTTAAAACGGTGGGTAAATGCTGATGTAACACCCGATCAAATCTATCAGTTTGGCCTTGGCGAAGTAGAAAGAGTTAAACAGCATATCGAGACCATCCGAAAAGAAACAGGATTGAATGAAGATGAATTTTATAAGCACCTTAACGATCCTTCATTTTTTACATCTGACCCGCAGGAAGTGCAGCATTCATTTGAGCATACCAAAGCGGTTGTTTTTGCCAACCTGCACAAATTGTTCTCCGATACCACCATCCCGCCGCTGAAAATCAAAAAAGGGGAGAGCAGGCAGCTGGCCCAAACACCGGGGTATTACGACAGCAATACCTTTTATTATAATCTGTTCGATGGGACTTACAACAAACGCCAATACGATTGGCTGTTTATCCATGAGGGTGTGCCGGGGCATCATTACCAGTCGTCGATTGAGTCGGCAACTAAGGTATCTGATGTGCAGCAATTATTTTTTTATATGGGTTTTGCTGAAGGCTGGGGAGCTTATGCTGAAGAACTGGGAAAAGATTTAGGCGTCTACAAAACTCCATATGACGAGTTGGGTAAATGGGAGTGGGATATAGTGCGCTCAGTACGCGTGCCGCTGGATGTTGGTCTAAACTATTACGGCTGGACCGATCAGCAGGCGCTTGATTTCTGGAAGAAAAACATTCGCGGACAGGACGATATTGCTATACGCGAGATTGCCCGCATGCGTCGCTGGCCGGCCCAGGTAATAACCTACAAATACGGCGCTTTGCAGATTATAAACTGGAGGGAAGAACTAAAGAAAGAGCAAGGCAGCAAATTCGATATCAAAGATTTCCACAACCGCGTTCTGGATCATGGTTCGCTGCCTTTGTTTATGGTGAGGGAAAACGTGCTTAGTAAGTAAGATCCTTGTCAATCTCCTTCAACAAATATTCTTTTTTGTCGCTTGCGTATTCCCAGAACATCACACCTGCAAGGTCGTTCTTTTTAACATATTGGCACTTATTTTTTACTGACCATTCATCATCAAAGGTGATGAATTGCTTCAGTTGGTCATTATACAGATACGGTGCCGCTGCGTCCTTATCACGATAGTATTTATAGCCTTTTTGATTAACCAGGCTATCCTTAATAAAGGTATAACCGCCACCCTGGGTTCGCATACGTATCGGCGCAGTAGGCGCGCCTAATATAGTTTTTGCCGAATCGATTGCTGCAATGGTATGGCCATAAAATGCTACGCCCACTACTAACTTGTCAGCCGGAACGCCGGCTCCCATAAAATCGCGTACCGCCATGTCAGCGGAACAAAGGGTTTTATAACCCTTTGAGGCGTAGAGGTTAGTATGGTGCAATACGATGTGCAGGCTGTCCTGCGCAAAATCGTAGGTCATCAGGCTCACATAATCAAGGTATTTGGCAGCGTCGCCCATTTCTGTTTGTTTCAGGAAACGGCCAAAACCACCCACGGCTGTTGTAAGGCATTGCTTGCGGCCGGTTTGTTTCTCCAGGGTATCCAGGTCGAGACGGAGCTTCTGGAACATCAGGGTATAATTGTGTTTATCCTCGGCCCGGTAAATGTTGCCGGCGCCAATATCATCAGGATATTCCCAATCGATATCGACGCCATCCAGATTGTATTTGCGTACAATAGCCACCGCGCTTGCTGCGAAACCTTCTCGTGCCGTATCGGTCAGCACCGCATCCGAAAAATAACGGCTGCCGCCCCATCCGCCTATCGAGATAAGGATTTTGATATTGGGGTTTATCTTTTTAAGTTTTAGCAGATTCCTGAAGTTTACGGTATCCGTCTTTTCGTGCTCCAAATAAGCGCGGTTGTTCTTAATAATGACGAATGCATAGTTGATATGGGTCAATTTTTTAGGATCGACCATTGTAGTATCATACAAACCATGATAACCGCCCACATATCCAATAATGACATGCTTTTTGTGTTTGGTCGGTTGGGCGAAAGATGATGCAGAAATAGAGAGAACGATCAGCAAGGAAAAAATGCGTAGTGGAGTGGATATGGCCTTCATATTCAGCTAATATAAGTATCCTGTGAACCAACTTCAATTAAAACCCGGGTCATGACGCTTTGGCGCTGATTTGTAAAAGATTATTTACAATATTTAAAGTATATTCACATCTGCAATACCCCCTTAACTCAATCACTTTAAATCTTATGAAAAAAATCAACCTGATCTTCGCATTGCTTTTTGTGTCCTTTTTTTCATCGTTTGCCTATGGCATCGATACAAAGGATACCCGGTTGCTTTCGCAGCCCGCAGTTAGCGCCGATAATATCGCGTTTATTTATGCCGAGGACTTGTGGGTAGCCAACCTTGATGGTTCGCAACCGCGACGATTAACAGTAAGCGAAGGAATCGAATCCAGTCCCTGCTTTTCGCCCGATGGCAAATTAATTGCATTCAGCGCCCAGTACGATGGTAACACAGATGTTTATGTGATTCCGGTTGAGGGCGGTGTGCCAAAAAGACTCACCTGGCATCCCGCGCCGGATATGGTTCGCGGGTTCACACCCGATGGTAAAGCTGTGCTATTTGCATCGCAGCGCAATTCGTTTACCGGGCGCTATGCGCAACTCTTTACTGTGCCTGTGACCGGCGGACCGGCGAAGCAACTTGAGATACCCAATGCATTTTACGCCAACTATTCGCCTGACGGTAAATATATGGCCTACACGCCATATCCCGATATGTTTAAGCAGTGGAAACATTATAGGGGTGGTACGATCTCGAGGATATGGTTGTTTTCATTTGGAGATAAATCGACAGTTGAGATACCCAAACCCGAAGGCGGCTGCAATGATACCCAGCCAGTATGGATGGGCAACACGATTTTTTTCAGGAGCGACCGGAACGGAGAGTTCAACCTGTTTTGCTACGATATCGCTTCGAAACAAGTGAAACAGTTAACCGATTTCAAAGACTTTCCGGTATTAAACATTGGGGGGCAAAATGGTAAGATTGTTTTTGAACAGGCGGGTTACTTACATGTTTTTGACGTTGCGGCAGGGACACAACATAAATTAACGATCGGTATCGCGGCCGACTTGCTGGAACTACGCGCAAGGTATGCCAAAGGGGCCAAATATATCCGTAATGCAGATGTCTCTCCATCAGGAGCCAGGGCGGTGTTTGACTTTCGCGGCGAGATAGTTACCGTACCGGGTGAAAAAGGCGATGTACGGGATATAACCAACACACCGGGAGCTCACGAAGAATTTCCTGCCTGGTCGCCTGACGGGAAGTCAATAGCCTATTTTTCGGATGCTTCAGGTGAATACCAACTGGCGGTTCAATCACAGGATGGCAAGGGAGAGACCAAATTTTTTAAGCTGAACGGTGCCGGATTTTACGCATTCCCAAAATGGTCGCCGGATAGTAAGCGAATTTCATATACTGATAACGGTCGTAATTTGTATGTGATTGATGTCGCTTCGGGGACTGTAAAAAAGATAGATGCAGATGAAGTGTACACGCCGGGTCCATTCAGAGATATGGCCGGAAGCTGGTCGGGTGATTCAAAATGGATAGCTTATACCAAAGTGTTGATGACGCAATTCAGGAAGGTATTCCTTTATTCTATCGATGAGCAAAAGTCATATCCGCTCACTGATGGTTTGAGCGATGCTTCTGAGCCTTGTTTCTCCCGCGACGGCAAATACCTTTATTTCTTCGCTTCTACCGACGCTGGACCGGTGCTGAACTGGTTCGATCAGTCGAGTATTGATATGCGCAGAAATAATGCCATTTACCTGGTGACTTTGAGACAAGATACACCTTCGCCGCTGGCAAAAGAAAGTGATGAGGAAAGTTCCGAAGCCAAAAAGGAAGAAAAGGCCGAGATGAAGAAGGATGCAAAAAAACAGGCATTTTCGGACGGATTAAAAATTGATTGGGATGGTATACGGAACCGGATAATCGATTTGCCTGTCCATCCGGGTAATTACGTTCAGCTTGGCGTTGCAAATGGAGGCGAGATACTTTATGTAGGGGCAGCCGACGAGGGTCCCGGTAAAATGCATAAATACGACTTCAAAAAACGAAGCGACGAAGAAGTAACTGAAGTGGACAACTATACTCTCAGCGCCGACGGTAAAAAAATGCTGCTCAAAAAAGGAGATGCCTGGGTAATTGCGAATGCAGGCGAAAAGCCTGCGCCTGGCAAAAACCTGGGCATTGACGCAATACAGGTAAAGGTGGATCCCCCTGCTGAATGGGCCGAGATATTTGATGAAGCCTGGCGCGTAAACCGAGATTATTTCTATGATCCGGGCATGCATGGGGCCGATTGGGTGGCGATGAAAAAAAAATACGCTGCGTTTTTGCCAGATATTACTTGTCGCAACGATTTAAATAATGTGATGCAATGGATGTTCAGCGAGTTGGTGATTGGCCATCATTTTATATTGGACCCCGGAGACCGGCCATATCAGCCAGAGAAGATAAAAGGTGGGTTGCTTGGTGCTGATTATGTGATCGAGAATAATCGTTATCGCTTCCAGAAAATTTACGGAGGCCTCAACTGGAACCCTAAATTACGCTCGCCCCTCACCGAGCCGGGTGTGTACGTGAAAACAGGCGAATACCTGCTGGCTGTAAATGGAAAAGATGTGCCCGCGACCGATGAGCTTTACCAATATTTTGAAAATACTGCCGACAAGATCACCGAAATTACTGTTGGACCAAATCCAAATTATACTGGCTCTCATGTAGTTAAAGTGGTGCCCATGGACAACGAAATGGGGCTGCGCAACCGCGATTGGGTGGAAGGCAACCTGCGTAAAGTGACGGAGGCTACCAACGGCCAGGTAGCTTACGTTTATGTGCCCAACACGGCAGAAGAGGGGCACGATTATTTTAAACGCTATTTTTATCCGCAGGCCGACAGAAAAGCAATTATCGTTGACGAACGCTTTAATGGCGGTGGCGATATCGCCGATTATTACATCAATCTTCTGCAAAACCCCTATCAATCAAACTGGCACATGCGTTATGGTGCTGATTTGAAAACGCCGAGTGCATCTATTCAAGGACCAAAAGTGATGCTGATCAACGAATCTGCCGGATCGGGCGGCGATATGCTTCCATGGATGTTCCGCAAATTTAATGTGGGCACACTGGTGGGTACGCGTACCTGGGGTGGCCTTGTTGGGATACTTGGTTACCCGGACCTGATGGACGGCGGATCGGTAACTGCGCCAAACGTTGGTATATGGACGAAGGATGGTTTTATTGTGGAGAATGCAGGCGTAGCGCCTGACGTAGAAGTGATTCAAAACCCGGCCGATGTAATAAAAGGCAATGATCCGCAGTTGCAAAAGGCCATTGAAGTCGCCATGGATCAGCTTAAAAAGAATCCTCCGGTGCAGCCAGTTAGACCTCCGTTCCCGGTTAAGGTGCAGAAATAATTGTGAATTTTCAGACTTACGAAGTTTTCGAAACTTCGTAAGTCTCATAAAGATCGATATCTCACTGATCTTTAAATACCTTATATATCCTGCCGATCAAAGGATTGTTAATGATCTGTGCCTTTAAACTGTCAGCATTAACCTGCCCTTCTTTGGCATAAACAATCTTCCCACCCGGCTCAACCAGGATAGTATAGGGCAAAGCACCCTGCCATTTGGGGTCAATGGTTTCTATTAGTTTGTATTTACTATCACCCGAATAGATATAATTTGAGCTTGATGATTCTTTCTTTTTCAGGAACGCCAGTGCTTTATCCTTATCCTTCATGGCATCCATACTGATGGTGATCATTTTAAAATCGCGGTCGCGGTACATGCGGTTCATGGTTACTAAGTCAGGAAATTCCTGAACGCAGGGCACGCACCAGGTAGCCCAAAGATTGATCATCAACAGCTTGTTGGTTTTATTTTTCATAAGGTCGCTTGCCCCGGCTGCGTCAATATTTTCAATGCTAACAGGCTCTTTGGCCCATTGTATCTCGGCCTTTTTTATCCAGTCTTTCTTCTCTATCCATTTGACTGAGCAGCCGAAAACCTTAGTGGTAGTTAATGGCACCTCTTTGCCTGCAAGTACCGCATCGATGGCATTACGTGCGTCATAGCTGGTTGGTGTTTTGGCCGGATCCTCCATGTCATCGATCCTGCCCTGGTAGCGTAGCTTCCTGTCCTGGTCAAAAATGAAGATATGCGGGGTAGCAATTGGTCCGTATTTGTTGGCAGCATCTTCCTTATCGCCGTCGTACAAATACGGAAAATTGAAATGGGCATCCTTTGCTCTGATCTTCATTTCGGCATATGAATCGCCTACATCGCTGTACCCCAATTCGTCGAGGCGCAATGACGATGGGTTGTTGGGGTTGATTGCTACCACCCTGACGCCTTTTGGCGCATAATCGCGGGTTAGTTTTATAACCCTTGGCTCATAGGCTTGTGAAGTAGGGCAGTGATTACACATAAATACCACTACCAGCACTTTGGCATCTTTAAACGAAGCCAGAGAATACATCTTGCCGTCGACCCCTTTGAGGTTAAAATCTGGAGCGGGTGAACCTATCGCCAATGTCTTATGTTCGTCCGGGATAGCCGTGTATGACGAACAAACTAATAATACAATGCAAAACACACTGAGTGTTATGAAATACCTTTTCATAATATGCGAATTGAAGAATTAGTAGGGAATAGTATCAAAATTACAGAATTGAATCGACGCGCATGCAGATATTATTTCAAAAAATAATACTATATGCAAACACATTTTAACAATTTATTTGTTTGATATGAGCGTTATAATTCGTAAATTTATTATTACCAATTATACCTTAACTGGTTATGAACCCGGAAGCCACATGTTCAGCTGTGCTTCTGCCACGTGTGTTCCTCACTGACAGGTAGGCTTGCCATGTGCCGGCCTTATCACCGTTTCTTGTTTCACCCTTTAATTTATGTACCATGAAAAGAATTCTAATATTCTCGGCTTTATTGATCGGCATTTTCATTGGATGCAAGAGCTCAAAAAAGCAATCTACACAAGCTGGCGTATATAAAACGGATAAAATAACGGTTACTGTGGGGGGGAAGGATTCAGTTTACGCCAGGACGCAAATGAAAATCTATACCGATAATTGTTTCGCTTACGCCAGTTTGGCTCCCGATTCATCTGTTGGTTTCGGAGTAGGCTATTATAAAATAGATACCGGAAATCACATCGAGGAAAATAATGCCTACAGCAGCCGGGTGCTGGATTCGTCGGATGTTTTTCACCTCACCGTTACCCGGAAAGATTCAGGTTACACACAGGTGCTTCCGATGCACTCAGCCAACGGAACTCAATACACCGTTAAGGAGGTTTACACGCAATTGCCGTCTGACGGTACGTCTAAAATTGACGGTGTTTGGAAGTTGGATAAGGCATATATCCTAAAAGGGAAAGACACCACTAAGCTCACCGAAGTTCAATTCAAGGCGTTTTGGGGCGGGCATTTTATGTTTGTACATCGCTATCCGGCCGACAATACCAATACCAAATTTAAGAACGGTTTTGGTTATGGCGATTTTACGCTTAAGAACGACACGCTGAGCGAAACGGAAAATCTGACCAGTCACCCTACTTTGATGGGCCACACGTTTGCCATCAAAATTAGTTTTGCTAGTGACAGCGAATACTCACAGATCATCACCGATGCCAAAACAGGTGACAAATCCGTAGAAATATACCGGAAGTTGCAATAGGTAATAGCGCATCATAGTAAGCCCGCCACAGTTCGCTGCAGGTGGGCTTTTTGCTGGTAATTGTGCCTGGTTAACTATGTAATCCGGTAAGTTTTCGAGAATTTTGAGGCAAATGGAACCTATAATTATACGCGATGCTACTATGGCCGATATGCCTGTGCTATTGCAATTTGAGCAAGGCGTTATCAGCGCCGAAAGACCTTTTGATGTGACACTGGATGATGACCCCATCAATTATTACGACCTGGAACAATTGATAACTGCATCCCACATCAGGCTCGTGGTCGCCCAATCCGGTGATGAAGTTATCGGTTCCGGTTATGCCAGGATCGAAACTGCCAAGCCATACTCGAGACACAGGCGATATGCGTATCTGGGATTTATGTTCGTAAAAGAAAACTGGCACGGAAAAGGCGTTAATAAAATGATTATTGAAGCACTTAAAGAATGGACCCTGGAGCAGGGCATTAACGAAATGCGTCTCGAAGTTTACAATGAAAATGTATCTGCCTTAAAGGCTTATGAAAAAGTTGGATTTGTAAGATATATGATTGAAATGAGGATGGGTATTTAATATTGGCCATCGCTGTTTCAACCAATTGTAAATCAAATGTTTTAACCACTAAAACAATTTATAAAGAATATTGTAAATTAGAGTGAGCAGTTTGTGGATTTTTTTAACTGCATTACAAATAAGCTTTGTAACAATTAAACCTGCCAACCTATGATCGCTGTTGATGCCGTACAAAGGGTCATCATCCTGGTTAAAAAATTCGGGCCTTATATTTTTGTGCCAATTTTCTTACTGGTTGCAATTATTTACATCAATTCGACCCATCCGCAATATCGTGTAACCGCCAAAATTGCTTTGAAGGGCGTGTCGCCACAAAATGCCATTAGTGATCTCCGCTCTAAAAACACGGTTCAAAAAGTGATGAGCCAATTGCCGCTCCAGGCGAGTTATTTCGATGCTGAGTCTCTGCGCGATGAAATTTCTGCCGACTCGCTCAAAGCCCGGCTTGTATTTGATAAAACAAGTCATGTTAAAGCCGAAACCTGGATTCGTTTTGATCTGCCAGGCACTGATGTATTTATGCTCTCCTATGTCGATACAACTGCGTGGTATGAGTTTGGTAAGCACATCAGTGAGTCGTATGGCGACTTTAAAGTGGTGCGGGGTGCCAAATACAATAACATTCCCGTATCGTATATGGTGCGTCTGCAAGATCCCACAACGCTGTTTAATCAGTACAATCAAAACTTACGATTTAGTGGCGATGATGACGAGAATTCAGTAACCCTAAGCATTAGGACCGGCACGCCACAAAAGGGTGTTGAATTCCTAAATAAAATGATCAGCCTATATCGCGGGGGCGACAAAATAAGCGCGCGCTATGCCAGCATAAATGGTGCGGCAGCGTTGTCCGGCCGGGTAAAGCTGCTTGAAAAGCCCGAGAATAATGTGGAGCTAGCTACCGCTGATCCATTTTGGATTTATTTGGCCGCTATTGTAACAGGGTTACTTGTTCCGCTCACGTTCGAAAATGCAAAAAGCTGGAGAAAGAAAAAGCCAGTCGCTCAAATAATTCGCCTGCCAAAAATGATAGTACGCCTGCAGCACGGGGTGGCGGTGAGGCAATTGGATTGAAGATCTTCGAGTGGAACCTTGTGACACACGCTAAACCTTGCGAAATTTAGGTGTGACAATAATGGATTTGAGTCGATGGCGCCTTGTATGCCGTAGTCATGCATATTACTGCTGAGTAAAACATGCCGATCCGCGTACAAATTTAGCGGGATAGCAGTCACATAACTGGTAGCCATTCTAAATATATGCTACTTTTTTCGACAACCAGCCTATATAAAAAGTGTTCTGATCTTTTGTGCGCAAACATTGTAATAAGTGTTTGTAAATCTTGCGCTTAACTTCAAAAACACCGTGAAAACACCTACGCAGATACCGTAAAAACCCTCTTGTATTTCCTTAATTATAGCTGTAATTTCAATCTAAGTATTTGCTACTCCTTGTATAGATCTGAAATCTATTATTCAATTTATTAGTACTGCGGTTCACATAAGTTAAAAAAATGACCCCACTTAGTTAACGCGTGAATCGATTAAGTTAAGAGTCGTATTGATTTTACTTTAACATAATAATCATGATAGATATTTTTATAAGTTACACTAGTCGTGCAGAGCATACTAGTCGTGTGTTTGATAAACACGCATGGATCAGAGAGTTTGATCAACAGCTTCGCGATGGCTATCTGAAATGCTATGGTTCTAAAATATCGACATGGTTTTATACAGCCGGAGATGTTTACGGGCCTGCTGATGATTACCGAAAGGAAATAGAAAAGGCACTTCCTCAATCGTTAATATTCATGCCTGTCCTTGATCCTGATTATTTGAAGAGCCCGGAATGTAGGCAGGAACTCGTTGATTATCAGGAGTTTAAGAACGAACAGAAAACGCCGGCCAACATTTTAAAAGTAGTCATTGAAAGGTCCGTCAACAAGTCGGATATCGACTCACTGGGCGGAGCTACTCTGATCAGATCGACACTTTGTGACCAGACCAACACTTTGTACCCTTTTGATTCTGATGAATTTAGAGAGCAATTGGAGATGCTGGTCAAAGCTGTTAGAAAAATTAAATTACATGAATTATACTCGCAGAGCTTGCAATACCTTGACAAGATAGATTCCAAAATAAATATCTATACCACTCTGGGTTTTAGCAGGAGCTTAAACACAAACAGAGACAGGTTGCTTAAGCAATTAAATGAAACCTTGAAAAGGGGTGATTTTAGCAAAAATATCACTTATCAAACCCTGCCCGACCAATTGCAATTAATCGACATCGACTATGATTCGATAATCGATATGGCCAGTTATGAAGATCCTAAAAGAAATGAATGGTTTGAGAAGGTCATCGAAAAAACTCATGTCGTAATTGTTCCCGTCGAATTCGAGGACATTGCCGGCGCCGAAGACTTCTCAAAAAATATTTATCCGCAATTAAATATAATTAAGAAGCAGGCCCTGGAAAGAGAAAACCTGCGAGTCTTTTTTCTATTAAATGTTCCTGAAACAATGTTTCAAATGGATGAATTTGCAGATGCCTTTGACAGCCCCGTGATAAATGGTCAAAAAAATTTCACCATTGTTAAGAAGCGGGACATCGCGGACTTTATTGATATCATTATCAATACTATCAGTCCTCCCAAAACTTTGCCTCCGCCCGTTGAGAACAAATTCATTTACATGATTGAATCCAATCAAGCCATGTTTAATAATTCAAGCAACCTTAGCGAACCCGAAAAAGATCGCAGATCGAAATTTCGCACCTATATTTTAGGTAAGGGCTATGGTTTGCTTCCATATATTGAAGAAAAAAATCTGGACGACGCAGCAAAGCAGCATTCTCAAAATCTGGCTCTTAGCTCAGGCGTGATAATTTATAAAGGGACAGTAGAGGAAAAAAGCTGGAGTATCAACCAGCAGGCCGAGATTTTTAAAGTGTTATATGCAAACAATAAACTTAACTTAAATAGGGCTATTTATCTGGACCCGGATGAAAAAGATCGCGAGGTGGGAAGCTATGGGTATTTTAACTATAGTGTGTTACTCAAGTTTACTGATGAATTGGATACTTTCCTTACTAGAATTTAATCAATCATGGAAGCGTTATCTTCAAATTCTGATACTGTCCTGATTAATACTCAGGTAGATGAGTATTACGAGGATGTGAAGCCGGAAAATATTACAAGGTCCATTGAAGCATTGGCACAAAACCCATACCCTGGTTTGCGGCCTTTTCGGACCAGCGAATCGGCGGTTTTCTTTGGGCGGCAGGAAATATCTTCAGAATTGATAAAACGGCTGTCTGAATATAATTTTTTGGCTGTTATAGGTGCATCAGGAACAGGCAAATCATCAATGGTAAGGGCTGGCCTTTTGCCAAAGCTGCAATCGTTGCCTGGCAAGTTTGGTGAATGGAGAGTTGCCATTTTACGACCGGGACAGGATCCATTTGCAAATTTGGCCAGGGCTCTGTGCGAAGCAAAGATTTTGAAATCAGATCTGCTGCCTGAGATCATAAATACGCTAAAAGAAAGCTCATTTGGTTTTGAGAAACTTTATAAAAGCGAATCTTTTTCTGAAAACCAGGCAATGCAGTTTAACACACTGATTGTTGTGGATCAGTTTGAAGAACTCTTTCGATATCGCCGGGATAATGGCATATCCGGGTTAAATGATGCTGCCTTGTTTGTTAAAATGCTGATAAGTATTAGTGAAAACAGGGAACTGAATACTTATGTATTGTTAACCATGCGCACAGAATACATAAATGAATGTGTTCAAATACCCGATCTTGCCGAAAAAATTAACAACGGTCAGTTCCTTGTCCCCAGTTTAAGCATTAATCAACTCAAAGAAACGATTAGCTTGCCCCTGATGCTATCTGGAGCAAAGGCAGAAGAGGGTATCGAAAATAAAATAATAGGGGAGCTTGGAGAAATCGGCGATCAATTGCCGGTTCTTCAGCATGCATTAAGAGCAACCTTTGAACATGGGAAGCATAACAAAGGATATCAGCTCAGCTACGATGATTATAAAGCTATAGGGAAAATTCAGAATGCCATCAATAAGCATGCTGATCACTTATATGACAACCTGAACGAACGACAAAAACTTTATTGTAAACTCTTATTTCAATGTTTAACTGAGCGTACTAATGACGGGCGTCTCATTCGGCGCCCGAAGCAGTTTGGGTTGATCCTTAATATATGCGTTAAAGACGAAAACACGGATAAGGATCTTCTACGCGCCGAACTTATCGATATTGTAGACCGATTCAGGGCCGATGATGTCAGTTTTCTAATGCCCCCAGATCATGTTCCTCTAAGTGATGATGTGGAAATAGACATTTCCCACGAAAGCCTGATGCGGAATTGGACCAGGCTAAAAAAGTGGATCGACGAAGAAGTATATTATGGAAATTTATACAGATACCTTAATGATAGCCGGCGAAATAGTGAAAAAAAACCCGATTCGGACGAATGGATAACAGGAGGCAAGCTGGATGATCTGTTAGATTGGCGTGATCATTATACAAACAATGCTGCGTGGGCAGCCAGGTACACACTTGCAAGTGACGAATCAACCACCGAAGCATATTCAAAGAATTTGGTTTTTCTGGAAGAAAGTAAGCAGCGCAATGAAAAACGCATACAGCATGAGTTAGATATCAAAAATCAGCTCGAAGATGAACGACTGTTGGCTTTGGAATTGCAAAATCGGTTGGAAACAACCAGGCTGCAAGCAGAGTCTACCAGTCTCAAAGAAAAGAGAAGGTGGAGTTTGCTGCTGCTTGCTTTTATTTTTTTAGCCGGTACTACTTTTGGGTTCATTCTTGTTCATAAAAATATTCAGATCAGAAGTAAAGCTAACCAGGTAATAAAGGACTCCATTAAACAAGCTGATTTGATTGCGAAGGCGGAGAAATTGACGGATGCTGCCAAGCGTTCAGACTCTGCGGCAATGAAAGCCCAAATATCCGCAAAGCACGACTCACTTAATGCGGAAAGATTTTACAGGATAGCAAAGGCTAAACAGCTTGCCATCGATAAAGAACGAATCGAATTTAATAAAGAGAAAAGAAAAATTATCGAAACCCAGGCTTTGGCCATGTCGGCTTCGCAACGAAAATCTGATTCGCTGCAAAAAGAGATATACGTCGAGGTAATAAAAAATGATTTTCAAAATAGCAAGCTTTCAAGTATAGCCTCTATTGATTCTACACTTCTGAATGATGCCGCCAATTATAGCCTGAAACTGATAAACAATGGAAGAAGAACGGAATACCAAAAATTCCTGGCAGATATGGACTCAGTTTTTTATCTGAATAGTCAAATGGATAGTGATCCGGTCATTGGCATTAAACAGCTAAAGAAAAAGTGGAGCAACAGTAGCAATCCGGTTCTCCAAAAGTTAATTCTGGACGTAATAAATAGCCACCTTTATTACAAACAAAAATTTTTCACCTCTAATTATTTCTTTAATTCAGGCGCCGCGACCGGCAATTCGTTGATTAATAATATTGAGCACAATAATAATTTTGCCTATTTATTTATTCCCAAAGATAAGCCGGGGTTAAAAAAGGACGCCTCCCATACATACCATGTGGTGTTACAAGCCGGAAAATTGAGGCAAGACTCCTTGGTGCTGAACACCTCCTTAAACCCGGATATATTTGAGCCCGTTACTTTTTTGCAATATACTGGTGACGGTATTGTTGGC
>Ga0068856_100000694_pt1 | contig 36493 bp, 35 predicted proteins | sample KBSCornC62_FD_66595 | JGI IMG/M metagenome (GOLD analysis project Ga0068856, IMG submission 66595) | Corn rhizosphere microbial communities from Kellogg Biological Station, Michigan, USA - KBS Corn C6-2 | ecosystem: Host-associated > Plants > Roots > Rhizosphere > Soil ...
CCGCCGCGACGTAGCGCTCGCGCCGCAAACCATCGAGGTAGCGCTCGAGGCCGGCGAAGTCGCCGAGGTAATGGCAGGCCTCGAGCGCGTGCAGCGCGAGCGGAAGCGCGCTGGGGCAGTTCGCCTCGAACTGCTTGAAATGCGTGAGCCACGCGTCGATCCGACCGGCGGCGAGAAGAACCTCACCCAGATTCTTGTGGCCGGCTACGTGGTCGGGCTTGCGCGTGAGCACGGCGCTGTATGCCGCGACGGCGCCCTCCACGTTGCCGAGCGCCGTGAAGATGACGCCGAGGTTGAAGTCGGCCGCGACGAGGTCGGGTCGGCAGACGACGGCGCGCTGGTAGGCACGCGCGGCGTCGTCCAGGCGCCGCTGCATCTGCAGCGCGACGCCGTGGTTGTAATGCGTCTCGCCGTCCGCCGGCTCCTGCCGCAGCGCGGCCTCGAAGAACGACGCGGCGCGGCCGCCGTCGTGCACCGCGAGCCACGCGAGGCCGCAGGCGCGCAGCAGCGGCACGGTGGACGCCGGCGTCACGTCCGCCGAGAGCGCGGCGACCGCGGCGGCGTCGTGCGCGGCAGCCGCCGCCGACAATGCCGCCGCGCGCGCATCGTCGTAGCGCGGCGCGATCGCGAGCGCCGCGGCGAACCGCGCCCGTGCCCCTTCGAGATCGCCGCGGTCGCGTGCGAGCGAGCCTTCGAGATACAGCGCCGGGGCATGGCCGGGCTGCCACGCGAGGATCGCCGCGTAGCCGCGCGCCGCTTCATCCCGATCGCCGCTGCCGTGCGCCGCGACCGCAGCCTTCCACGCCTGGTCCAGCGTCGCCGCATCGGGCGACGCGGTTTGCGGCGCGAAGCCCGGCGTGAGCCATGCGTGCGGAGGCCGGGTCGCATCGATCGTCTCGTCGACGAGGGGGCCTACGTTCGGATGCTTGGCCGTCGAAACGATGCGCCTTGCCGGCCGTTGCGCGAGCAAGGGACCGACTGCGGCGGACAATCCCGACACGTCGATCAGCACATCGGCGTCAAGCGCGGCAATGCGCTGCGCATCGTCGACACCGGGCCGGACGGCGAGCGTCATGGTTGCGGCGCCGTGCCCCTCGGCCGTATGACCGCCCACGACGGCAAGCGTGATCGTGCGACCCCCATCGTCGATCGTCGTCGCGACCGCGTGCACGCTGGCCGCATCGCCGACGACGACCAGGCGCATTCGCTCGCCTGCGGTGCGTCGGGGCCACAGGAGCGGAATGCGCGCTCCGAAGGCCGTCATGCACAGGCTCGCGTATGCGCGTGCGAGCGCCGGCGCTGACGGGACGTTGGCAAGCGCCGCGGCATACGCAACGCGACGCAGCGCGTCGTGGTCCTCGGCAGGCAGGTCGCGGTCCAGCATGCGCGCGAACCACGTGTCGTCCGCCGTGCCGCGTGCCGCGATCCGCTCGCACACGAGCGCGTGGAGCCGCGGATGCAAGCGGTCCGCGACAGCGGACTCCTGCGCCGCTGCCGCGATCCGATCGACGAGGCCATCGTCGGCGCCGGCCCGCTCCAGGGCGAGCGCAAGCGCGCCGCTGAATGCCGGGTGACCGAGCCAATCCGCGGTCCGCGCCAGCGCGCGCGAAACCGCATCGACGCGCGCCTCTCGCGGCGTGCCTTCGTCGGCATACCCCGCGATCGCCTTCACCGCATGCGCGCGCGAATCGCGCGGCTTGATGGCGAGCACATGCTCGGCAGCATCGCGCGCGCCCTCTGTGTCCCCCATGCCGAGCGATGCTTCGGCGAGCGCATGCCAGGCCGCGAGAAAGCGCGGGCGCGCATTGGCGGCGTCGCGCCACGCCCGCACGCCTTCGTCCAGGCGGCCGAGCTTCCACAGTGCCTCGCCGAGGTGAAAGCGCGCCTCCACGCCGCGCGGCCACTCGCGCGTGGCGCGGCGGAAGCATTGCAACGCGTCGAGCGGACGATCGGCCAGCTGGTGGTTGCGTCCGCGCGCCATCCACTGCGCGTACTTGGTCTCACTCATGCTGCAAGCGGGCCTTCAGCGCCTCGACCAGCGGCCGCGGCGCCATGCGATACAACGCGCGGCCGAACGGCGTGTGGCGAATCGCAAGCGCCTGCCGCGCGAGGCGCGCCGTCCACGCCGCCTCCCGCGCATCGGCGGGCACGGGCAAGGGCGCGCGCGGCGGCGCGAACCACGGCGCATAGCGCAACGCGTCGCGCATGCGGGCAGGCGCGAACGGCGTGCCCCTCGCGCCCGCGTCCGATGTGACGAGCACCGCCCCATACAGCGCGATGGTCGCGTCGGCCATTTGCGCGAGCGTGCTGTGCGCGACGCCGCGCGCGGCGCGACCCGCGGGGCGCAGCACGCTGTCGCGGCGCTCGTTGACGAGGGTCAGGATGCGATCGAGCATCGCCGCCTCGTCGCGCCATTCGGCCTCGGTCATGACGAATCCGGCACCCGTGCCTTGCACGCGCTCGGCGAGCGCGCCGATCGGCGGCACGAGCACGGGTCGTCCCGCCGCCCACGCTTCCGACAACGTGTAGCTGAATGTCTCGGGGCCCGCCGAGGGATAGAGCACGAGGTCGACGCGATAGTGCGCGAGCAGATCGGTGAGATCGCCCGGCGCATAGCGTCCGTGAACGGTGAAGCGAGCGTCCTCGCTCTGCCAGGGCGTGTGCTGGACGTCGAGATAGCCGATCAGCACGAAGCGCACGGGCGATGCGCGCTGGCGCGCGAGATCCACGAGTCGCTCCAGTCGCCGCGCGCCCTTGTCGGGACCGATGGCACCGAGCACCGCGACCGTGGGCACGTCGTCGTCGGGCAGCACGATCGCCATGCGCGGCCCGGTCGACCGCGCTTCGGCCAGCCCGTGACCGTGCGGGATGATGGTCGGCGTACGGCCGGGAAAGTAATGATTGAACGTCGCCGCGGCCCAGCGCGACGGCGCGATGACGAACGACGCGCGCGCGATCAGCGCCCCGTGGCGTGAACGCCATTCGAGGATGTCGATGCCCGAGAACTCCGGCTGCGACGCGAGGCACGGACCGCATCGCGCGGGGTCCGTCTGCGCGCCGCAGTAGAGCTCGCCGCGCTCCAGGAACGTGATGGTGGGGCACGCGAAGTTCACGTCGTGCACCGTGTAGCCGTAGGGAATGCCGGCATGCGGCATGCCCTCGAGCAACCCGTCGCGGCAGGCCGATATGTTGTGCAGGTGAACGAGCGATATTCCCAGCGTGGCGCAGAGTGACGCGATGAAGTCGCGCCACGGCTCGTCCGCGCCGCGCGTCAGCTCGTACGTCACCATGCGGCCGTCGGCGCGATGCTCCTCCACCTGCCAGGCGTCGCCGACCGCGATGGCGAGGTAATGCCGCCACCGGCGGCGCGACGCATCGATCAGCGCGCGCACGTGCGTCTCGGTGCCGCCCCCGTGATCGTGGATGACGTGCAGCACGCCGCGCATCCCGGACGAGCGGCTGGCGAGGACGGTGGACGCGGCGTCGCGCAGAGGGCGCAGCGGATCGGCGTCGATGTAACTGCGCACCAGGTCGAGATAATCGGGATGCCGCTCGAGCAGCACCTTCATGTTCCGGGCACCGAGCTCGGTCTTGCGTCCTTCGAAGGAGCGGCCGCCGGTGTGACGCACGTACACGTCGTCGGCGAGCACGTTGCGGTAGCCCGCGCTCACCGCGCGAAGGCAGAAGTCGTTCTCCTCGCCATACCCGGCGCCGAACGCCGTGTCGAACACGCCGATGGCGTCGATGAGCGCGCGCCGCACGTACAGGCAGAAGCCGACCCCGGTCGGGAGATCGGGCCACGTCGGAACGGCGGCCGCCGCGAGCGCCTCGCTGATCGCGGCGGCCCCCTCGTCGTCCGGCACGGGGTTGTTCTCGCAGAAGCGCGGGAACGATGCGATTTCGGCGTTGTTCGAGAACGGCGTGATCGTGCCGATCGACGGATGACTCGCCGCGCAACGCGCAAGGCGATCGAGCCACCGCGCGGACACGATGGCGTCGGAATTGAGCAGCACGACGTCGGCGCGCGACAAGGTCAAGCCGCGGTTCGCGGTGCCGGTGAAGCCCACGTTGCGCGGGTTGCGAAGCAGCGTCAACTGCGGCAGCGCGCGCCGCGCGAGCTCCTCGAAGTACATGCCGACGCGCGCATCGGTCGACGCGTCGTCGATCAGCACCAGGCGGTAGCTTCCCCCGGTATGCTCCAGCACGGCGTCGACACAGCGGCGAAGGTCGTCCACCGCGTTGTACACCGGCACGACGATGTCGACGGCGGGCGTCATGTCGTCAAGCGGCGCCACACGTGCCGAACGCGAAGCCATGGCAGTTGTACCCACCACCGCGCGCTCTGGCGATACGCGATGATGCGGTCCTGCGCCGCGAGCGCGCGCTCGAGACGCGCGCGCTCGGCCTCCAGTGCGTCGACAGCCTGGCGCGCCGATGCGAGCTCCACGCGCGCGTTCGACAGGTCCTGCGTGGCCGCCTCGCGCTCGGCGGCCAGCTGCTGGTCACGCTCGACGACGATGCGCTCGCGATAGGCGACGAGCTCCTCGAGATGCGCGATGTGCGCCGTCTGGCGCGCGAGCGCCTGGTCGCGCTCGCCGAGCAGGGCATCGAGTCGCATGACCTCGCGCGCCTGCGCGTCGATGCGCGACCATTCGCGCTCGTCGCTGTCACCGAACAGCGACAGCGTGGGCGCTTCCGCGGGCAGAGCCTGCGGCGTGCGGGCGGCGATCACCACGAAATACATCGCGGGGGGCGGTGACGCGTCGTGCACGGCATGCGCGTCGCCGCACAGCGCCTCGAATCCCGCCCCGTCGCCCTCGGCCCACAATGCGTCGCCGAGGTAGCGGCGCTGTCGATACCACTGCCGGGATGGGAAGGCATCGAGGAGTTGCGCGAGCTCGTCGCGATCGAGCTCGCGCAGGTGGAACGGATTGCGATGATTGCGCGCGTCCGAATACTCCGGCCGGTTGGGTGACGAAAGGATGAGCATGCCGTCGGCCGCCAGCACGCGCGCGAACTCCGCCAGCATGCGCGGCTGCTCCTGCGCTGGCAGGTGCTCGAGGGTCTCGAATGAGACGATCGCGTCGACGCTCGCGTCGGCGACAGGCAGCGCCGTGGCGGGGCCGACAGCGAACCGCAAGTTGTCGCGCGCGTATGTGTGCGACGCCCGTGCGATCGTGTCGCCGTCGATGTCCACCGCCGTGACGCTCGACGCGACCTCGGCCAGGAGGGCCGCGCCATAGCCTTCGCCGCACGCGACGTCGAGCACGCGCCGCCCGGTGACGAAGCGGCGCGCGAACGCGTAGCGATGGTTGTGCTCGAACGCGATCTCGCCGGCGAGACCCGGAAGGAAACGCTCGCCGGTGAATTCTGGATTCGCGGGCATTGCGGGATGGCCGCCGGCGACCGTTCAGGCGCCGCGGCGTGACGTCATTTTATCCGATGCCCGCCCGCTCGCCTGCCGCGGGCACGCCGGCGTCGGTCCAGCGATGCGGCAGGCGCACGAGGCCGAGCTCGCGCGTGACGCCGCTCACGGTGAGCGGGCGCTCGACGTTGTCGAACAGTCGAACGCCCTCGGGATCGAGTGCGTGTGCGCGCACGAAATACTTCCCCGGAAGCAGCGCGAGTGCGGGGAACTCGAGCGCGAAGGCGAAGCGGCCGCCGCCCACGCCGGCCAGCGTCACGCGATCCATGTCGGTCGCAACGCCGTAGACGGGCGTGCCGTCCGCGCGGACGAGCCCTATCAGGACCACGGGCATCCGTCCATCGGGCGAATACACTTGGCCGCGCACGACGAGCGCGTCGCCCTGCGCGACGATCTCGTGCGGCGTCAGGTCGAGCGACTGGATCGCATAGACACCCGCCGCGGCGGCCTGCTGCTGCGGGATGGGTGCGCGCCGGCCCTCGCTCTTCTCCTCGTGATAGGCGAGATACGCCTGGGTCACCTCGGCCGCGCCCCCGTAGCGCGCCACGCAGCCGTCCCTGATCCACATCGCGCGCGCGCAGAGCTTCTGCACGTGGTACATGCTGTGCGAGCAGAGGAGCAGCGTGCCGCCCGAGGCGAGGTAGCGCTCCATCCAGGCAATGCACTTCTTCTGGAACGACTCGTCGCCCACCGCGAGAACTTCGTCGGTGATGAGGATGTCGGGCGCGAGCGCCGTCGCGATCGCGAACCCGAGCCGCACCACCATGCCGGACGAGTAGTGCTTGATCGGATCGCGCAGGTGGTCGCCCAGGTCGGCGAACTCGATGATCCCGTCGCGCTTCTGCGCGATCTCGGACGGAGTGAGTCCGAGCAGGGCCGCGGCGAGCTCGATGTTGGCTTCGCCGCTGTATTCGGGATGGAAGCCCGAGCCGAGCTCGAGCAGCGCGCCGACGCGTCCGTTGACCTCCACGGTGCCGCGCGTGGGCGGCATCACACCGGCGATGATCTTCAGCAGCGTGGACTTCCCGGCGCCGTTCTCGCCGACGATGCCGAGCGACTCACCGCGCGCGAGCGTGAACGATACGTCGTCGAGCGCGCGGAACACGTGCGCCGCGCCATGCCCTCGCAGCAGATCGTACACGAGGCGCAGGCGGCCGCCGCGCGATTCGACCTTCGCGTAATCCTTGCCGACCCCGTCGAGGCGCAGCAACGTGCCCGTCACAGGAAGTCCTCGAAATGCGGCGACAGGCGGCGGAACATCCAGCGTCCGCCGACGAACGCCACCAGCGCCCCCGCGAGAGCCACGGCGTCTGCCGGCTCGAGCGCAAGCCGGCCGTCCAGCAGCGCATCGCGCAGGCGCCCCACGAGCCAGCCGAACGGATTCGCCGCGACCCAGGGCCGCACACTCGCGGGCACGAGCGCGAGCGGATACAGAATGGGCGTGAGGTACATGAGAATCATCAGCGTGGGCATCAGCACGTGCTCCACGTCGCGCACGAAGACCTGCAGCGCGGACAGCGCGAGCGTCACGCCGATCACCGCGATTGCCATGATGATCCAGAGCGGCAGCGCGATGAGCAGGCCCTCGAGATGGATCGGCTCGCCGAAGCCCGCCAGCACGAGGAGCACGGCAATGTAGCCGGCGAGATGCACGGTGAGCGTCGCGGCCACCGACGCATACACCACGATCTCGTGCGGGAATGCGACCTTGCGTATGAGGCCGGCGTACCCGGCGAGGCTGGTGGCGCCGCGCTGGAGGCTTTCCTGCGCGGCAAGCCACGGCCACAACGCCACCGCGACGAAGGCAAGGAAGCTCTGGCCTCCGAAGCCGCCGGTGCGGAACACCGTCGTGAAGACGAAATGATAGACGGCCAGCAGCGCGAGGGGATGGAGCAGCGCCCAGGCGAAGCCGCTGACGCTGCCGAGGTATCGCGTCGATAGCTCGCGGCGATAGAAATTGCGGAACAGCGCGCGCTCGCGTGCGAGCCGCGCGCCTCGCGCCGCATCAACCGCCGCGACGTGCAGGACGGATCGCTCGGCGGGCAGGGCGGGCATCGTGCGTCGAAGGCGGAATCGTTATTTCGCTCGCTTTGCCGAGCGGCCCTCGGCCGGCGCGGCCTGGCCCTCGGACATCGCCTTCAGGTCTTCTGCGCTCGGCGGCCGAACGTACAGGCTCTCCACCAGCTCGTGATGAACCTGCGTCGACGGGTCGTCGCGCACCGAGGTGAGCGCCGCTTCGCGCTGCTCCTCGATGTACTTCTTGCGCAGCTCGCCCATGATCAGCCCGCGCACTTCCTCGAACGACCGCGTGCGGCCCGCGTGATAGTCCTCGCGCTTGATGAGATGCCAGCCGAAGCTCGACAGCACCGGCTCGCTCACCTCGCCGTCACGCTTGAGAGAGAAGGCGGCATTCGCGAACGCGGAGTCCATGTTGTCGCCGCGGCTGAAGAACCCGGTGTGCCCCGCGTTGTTGCGCGCGCTGGGATCGTCGGAAACCTCCTTCGCGACGTCGTTGAAGTCGGCTCCCGCCATGATGCGCGCACGGGTGTCCTGCGCGAGCTTCAGCGCTTCCTCGCGCGTGTGCTTCTTGAGGTCGAACAGGATGTGCGACACCGACACCTGCTCGGGGATCTCGTACTTCTTGCGGTCGACGAGATACAGCTCGCGCGCGCGCGCCTCGAAGTGCGCGCGCTGCGATTCGAACGACTGCGCGGCGAGACGCTCGATGTCCTCCACCCGCAGCTGCGCGAGCACGCGCTGCGTCTCGAGACGCACGCGCACCGCGTTCTCCGGCTTCTGGTCGAGCGCTTCCTTCTCGGCCTGCGAGGCGAGCGTCTTCTGCACGAGAAGACGCGTCAGGAGGTCGCCGATGCGCTTCTGGTTGTTGGCGAAGCCGGGGCGGATCTCGGCGGGCAGCTTCAGGAGCTCCGCTTCGTAGTCGCTGCGGTAGACCTTGGCGGTCGCGTTCTCGACCAGCACGGGATCGTCGGGCCCCACCTGCGCCGAGGCGCCCAGCGCCGCGAACGCCAACACGAGCGGCCAGTGCCGCAGAATCGTTCTCGCCATCGATGCTCCTGAAAACAAAAAGCCCCGCCTTCGACGGGGCCCACTTCAATCCCGGCGGGGCCGTTGCCGGCCCCGCCGGAGTGAGATCGTCAACCCGGTGTGGACACGTGCACGATCACGTTGCACGAGCCCTTGAGGCAGCTGGTGCCGCCATCGCCGTGGTTGTTGAACGGGCTCCAGTTGCGCACGTTGAAGTAATACGTCTGGCCGGGTTGCAGTTGCGGATACAACGCCGAGCCACCGGTAACAGTGAACGACACGGAGGCCGTGTTGCCGACGCCCCATGAAAGCGGGAATGCGCTCTGGCCGCTGACGTCCTTGCTGTACCGGTCGCCGCGACCGACCGCCACGCCGCGGAAGTCGCACGCCGACGTCGAAAGCGACGCCTGGCGATAGACCGGCGGATCGCCGAATTCCGAGACCGTGACCGCGCCGAGCGAGCCGAAGCTGTATGCCGCACCGGCCGGCACCGTGAAGCTGGCGACCAGGATGCCGTTGCCGCCGAACGAAGCGCCGTTCGAGCGCGTATCGGCCTGACCGCCCCATGGCACGTTCATGCGCACGACACCCGAGAGGCCGCTGCAGAGATCCGTGCCGCCGCCGCCGCCACCGCCACCGGTCGTGGTGCTGACGCTGACGGTCTGCTGCGCCGTGTTGCCCTGTCCCGATCCGTTGGAAGGCGTGACCGAGAACGTGGTGCTCGACGTGACGTTGACCGTTTGCTGTGCGGAGGTCGTGGACGCGGCGACGTTCCCGCCCGTCCAGCTGAAGTTCGTGGGTGCGCCGCCACCGCTGCAGCTGGCGGTCAGCGTGACGTTGCCGCCGCCGAGTGGCAACGTGTTGGTCGACGCGCTCAGCGAGCAGCCGCTCGGAGCGCCCGAGCCGGTGCTCACGGGCACGCAGTTCAGCGTGACATTGCCGTTGTTGCTCGTGACGGTGAAATCGGCGCAGTTGGGCGACGTGAAGGTCAACGTCGCAGCGCTGGACACGGACGGCAGGGCGAAGGCCAGTGCAAGACCAAACAGGGCGATCAGGTATCGCGGACGCATGAAGACTCCCTAAGACGAATTTCGGACCGGCTTTGTTTCGTTGTGGCGGTGAGGTCGCAACGCGCGACTCGACTTCCGCCGGATGCAGTGGGCGCGCAGCTCGGCCCCGACGAGGGGTCCGGCATGCGCACGCCAGAACATGTTCTTGGCTCGGATTGTGGCGTCGACGAAGCCGCGTTCACGCGGAAACGGCGCGCGTCGGCGCGAGAGGTGCAAAACCCGCTGCGACCGGCATGGAGCCGAATCGCCCGGACATCGCGTTGTTACTGGACTCGGGCACATCCGCGGGGATCATGTGCCGCCCCCAACCTTCACTTGCAGCAAACCTTATGACTATAGCATGCGCCGACGCTTTTCGTAAGCTCGATGCACGGGAAAATTCTTTCGTGGACCTGCAGCAGCGGAGAAAAAAACGGGGCGGGAATCGCTTCCCGCCCCGGGTTGACCACTTCGGCAACCGCCCGTTACTGGATCGAACGCGTGAACTTGTGGACGAAGTTGCCGCCGTAGTTCGACAGCACCGTCGTTCCGCCCGTACCCGCGAGCGTACCGTTGTTGAACGACTGCACGGCGAAGCCGATCGTCGGCAGGCCGTTGAAGCTCGTGACACCCGTCGACGACGTGACACCGGTGCTCGTGTTGAAGACCACCGAGCCGTTGCCCACCAGGATGTGCGAGAAGAAGTCGTTCTGCGGCGGGATCGTCGAGTCGCCGTTGAAGTTCAACGACACCCAGCCATTCTGGAAGCTGGTCGGGATGTTGGCGACGTTCTTCGAGCCGAGCACGTTCGAGTTGTTGAACGTGATCACGTTCGCTTCCCAGCAGATCGAGTCCGTGTTGGTCGGCGGCGGCGGCGAGAACGTCGTCTGCGACACGACGGTGCGCTCTTCGCGGTCGTACTGCGTGATCACCACGTCGTCGCACGCGCCGTCCGGCGTGAAGTTGCGCTGGAACAGGTACTGGACGATCGTGCCGCTGTAGTAGAACGCCTTCGTCGGCATCGTGATGACCCAGTCGGTACCCGACTTGGTCGCCGCGTCCAGAACGAATTCGTTGTACACGTTGTTGTGCATCAGCACGGCGGACACGGGATCCTGCGGTCCGAGACCCGTCCAGTCGGTGACGAACGTCTGCGAGCCCGTCGTGACGACCGACGTCGGCGGATTCACCTGCTGCAGGTTCGGCTGGATGGAGCCCGGGGCCGCCCACAGCGCGCGCTGCGAGAATGCATCGAGCGCGACCGCGTCTTCCGTGTAGTCCGTGCCTTGCAGCACGTTGATGAGCGTCATGCCACCGAACAGGCCGCCGTTGCCGGTGACCGTATCGGCCGAGGCGCCACCCAGCGGCGTGCAGGGCGGAACGCCGGACACGTGCGTGACCGCGGTTGCGGTCGTGCCCGTCACGTTGCCCATCTCGATGATTTCGACGTAGCCCTCACGCGTACGGTCGAGCGACGTGTCCGCGCCATCCGCGTTGCTGCCGGTGTACGCGAAGTTCACGAACGCCGACGGGTTGTTCGCGTCGGAGGAAACGGTCGGCGTCGTGCACGACTTGTCGGCCGTGAAGACACCCGCGCCGGTCGCGGTCGGAACGATCGCCGCGGTCCACACGTCCTTCGGCGAGAGGTACAGGTTGAAGTCGAGTACTTCGCGCGAATTCTTGCCTTCGAGGAAGCGGACCTTGACCGCCTTTGCCGATGCCGTCGAGTTGACGACCGACAGCAGCGAGTTGTAGGGATTGCCGGCCGTTTGATCGCGTACCGTGTAGTACGGGTACACGAGTGCCTGGCCCAGCCCGTCGGGGTTCAGGAACACCGCTTGCGCGGCGCCCGTCACGCCCAGGGCGCTGAGACCCGCAACCGCGGCGTACAGCGACTTCTTGTTGAACGTGTTCATTTGGGTGGTGACTCCTTTGAGTTGCCGTTAAGTGATCACTTGGAACCAACAGCGCGCAAATCTTATTACAGCCTGCTCATCAAGACAAACGTTTCGGGCCAAGCCCTTGCATCCCCCTGTTGACTTTTTGCAACGTCCGGTCTAGCCGCGGTACACGTACCAAGCCTGGCCCTTGTCGAACACCCAGGTCTCTTCGACGGGCGTCTGTATGCCCCTCATGAGCTTGTGATCGTACGTGACCAGGAGCTTGACCGTGCAGGCCTGCGCGTCGCAGTCGATCGAATCGATCCTCGCGTTGCGAAAGCCACTCTTCCTCGTTACTCCCTTGTACTGCTCGAACGTCAGCGTCGATCGCGACGCCGGGCTCAGATAGCTGTACGACTTTTCGAGATCGCCCTTGATGAGCGCGTCCCAGCGCGCCTGCACGCGGCTCTGAACGGCCGCGCGCCGCGCCTCCGGACTGCTCGCGGCGCCCGCGTCGCCGTCGCCAATCGGCGACACTGCACAGGACGCCAAGCTCAAAACAGCAATCCAAATCGCCGCCAACCGCCCCGTTTGTCGCCAAACGGCGACGCGCAAAGCGGAAAAATTCGGGTGTTTCGGGATTACGGTGGAAAACATCGTCTATTCACCTCTTGCGTCGTCTGGCTGGGGGCCAACAAAACAGTGTTCGAATCCGGCCTGGCAACGCTGCAATCCCGGGGAAAGCGTATCGGAAATGCGTCGCCAGCGTCAATCGCGCACGTCGCCACGTGCCGTGCGGCCAGCAGTTGTTGCTGGCGCGCAACAGCACGTTTTCCGGTGCGCGCGGGGCTTCAGCCGCCGCCGGGCTTGGGGGTTGCGGAAGGCGCCGGTGCCGGTGCGGGCGCGCTCGGCGCAGGCACGACGGCGGGCGCGGGCTGGGGCGTCGGCAGGGTTGCGCCGGGTGCCGGCGGCGGCGCCGGCGGGTTGGGCGCCGGCGCGGCCTCGGGCGGCGGATTCAGCGGCACCGTCTGCTTCTGTCCGGGCACCGGCGTCGCCGCCGACGCCGGCTCGCCCGCCGAAGGCGTCTGCGTAGGCTGTCCCGGCGGAGGCGCCGGCGGCTTCGGCACGGACGGCCGCGGCAGCTCCCAGTTGTAGGGGTTCATGAACCGGTCGACCTTGTCCACCACGCTCGGCGGCGACGCCGGCCACGTCGAGGTGCCGGGGAACACACGGTCGAGCGTTTCCATCTTGCGGCGCAGGTCGTTGAGGACCGCCTCGTAGTCGGTTTCGGTGTCGACCACGCGGGGCGTGATGAAGACCACCAGCTCGGTGCGATTGTTGAGCGTGGTCTGGTTGCCGAAGAGGCCGCCGAAGAACGGGATGCGGTCGAGCAGCGGCAGCCCGCTCGAGTTGTTGCCCTTCTGCTCCTGGATGAGGCCGCCCATCACCATCGTGCGGCCCGAGGGCACGGCGACGAGCGTCTGCACCGAGCGGGTGTCGATCGGCGGCGCCTCGCCAGCGGCCGCGTTGCCCGGGCTGCTCACCTCGACCTGCACGTCGAGCGTCACCAGGCCGCCCGCGTTGATGTGCGGCGTGACCTGCAGCAGCACGCCGGTGTCGATGTACTGCGAGGTCGTGGTCACCGCGTTCGTCGTGTTGCCGACGATCGTCTGCTGGTTGATCGGGATGCGGTTGCCCGACTTGATGGTCGCCTTCTGGTTGTCCAGCGCCGCGATGTGCGGATTGGCGATGACCTTGGTGTTGCCGTACGTGTCGAGCAGGGTGAGAACCGCCTGCACGCCGCCCGGATAGTTCGCGTTGTTGATGATGTAGTTGAACGCGTTGCCCACCGCCTGCAGGCCCGCCACCGCCGCGCCGCTCGCCGAGGTCGGCAGCGGGACCGCCGGGTTGAGCGGCTTCTGCTGGATGAAGAGGCCGCCGCTGCCGCGTCCCGACGGCGCGCCGCCCTTGAAGAGCCAGTCGACGCCGAACTGCAGCTGGTCGGAGAGCTTCACCTCCGCGATGGTCAGCTCCATCATCACCTGCCGCGCCGGCACGTCGAGCTTGCGCAGCGCCTGCTCGATGATCGAGTACTCGGACGGCGTCGCGACGATCAGGATGGTGTTCTGGTCCTTGTCGGCGACCACCTGGATGTTGCGCACGACGCCGGCGCCCTCGCCGGTCAGCGCCCGCGCGGCGGCGCCCGCGGCGGCCCCGGCGGCGACGGCAGCGGCCGGCGAAGGCGTCGGGGGCGGCTGATTTGGCGCGATCGTCGGCTGAGCCTGGAACGACGGCGGCGACACGATCTGGCCCGCGGGCGTGCCCGGCGCGAGCGAAGGTGCGCCGGCGCCGCTCGCCTGCGTCACCTGTCCCGTGAATGCCTGCTGCAGGAGCGGGCCGACGCGCTCGGCGCGCTGGTTCTGCAGGTTGTAGACGTAGAAGCGCACGCCCTCGCCGCTGCCGCTGTCGAGGCGCTCGATCCACTTGCGCGCCTGCTCGATGTACTCGGCGTTCGGCGAGATGACGAGCACCGCGTTCATGCGCTCGATCGGGATGATGCGCAGGATCCCCGCCAGCGGCGAGAGGTTGCGATCGCCGATGATCTTGTCGAACTCCTGCATGACGCTCTTGACGTCGGCGTTCTGCAGCGTGAACACGCCCGCCGACATCCCGCTCATCCAGTCGATGTCGAACATCGCGACGGTGTCGAGCAGGTGCCGGAGCTCGATCTCGGTGCCGGCGAGGATGAGCAGGTTGCGCGTGTCGTCGATGCGCACCGCGGTCGCGTCGCGGGCGAACGGCTCGAGGATGCGCTGCATCTCGCGCGCGCTCACGTAGCGCAGCGGCACGATCTGCACCGAGAACCCCTGCGGCAGCGCGCGCTGCACGCCGCCGAGCTGCGGCGTCACGTTGCCGCGCACGGCGGCGGCCTGGGGCACGATCTTCCAGACGTTGGCCTCCTTCACCATCGTCGCGCCGTTCATGCGCAGCAGCATCTCGAGCGTCGCGGGAAGGAGGTCGCGCGGAATGCCCGAGCTGGTGCGTATCGTCACCTGCCCGCCGACCGCCGGGTCGATGGTGTAGCTCTCGTTGAGGATGTCGCCGAGGATGTTGCGCACGACCTCGCGCAGGTCGGCGCCTTCGAAGTTCAGCACGACCGCGCTGCCCGCCTGCGTCACCTGCGGCGTGGGCGGTACCACGCCGCCGGGCTGCTGGCCCTTCACCACGACGCCGGTGCCCTTGTAGATGCGCGCATGCTCGGGGAAGTTGGGGTCGCGCGCGCGGTTCACGGCATCGGCGAGCGACGGCGTCGTGCCGATCGGCGGCGTGCCGGTCGGCGCCGATGCCGTTTCGTCGGCCGGCTGCGAGGCGCAGGCGGCGAGCAGCAGGGGAACCGCGTAAACGAGGGTTCCGCGCATCATCGAAGTGGTCTTCATCGTTTTTGTCCTTCGCGGGCGCGCATGCGCCGCGCGTCGATCGGGTTGCGATCGCTGGAAGTGGAACATCCGCAGCGTGCTCAGTTGCGCTGCTGCATGCGTTGATACACGCCCGACCAGCCCGCGTCGCCGCCGCCCTGCGACTGCGTCTGGTTGTTGGCCGCGCCGCGGCGCGCCGCGCCCGGCGTGGGTGAGGCGGCGCCTGCGCCGCCCTGCTGGTTCTGCTGGCGCGCTGCCTGCGCCTCGGCGGCGCGCGCCGCGCGGCGACGCTGCGCGAGCACTTCGGCGACGTTCTGGGCGAGCGGCGGCTGCTGCTGCGCGTTCTGCGCGGCCATCGACTGCTGCCCGCCCTGCGGCGCGCCGCCCTGCTGCGACGCGACCGGCTGCACGGGCTGGATGGTCGTCTTCGGGCCCGCCGCGACCTTCAGCGTGATCTCCTCGGTCTCGCCGCCCTGCGCGAGGCGCACGCGGTCGGCCTTCACGTCCTCGACCAGCATGCCGTCGACCGTCTCGCCCTTGTGCACGCGCCGTACCTTGCCTCCGTTCACCTCGCGCAGGAATGCGGTGGCCGAGCCGTCGGTGACCGTCGTGCCTGCGAGCGTGAAGGTGCCGCGCGCCATCGACGCCTGCTGCGCGTTCGCCGGCGGCGCCGGTGGCGCGGGCCTTCGCGTCGGATTGAACAGCGTGCGGTCGACCATCTCGCGGCGCGCCTCGGGTCCGCCCTCGAGCTTGAACTCGGGCATCAACGCGACCGTCACGGGCTGCGCCTTCACCGGCGGATCGGCGCGCGGCTCCGGCTCGAGCGCGCGGCCCCAGTCGGTTTCCCAGCCCAGCAGCAGCACGACGGCCGCGAACGGCACGAGCCACACGAGCCAGTTGCCGATCCGCGTGTCGATTGCCTGCATCGCCATCTCCTTCAGGAACGAGCCGCCGGCGCGGCCGCAGGCTTGGCGGCAGGCTCGGGATAGGCCCATGCGCTCACATCGAGCTGCAGGTTGAGCTCGGGCTCCTGGCCCGGTGCGGGCTTGAACCCGCGGAACGCGTTGAGCGGCCGCACCGCGATGTTGTCGATCACGAGATACGGCTGCTGCGTCTCCAGCCCGGCGAGGATCTTCTGCAGCGCCGGCGTGGTCGCGAAGAACTGCACGTTGACGCCGATCTGCTTGAAGCGCCCGTCGTCGCGCGCCGCGGTGCTCTGGCTGGTCGTGATGCGGCCACCGTTGTTCTCGATGGCGGCCTTGACCATCTCCTGCAGCTCCGCGGCCGCGAGATTGGGCGCGGTGTTGCGCAGGTAGAACCGCCGCGCGTCCTTGGCCTTCACCGTATCGAGTGCGGCGCGCAGCTCGGGCGCCTGCGCGGCGACGCGGCGATAGCGCACGAGCTTGTCGGAGAGGTCGTCGATGGCGGCATCGTAATGGCGATGCAGCAGGATCACGGGAAATACCAGCACGGCGGCGGCCGCGAACAGCAGGATCAGCAGGATGCCGAGCGCCAGCGCGCGCTGGCGCGCCGGGGTCAGGCGGGTTGCGAATGCGGGCGTCATTGCTGTGCTCCCGCGGCGGACGCCGCCGCGCGCGGCTTGCGCGGACGCGTGGTCTGCGGCGCGCCCGGCGGCGCATTCGCGCCCGGGGCGGCATCCGTGGCGCGCGAGGCGCTGCGCGCGGGCGGCGGCGGCGCAGCGGCGGCCGGCGGTGGCGCGAGCGGCGGGTCTTCGCCCGGCGCTCCTTCCATGTCGGCGTCCGCCGCGTCGGTCGACATCGACGGGCCCGGCGCGGCGGCCGGTGGCGCGCTCGCAGCCGGCGCCGCGGCCGCACCGGTAGAGGACTTGGCGGCGGGCGGCACGGCGGGCGATGCGGACGAAGGCGGCACAGGGGGCGTCGTCGCGGGCGGCGCCGCTGGGGCCGGCGTGGGCGCAGCCGGCGGCGGCGTGCCGGGCACGGCAGGCTTCGCCGACGCGATAACGATGGGCGCGCCCTGCGGCGGCACGAGCGGCTTGAGCTGCGCACCGACGTCGAAGATCTCGCCGGGCCCGGGCTGGATCTTGGTGATGGGCGAGCGCGGTGCGGCCTGCGTGAAGAGCTTCGATTCCTCGAGCACGCTCACGAGGCGTCCCGCGTTGGCGGACTCGCCGCGCAGCGACAGCTCGCGCTGCGTGTCCTTCGTGCGCGAGGTCCTCACCTCGAGCTGCGTCAGCCACGTGTCGTCGGGCAGCAGGCGCGTGACGTCGTCGAGGATCTGGACCGTCGGCGCGAACGCGAACTTGCGCTCGAGCGCGAAGTTGTAGTCGCTCACCTGCCGCTCGAGCTCGGCGCGCAACGTCTCGCTCACCGCCGCCTGGCTGCGCGCGATCTCGGTGTCGTGAAGGAGCGCGATCGCGTACTCGCGCTTCTGCCACAGCGGCAGCACGGTCGCGCCGAGCGCGAACAGCGCGAGCAGGGCGATGGGCAGCCAGAACTGCCAGCGCCGCCACGGCGCGCGGCCGTTGCGAAACTCGGGCGACAGCAGGTTGAGCGACGACGTGGCGGCGAGGCGCGGCGGCTCCGCGCTGATCGCCTTCACCGTCGCGCCCCACGATTCGGCATGACGGAGCAGCGGATCCACCGCCAAGCGTCGCGCGGCGGCGAGATCGACGTGCAGCGTGCCCCGGGCAGGGTTGCGGTCGACGATGCGCGCATCGAAGTACAGCTCGTCGGCCTTGAACGGCGTGTGGCGGTCGAGGTCGTAGGCGACCACCTGTCGCAGGTTCTCCTCGACGGCGAGCGGCAGCGTGAGCTGCTTGCGCAGCACGGTACGCGGGGGAAGCGCGAGCGTGACCGGCGCGGAGCTGCCGTCGGCGTGCGCGCCGAGCGCCTGTCGTCCGGCGTTGACGACATCCGACGCGTCGCCGTCGAGCGGAATGGTCGCCTGCGCGTCCATGGTGATGGCGCCGTCGCGAACGACCGGGCGCCACAGCGTCGCGTGGCCGGCGTCGAACGCCAGCACCGGGCGCATGCGCCGGCGCTGCCACGCGGCGCGCGGGCCGGCGGGCACGAGCCCGGCCAGCTGGTCGATCCACCAGCCCCAGAAGCCGGCCACGCCGGCGCGCCGCGCGAGCTCGCGCAGCTGCGATGCGGTCGAGCCGAGAGTCAAGTCAGTTTCAACGGCCATACGAATTCATGGATGAGCCCGCGCGCGGTCCGGCGCCGGCCGAGGTGCGCGTCGCGGCCACGGGCGCTGCCAATGCAGTGGAGGAATCCTGCGCGGCCGCAGGCACCTGCGGCGGCGCGCGCGGCGCTTCGAGCCACGCCAGCGCGATGAGCGGCCGCCGGGGATCGGCCGAAGGCCGCAGCACCGCTTCGCGGACGAAGGTTACACCATCGGGCATCGTCGCCTCGGCATGAATGCGCCAGACCGGCACCGCCGCGCTCGCGAAGCCCTGCGCGGGCGGGAATGCCGGCACCGGCTGCTTCGCGGCGAGCGCGGCGGCGCGCTGCGAGATGAAGAGGTCGACGGCTTCGGCGGTTGCGTTGGGCAGCGCGAGCAGCACGTCGCGCGACGCGGTCTGCGGATTGACGCCGGGCTGGCGCGAGTACACGGTGACGAGCGGCGCGAGCTTCGCATACAGGGCACTCGTCATGCCGAGCACGCGTCCGAGCTCGGCGACGGTCTCGAAGGGCCCGTTGGTGGGCCCGTACTTGAGGCCCGCCGCGCGGTAGTCCGCATCCTCCGCTCCGTTGGGTCGTTTCAGGTCGTCGTTGTCGCGCCAGTCGAGGATCGCATCGACGAGCTGCGCGGCGCGAGCGTCCTCAGCGCCTTGCGCGAGCAGCAGGCTCTTCAGGAGCGCGTCGGGCGCGTAGTTGAGGTCGACGCGCGCCGCCTCGTCCACCGCGCTCGCGAGCACCGTCGCGTCGCCGTCCTGCCACGTGTGCGCGGAGCCGTCGGCGTGCCACGTGTCGGGCAGCTGCGGCCGGCCGAGCTCGTAAGCCATGCGCTCGACGGCGCCGTCGGCGACGGCGCGCGCCTGCGCGAGCGATAGCGCGTTGCGGGTGGCGAGCGCTTCGCTGCGCATGCTGAACGCGAAGCCGCTCGCCACGACGGTGAGGAGCACGGTGATCCACAGCGCGAGGATGAGCGCGATGCCGCGCTGCGCGAAAGGGCTTGCGCATCGATCCGTCCGTACGCGACTCATACGGCGACGCACAGCTGGCGGTTGGGATCGTACGAGCGGCAACCGGCCTCGGGCGCCTCGCGCGGCGCCACCACGAGCGTCGGCCACGGCGCGCCGTGCTTCGGCGTCACGTCGATGCGCACGAGCAGCGGCAGGCGCTGCGGATTGTCCCAGCGGTCGCGCCACGAGGGCGCCACGTCGTCCGTCGCGTTGGCGTCGCGGCCGAAGTAGGCGAAGCGGATCTCCGCGATGTCCACCGCCAGTATGGAGCGCTCCGGGTCGCTGAACTCGGGCACGCGCGCGCCGTTGATGTCGGGCGTGATGCGCTCCAGCACGAGCGGCGACCGCGCGTCGTCGCGCGCGACGCTGATGCGGTAGTACCAGATGCCGCCGGCGGCCACGCGCGGCGGCAGCGGCGCCGCGTAGCGCAGCTGCTCGCGGTCGCCCGCGAACAGCAGCGGGAACTCCTGCACCTTGTGCATCCGCAGGGGATGCTGCATCTCGAGCTGCGCGCGCAGGAACTCCTGCGCGAGGCGCATGCCGGCCGTGGCCTCGACTTTCGCCTCGCCGCGATCGACGCTCTTGCCCGCCATGCCGAGCGCGCCGTAGAGCACGCCGGACATGAGCGCGAGCAGCACCAGCGCGATGGTGAGCTCGAGGAGCGTGAATCCGCGGATCCTCGTCATTGGAGGCTCTTCGCGGCGAGCTTGAGCGTCGACAGCCCGAACGTGCGCGGCCGGCCGTTGTCGCCCGTGTAGCGCACCTCCACGCTCACGCGATAGAGCCGCGTGGGCATGGCTTCGGACGCGCGATCGAGGTCGGGATTCGGATTCGGCGCGACGTACGGCGCCACCACGGTCTGCCAGCTGATGCGGCCGTCGGGCTCGGTGCCCGCCCCGGAGCCTTCCTTCAGAGGCTGCGCGTTGGCCGCTTCGGCGAGCCGGCTCTGCGCCACGAGCAGCGCGCGGCTCCACTCCTCGGACGTCGACGCATTGCGGAGCGCGCCGCCGAACAGCGCGAACAACGCGGTCACGACGAGCGACAGGATCACGAAGGCGACGAGCACCTCGAGCAGCGAGAACCCTCGCTGCGATCCGATGCGTGCCGAGGCGTGCGCAGTCATGCTCAGTCGAGGATCGCGACGCGGCCGGTCAGCCAGTCGACGTCCACTTCGAACTTGCGCGTGCCCGACGCGACCGTGATGCGCCCGCCGTTGCTGCCGCCGTCGGGGAAGAAGCGAATGGAGCCGACGTTCGCGTCGACGAGGTCGTTCTGCGCGGTGAAGAGCTTGAGCTCGACGTTCTTCGGCAGCGGATGCTCGCGCGGATCCTGATCGACCTTGAAGCGCTTGCCCGCGACGTCGAGCACGAGGAACGTCTCGCGCCGCTGCGCCACGGCCTCGCTGCGCGCGGCGCGCAGGCCCGCGGCGAGCTCGCGCGCGGAGCCGCGCAGCTCGGTGGTCGACACGCCGTTGCCGCCGAACATCGGCAGCGTGATGCCGGTGATCAGCGCCATCAGCGCGAGCACGATCAGGAGCTCGAGCAGCGTGACGCCGCGCGCGCGCGACCGGGGTTGCATCGATGTCACCGCGTCCGCGACGTCACTCGCGGTTGGTGATGTCCTTGTTCACGCCGTCGCCGCCTTCCTTGCCGTCGGCGCCGAGCGAGACGATGTCGTACGGGCCGGAGGTGCCCGGCTGCGCGTAGCGGTACTCGTTGCCCCAGGGATCCTTCGGCACCGTGCCGCGCTTCCAGTAGGGGCCGTTCCAGTTGTTGACCCCGGGCGGCGCGGTGATCAGCGCCTGGAGCCCTTCCTGCGTGCTCGGATAGCGGCCGATCTCGAGCTTGAAGAGGTCGAGCGACTGCGAGATCTGCCCGATCTCGATCTTGGCGGCGTCGGCCTTCGCCTTCTCGCCGCGGCTCAGGAAGTTGCCGCCCACGATGCCCATGACGATGCCGATCAGCACGAGCACGACGAGGATCTCGATGAGCGTCATGCCGCGGTCGCGGCGAACGTGCGTCGGGCGGCGGCGACAACGCGCCCGCTGTTGCGCGCTATGCATAGCGTGCTCCTTCGTGATTGCAGTGTGCGCGGGCCTGTTGTCCGGCCTTGGGTGCGCGAGGGGTACCGTTAGACACGAGTCGGCGTGCGAGTTCGCTCAGCCGATGAGGTCGTTCATGCCCATCACGCCGAGGAGGATCGAGAACACGATCCCGCCGACGAGCACGGCGAGGCTGAGGATCAGCACGGGCTCGAGGATCGACAGGAAGCGCTTGATCGCCACCTGGACCTCGCGGTCGTACACGTCGGCCACGCGCGCGAGCATCTCCTCGAGGCGGCCGCTCTCCTCGCCGACGAGGATCATCTGCGTGGCAAGGCGCGGATAGACGCCCGTCTCGGACAGCGGACGCCCGAAGCCCTTGCCTTCGCGCAGCTTGGCGACCACGCCGTCGAGCGCTCCACCGAGCACGACGTTGGTCATGGTCTCCTTCACGATCGACAGCCCGGCGAGCAACGTGACGCCGTTGCCGAGCAGCGTCGACAGCGTGCGGGCGAACCGCGCGACCTCGAGCTTGGCGATGACGTCGCCGAGCAGCGGCGCCCGCAGCAGGCGCGCGTCGCGGATGCGCCGCACGCGCGGCGTGCGGCCACGACGCCGGAACCAGGCGACTGCGAGGAACACGCCGCCGACGATGGCCCACCAGTAGCGTCGTATGCCGTTGCCGACGAAGATCACCACGGCGGTGGGCAGCGGCAGCGCCTTGCCGGCCTGCGAGAACATCTGCTCGAACTGCGGCACGACGTACACGAGCAGCACCATCACCGAGGTGACCGCGACGCACACGAGGATCGTCGGATAGATCAGCGCCGAGCGCACGCTCTCGCGCAACTCCTTGTTGCGCTCCATCGTGTCGGCCATGCGCTGCAGCACCACGCCGAGCGCGCCGCCCGCCTCGCCGGCGCGAACGATGTTCACGTAGAAGCGCGAGAACACCTCGCGACGCGTGTCGAGCGCCTGCGACAGCGCCTTGCCGCCGCGCACGTCGTCGCGGATGCCCTGGAGCAGCGCGGCGACGGGCGGCGTGGGCGCGAGGTCGATGAGGATCTGGAGCGCGCGATCGAGCGGCAGGCCGGCGCGCAGGAGCGTCGCGAGCTCGCGCGTCATCGCGAGCAGGTTGTCGCGCGACACGCGCTTGGCTGCGAACCAGCGGCGACGCGCGCGCGGCGCGGCTGCCGCCGTGCCCGCGGCGGTGGCCGGCGCGACCTGCATGGGCATCATGCCCTGATCGCGCAGGCGGTCGACGATCTCCGACTCGTTGGCGGCGTCGAGCTCGCCCGCGGACACTTCGCCGGCAGGCGATACGGCGCGATAGGCGTACAGGGGCATCGAGACGATCAGCCTTCGCGCGTCACGCGCAGCACTTCCTCGAACGTCGTCACGCCGCGCAGCGCCTTGCGCACGCCGTCCTCGTACATGGTCAGCATGCCCTCGCGCACCGCCTCGCCCCGAAGGTCCGTGGCCGTCGCGTGCTTCATGACGAGGCTGCGCAGGCCGTCGCTCATCGGCAGCATTTCCATGACGCTGACGCGGCCCATGTAGCCGGTGTTGGCGCACTGGCTGCAGCCGCGCGGGTGCCACAGCGTGATGTCGCGCTCGCGCGAGAACTTGCGCAGCTGCATCTGCTCGACGAGCTCGGGCAGCGCGACGTACGGCTCGCGGCAGTGGTGGCACAGCGTGCGCACGAGGCGCTGCGCCAGGATGCCGATCACCGTCGAGGTGAGCAGGTAGTCCTCCACGCCCATGTCGAGCAGGCGATTCACCGTCGACGGCGCATCGTTGGTGTGCACCGTCGACAGCACGAGGTGCCCCGTGAGCGCGGACTGCACCGCGATCTGCGCGGTCTCGAGGTCGCGGATCTCGCCGATCATGATCACGTCCGGGTCCTGGCGCACGATGGAGCGCAGCGCGGTGGCGAACGTGAGGTCGATCTGCGGCTTGACCTGGATCTGGTTGATGCCCGGCATCTGGTACTCGACGGGGTCCTCGACGGTGAGGATCTTCACGTCGGGCTGGTTGAGGCGGTCGAGCGCCGTGTAGAGCGTCGTCGTCTTGCCCGAGCCCGTCGGCCCCGTGACGAGCAGGATGCCGTGCGGCTGCAGCAGCACGTCGAGGAAGGCCTTCAGCGTGTCGTCCTCGAAGCCCAGGCGCTGGAAGTCGAGCGCGACGCCGCCCTTGTCGAGGATCCGCATCACGACCGATTCGCCGTGCATGGTCGGCACGGTCGATACGCGCAGGTCGATCTCCTTGCCCTGCACGCGCAAGCGGATGCGGCCGTCCTGCGGCAGGCGGCGCTCGGCGATGTCGAGGTTCGCCATGATCTTCACGCGCGAGATGACCGCGGCCGACAGGCGCTTCGGCGGCGACTCGACCTCGTGCAGCACGCCGTCGATGCGGTAGCGCACGATCAGCCGGTTCTCGAACGGCTCGATGTGGATGTCGGACGCGCGCGTCTCGAGCGCGTTGGTGATCAGGAGCGAGACGAGCCGGATCACCGGCGCCTCGGCGGCGAGGTCCTTCAGCTGCTGCACGTCGGCATCGAAAGCGACGTCGTCGCCGCGCGTCTCGACGTCGCCGATGATCTGGCTCTGCGCGGACTTCCCCGTGCCATAGAGCCGCTCGAGCGCGGCATCGAGCTCGGTCGGGATGGCGATCATCGGACGCACCGAGCGGCCGGTGACCATCTCGAAGGCGCCGATCGTGTACACGTCCGTCGGATCGGCCATGGCGAGCCACAGCTCGGACTCGTCCTCGCGCACGGGAAGCGCCCGCGCCTCGCGCAGGAAGCGCGCCGACACGCGCTCCTCGAGCATGGGGAACTCGGGATACCCCGCGGCATCGAGCAGCGGCAGGCCGAGCTGCGACGACAGCGCCTCGGCGACGTCGCGCTGGGCGACGAGGCCGAGCGTCACGAGCAGCGCGCCGATCTTCTCGCCGCTATCCTGCTGGAGCCGCAGCGCGCGCTCGAGGGCGGCGTTGTCGAGCTTGCCGCGCTCGACCAGCAGCTCACCCAGGCGCTTGCGCGCCGTCGGCTCCGGCGAGACCGCGTGTTCCTGTGGAGGGGCCAGCGTTTCCAAGGGCGTCATCTTATCATGCGACGCGTCGTTTCGACGAAAAAAACCTTATGCGTGAAGGCTTTGCGCGGAGCGGCGGAGGCCTTGCACGGGACGTTGCAGTCGTCCGGCCGCGTCGAAGCGCGCGGCTGACCGTTGACCGCCGGTGATGCGGATTGGTTTCAGGCCGGTGTCATATTTCTTGCGCCGGCGCGACTGCTGTCCGCTACAACGCGGGTGGCGCCGCTTTTCCGAATGCGGCCTGGGCGACGCGGAGCGTCTCGTCGATCACGTCGTGCGTGTGCGCGGACGAAACGAAGCCTGCCTCGAATGCCGAGGGCGCGAGATAGACGCCTGAATCGAGCATGGCGTGGAAGAAACGATTGAACCGTGCCTTGTCGCAGGCCATCACGGTCTCGTAGCTGTCGGGAACGGCGGCAGCGAAATAGAGGCCAAACATGCCTCCGACGGATTGCGCGGTGAACGCGACGCCGTCACGCCTCGCGGCAGCGCACAGGCCCTCGACGAAGCGGCGCGTGGTCGCTGCCAGTGATTCGTAGAAACCCTGCGCCTCGGTGAGCGCCAGCGTGGCAATGCCTGCGGCGACCGCGACCGGATTGCCCGACAGCGTGCCCGCCTGGTAGACGGCGCCGAGCGGCGCGATCTCGCGCATGATCGACTCGCGTCCGCCGAACGCCGCGACCGGCATGCCGCCGCCGATCACCTTGCCGAGCGTGGTGAGGTCGGGCGTGATGCCGTAGAGCGCCTGCGCGCCGCCGGCATGCACGCGAAAGCCGGTCATCACCTCGTCGAACACGAGCACGCTGCCGTAGCGATCGCACACGGCACGCAGGCCCTCGAGGAAGCCCGCACGCGGCGCGACGAAGTTCATGTTGCCCGCGACGGGCTCGACGATGATGCAGGCGATGTCGCCCCCGTCGATTTCGAACGCACGCTCGACGGATGCGATGTCGTTGTACGTCGCGACGATGGTCTCGCCCGCGATCGCGGGCGGCACGCCGGCCGACGACGGTTGCCCGAAGGTCAGCGCGCCGGAGCCTGCCTTGACGAGCAGGCTGTCGCCATGGCCGTGATAGCAGCCCTCGAACTTCAGGATCTTGCTGCGCCCGGTGACGCCGCGCGCGAGGCGAAGCGCCGACATCGTCGCTTCGGTGCCCGACGACACGAGCCGCACGCGCTCCATCGACGGCACGCGGCGGATCAGCATCTCGGCGAGCTCGATCTCGCCTTCGGTCGGTGCGCCGAACGACAGGCCCTGCGCCGCCGCCCGCTGCACGGCCTCGACGACGCGCGGATGCGCGTGTCCAGCGATCGCCGGTCCCCACGATCCGACGTAATCGATGTAGCGCTTGCCGTCGGCGTCCCAGAGATACGCGCCCTGCCCGCGGGTGAAGAAGCGCGGCGTGCCGCCGACGGAACGGAAGGCACGTACGGGCGAGTTCACGCCGCCGGGAATGCTGCGTTGCGCGCGCTCGAACAGCTGCTCGTTGCGACTCATGACGCGTGCCGCGAAGCGAAGCGCCGTGCGATGGCGTCGGCGGCGTTGCGCACGTCGTCGACGTGCGCGTGATCGAAGACGTCGGAGATGACTGCGACGGCGTCGGCACCCGCGTCGATCAGCGACTGCACGTTGTCGGCGTTGATGCCGCCGATCGCGACGACCGGGACGCCGAGCGCGCGCGCCTCGCGCAGGAGCGCGGGGTCCGCGCGCTGCGCATGCGGCTTGATGGTCGAGACGAAGAAGCTGCCGAACGCGACGTAGTCGGCGCCCTGTGCGACCGCGTCTCGGGCGCGCCCGAGATCGGCGTAGCACGACACGCCGACGAGGCGCTCCGGACCGACCCGCTCGCGCGCCGCCATGATGCTCGCATCGTCGCGCCCGATGTGCACGCCGTCGGCATCGACCGCCATGGCGAGCTCGGGGTCGTCGTTGACGATGTACAGGCCGCCGCGGGCGGCGATGAGCCGCGCGAGCGCCTGCGCCTGCGCGACGCGCCCTGCCGGCGCGCGCTTGCTGCGGTATTGCACGGTCGTCGCGCCGCCCTCGAGCGCGGCGGACACCTTCGCGACGAGCGCCTGCGTGTCGTCGCACTCGGGGGTGAGCGCGTACAGCCCGTGCATGCGCGCCGCGCGCGCGCGGCGCAGCGACAGCGGGTCAGTGGCTGCCGCGTGCATCGGCTGCACTGCCGCCGTCGGGAACCTGCACGTCGGCGTCGCGCTGCTCCTCGCGCGCCCAGAACAGGCGGTCGGGGATCCATTGCCCCATGCCCGGGCGATACGCCTTCTTCAGCGTGTTCCAGGTGTAGTCCTGCGCCTCGCGCACGGCGTCGCCGATGTCGAGGCCATTCGCGAGCATCGCGGCAATGGCCGAGGCAAGCGTGCAGCCCGAGCCGTGATACGTGTCGGGAAGGCGCGGCCATGTGTCGGTGCGCACGACACCGCTCCTGCCGTACAGCGTGTTGACGACCTTCGGCGTCGGCTCGTGCGTGCCGGTGACGAGCACGTACTCGCAGCCCTGCGCGATCAGGCGCGCCGCGCACTCCGAGAGCGGCGTGTCGTCGTTGTCCTCGTCGTCGTCGATGTCGGCGAGGCGACGCGCCTCGGGACTGTTCGGCGTGACCAGCGTCGTCTGCGGCAGCAAGAGCTCGCGGATCGCGCGCGTCATGTCCGCGCTCGCGAGCTCGTCGCCGCGCCCGGACGCGAGCACCGGATCGAGCACGAGCGGGATGTCGGGATAGTCCGAGACGATCTCGGCGATCGCGGCGATGTTCTCGAGGCTGCCGAGCACGCCCAGCTTGAACGCGTCGACGCGCACGTCCTCGAGGAGCTGCCGCGCCTGGTCCGACACCCAGTCGGCGTCGATCGGCATCACGCCCTCGACGCCGAGCGTGTCCTGCACGGTGAGCGCCGTCACGACGGACAGCGGATGGCAGCCCATGCTCGCGAGCGTCAGGAGATCGGCCTGCAGGCCCGCGCCGCACGACGGATCGGAGGCGGCGAACGTGAGCACGACGGGCGGGGGGGCGGAGCGCTCGCTGGGCATGGGAAGCGCGCGGCACGCGCGGGCGGGACGACGCGGATTGCTACAATTTCGCATTCTATTCCACCGTGAAGGACCGGCTCGGCGGCCGCGCGATGAAAAAGTACATGTGCCTGATCTGCGGCTGGATCTACGACGAGGAGACCGGCGCGCCGGAGGAAGGCATACCGCCGGGCACACGCTGGGAGGACGTGCCGCCGAACTGGACCTGTCCGGAATGCGGCGCGCGCAAGGACGATTTCGAGATGATCGAGATCTAGGAGGACTTTCCAATGCGGATCCTGCACACCATGCTGCGCGTCGGCGACCTGCAGCGCTCGATCGACTTCTACACGGGCGTGCTCGGCATGCGTTTGCTGCGCACCACCGATCGGCCGGAACAACAGTACAGGCTCGCGTTCGTGGGCTACGGCGACGAGTCGCAGCACGCCGTGCTCGAGCTCACGTACAACTACGGCGTCGACCGCTACGAGCTGGGAACCGCGTACGGACACGTTGCGATCGGCGTGCCCGACGTCGCAGGCACGTGCGCCGCGGTCAAGGCGAAGGGCGGCACGGTGACGCGCGAGGCCGGCCCCGTGAAGGGCGGCACGACGGTCATCGCCTTCGTGCAGGATCCCGACGGCTACAAGATCGAGCTGATCGAGCAGAAGGCGGCGTGAGCGCCGCGCGCGGCTAGCCCGCGCTCTGCGCCAGCAGCGCGCGCAGGTCGTGCGCGAAAACGTCGGGCGACGCGTTGTTGCCCTCGAACACGCGCAGGCGTCCCTGCGGGTCGTACAGGAACACGCCCGCCGAGTGGTCCACCGTATAGCGGTCCGGCGCATTGCCGGGCACTTTCTGATAGATCACCTTGAACTCGCGTGCCGTGCGCTCGGTGGCCGCGGCGTCGCCGCGCAGGCCGACGAAGCGCGGGTCGAAGGCAGGAACGTACTTGCCGAGCAGGTCCGCGGTGTCGCGCTCGGGATCGACGGTGATGAACACGACCTGCACGCGATCGGCGTCGGGCCCGAGCTTGCGCATTGCCTCCGCCAGCGCAGCCATCGTGGTGGGGCAGACGTCGGGACACTGCGTGTAACCGAAGAACACGGCGACCGCCTTGCCGCGATAGTCCGCCAGCGTGCGCGTATGGCCCGCGGGATCGGTGAGCTGGAAATCGTGACCGAAGCTCGAGCCGCTGACATCCGAGCCGTCGAAGACGGGTCCGCGCGGCCCGCACGCCGCCAGGAGCAGCGCCAGGAGCGCGGCGGCGGCTGCGCGCTTCACCGCCAGTAGTGGTCGATCAGCAGCGCCGAGAAGAGCGCCGCGAGATACAGGATGGAAAAGCGGAAGGTCGCGCGAGCGAGCGAATCGCTGTACCGACGGTAAAGGCGGATCGCGTAGCCCACGAACGTGGCGCCCAGCGCGACGGCGGCGAGGAGGTACAGTGGCCCGCTCATGCGGATCGCGTACGGCATGAGCGTCGCGGCGAACAGCACCACGGTATAGAGCACGATCATGAGCTGCGTGTAGCGCTGGCCGTGCGTCACCGGGAGCATCGGCAGGCCGGCGCGCCGGTAGTCCTCGCGGCGATAGAGCGCGAGCGACCAGAAGTGCGGCGGCGTCCAGATGAAGATGATGAGGAAGAGCAGCAGCGCCTCCGGCGGAACGTCGCCGGTGACGGCGGCCCATCCGAGCACCGGCGGCATGGCGCCCGACGCGCCGCCGATCACGATGTTCTGCGGCGTGGCCGGCTTCAGCAGCACCGTGTACACGACGGCGTAGCCGACGAACGTGGCGAGCGTGAGCCACATCGTGAGCGGGTTCACGAAGCGAAACAGGAACCACATGCCGAGCGCGCCGGTCACGCCGGCGAAGACGAGCGTCTGGCGCGACGTGAGCTGGCCTCGGGGAAGCGGCCGTATGCGGGTCCGCTGCATGACGGCGTCGATCTTCTGCTCGACGAGGCAATTCACCGCCGCCGCGGCCCCCGCGACGAGCGCGATGCCCAGCGTACCGAACAGCACCGCATGCGCAGGCGGCACCCCCGGCACGGCGAGGAACATGCCGATGACCGCGGTGAACACGATGAGCGTCACCACGCGCGGCTTGGTCAGCGCGAGGAACTGGCGCAGGCGCAACGCGGGGAGAGCGAGAGTCGTCATTGCGGGAGCGAGCGCGGCGCGAGCGCGCCGCGAGCGAGCCTCGTATTCTACACCGGCGTCGCGAGCCTCAGCCGATGCTCGACGCGCGGAGGAGGCGCGCGAGATCGGCCGCCAGGCGCTTGATGTCCGGCTCGGCGGGCCAGGACAGCACCAGGTTGCCGAGCGGATCGATGAGATAGATGTCGCGGCCGGAACCGGGAAGCGCCGCGACGCTCGGGGCCGCAGCGCGCGCGATCACGAGATCGGGATGCGCCGCGAGCAGCGGCGCGGGCGGCATCGCGTCGTCGGTGACGAGCCAGACGCGCACGACACGCTCGCGCTGCGCATTCTGGATGGTGCGCGCCTGGCGCGACGCGTACAGCTGCGCTTCGCAGCGCGCATCGCACGCACCCGGTGCCGCGGACACCAGGATCCATTTGCCGCGAAGGTCCGCGAGCGCGAACGGCGCGCCGTCGAGGCGCGTGCCGGCAAGCGCCGGCGCCGTGATCGCGTGCAGCGTGCCGTAGTTCACCTGACGGTCGCGCGGCCACAGGTAGTACGCGGCGTACGACGCGAGCACCGGCGCGATGCCGATCAAAAGGAGCAGGACGAGCTTGCGGCGAACGCGGCGGCGCTGTCCCGGCGTCTGCCCGGCCGTCATCGAACGGCCCGCTTCCGACGCAGCGTGAAGTAGAGCCACAAGCCTGCGGCGAGCGCGGCGAAGGTGTACCACTGCACCATGTAGCTCAGGTGCCGCTCCGACCCGAGATCGGGCTCCGGCCAGTCGCGCAGCAGACCGGAGTCGCCGGCCGCGCCTCCCGTGGCCTGGAGGTACACGGGGAGCACCGCGCGATGCGTTCTCGCCGCGAACCGCGCGGGATCGAGGTGCGGCCACAGCACGCCGTCGGGCTCGGGGTTGCCGAACAGGAAGCCGCTCGGCGGCACGTCGAGCCTGCCCTCCACGGTCACGTCGCCCGAAGGCGGCGGCGCCTTCGGCAAATCGCGCCGGTCGCGGCCCGCCGGCGCGAAGCCGCGATCGACCAGCAGCCAGCTGCCGTCGCGCAGCGCGAGCGGCGTGACCACGTCGTAGCCGACGCGCCCGTCATGCACGCGGTTGTCGACGAGGAACTGCTCGGATGCGTCGTAGCGGCCCTCGGCGCGGACGCGACGATAACGCCATGCGGACCAGTCGTCGGCACCGCTCGGCACCGCGACCGGCGGGGCCCGGTTGGCCGCATCGAGGGCCGCGCGCAGCGCATCCTTCTCGAGCATGCGACGGCGCTGCCAGTTGCCCGCGGTGACGCACATCGCCACGAACACGATCATGGCCACGAACGGGATCCACGCGGGACGCCGCGACGTCACCGGGGTGCTAGACTCGGACACGCCTCATCGCTCCAGACCGAGGCGCCCGGTCCGTTCCTTGAAGATCATCATCGTCATCGCGTTGATCGCGGTCGTCGCCGCGCTTTTCACCGCGCTGGTGTTCCTGTACCGCGACCGCGGCAAGGGCGAGCGCGTCGTGGTCGCGCTCGCGGTGCGCGTCGTGCTGTCGATGGCGCTGATCGCGTTCCTGGTGCTGTCCTACCGCATGGGGTGGATCACCCCCGGCAGGTGAACGGCTCAGAGCCAGTACACGAGCACGAAGAGCAGCAGCCACACCACGTCGACGAAGTGCCAGTACCACGCCGCCGCCTCGAAGGCGAAATGGTGCTGCGCGTCGAAGTGACCCCGGAACGCACGGAACAGCATGACCGTCAGCATGATGGCGCCGAGCGTCACGTGGAAGCCGTGGAAGCCGGTCAGCATGAAGAACGTCGACCCGTAGACGCCCGTGGACAGCTTCAGGTTGAGCTCGCTGTAGGCGTGCGTGTACTCGTACGCCTGCAGGCAGAGGAACGTCACGCCCAGCGCGATGGTGATGAACAGCCAGAACTTGAGCGCGCCGCGATGGCCGGCCTTGAGCGCGTGGTGCGCGATCGTGAGCGTGCCGCCCGAGGTCACGAGGATGATCGTGTTGATGAGCGGGATGCCCATCGCGGCCATCGGCGTGAAGACGGTGTTCCAGTAGGGGCCGACCGTGGGCCATTGACCGACGTACCCCGGCCACACGTAGCGGCCGGTGATGTCGCTGCCAAGGCCGGGGACGACGATCGTGCGGATGTAGAAGAGCGCGCCGAAGAACGCCGCGAAGAACATCACCTCGCTGAAGATGAACCAGCTCATGCTCCAGCGGAACGAGGTGTCGACCTTCTTGTTGTACAGGCGCGCCTCGGATTCGCGGATGACGGTGCCGAACCAGCCGAACAGCATCCACAGCAGGACCAGGAAGCCGGCGAGCACGAGCCACGGGCCGATCGAGTACTGGTTGAACCAGCTCGCCGCACCGAAGGCCATCAGCAGCAGCGCAACCGATCCCCTGATCGGATAGCTCGACGGCTGCGGGACGTAGTAATACGGCTTCGTGTCCTGGGTGGTGGCTGCGCTCATCTTGACTCCCTGTTATCCGCGGCGCGTCGTGGAGACGTTCGCGACGCCGGCCGGCTTGCCGCGGCCCTCGACTTCGAAGAACGTGTAGGAAAGCGTGATCGTGTTGAGGTCGCGCGGCGCCGACGGGTCGATCACGAAAACGACCGGCATGCGGCGCGTCTCGCCCGGCTGCAGCGTCTGCTGCGAGAAGCAGAAGCACTCGAGCTTGCGGAAGTACTGCGCCGCGTACTGGGGACCGTAGCTCGGGATCGCCTGGCCGGTGATCGCACGGTCGGTGGTGTTCGTGACCTTGAACTCGGCCTGCGTCACGGCGCCGGGATGCACCGACATGATCGGCTCGAGCGGCTGGAACTGCCACGGCATGTTGCGCACGTTCGAGTCGAACTCGACGCGCACCACGCGGGTCGCGTCGACCTGCGTGTTCGCGACGGCGTCGGCCTCGCCGACGTTGTTGAGACCGGTGACCTTGCAGATGCGGTCGTACAGCGGCACGAGCGCGTAGCCGAACGCGAACATGCCGAGCGCGATGACGCCGAGCTTGGCGAGGAGCGCGCGGTTGGCGCTGCGCTCGGAGATGCGGCGGGCGTCGTGCGCGTCGGTCATCTGCGCAGGTTGCGGCCGATGGCCAGCACGAGGAACAGCACCACCGCGCCGCCGAGCACCGCGATCGACACGCCCGGCGAGCCGAACATCCGCGCCGCGAACGCGCCGACGAAGAACACGAGCACGATGCTGAGGAGGATGAGGCCTGTCCTGCGGTTGGCGGCCCTGACGTTGCGGTCCATCCGGGCCTACTTCACCGTCGGCGGGTGTTCGAACGTGTGATATGGCGCCGGCGACGGGAGCGTCCACTCGAGCGTCATCCCGCCGTCCCAGGGCTTCGCCGGGGCCTTCTCGCCGCCGCGGATCGTCTTGATCACGACGTACAGGAAGATGAGCTGCGACAGCCCGAAGCCGAACGCGCCGACGGTCGACACCATGTTCCAGTCGGTGAACTGCTGCGCGTAGTCCGGGATGCGCCGCGGCATGCCGGCCAGGCCGAGGAAGTGCATCGGGAAGAACGCGACGTTGAAGAAGATGAACGAGCCCCAGAAGTGCCAGTCGGCGAGCTTCTCGTCGTACATGTGCCCGGTCCACTTCGGAAGCCAGTAGTACGTGCCGCCGAAGAACGCGAACAGCGTGCCGGCCACCATCACGTAGTGGAAGTGCGCGACCACGTAATACGTGTCCTGGAACTGGACGTCGATCGGCTGGATGGCGAGCACCAGGCCGGTGAAGCCGCCGAGCGTGAACAGGAACAGGAAGCCCAGCGCGAAGAGCATCGGGGCCTCCAGGCTGATCGACCCCTTCCACATCGTCGCGAGCCAGTTGAACACCTTCACGCCGGTCGGCACGGCAATGAGCATCGTCGCGTACATGTAGAACAGGATGCTCGCCGACGGCAGACCGGTCGTGAACATGTGGTGCGCCCACACGATGAACGACAGGATCGCGATGGCGGACAGCGCGTACACCATCGACGCGTAGCCGAACAGCGGCTTGCGCGAGAACGTCGGGATGATCTCGGAGATGATGCCGAACGCCGGCAGCACGATGATGTACACCTCGGGGTGCCCGAAGAACCAGAAGATGTGCTGGAACAGCACCGGGTCGCCGCCGCCGGCCGCGTTGAAGAACGACGTGCCGAAGTGGCGATCGGTGAGCAGCATCGTCACGGCGCCCGCCAGCACGGGCATCACGGCGATCAGCAGGTACGCCGTGATGAGCCACGCCCAGCAGAACAGCGGCATCTTCATGAGCGTCATGCCGGGCGCGCGCAGGTTGAGGATCGTGGTGATGATGTTGATGGAGCCCATGATCGACGACGCGCCCATGATGTGGATCGCGAAGATCGTGAGGTCCATCCCCATGCCGTTCTCGACCGACAACGGCGGGTAGATCGTCCAGCCCGTGCCGGGCGGACCGCCCGGCATGAACATCGACGACACCAGCAGCACGGCCGCGAACGGCAGCAGCCAGAAGCTCCAGTTGTTCATGCGCGCGAACGCCATGTCCGGCGCGCCGATCTGCATCGGGATCATCCAGTTCGCGAAGCCGACCGCGCCCGGCATGAGGGCGCCGAAGATCATCACCAGACCGTGGAGCGTGGTGAGCCCGTTGAAGAACTCGGGATCGACGATCTGCAGGCCGGGGTGGAACAGCTCGGCGCGGATGGTGAGCGCCATGATGCCGCCCACGAAGAACATCGTCATCGAGAACCACAGGTACAGCGTGCCGATGTCCTTGTGGTTCGTCGTGGTGATCCAGCGCATGATCCCCGTGGGGTGATGCGCGTGCTCATCGTGGCCGTGGGGCTCCGTGACGCCGTGGCCGGCGACCTGATCGTGGGGGACGCTGCTCATCTCCGCTCCTTCACTTTCTGGCCGTCTTGACTTCGGACGGCTGCACGACGTTTTCCTGCGCCTTGTTGCCCCAGCTGTTGCGGGTGTACGTGATCGCCGACGCGATGTCGACGTCGGACAGCACGCCCTTCCACGGCGGCATCTTGCCGTTGTTCTGGCCGTTCAGGACGACGTCGATCTGGTGATCCTTCGGGCCGAGCACGACCTTGTCGCCGACGAGAGCCGGCGCGCCGATGGCCTGGTTGCCGGTGCCGGTCGCCTGGTGGCACGCCGCGCAGTTGGCGTTGAACACCTGCTGGCCGTGCGAGACGAGATCGGCGAGCTCCCATACCTTGTCGGGATTCTCGGCCGCGGCGGCGCTCTTCTTCTTCTGCTCGTCGCGCCACGCGGCGTAGTCCTCCTTGGACTTCACCTCGACCACGATCGGCATGAAGCCATGCTCCTTGCCGCAGAGCTCCGCGCACTGGCCGCGGTACACGCCCGCCTTGTCCGCGCGAAACCACGTGTCGCGCACGAAGCCGGGGATCGCGTCCTGCTTGACGCCGAACGCGGGGACCCACCACGCGTGGATCACGTCGTTGGCCGTGACCAGCACGCGCACTTTCGCGCCAACCGGAACGACCAGCGGATTGTCGACCTCGAGCAGGTAGTTGTCGCCCTTGGGCTCGCGACCTTCGATCTGCGCGAGCGGCGTGGAGAGATTGGAGTAGAACGAGAAGCCGTCGTCGAGATAGTCGTAGTTCCACTTCCACTGGTAACCCGTGACCTTGATGGTCATGTCGGGTGCCGTGGTGTCGTGCGCCGCGAGCACCGTCTTGGTGGCGGGATACGCCATGAACAGCAGGATCAGGAAGGGAATGACCGTCCAGACGACCTCGACCAGCGTGTTCTCGTGGAATTGCGCAGCCTGGTGGCCGACCGATTTGCGGTGCTTGAACAGCGCGTAGAACATCGTTCCGAACACGCCGACGAAGATCACGACGCAGATCCAGAAGATGTAGTCGTGAAGATCGATGATCGTGCGGGCGATCGTCGTCACCGGCTCCTGGAAGTACCACTCCCACTGCGGCGGCGCGGCCGCGGCACCCCCGGCCATCAGCGCGCAGGCCACCCCGAGCATCGCAAGCCGCGCCAGCGACCGTCCCCCCATCCGCTCACGAACCATGCTGTCCTCGTTCACGTCCTTTGATGTTCTGCAAAAGCTCGCTCACTGCGAAAGCAGCCGCCGGAGCTGCGAAACCACCTCGCCGCGCGCTTCGGCGGGCAGCGCCGCGCCGAACTCGCAGGCGTCGCGTCCGCTGCGCAACAGCAGGCGCGCGGGCTCGGCGTCGACGCGCAGCCAATAACGCTTCCATTCGCGCCGCACCAGCGTTCCACCCCGCATGCGTTCGACGATCACCGAGTCGCCCTGCACCGTGAGACGTTCCCAGTCGCGCGACCTGCGGTCGAGCCAGGCGAACGCGGCACCGAGCACGGTGACTTCCGCGAGCGACCACGGCAGGACCGGCCATGCGCCCGCCGCGACGAAGGCGACGCCGAGCGCGAGGCTCGCTCCGCCCACCAGGCAAAACGCCGTCCAGCGCCCTCGCGCGCCCAGCGAGTCATTGCGCCGCGCGACGACGCAGAGCTCCGGCTCGACTGAAGACGATGACAGCGAAGCGGCCGGCACGCTCACGTCACGAAAATGCCGGCGGGCCGCCCGGTGAACGCCGCGCCCGAATCGGCACGCGAATTGAAACCGCCAAATGTTAGCACGGATCGAAATCGCGCCGCGGCGCGCCACGAGCGCGGCGCGTCATGCAGCGGCGTGCAATCCGAGCGTCGCAAGCGCCCGCGCGTCGAACGACGTCGCGTCCGGCGAAGCGAAGTCGCCGATGCACGGGGCGGCGATGCGCTCGCGCAGCGTGTCGACGCTCGATTGTGCAGCGAGCATGGACGGATCGATGCGCGTGGCGACCCAGGCGGCGAGCGGCAGCCCGCGCTGGCGTATGGCGAGCGCGGACAAGAGCGCGTGATTGAGGCAGCCGAGCCGGATGCCGACCACGAGCAGCACCGGCAGCCCGAACGCCGCGGCGATGTCGAGCATGTCGCGGTGCCGGTCGAGCGGGACCATCGCGCCGCCGGCGCCCTCCACGACGACGACGTCCGCGCGCTCGGCGAGCGCCGCGAATGCTTCGCGCAGCGTGCCGAGGTCGATCGGGCGGTCCGCGCGTGCCGCGGCCACGTGCGGCGCGATCGCGTCGGCGAACGCGTAGGGATTGGCGAGCGCGCGCGGCGCTTCGACGCCGGACGCCGCGGCCAGCGCGCGCACGTCGGCGTTGTCGC
>Ga0068856_100000695_pt1 | contig 36465 bp, 30 predicted proteins | sample KBSCornC62_FD_66595 | JGI IMG/M metagenome (GOLD analysis project Ga0068856, IMG submission 66595) | Corn rhizosphere microbial communities from Kellogg Biological Station, Michigan, USA - KBS Corn C6-2 | ecosystem: Host-associated > Plants > Roots > Rhizosphere > Soil ...
AAACCGACGTGAAATATGCCTTTCTGGTATCGGGCTTCAGCTTCAGCGGATCGGGGCAGAATGCCGGGGTGGGCTTCGCGGCACTGAGGCCGTTCGAGGAGCGCAAGAGCCGCGCCCATTCGGCCGCTGCGATCAATGGGCGGGCAATGGCCGCGTTCAGCGGGATCCGCGACGCGCAAGTGTTCGCGATGACGCCGCCGGCCATTCGTGGGCTCGGCCAGTCGAACGGCTTCACGTTCGAGCTGCTCAACACGACCGGCATGGACCGAGAACGCTTCGTCGCGTTGCGCGACAAACTCATCGCCGCGGCCGCGCGGGATCCCAAGCTTGTCGCCGTGCGTCCCGCGGCGCTGCCCGACACTCCGCAACTCGACGTGACTCTCGACGAAGCCAAGCTCGCCGTTCTGGGCTTACGCGAGAATGACGTGACCAACGCGCTGAGCACCGCCTGGGGCGGCGTCTATATCAACGACTTCGTCGACCGCGGCCGGGTCAAGCGCGTCTATATGCAGGCGGACGCGCCGTTCCGGATGCTCCCGCAGGACATCAATCGATGGCAGGTGCGCAACGCGCGTACCGGAGAGATGGTGCCCTTTGCAGCCTTCGCCAGCCTGTCGTGGGAGAAGGGCGCGAACGCCTTGTCGCGATTCAACGGGCATCCATCCTACGAGATTCAGGGTACGGCAGCGAGCGGCACCAGCTCTGGCGAGGCGATGGTGCGCATGGTCGAGCTGCAGCAGCAGCTGGCGCCGGGAACCAGTTATGCCTGGTCGGGTCTATCCTATCAGGAGCAGCAGTCGAGCGGACAGGCGCCGCTGCTCTACGGCGTCTCGATCCTGATCGTCTTCCTCTGCCTAGCGGCTTTGTATGAGAGCTGGTCGGTGCCGATCGCGGTGCTGCTGGTGCTGCCGCTCGGAATCATAGGTGCAGTGCTTGCGGTGACGCTGCGCGGCCTGACCAATGACATCTACTTCCAGGTCGGACTCGTCACCACGATCGGGCTGGCGGCGAAGAACGCCATTCTCATCATCGAATTTGCCGAGGGCGCACGGCGGAAGGGCAGGGACGTGGTCGAGGCAGGGCTAGAGGCGGCCCGGCTGCGGCTGCGTCCGATCCTGATGACCAGCTTAGCCTTCATCTTCGGCGTGATCCCTTTGGCGGTCGCAACCGGCGCGGGTGCCAACAGCCGTATTGCGATCGGTACCGCCGTGGTCGGCGGCATGCTCACCGCGACTATCCTGGCGATCTTCTACGTGCCGATGTTCTTTGTTGTGATCGCACGCCTGTTCCACAGCCGCGAGCCCCGCAATCCGGAGACTCAATCGTGATACGTATGCGAACGCTGATCCTCCTCGTCAGCGCCGCCGCGTTGGCCGGCTGCGACATGGCACCGAAATATGTGCGTGCGGTTTCCTCTTTCGTCCCCGAACAATGGCCACAGGGCGTCGCCTATGGCGCGCGGGACGCGGGCACGGTCGGGATGCCGTGGCGGACGCTCGCCGGAGACGCGATGCTCCGCCGGGTGATCGAACTCGCGCTCGTACGGAACCAGGATCTCGCGGCGGCGGTCGCCAATGTCCAGATGGCGCGCGCGCAATATCATACGCAGCGTTCCTATCAGGGGCCCGCACTTGCCGCCAATGGCGGCGCGACGATCCAGCGTGGGCTCTCGGGCCCTGCCATTGCGAGCACGGCGGATACCACCCAGTTCGCAGGCAATGTTGGCATCAGCGCGTTCGAGATCGACCTGTTCGGCCGACTGAAGAACCTGTCGCGACAGGCGTTCGAGCAATATCTCGCGAGCGAGTCAGGCGCGCGCTCCACCCGACTCATGATCGTCGCCGAGACCGCGACTGCCTATGCGACGCTCGCCGCCGATCGCGAGCTGCTGGCGGTGGCGCGGCGACAAGTAACGAGCAGTCAAGAGACGGTGCGCCTGACGCGCAGGCTGCATGACGTCGGGCTGGTCGGCGGTGACGGCCTCGCCAACGCTCAGACCGTTCTTGCTCAGGCACAGGCCGACATCGAATCGCAGACAAGTCTGGTCGCACAGGATCGCAATGCGCTCGAGCTGCTCGCCGGCGGCCCGGTCGATGATGCGCTGCTGCCTGACGGACTCGGAATGCTAGACGCGGGAATTGGAAATGTGCCCGCCGGACTTTCCTCGTCGGTGCTGCTGGATCGTCCCGACGTGGTCGAAGCGGAGCATCAGCTGAAGGGCGCTAATGCCGATATTGGGGCGGCGCGCGCCGCCTTTTTCCCGACGATTTCGCTGACGATGCTGGCAGGGGTCGCGAGCAATTCGCTGGCCAGCCTCTTCAACGGCGCGACCACAACCTGGTCGGCGAATCCGTCGGTCAGCATGCCGATCCTCGGTGGCACCAATCGCGGCAATCTCGAGCACGCGACCGCGCAGCGGGACTATTATCTGGCGACCTATCGCAAAACCGCGCAAACGGCCTATCGCGAGGTTGCCGATGGACTGGCGCGACGCGGCACCATCGTTCGCCAGCGTGCCGCGCAGCATGACTTCGTCACCGCCGCGGCCAAGAGCCAGGCCATAGCCGAGACGCGCTATCGGCAAGGCATCGACAATTTCTTGACCGCCCTTATCGCGCAACGCACGCTTTATTCTGCCCAAAAAGCGGAGATCAGCCTCGTGCTCACCGACGTCGCCAATCGGATAACCTTGTATCAGGCGATCGGGTCGGACGACAGCCTGTGAGATTCAACGGTCCTTTGGCATCACCCTTCGCCGCGCTATAGGCGATGAAGGAGGAACCGGTGGCAGAGCATACGGGCGAGACGCCGCGACTGCTGGTCGTCGACGACGATCCCGACATCCGTGAACTCGTCATCGCGCAGCTGGCACGCGAGGGCTATGTCCTGCGCGCGGCGCGAGATGTGGCGGAGGTGCGCGCGGCGCTTGCGCGCGAGCCAATCGACCTCATCGTCCTCGACCTGAACCTACCCGATGGTGATGGCCTGACGCTATGCCGATCGCTGCGCGCTGAAGGCCATGGCGGCGCGATCATCATGGTCACCGCGCGCGACAGTGCGATCGACCGGGTACTCGGCCTCGAACTCGGTGCCGACGACTATTTGACCAAGCCGTTTGAACCGCGTGAGCTGAGCGCGCGCGTCCGAAACCTGCTGCGCCGGCGCCCCCAGACGAGCGCGCGGCCGCAGGGCGCCTGGATCGCGCGTTTCGGACCCTGGCGGCTCGATCTGGTCCGGCGGCGACTGATCGCGCCGGACGATAGCCTGGTAATGCTCTCCTCGACCGAGTTCGACATCCTCGCGCGGCTCATCGAGGCACCGCACCAGGCATTGTCGCGCGAGATTCTGCTGCCCAGCCGCGCCGCGACCGCGGCGTTCGACCGTACAATCGACAATCAGATCAGCCGGCTGCGCCAGAAGCTGGCTGGGCCGCTCGCCGAGGAACTGATCCTCACGGTGCGGGGCCAAGGCTATTTGTTGGCGGCAGACGTGCAGTTTCAGTGACTGGGCCGCTTGCCGTGCTGCGCCACTTTGCCGGATCGCTGGCTGGGCGCATCGCCCTGATCCTGGCTGCCGGGACATCCTGTGCGGCGATCGCTGCGCTGTTCGTTGCCGACCAGGTCCGCCGCGCCGATTATCAGCGGTTGCGCAGCGAGGACGTCGTGACGAGCGCGCTCGACGTGGCGAGACGACTGGACCACGATCGCGCCGGAGCGCTGGAGCAGATACGCGGCGACCGGCTACTCGGAGTACACGTGTTCCGGGACGATTTGATTCCGCAGACTCCGGAGAACGCCTTGCTCACGCGGATGCTGCGTCAGCGCGCGCCGGCGAGTTTGCACCCCCACCTGTCGGACGTGACGCCAGCGGCCTGTGCGGCAAATGATCCGATCTGGCACAGTCCACGGGTCGCCGGCTTCGACTTTCCGGCGTCGCCGCAATGCTGGCTGCTGACGCTCGATGTGCGGGGCGAAAAGCTGCACCTCAGCATTGACCGGCCGCGCCTCGGCGCCCCGCCAAGCCCCATCACCCAGCCTCTTTTCCTCATCTTGATCATCGCCGCCAGCGCCTTGCTTTCGGTCGTCGCCGCCAGCGTCGCTACTGCCCCGATCCGCCGGCTGGCAGCCGCCTCGCGTGCCTTTGCCCGTTCGATCGACGCCGAACCGGTTGCGGAAGTCGGTCCGCGCGATGTTCGGCAAGCCCTCGTCACGTTCAATGTCATGCAGGACCGCGTCCGCGAAGGTGTCCGCGAGCGGACCCGTCTGCTCGCCGCCATCAGCCATGATCTGCAGACGCCGCTCACCCGATTGCGGTTGCGGCTGGAGCAGGTCGAGGATGCCATGTTGCGCGAGCGGCTGGTTGCCGATCTGTCGGCAACGCTTGCCATGGTCCGGCGCGGCCTCGACCTCGCGCGCAGTGGCGAGAGCGCGGAACAATGGTCGGTTATCAATCTCGATTCGATGCTCACAGCACTCGCCGAGGATGCCGTTGAGTTCGGCCAGGACGTGCGCTTCGCGGGCGGATGCGGTGTCCGCGTTCGGGCGAAACCAGATGCCCTATCGCGCTGCTTGGGCAATCTGATGGACAATGCCGTGCGCTATGCCGGCGATGCCGAACTTGCCTGCCGGCGCGAAATGGGCAGCATCGTCATCAGCGTGCGCGATCATGGTCCTGGAATCGCCCAAGATCTGCTGGCACATGTGTTCGAGCCCTTTGTGCGCGGCCGCGAACAAGGCAGTACACTTGGGACGGGCATCGGGCTCACGATTGCGAATGCCCAGGCGCGAGCCATCGGGGCCGAGTTGTCGCTACGCAATCATCCCGACGGCGGCCTGATCGCCGAGCTCTCGTTGCCGTCAGGTAACGCGTGATCGCATCAGCCGGCTGGCTCGCCGGCAGGCGTTTGCAGCGTTCCTCCTTCCGCTACGCTCGTCTGAGCCGAATGACTTCTCGCGAAGCGATTTGCGAAAATTGCGAATCCCGGGAGGCCGTGTTCGAGCAAAGCTGCCTTGGCGATGCCAATATGGCGGGCGCACATCTCCAGGGGCCGATATTCGAGACCTGGACCTCGGCAGACTGCGCGTGAGCGATGCCGGTCAATTCCGCGCGCCATCATCTCGGCACCGCAGGCTGGTGATCTATTGTGTGAACTCGGCACGATCGTGCGCTTCAGCCGCGCGGTTGCTCGTGAGCAGGCGGCGCTGGAACGCCGCGGGTATCGTGGCTCCCGGCGGACGGCTCTAAGCCCGGACCCTTGGCGATGAAGGACTAGCCGACTTCAGACATGGCGCTCTTGGCAACGTTCTTTGCATCGGTGCGGTCCAGGCCCAGTGCGATCAAAAGCGCCTCAGCGAGATGCTCACCCAACGTATGTACCTTCGATTTCTTACCAAGGTCGAGCGCGCGATTGACTCCGCTCGATATGACACCGAGGACGAGGACAATACCGGCCTCGTCCGAAATCACGCTGAAGCGACCGGCGGCCACGCCGCTGTGGACGTCGGCGCGCACGCCTGAGTTGATCGGGGCGTCGGGGTCGGCGAAGTGGGGGCTCATCCTGAGCACCGTCCGCGCTTTGATCGGCTCGCTCAGCGACCAATCGAGCATCGCTGCGAATGCACGCGCCACCCGCGCGGCGGGATCGGAAACGTTGGCGTTACACTCGGCGATGCGCTGCTCGAGTTCGCCGCGCGCCGACGCTTCCGCCGCTCGAATCAAGGCGTCTTTGTCAGTGAAATAATTGTAGAAAGTGCCTTTGGCGACATCAGCCAATTCCGTAATCTCGTCGACGTTGATCACCCCCGCCGCGCGTGTCGAGAGCAGCTCCTGCGCAGCTTTTAACAGTGCCTCCCGTGTGCGCGTGCGGCGGCGTTCCATGCGAGAGGAGACGGGATTGGGAGAGGTCAACGTCGATCTCCGGTGAAGCGTGCTGCTCTGGGATTGCATTCAGACAGCGGTGAGTAGCCGATGATAGGATCGGCGAAACGCGTCCTACGTCAACGGCATAATGGTGTCTCTCGGCTTTTCCTCTCCCTACCGGTCGTCGCTGCGCCTTGTACCCTGACCAGGTTGAGTCGAAGGGAGCTTGACCATCAAGTCCAATTATGATTGGGTCGTCCAATAATATCCGACATCGGCTTGGTTTGCCCGAGCGTCCCGGTCAGGCTCGTCCGCTCTGCCGTCGCGGCCACGCCTCAAGCCACAATCGGGGTGACGCCACGCGTAGAACAGCGGTCAATTGGGTTGAGAGGGATAAAGCGCCATGAACATGCGTGAGGCCGCTGCGCAGCTGTATCGGACAGCCGTCAGTACCGAAATCCGCGAAGTGACCTGGGTCATTCCCACCGTTCAGAGCATCCACATCGTGGCGATCGCCGTTGTCCTTGGCTCCGCTATCGTAACCGATCTGCGGCTTGCGGGCGTGCTCGCGACCGACGAGACCCCCCGAACGGTTGTGCGCCGACATTTGCCGTGGATGTGGGGCGCGCTGCTCGTTCTCCTCGCCACCGGGATCATCATGGCCGTCGGCGAACCGAACCGCGTGCTGATGAACAACGTCTTCTGGCTGAAGATGAGCCTCGTCCTCTTCGCCTTCGTGCTGACACTCCTGTTCCGGTTGCCAATCCTCAACCCTGAGTTTCGTATTGAACATGGGCGCTGGGCGAAAATGGTCAAGCCGATGGCCTGGGCATCGCTGCTGATATGGATTGCCGTGGTCTACTGCGGCCGCTGGATCGCCTACGCGATTTAGCCCGTTTTGATTGGATAGATGAATGACGTGGAACGATTTCCTCGAGAGCGTCAGCAACTCGGCTCTCGGAACGGCAATACGCGAGGGCGCGACTACCTTCGCCTGGATTGAAGGCACGCATGTGCTGATGGTCACGACAGTGCTCGGTACAATCGCGATCGTCGACCTTCGATTACTTGGCTATCCCGCGCATCGCCGTGGCGCAAAACAGCTGATCAAAGACATGCTGCCCTTTACCTGGGGAGCATTCGTGCTGGCGGTGATCACGGGCTTGGCGCTATTCGCATCCAACGCGCTCAACTATTGGGACAGCAATCCCTTCCGTTGGAAGATGATTGCCCTTTTTCTTGCCGGCCTCAACATGGCGGTCTTTCACCTCACGGCCTACCGAAGGATCGCGGAATGGGACGATTTGCTGCCGCCGCCCATCATGGCGCGGGTAGCCGGGATCACCTCTCTCGGACTTTGGATCCTCGTTGCCTTCTTAGGCCGGTGGATCGGCTTTTCTGCTCCGATGGTCTGAATATCCCCGGCACGGTTGATGTTGTCGAAAAGTCCCTCCCAATGCCAACGTGGGATCGACGGCATGAATATCCAGACTGCTAAAGCGGAAGCGTAACCCGAGCGCGCAAGCCGCCGTCGGGCAGATTGACCAGGTCCACGTTGCCGCCATGCGCAAGAGCGATGGAGCGCACAACCGAAAGTCCTAACCCGACCCCGCCAGTGTCGCGACTGCGCGATCGCTCGACGCGGTAGAAGGGTTCGAACACGCGCCCGAGCTCCTCGGTCGGAAGGCCAGGGCCAATGTCGTCGATCTCGACAACGGCAAAGCTGTGTTCCGCAAAGACGCGGGCGGTCGCCGACACACCATATTTCACGGCGTTCACGAGGAGGTTGGAGACAAGATTGCGAACGGCAATCGGGTCGGCCTGGATGAGGATGGAGGGACCGGGCTCCATTTCGACCTCTGCCCCTGTCTCGGCCATATTGTCGACGACGCTCTCGACAATCGAGGTAAGTTCCAATCGGCAGCGCTGGGTTCGCGTCGCGTCGCGAACAAAGGCCATCGTTGCATTGAGCATGGCTTCCATCTCGGCGATATCTGCGCTTGCCTTTGTACGCAGGTCGCTCGGTGCCGCCTCAAGCCTGAATGCCAGCCGCTGCAACGGCGTGTAGAGGTCGTGGGCGATCGCGCCGATCATTTGCGTGCGGTTCTCGACGTAGCGACGCAGCCGCTCCTTCATGTCGTTGAATGCTTGAGCAGCGACACCGACTTCGGCTGACCCCTCGATCGCCAGGGGCGCCGCACGCGGGTCTCGTCCCAACCGCTCGGCTGCTTCCGCGAACGACCGCAGGGGGGCGGTCAAGCGACGAGCGGAGAAATAGCCGATGCCAATGACGAGCACCGTGCTCGCGACGAGCCACTTCACGATATTCTGCCGCCAGGCGATGAGGAACCCGTCATCACTCGGCTCGGCGGTCAACCAGGTCCCATCGGGCTGTCTGACGGAGATGTAAAATGGTGCGACGACGAGATCGCTGACATTCACCAGGCGCTGTGACCGCGAACTGGCTGAGACGGGCGGCTCCGGCGCTCTTGGACCTGTAACCAGCGAGAGCCACGGTTTGCCTGGATGCCAGCCAAGCGTCACCCTTACCGCATGCGACGGAAGTGAAAGCGCCCGCGCGATGCGCTCGCTCGTCGCTCGGGCGTGCCGGTCTTCGGACTGCTCATAGGGCGGCGCGGTGTCAGGGCTGACCTTCAGCCTGTGCTTGGCGGCTTCTGTCGACGGGAATCTCAGCGATGCGACGATATCAGGGACGGCGTACAGTTCGGACGCTGGCGGCGGTGAGTAGAAGAGCAGAACGAGGCTCAAGGCCTGGGTGACGAGCGTGCTGATGAAAAGCAGCCCGACCACGTGAACGAAGAGGGGCAGACCCCGCAGCTTCGCAAGAATCTTCACCGTCGCAAAACCTTCGCCACCAACACGTAACCTTCGTGCCGGATCGTGCGGATCAGCTCTTCGCCGCCTTCGATTCCAAGCTTGCGCCTGAGACGGCTGACCTGGACGTCGATGGCCCGGTCCATCGACTCGGTATCTGGGCCTTTCAGTAGTTCCAGCAGGTGATCCCGGGTGAGGATCCGCTGCGGTCGCTCGGCGAACGCTTTCAGCAACCGGAACTCGCCATCCGACAGATTGACCACGGTGCCACCCGGGCTCGTGAGGTCGCGACGAATCACATTCAGCTGCCAGCCCCCGAACTCGAAGCTCGTCCCTATGTCGGCGCCTTCATTGGCGCCGTGCTGCCGACGGAGCACGGCCCGAATGCGGGCGAGCAATTCGCGTGGGTTACACGGTTTGGCGATGTAATCATCAGCGCCAAGCTCAAGTCCGATGATCCTGTCGATATCCTGTCCCGTAACCGACAGCATGATGACCGGCGGGCCGCCCGCCGCAGCAAGACGACGGCAGGCGCTCAATCCGTCTTCGCCGGGCATCATCACGTCAAGGACGACAAGGTCGAACTGCCCCCGCGCGATCTCGCAGTCCATAGCTTTGGCGTCTGCTGCGGTAACGACGATGTACGAATGCTGAGTCAGAAATTCGGCCATCAATGTCCGAATACCGGGATCATCGTCGACAATCAGGATGCGCGAGGGGTTCGACATGTCGGGGTTTTCGCAGTCCCTTGACACAATATGCCGAGCAAACTCGCCGGCTGGATTGCAGAGCTACAATGTTAATGGAAAAAAACGCGTCGCCAGCGCTGGCTTGACGTCATGGTGAGCCGAGTAAGATTGAGGTCCAGATCGTACAAGCCGGCCGGCGCGGCCGCTGAACCGTGCTGACGGCGGCCGGAGCGCCGGAGGACGCCTGGACATCCACAAGCGCCGCAACGAGCAGGCCGCCGGCCAAATGCCGCCCAGGAAGCGTCCCTTTCTGCAATGCACCTCTCCCCGTCTCACTGCTCCGGCTGCTCTTCGCCGGACGTCCTTTTTCCGGATCCCGGCGAACCCGGCGTTCCGTTCGGCGACTGCCTCCACGACCGATCTGGGTTCGTGCTTCAATCTGTTCTGGACCGGCATGGCTCAGCCGCGGGCCATTTTTAGACTGTTCAACTATGATTGGACGGATTGGTCAAGTTTTCGATACGCCGCGATCGACGGCAACAGGGGCGCCATCGTCCTGGGGATGAAGCATGTCCCGCGCATTCATTGCAGCGGTGAAACACGCTGAGAACTGCGCGCAACAATTTGCGGCTACGAGCAGGAGAGCAGGCGATCGGCAGGGCAGAAAAGATTAAGCATATGATCTGCAAAATTAACGAGCCGGAATTCGGAGTGTTAAATCAATAAGGTCGGGGTACTGCGGCAATAAATCAAATAAATAAGGCCTGCTAATAGTAAGGCCAAGGGGGAGGTGCAGATGATGAGGATTTTCCAACATAGGCACGTATGCCTGGTTTCGACATCCGTTCTGGGCTGCTGCGTCATCGCGCAACCTGTTGTGGCGCAACAGGTGCCTGCAACTGCGTCGTCCGCCGCCGTATCGCCGACAGAAGGCAATCAGCCATCGACGGGCGAGCCGACGGCGCCAGCGTCGACGGCGGACCCGCAGTATGATTCCGACCATGTCCAGGACATCATTGTCACCGCCGAGCGACGCGCGGGCACGGTCCAGCGCACCGCAGCCTCGCTCAGTGTCCGTAGCGGCAAAGAATTGATGGAGCAGGGCCGCTACCAGCTCAAGAACATCCTTGAAACCGTGCCCGGCATCAGCGGCGGCGCGGCCGAAAGCAGCGGCACCTCGGGCGGCAGCGGCACGGACAATCCCGCCTCTGGCCTCGTCATCCGGGGCATACCCTCCAACCAGGGCGCCGGCGGCAGCGTTACCTCCACGGCGGCCGCCGCCGCGCTCTATTCGGACAATATCTACAACGGGATCGGCAGCACCTTCGATCTCGATCGCGTCGAGATATTGCGCGGGCCGCAGGGGACGCTGTACGGCCGCAGTGCAACGTCAGGCGTTGTTGCGATTCACACGCGCGATCCCGATCTGGATAACATCGACGGCAACGTCTCAGCCGAGATCGGCAACTATCAGCTGCGGCACTATACGGGCGGCATCGGTGTGCCGCTGGTTCGCGACATGCTGGCTGTCCGGGTCTCGGGCAACTATTACAAGCAGGGTGGCTACTATTTCGGCAATATGGGTGGTGGCCGCATCAACAAGGATGCACGCGTCAAGCTGCTGTTCAAGCCCGCCGACAACTTCACTGCGCTGCTCGGCTTCGCGCTCGAGAACAACAATACCTACAACGGTGGCGTCCAGATATATCAGGACAGTGGTTGCGATATCACAAGGCCAGTGCCGAACGAATATTGCATCACGGATGATACGGTCACGCCGGGCAAAAACAAAGCTCGCCAATACTGGGGTGAATTCAACCTGAATCTCGGCTCGTTTGGGGTTACCTACATTCCCGCTTACCGAACCTGGCGGCAAAACTTCATCAACGATTCCCGGAACTCGCCGGCTCTGCGAATCTATCAAACCACTCAAACGCCGAGTGATTATTTCCACACCGAAGAATTGCGCTTCCATTCAAATAGCGGATCTGCCCTGCAATGGCAGGCGGGCGGCATGTATTATTACAACAAGCTGCACGATATCAATTCGGTGACAGTCTATGCCACGCCGACAATACCGGCATTTCTGGCGTTCAGCACGGAGAACCACAAAGCGACCCTTTCGCTGGGCGTGTTTGCTGAAGCGACTTATTCGGTAATGTCGAAGACCCGCGTCACAGGCGGGGTGCGTTACGACTATACCAAGGTTCGGAACGATCAACATTACGAAACGCAGGCTCCGCCGAACCCGTCGCTTGTTTCGAAGTCGATCAGTGGTAACGACGCCACCCGCAAGTTCAGGAACGTCACCTACAAGGCGCGTATCGAACACGACCTTGCTCCGACCAATCTGATCTATGCATCGGTGTCGACGGGTGTTTCGCCCGGTGACGTGGCGATCACAACCGACGCGACGTACCAGCCCACCGTCCTTGAACTAAAGGCCGAGACCCTCACGGCGTTCGAAATCGGATCGAAGAACCGGTTCCTTGGCGGCAAGCTCCAGATCAACGGGGCCGTCTTCTACAATGACTATTCCGGCTATCAGGTCGGGAGCATCAATGTGAGCGGAAATGACCAGAATCCGGCGTTCGGCATTGTCGTCACCAAGCTACGGTCCTACGGGCTCGAGCTCGATGCGATCGCCAGCCCGTGGGCGAATGGGCGATTCAGCTACAACATGTCCTACACGGACGCTCAGTTCCGCGACATTCCGGTTCAATATCAGGCGTTCTTTGCCCATTCCCGCGTGCCCGCGCTGCCCCCGGTCCAGGCGACGCTATCCTATGATCACGACATTGCGCTGAGCAGCGAGGCAACCTTCTCGCTGCACGGAGAACTCCGCTACCGGTCGTCCTTTGACACGGCGCGCTTCACCGTGGAGCAGCTCAACGCCGGCGCCGAGCCTTTCATTCACACTGGCGGCCAGTTCATCGGCAACCTCTCCGCCACACTAGCATTCCCCAAGACCGGGCTTTCCATCACTGGTTATGTCCGCAACGTCGCGAACAATCGTTCCAAGAACAGCGGGGCCGCCAATGCCGCCAATACGCTGAGAGACTTTTTCGGTAACATCACTGGTCACAGCTATGGTGCGGCTCTGTACGATCCGCGGACTTTCGGCGTGATCGCGTCTTTGAAATTCTGATTGGCCGGACCGCCGCTGTTCGGTGCCCATCATGGCAAGGAGCTTTGGAAATGTACGGATCATCTGCGCGTCTAGTGGCAACCGCGCTCTCTCTCACTGGTCTTTGGGCCACCGCCGCTTCGGCGCATCACTCGTTCAACACATACGACATGAGCAAGACGGTTGCGGTTTCGGGAACTCTCAAGGAATTTCGGTGGGGAGCACCGCATTCGTCGATGGTCCTGGTGTACAAGGACAAGACAGGCGCAGCGGCACAGATGTCGTTGATCAGCGGCAGTCCGCTCGCCTTCTCTAAGCAGGGCTTCGCGCCACGCGACTTCCACAAGGGCGACAAGGTCAAGTTGACGTATCACCCGTACGTGAACGGGCTGCCGGGGGGGGCATTGGCGAGCCTGACGATGAATGGGCGGACCTTCTCAGATGCGGAGGCGGCGGCCGCCATCGCCGGCGGCACTGCCCAGTGACGGGAGGCGATTTCACCATGGTCAGGTTCATACGCCTCGGCGTCGGCGCCATCCTGGTCGGGGCCATGCTGTGCCCCGGTTCGGGGGGGTCAGCCCAAGTGCAGTCGGATCACCCCGCGTTCGAAGGCGTGTGGAAGATTGTCACGTCGACCACCACGCTCAAGCTGCCTGATGCCGTTCCTTTCACGGCCAAGGGGCGCAACGAATATGCCGCCAACAAGAAGATGAAGGCGCGAGGCAACTATGACGATTACGACATCACCACCTCGCGCTGTTCGAGCCCCGGCGTACCCCGGCTGATGCTCACCCCGATGCGCTTCAAGATCTGGGCACGTCTGGGCTACGTGACCTTCGATTTCGAGTGGAACCGCGCGATCCGCCAGATCGATCTGCATGCCACCAGGCAGCCAGACGTGATGGGCGACGACCTGGTGCCGACCATGACCGGAGATTCGCGCGGTCATTGGGAGGGCGACACGCTGGTTGCGACCACCACCAACCTCTCCGAACGCACGCTGCTCGACGATCTCCTGCCGCACTCGGTCGACATGAAGGTCACAGAGCGTCTCCGGCTGACCGATCCAAACACGTTGGAAAACCGCATCACGATCGACGATCCGGCCTATTATACCAAGCCATGGGATGCGGTGATCACCTACAAGCGGCAGCCCGACGCGATCTTCCCCGAAGACATCTGCCTTGACCGGATACAGGCGCACCAGCCCGCCTTTCCGACGTCGTGATCCTATATAAGAGATTGGAGAGTCTTCGCATGAGGACGGATTTCGCAAGCTCAGTTCGATTGGGGCGCCTTGCCCTCGTCGGAATAGCCGCCTGCTCTTTGGCGACGATCAGCGCCGCGGCCCAGGAAACCCCCGCGCTGCCCAAAGGGCCGCCCGGCGGACCTCCCGGCGCGGGCGGGCCTCCGCCCGGATTCCCGATGGTAAAGCCGCTGACGGAGGCGCAGAAGCTCGTCGCCTCGCTCCCTCCGCCACAACTGGGCGTCGCAGGGCCGCCGGCCAATCTGGCGCCTGATGCTCCGCAGCCCTCGCCCGACGCGCGCGACTTCCAGGGTGGCTGGAATCACGACACGCCGCTTATATTCCGCATGCAGTACGACAAGTATGGCGAGCCGGCCCCTTATAACATGGCCGGGGCGAAGGTGCTGCAGCGTCGGGTCCTGGCGCTGAACCAGGGCAAGCCCTTCTTGAACGCGTCCGGGATCTGCCGCCCGCCGGGGATCCAATGGCAACACGATCTCAACATGAAGTTTCGGATCTTCCAGAACAAGAACTATGTCGAGTTCGTGTTCGAGGAATATCACGGGCGGTGGTACATCCAGCTCGATCCTAACGTCGCGCCCCCGCCCACCGACAAGCAGTATATGGGCTATTCGCTCGGCCATTGGGAAGGCAACACGCTGGTCGTCGAGACGGCCAACATGAAGCAGGGGGTTTATCTCGACGTCGACGGCACACCGCTGTCTCGGAACGGGAAGCTGATCACGCGCATCCGCAAGATCGATGACGGACAGAGCCGGCCATTCCTCGAAATGGAGACGACGATCGTCGATCCGACCTATTATACCCAGCCGTGGTCGGTGGTCCGCCGGTTCGGCTGGAATCCCGGCAGCTTCAGGGAATATAATTGCGAAGAGCAGATCGGCGACCCTGCAGGCGGCGCCGAGGCCGGCCTCGTTCCCGAGCCTCAAGACTGATCCCAGACAACTTTTTTCCGCTGAGGTCCCATGCGACACGCACATTTTCGCCTCGCGCTCCGGTTCGGAATGGCCATGGCCGCTACCGTCACGGCAGCGTCATCCGCAGCCGCGGAAACGCCGCAGGAGCAGGCCAATAAGGAGGTCGTGCTCGGTTTCTTCGACGCTCTCAACGCGGGCGATGCTGCCGGCACCACTGGGCGGGATATCCCGCTCATCGCCGAGAAATTCCTTGACCCCGGCTACACGCAGCATTCGGAGCAGCTCAAGAACCTGCCCGGGCCGGGCACCGACCGCGACAAGCTGATCCGCATGTTCCAGAGCATGCCGCCGCGGCCGGCTGGTGCAGGACCGGCGGCGATGAGCCCGCAAAAGCGGGTCGCGGTCATGGCCGAAGGCGATCTGGTGATGATGCTGGTGGAACGCGACATGGTCGATCCGGCCGGCGCGACCCACCCGCATTACATCTTCAACATGTTCCGTGTGAAGGCGGGCAAGCTCACCGAGCATTGGGAGGTCGCGGACGGCATGGGGCCGCCGCCAGGTGCCGTCGGCGGCCCGCCGCCGGGCGCGGGCAGGCCCTGAGCGCGGAGCTGGGGTAGCCTGAATGAGCTCCGTGTACACCAACCCGGCAGCAGCTCACTGCGATGAAACTAACGTGTGGGTCATTGCAGGTCAGCGGTTTCGACCAGGGTGATCTTTCGCCAAGCCACGATGATAGCAGGGCCATGCGGTCAGTCGCCGAAATTTGGGCTTGGCGATTGCCCGTACGGATCAGAATGCATGGCGTGAAGCCCGGCGCAGCAACGTCCTGTAGGAGAGCGTGCGCCGCCGACCTCTCGCGTCTTGCACGGCAGCGCCGAGCGGAAGATTCGGAATTCCTGATACTTGTTTCGGTGCCGGGCAGATCTAGTCTGCACACGAGTAACCGGTCTCGCAGCCCAACAAGGATTGCCGTCTGCTTCGTTCCATCTCGCCGTCCGGCGACGAATTTGAATAAGGAACGGGCTTACCGGGAACGGCTGAAAAGAATGCCTGCGTTTGCAGGCGCGGAACGCGCGGGCGGAGCCGACGCGTCTGTAAAAAAAGACTAATCTGGAGGGGGTTATGAACGGAAGGCATCACTTCTCGCAGCCGGACATGGCCTGGCCCCGCGTCGCGGCGGGGGCTCTTGCGACATGCTTGATGCTGTCGGCATCGTCCGCCCACGCGCAAACAACAGCCGCAACGTCGTCGGAAATGGCAGCCGGCCCGCAGGAGACGAACGGGGGAAGCGCGCAGCTTGGGGAGATAATCGTTACGGCGGAACGCCGCAGCTCCAACGTTCAAAAGACTCCCGCCGCTGTCACCGTACAGAGCGGCGAAGATCTGCTTCAACGTGGCAAGTTTACGTTGAACAACATTCTGGAAACGGTGCCGAACGTTTCTGGCGGCGAATCCGAGGGCGTGTCGCGTTACCCGACCGGCAACGACAGTCCTGCCTCCGGCATCACCATCCGCGGCATTGCATCCAACGGAACCGTGAGCGGCCAGAGCATTCCCGGTGTCACCGCGACTGCGGTCTATGTTGATGACGTCTATGGGGGCCTTGGCGGCGGCTACGACATTGATCGGGTGGAAGTGCTTCGCGGGCCGCAGGGAACGCTTTACGGTCGCAGCGCCACCGCCGGCCTGGTCGCCATTCACACCCGCGATCCGCAACTGGGGCATACGTCCGCCGACATTTCTGTGGAAGGCGGCAACCTGGATCTCGTCCACGTGACCGGGGCGGTGAACGTCCCGATCGTCGAAGACAAGCTGGCGCTGCGCGTGGCCGGCAACCATTATGAGCGCGACGGACCCGACGCGTCGCGCGGGTACGGTGCCGTTAACGTGGATGAGGGCAAGGCGAAACTGCGGTTCAAGCCGACCGACACCTTCTCGCTGCTGGTGGGCGGCGCTTTTCAAGATCGGCAGTTCAACAACGGCGGGCTGAGCACCAATTTCGTGGCGCCCAATAAGGTATCGTTCGATCCGGTCACGACAGGCTCATCCAAGACCCGCTTTCGACAGGTGTGGGGGCAGGCAGACTGGGAGGTCGGCGGTGTTCGGCTGACCTACCTGCCAGCTTATCGCACATGGAAGCAGGATGCGACGGTCTACCTCGTCGGCCCTGGAGGCTCGATTATCGACCAGGGGGTAAAATCACCCAAGGACCATTTCCTGACCCAGGAATTGCGCCTTGCGTCGCTCGGTTCGTCGAGGTTGAGCTGGCAAGCGGGGTTATTCTATTACGGGAACGAACTCGTAACCAGCAACCTCAATACGTGGCAATCTTCCGGCGCGCTGCTGTTCGACGCAGAGGTGGGGCGCAAGACGTACAACTTTGGTGTGTTCGCGGAAGGCACGTTCAGCATCACCCCGGCGCTTCGCTTCACCGGCGGTCTGCGCCACGACAAGACGATCGTGAAGACCGAGGAGGTCTACACTCAGAACCTGAACGGGCTCTGCAACACCCCGGTGGGGCCGGCTTTCGGCTGCGCAGCCGCTGCACCAGATTCGCCAAATGCGGGCCTGCCGGAAAATCGGGTTTCCGCCTCGGTAGGCGGCGATGCCGGCCGCCGCGTATTCAAAAACAACACGTTCAAGGCGCGGCTTGAATATGATGTCACCCCCGCAAGCCTGCTGTATGCGTCAGTATCTAGTGCAGTTCTGCCAGGCGACCTCCAGATCGGAACCGGTGCAGGTAATCTGCCGACGGTGAACGTTTATAAGGCAGAGACACTTGTCGCCTACGAGATCGGCAGCAAGAACCGCTTCTTGGATAGGCGGTTGCAGGTGAACGCCAATGTCTTCCACTATGACTATGGCGGCTATCAGATCAGTGTCCAGCTCGACGCGAGGAACCCTGCCAGCGGCTTTTTGTTCAACGTGCCGATGCGGTTGACGGGCCAGGAACTGGAGGTCCTGTTCCAGGCCACGCCGCATGACAAGTTCGGCCTGAACGCGAGTCACGTCAAATCCAGGTTCCACGATCGCCCGGCAGCCTTCGTCGCGGCGGAGTCGGGCGCTGGCTTGTATGGCTTCGCCCCGGTGAACGTGACCGGCCTGTACGATCACGATTTCCGCCTGGCCGGCGGCGCGAACCTCAACTTCCACGCGGAGGGCACCTATCGCTCGGCTTATGACACATTTGTCCTGTCCGCAGCCTTGGCCGCGCAAGGCGGCAGGGCCTATGTGCGCCAGAAGGACTTCTTCCAGGCGAACGCCAGCGCCACTTGGACATCGGCCAACCAGCGCTATTCAATCACGGCCTACGTCAGGAACCTGACCGATTATCGCTTCAAAACCTATGTGAACCTGCAATCAATCACGCCCTTGCAGGCCGACGGGAATTTGTCGGATCCACGCACCTTCGGCGCCGTGCTGACAGCCCACTTCTGACGTCCAGATCGTCGAACTCGGCGGCCTGCTTGGGGGCCGCCCGGGTCGTTGGGTGGCGCCAAGCATATGGTCGATGTGGACCAGGAAAGAACCTTCAAGAGAGACAGAATGAGCACAAACGACAATGCCGCGCGGCTACAGGCCAACAAGGAGGTTGTGAAGCGGCTGATGAGCCGGCTGTTCAATCCCGAGACGAGCGACACCCCCGAGACACGCGCGCTGATGACCGAGGACTATATCCAGCACAATCCTAACTTCGCCAACGGCCCGGAATCGGTGATGCGCTTCCCACTTACGCAGAAGGCGCGGGAGATGTTCGGTGTTCTCAAGTTCGCGGGGGAGCCCTTGGTGATCGCCGAGCAGGACTATGTGATGATGATGCAACCTGTGCATCGTGACAAAGGCGACGGCACCGGCGAGACCTTCGTCTCGTTCTGGTTCGATCTGTGGCGCATGGAAGACGGCAAGGCGGCCGAGCACTGGGACTACGCGGATTGGGACCCCGATCTTGCGGGCAAGCAAGATGCCTGACAGTCAATGCCACGCTGGTTCTCGCACTCTGCGACTCTGAGATCGCGATCAGCAACTTGTCGCGCCGCCTATGGCGAGGCCATTTCTCTCGCGGACTTGAGTCTCGCGCTCGTCTCGGAGCTCCTAGCGACAGGTGGTGCGTTTGTCTCAAGGCACGAAAATGGTCGGACGTCCTCGGACAACGGGCGGGGCAGGCACAATCCCACCATCATAGTGGTCGAGAAGCTGGAGTGCCGACAGCGCGAGCGCCAGGGCACTGCTGGACCAGAACGGAGCAGCCTTAAGGCCCATGTCTGAAGCCGGCCGGGTCCTCGGCGCCGCGGCCGTTTACCAAGCGGTTCTACCTTGGCCTGACCGGCAGCAGTTCCTTCAACGGGACCTCGGCATCGGCCAGCTGCTCCAACGAAGTCGTGGCCGCGGCCTCGACGAGCTTGCGGCCCTGGACGTAGTCTTTGGTGGCGTTCACACAGTCCAGCGCGACGACCTTGCCGCCCTTGAGGTAAACGACCGAGAATGAGCGGGTGGCGGGATCGCCGCGCAGGACCGTCTGGTCATAGCCGACGTTGAGGCCGCAGGTCTGGAGGCGCAGGTCGTACTGGTTCGACCAGAACCAGGGGAAGGCACGGTAAGGTTTCTCGTCGCCGCAGATGGCCTTGGCCACGCAGGTGGCCTGATCGTTGGCGTTCTGGACCGATTCGACCCGCATGAAGGCGCCGCTGGCAAAGTCGCAGGCGAAGGCAGCGCAGTCACCCACGGCGTAGACATCGGGCAGCGAGGTGCGGCAGAACTCGTCCACATGCACACCGTCGCCCCCGGCTGCGCCGGCCGCTAGCAACGGGCCAACGGCGGGGATGATGCCGATGCCGACGATGGCGGCATCTGCCCGGATCACCTCGCCATCGGTCATCTTCACGCCGGTGATGCGGCCTTCTCCGACAAAGCCTTCAATCGCCGCACCGGTGCGCAGATCAACGCCGTGGTCGCGATGTTCCTTCTCGTAAAAGGCGGAGAGTTCCGGCCCTGCGACGCGGGCGAGGACGCGGGGCAGGGCCTCCAGCAGGGTGACCTCGCAGCCGAGCTTGGTCAGCACGGCTGCCGCCTCCAGCCCGATGTAGCCGCCGCCGACGATGACGATGATCTTCACGCCCCCGTCGATCTCACCCATCAGCTGGTCGCAATCCGCGCGGGTACGCACGGCGTGGATGCCCGCCAGGTCGGCGCCGGGACACGAAAGCCGGCGCGGATCGCCGCCGGCGGCCCAGATAAGCTTGCCGTAGGTCACGGTGCTATGGTCGGACAGGGTCAGAGACTTGGCGGCCGGATCGACCGCGGTGACTTCGACGCCGAGCTTCAGGTCCACGCCCTTTTCGCCCCAGAACGCCGGCGGGCGGATGTAGAGCCGCTCGAAGGTCTTCTCGCGGGCGAAATATTCCTTGGACAGAGGGGGGCGTTCGTAGGGCGGTTCCGGTTCGCGCCCGATCATGGTGAGGACCCCGGTGAAGCCGTATTGCCTGAGGGCGATGGCAGCCTGCGCCCCGGCATGGCCCGCACCGACAATGACGACGTCCGAGTCATTCATGGCGGTCAGTCCGCTGGCGCGATGCGGATTACCATGCGGTCGCATTCGACCCCGAGCATGACCTGGCACGACAGACGCGAATTTGTCCGGCGATGGTCGGAACTGTCGAGTAGATCGTTCTCATCCTCGCTGCCCGCCTGCTGAAGTTCAGCCGCCCCCTCCTCGACATAGACGTGGCAAGTGGCACAGGAGCAGCAGCCGCCACAAAGGGCGAGAAGTTCGTCGAAGCCGTTGTCGCGCAGCGCTTCCATCAGACTCAGGCTGTCGGCTGCCTCAATCCGGCGCTGCGAACCGTCGCGCGCAATTACCTCGATACCGAGCATCGTTAGTCGTTCCCGGTCAAAGCCGCGCCGCATGCCAAGCGACATGCTCGGCCATGAACGTCGAGACGAAGAAATAGAAATGATCATAGCCTGGCTGCATGCGGATGGTGGCGGGAATGCCCGCAGCGGCGCAGGCATCGACCAACAGATGTGTCTTCAATTGCTCGGCCAGAAATCCATCCGCCTCGCCTTGATCGACCAGCAGGTTGGCCAGGCGCGCACCGTCCTCGATCAGAGCGACGGCATCGTGCTGGCGCCATGAAGATGCATCTTCACCCAGATAGCCGGCGAGCGCTTTTTGCCCCCACGGGCACAGCATCGGTGCCACGATTGGCGCAAAGGCACTGACCGAGCGGAATCGCGCGGGATGGCGAAGCGCCACCGTCAATGCGCCGTGCCCGCCCATCGAATGGCCGGTGATCCCCTGCCGCGCCATGTCCACCGGGAAACGGGCCGCCACCAGTTCGGGCAACTCGTTCTCGATATAGGACCGCATCCGGAAGTTCGCGGCCCATGGCTCCTGGGTGGCATCGACGTAGAAGCCGGCGCCCTTGCCGAAGTCAAAGCCTTCGGCGTCGGGCACGTCATCGCCGCGCGGACTGGTGTCCGGTGCGACGAAGACGATCCCATGCTTGGCACAAGCCGCGCGAAATTCGCCCTTCTCGGTGACGTTGGCATGGGTACAGGTCAGCCCCGAAAGATACCACAGCACCGGCAGGCTCGCGCCGGGCGCATGATCAGGTACGAAGACCGAAAAGGTCATGGGTGTCCCGGTCGTCGCCGACTGGTGGGTATAGATCCCCTGGGTGCCGCCGTGGCTGCGGTTGGTGCTAACCTGTTCCATGACCGTTTCCGTCAGATGAAGGTGTAGGAGCAGACCTTGTTGCCCGCTGGATCGCGCAGATAGACGGCATAGGCGCGCGGCAGGTGACCACGCGCGCCCGGCTCACCTTCGCAGGTGCCATCGGCGGCGAGACCGGCGGCGTGGAAAGCGTCGACCTCGGCCGGCGATCTCGCCGCAAAGCCGAGGGTCACGCCATTGCCCGAAGGCGCCTCGCCGTTACCAGGCTTCAGCACGGGGAAAGCCGGCTTGTCCTTGCCATAGAGCACTACCGTCTCGCCGAACGGTCCCATGCTCTTCACCCCGAGCGGAGCCAAAGCGGCGTCATAGAATGCGGTGGACGCTGCCAGATCGCTGGCGCCAAAGCAGGCGTGCGAGAAGACCTCATTGCCGGAAATGACCGGATAAGCCATTTCGATTCTCCCTCATGAAGATGCTCAGAACACCACGACCGAACGGATCGACTTTCCCGCGTGCATCAAGTCGAAGGCCCTATTGATTTCCTCCAGGCCCATGACGTGGGTGACCATGGAGTCGATCTCGATCTTGCCGGTCATGTACATGTCGACGATCTTGGGCACGTCGGTTCGGCCCTTGGCGCCGCCGAAGGCGGTGCCGCGCCAATTGCGCCCCGTGACCAGTTGGAAGGGACGCGTGGCAATTTCCTTGCCCGCTTCCGCCACGCCGATGATGATGCTCGTGCCCCAGCCGCGATGACAGGCTTCCAGAGCGGTGCGCATGACTTCGGTATTGCCGGTGGCGTCGAAGGTGTAGTCCGCGCCGCCGTCGGTCATCTGGACGATCTTGGCGACGATGTCCTCCCGGCTCAGGGCCTTGCTATTGAGGAAGTCGGTCATGCCGAACTTGCGGCCCCATTCCTCACGCTCCGAGTTGATGTCGACGCCGATAATCTTGTTTGCGCCGGCAAGGCGCGCGCCTTGAATGACGTTGAGTCCGATGCCGCCGAGACCGAACACGACGACATTGTCGCCGACCTGGACCTTGGCGGTGTTGACCACCGCGCCTACCCCGGTGGTGACGCCGCAGCCGATATAGCAGCTGGTCTTGAACGGCGCGTCCTCGCGGATCCTGGCGACCGCAATCTCGGGCAGCACCGTGAAGTTCGAGAAGGTCGAGCAGCCCATATAATGGAAAATGGTCTGCCCCTTGTAGCTGAAGCGGCTCGTGCCGTCGGGCATCAGCCCCTTGCCCTGGGTCGCGCGGATCGCGGTGCAGAGATTGGTCTTGCCGCTGAGGCACGACTTACATTGGCGGCATTCGGGCGTGTAGAGCGGGATGACATGGTCCCCCGGCTTCACGCTTGTGACCCCGGCGCCGACCTCGCGCACGATGCCGGCACCTTCATGGCCCAGAATGCTCGGGAAGATACCCTCGCTGTCGAAGCCGTCGAGCGTGTAGGCGTCGGTGTGGCAGATGCCGGTTGCCATGATCTCGACCAGCACCTCGCCGGCCTTGGGGCCCTCCAGGTCCAGCTCGACGATCTCGAGCGGTTTCTTCGCTTCGAAGGCGACAGCGGCGCGGGTCTTCATGGGCCTGGTCCTATTCAGAAAGCTCAACCGCGGCGGCGGCGGCGATGGTCGCCACATCCCCGGCTACGGGACTGCGGCGCTCGAAGCTGGCGGAGCAGTTATGGGCCTTTTCGCCCGAAGCCATGGAAACTTTAGTCGGCATTTCGCCTCCCCGAATGCTTGTGTTCGCGTCGGCCGTAGCCCCACCTCTGCGCTCACGAGCATCAAGGCGCGGCACCTGCCACTGGCCCTACCGATGCAAGCCGCAGACTATGATCCGCACCCCCATGTCATCCGTCGGTGGAAGGAAGCTGATCGCCCGGCACCCACCAGCCGTGGATTTGAGGCGCTAGCCGAAAGGGCAGAATTACCCGAGCGATATCACCCTCGTCGGGTCGCTGTGCATCGAGTATTACGAGCTCCGATCGCATCTCGGCATAGTTGGAAGCAACGCCGATCAGATAGCCTTCACCTTCTGGACTGTCGGTCCGCCGAGGGATGAACTGCACTTCCTGGAGCGCGCAGGCGTCGCCCGCGAAATAAGACCGTGTTTCGCCGGTGTCGAAGTCAAAGCGGGCGTAGCAGTTTGTGATCTTGCCGCGCATCCTCTCTGCCGCAGTGTGCAGGGGCCGCGATGGATCGGCATAGCCCTGGAAACCGTAGCGATGCCGCAGCGACCAGAAACGCTCGTCGATTCTCGGCAGGAGCCCGGGGAAATCCGGAAAGAGCATATCTTCGGCCCAACCATCGTCCCCGGAATTGAGGTCGAAGGTCCATCGTCGCAACACGGTCCGCGCCGCATGGGGATCCCACGGGCTGCCATCGACGGCATGAAAGTGGGGGAATGGATTGCCGTTGGAAACCGGCGCATCGACGATGACCTTGTCGCCCACGGTGACGGCGTTGAGCAGATGGATGGCGCCCCGCTCGGGTCCCTTGAACCACCGGACATCCACGGCTTCGCCATCCCGCGGCAAAATTGCCACATAGGTTGGGGCGGAGGAATCCCATCCCCAATGCACTTTACCCGCTTCGATCCGTTGCTGGTTGGTCACGAAGCCGCAGGTGTTGAAGACTATGTGCTTCTCGGTGATGGCGATGTCGTGCATCATGCTGATCAGAGGTGCCTTGAACCTCACCTCGCGCGTGATCTGCCCGCTGCGATCGACAAAATAGACGAACACGTCGTCCGACAGGTCGCCGCAAGCCTCGTAACCATAGCAGATCATCTCGCCTGTGCGCGGATCGGTCTTAGGATGCGCAGTGAAGGTGCGGCTGGTATACCTGCCGTTGAAATCCCACTGTCCCTTAGTCTCAAGCGTGACCGGATCAATGACCGTCGGCAGGGCATCTTCCTTCAGCGCCCACAGCAGGCCGCCATGATAGTAAATCGCGGTGTTGGCGGTCGTGCGATCGAGCCCACGGGCCGCCGGATCGTCCGTCCGGGCGTTGCGGTAATTGCCGAAGAGCTGTCGCCGCGCCTTACGGTCCGCAAGATAGCGCTCCGTTTTGACGTATCGCCCTCGATAGTCGACGTTGCCGCCGTGGAATCGGAACATGCTGATATAGCCATCGGCATTGAACAAGCCTGCGTCGTCGCTGTGCAGCGCAGGGTAAAACCAATCCGGCACAGCACGATAGAAGGCGCCGTCAAGATCCGACGGGATATGGCCGATCACCTCGCAGTCGAAAATGTCGGCCTCGAAGCGCGTCGGCGCCGAAAAACCGGTCATCGAAGGATCGGAAGGAAACCTGACTGCCATGGCTCAGCCTCTGCCTGTGATGTCGAGGTCGGCGCATCGGTCTTGCTGCTGGCCCGCGGCCTCGTCCTCACGTCGGATCAGGGTGGCTATCAACCGGCGCATTGCGGTTGGACCTTTGTCCGACGGAAGAAACGCCATGCGCCGATCGTCCGGAGTGGCGTCGAGGATGCGCTGCTGTCCCTCGATTATCAGCCGATCTTCAGCAAAGGCATTTTGGATTACTTCGAATAAGCCCTCCATGGCCTTGGCTGGCATATTTGCCTCAAAACCAGTGGCGTACAGATAACGCGTTCGCCGCTCGTCAATCGGCGTGACTGCCTGCTGCTCTATGCGGTAGCTGAGTGGTGGCTCGTCAGGGGCCTTAAAGTCGATGCGTGCGGCGGTGCCGTGGGGATATGAGCGGTTCTCCATGACAAAAACCCCCGGCACGTGGTACTCATAGGTGCACCATCGGTCGACCAGCACCGGTTGATTGGGCATGGCCTTGCCGATGAACCAGCGTTCGAAGCGCAAGCTGCGCTGCTGAGCCTTCAACCGGGGCAGCTCGTCCGACCACCCGCCGCCGGTGACAAACCCCAGCGTGCGCTCATGAACGAAATCGACGTGTGACAGGTCACACAAATTGTCGTTGATGAGTTGGTAATTGGCGTCGTAGTCGAGTTGCCCGGACTGCATCACCCATGCCGGGTTGTCGAGGCCGAACGCTGGCGGGATGAGTGCGGGATCCGCTTGCGCGATATCGCCCATCCACACCCAGAGCCAGCTATCCCGTTCGACCACCGGGAAACTGCGCACCGCCGGAACCGGAGCGCCGACCGGCGGGCCGGGAACGTGTTGGCAGCGGCCGTCCGCCCCGAAGAGCAAGCCATGATACATGCAACGCAGAAGATCGCCTTCCAGACGGCCTCGTGAAAGGGGCGCAAAACGGTGCGGGCAGCGATCTTCCAGGGCATAAGGCGTTCCATCGGATCGCCGCGCCAGAACGATGGGCTCACCGATAACCGTCCGACCGATTGGGCTGTCATTGGCCAACTCGTGCGACCAAGCGGCCGCATACCAGCAATTGCGCAAGAACATCGCCCATTCTCCGGAAAGCGTCTCGGCGCGTTGAGCGTCCGACGAAACTGCCAGGGTCAATGTTGCCCCCGCCGAGACCATCAAGGCCGCGGTTGGTTTGCAACGGCCTCTCCTCGTGCCGCCGGATCGCTCCACGCTTGGCTGCAGCTAGACCGGTGGAACACGGAGCGGCAAATCAAAATAAAATATCACGAATATGCCAATTTTGTTATAACGCGCCGGCGCTCGTGCGAGCGGCTGTGCTGCGCGTCGGGCGCGGCCTTCAGAACCCGATGCGCCCGAACGTCTCCCCGAGGTGTATTATGAAGCGACTTAATCTCCTGAACCTCGATCTAAACTTGCTCGTGGCCTTGGATGCTCTCGTGGAGGAGGAGAATGTTTCCCGTGCCGCAAACAGGATCGGGGTGACACAACCCGCTATGAGCAGAACCTTGCGCCAGTTGCGTGAGTTGTTTGGCGACGAGCTGTTACGCCGAACGTCCAGCGGCATGAAGCCGACACCCCGCGCTATGACGCTCGCGCAAGCTGTCCGGCCTAACTTGGAAAACATCGCCGCAGCGATTGGCCAGCGCCTCCGCTTCGACCCGGCAACAGCTTCCCGTCGCTTCGTTCTAGCCTTGCCCGATGTCGCTACGCGGCTTGCTCTCCCTCCCGTGGTTAAACAGATCAGCGCGCAGGCGCCTGGTATCGAGCTGGCAATTATCACCACGGTCAACCGGGACGCCCTGCACAAACTGGAGACCGGCCAGGCCGAGTTGGCAATGGGCGTGTACGACCACCTGCCGAGGACGCTGCGCTCGCACAACCGCCGGGTGCTGCGCGAAGTCTGCGTCGCGGACCCTGCCAATCCGCTGCTGCAGAATGGCGTGCTGGACTTGGACACCTTCCTTGCACTGCCCCACGTCGCCGTCACCATGGCTGAAAATGAAGGAACGCCGCTGGACACCACGCTCGAAACGCTGGGGCTGCGGCGAAGGATCGTGATTACCACCCCTTATTACAGCTGCGTGCCAGCGCTGATCCGCGGTACGCGATATCTTTCCGTCGTGGTAGAAGACCTTCTAGACCTGCTACCGGAAGGGAAGTCGCTTGCACGTTTCCCTGTCCCTGTCACCGTCGAACCCGTCATGTCGAAAATGGTCTGGCATGCCAGATCGGACGAAGACCTCGGGCATACTTGGCTGCGCAACCTGTTCATCGGTGCGTCGCGCGTCAGCAATTAGCGGTTGTCTGTAATCGCAAAACCTCGTCGGTGCCGATCCCCGGGAGGTTTCGCCGAACTGTCGGCCCCGGCCGAGCCGGAAGCGGTTCGCGCTGCATCGGGCGTCACACAGGCGAACGTGCGGTGGCGCGGAGCAGGCTTTTCGGTCCGTCTGACCATCTTGGCAGATCATCGATCCCTGGTTCCCCCGCGAGACACCGCGCTCGGACCAGCTTTGGCGCTTCACTGCCGGCGAACAGTTCCTGTCGTGCCTGGTGCCGGTACAAAGTGCCATGGCTCAGGATGCGGAATCCCCTCGAGCGGCATCGCCTTCGAGTGGGATGGTGGCGATGAAGGGGGCCAGGGCTCCGGCGACGGATCGGACGATCGGCGCGAGGATGGCTGTTTCGAAGGTTAGATCGCCCATGACAGCAGCGACGAAACCGCCTTCATCGCTGCGCCATGGGGTGCGCTTTTCACGGGCCGGCTAAGTGATTGTCCGCGAATGACACTCTGGATTGCAGGGGGCAATATACCAAAAACGAATAATGTGAATGTCACGTTTTGATTTGTCTTTGTGCCATGCCGAACGCCAAATGTTGCAGGTCGATCCGGAGAGGTCGGTGATGGAGTGGAGATGAAACGGGCTGATCAAAGCGCAGCCGCGGACACGGCGAAAGGATCGCCGGAACTTTATCGCGGCCTATCGGCGAAACTGAAAAAGTGAATTCGGCCAATCTCCGTCAAGTTCGTCATGTGGATGAACACTGAGATCGTCGGTGTTTACATTTCACAAGAGAACACGTCGGGACTCGCGTCTTGCATGACAACACAAAAATCGCTGTCATTCCCATTACCAATGGTGGTTAGGAAGAAAATGCGCTGATTTTGCTGCCGCAAATTAGTTTTTCATAAAACGGCCTGCCTGAACTGGTCGGCAAAACATAATAAGGGAGGAAAGCGATGGCTGCGACCATGTTGAAGACTCTGCTCGCCGGCACTGCATTGACGACCGCCCAACTGCCCGCCCATGCGGCAGACCCTGGCAGCATGGAACAGTCGACCGTCGAGTCCGCCGATACCACAGCTGCCGTTGCAGCGCCCGCTGACACACCTGAGGGTATTGCAGAAATCGTTGTTTCCGCCCAGCGGCGCGTGGAAAATTCTCAACGCGCTGCAATCGCGGTTTCGGTGCTTTCGCCTAAACAGCTCACCGGCGTTACCTTGCCCCAGCAACTGACGACTCTCGCGCCGGCCGTACAGTTCAGCGCGGCGGGGGGCATCGCGCCGCTGCTCTACGTTCGTGGCGTCGGCACCTTCGCGGTCACGCCCTATTCGGACCCGGCCGTCGCCGTGAACTACGATGGCATCTACCTTGCTCGGCCGACGGCAACTGTTGGCATGTTCTACGACCTTGAGCGCGTCGAAGTGCTGAAAGGACCGCAAGGAACCCTGTACGGCAGGAACGCCACGGGGGGCGCGCTGAATATTCTGCCCGCCTTGCCCAAACTCAATGAACGCGCCATGGCTGCGTCGGTCAGCGCGGGCAATTACGGTGCGGTCAATGCCCAGGCCGCCTTGAACCTGGGCATTGGTGACAAGGTCGCCCTCCGGCTTGCCGGATCGACCTTCAGGCACGACGGCTACAACTCTGATGGCACTAATTCCGAACGCGGATCGGGCGCCCGCGCGCAAATCCTGATCAAGCCATCGCCGGACCTTTCGATCCGTGTCGCCGGCGATTACGTGGACCTTGGCGGAACCGGGGGCACCGGCACCCTGATCGCGCGCGACGACCCGAGAACGGGGCGCACGGTGCCGTTCGGCCTCGGGCCGGACGTGGGACTTTACGATCCCAGGTCGATTGCTTTCCTCAACGCGGCTTTCGTTGCAGCATCGGGTAACGTCTACGGCGCTTTCCCGGGACCTCCCAAAGTCGACAACAAGAATTATGGACTGAACAATCAGGTCGACGCCAATCTCGGCTTTGCCGATCTTTCGTTCGTCGGTGGTTGGCGCCGCGGCGATATCAACAACACGATTGCCTCAAGCGGCTACTTCATCCGGCAGCGTGAGACCGACGAGCAGCAAAGCGCGGAATTGCGCCTGTCTGGCCATGTCGGCCAAATCGACTGGCTACTGGGTGGATACTATTTCCGCGACACCATTGATTCCGGCTATTACGTCAACAATAATTATCTCGAGGCCAATCAGGTCTTCCGGCAGGTAACGAACTCGCGAGCGCTCTTTGGGCGATTGACATGGAACCTGTCGGACCGACTTCGGATTTCGGGTGCGGCGCGACGCACGTGGGACCGGCGCCGCTTTGACGGCACCCAAAGTCAGGTCCTTGGCGTCTGTCAGGCGGCAAGCCGGGTCTGCCCGGAAATCCGACGCCTGCCATCAGACTCCACCAACATCCCGGCAGCGCTGGCGAGCATCGGCTATGTCCAGCCGCCGGGCTCGCCGGTTTACGTGGATGTGCAGACCGGGAGCAGGACCTCATTCTACGTTCCGTCGCAAATCCCCGTTAACGGCACGACGTCGCCCAGCAAATCGACCTTCCGCGCGGTTATCGAGTTCGAGCCGCGCTCGGCGAGCCTGCTCTACGCGAGCGTCGAAACCGGATACCGGGTGGGCGGGTTCTCGTTTTCGTCCATCAAGCCCGCGTTCGCGCCCGAGACGATCACGGCTTACACAGTCGGCTCGAAGAACCGGTTTCTCGACAACCGCCTTCAGGTGAATCTTGAAGGCTTTATCTGGCGTTACAAGAACCAGCAGGTTTCCCACCAGACGCTGGGCGCGACCGGCAGTGTCGAATTCGTAACCGAGAACATCGGTGAATCGCTCAACCGTGGCGGCGAAATCGAGATCATGGCAAAGCCGCTACGCAACACTGTGTTGAACGCGACGGTGCAATATCTGGATGCCCGCAACAAGACATTCGTCTTCGATGAACCCGATCCCAGCATCAGAGCCGGGCTGCCGGCCGGCACTGTGCCGTCGATCAACAACTGCCCTCGCTCTGTCGTGCCGGGCACAGGTTACTATCGCATCGACTGCTCGGGCCAGCGTGCTCTGCGATCACCGGAATGGACGGTCAATCTGGGCGTCCAGCAGACAATTGATCTGCCTCGCGATTATGCCCTCGTTCTGAGTGGCAACACCCACTTCCAGTCGAGCAGCGTGGTGATGTTCGAACGTCGCGCCTTTTCGACGCTCGACGCCTATTGGTTTTCCGACGTCAGCATCTCTCTGCAATTTCCCAAACGGAACCTCACCGTCACGGGGTTCGTGAACAACATCGGGAATAAGCGCATTCTCGGGGCATCATACTACAACACTTTCAGCGGCCTCACGACCGGAAACTATGGCCCTCCGCGAACTATCGGCGTTCGACTGACAGTCGACTTCTGATCTGAGGAGCCTCGCTGGTTGGTCGCGACTAACGCGCCGCGAAATTCCCAGAGGCGCGTCAGGCAAGGACTCTCGTCGGATTTCGGCAATGAGCCCCGCGTCGGCGATCAATTTCATGCCTCCGTTGGCGGCGCCAAGAAGGACGACGACACCGCGATCCTTCGAGGGCAGGGTCGGGAGACACGCAACTCAATTTCGCGTCGAACAGGTCGTGCCCGACCAGGCATGAGGTGTTCGAGAAGTGGTTCACAGTCTCTCGGCGCTTCAGCTGAAAAAGCGCTAACTGGGCGGATGGCGCATCTTCGAGGACCCCTCGGATGATCCCGATTTCGATTGTCTGTTCGTCGCGCCATCTTCCTCGGCGTCAGTGGTTGGCAATCCCTCCCGCGAGCAACTGCCGGTCGATTGCCGGGATACCGAAGGGAAGGGCTGCATGGCGCGTCCCGAGCCCTTCGACTTCCGCGATCCCGGCGCGCAATCCAGCAATGACGGCAACGTGGCGCACGGCATCGGACAGGCTCGGAGGCGGACAGCAGGTTTCCCGGTTGTTATCTCGACCCCGCGTCTGTCAAGCTGGGGTCGCGGGACGATTGTCCGGATGCGGGCGACACCAACGATATGTGCCAAAATGGGGAGGGTTTTTCTCAGCGCGGGCATTGCTTGACCTATGTGGACCCGGGCCGCGTGATCGCGTGACGCTCGTCTCGGCCCGGGTGGTCGGCGCATATGTCCAGGCCGTGAGGCTAAAAGCGCCGGCGCATGGCCAGACCATGATTCTCACACCCGGCGCCGCCCGCCACGGCTCTCCGAAACAATCCGATTATAATGTTCCTATAACCTGTCCTGCCTTTATCCTCAGCCTGTCATGGCCGTGGCATCATCTCAAGGAGTGAAGTCATGAAACAGGATAGCGAAACCAGCGACGTGGTCGAACTCGGCTGCGTGAGCGCCGACACCGAGGGCAGCACGTTCGTCTTCGAGGATACCGAAGCCGGCATGCGCTTCAAAAACGGCCTCGCCGACGATTGATCCTCGGGCGCGCGTCCGAAAGGGCGCGCGCCCTCGTTGCTTTCGCCAGCCGGCTCGAACGGGTTAGGCAAACCAACGTTCATTACGTTGCGCTCGCTGGACCGCAACCTGCCGACCCACTCCTCACCAAATCGTAGCGCTACCCGGGTGGCCACCGCGCATGTCCAGGCCGCGAGGCTAAAGGCGGCGGCGCGTGTCCAGACACGATTCTCACGCCCGGGGTCCAAGGCTCGCACAAACTAAGTCCTTATAACCGCATTATAATCTTCTTATACTTTGGCATGCCGTTAAGTTGGAGTCGTCATGGCCATGGCATCCCTCCAACGGAGAAAAGTCATGAAGACCGAAATCGAAACCAACGACCTCCTCGAACTCGGCAGCGTCAGCGTCGACACCGAGGGCAACGCCGTCCCCAACGAGGACCAGGAGACCGGTCAGCGCATCAAGCTCGGCCTGTCCGACGACTGAACTGCGTGGCGCGCGCTCCTTCGGGGCGCGCGCCATCTCGAGGATGGACCGCATGCATCATCGTCTCCGCAACGGTCTGAGCTGGTGCCTTTGCGACCAGCAGGCGGTCTTCCTTGACCTGCCGCGCGACCGCTATTTCCGACTGGGCCCGGACGATGACCGGACCTTCCAGCTATGGGCAAAGTCAGGTGCGGTGAGCGCAGCTGCCGCCGCGCACCTCGTCGAGGTGGGCATCCTCGTCGCGTGTGACCAACCGCCGACGCCCAACGCGCCGGTCGAGATCGTGCCTCCCTCGGTTGATCTGGGCGAGGAGGCGTGCGGCGAAGCGCGGCTGATCGATATTGGGCGCGGACTGCTGGCACAGCGCCGGGCCACATCCGCCATTCGCCGCGGCAAGCTTGCATCCCTGGTGACGGCTCTCGCGAGCGATGCTGCTCCGCGACGTGCCGGGCGAGACGCGCAAGCGGCGGTGCGCAGGATCGCGGCGGCTTTCGGATCGACTCCGCTCGCCGTGCGAAAGGCCAAGCAGTGCCTGCCGCGTGCCTTGGCGGCAAATGCCTTGTGCCGTGCCGCCGGAGCCTTGCCGACATTGGTCTTCGGCGTCCGGCTGGAGCCGTTCGCGGCGCATTGCTGGCTGCAATGGCATGCAGCCGTGATCGTCGGGGATCTCGAACAGGCGCGTATGTTCACGCCGATCCTGGCAGTGCCATGAGGACGCGCTACGTCATCCTGCTCAGGAAGGGACCCGCTCCCTCGCCACGCGACCTTGCGTCGGAGCTCGGCCTGACGGTCGCGGTCGAGCGCCCCGACCTGCTCGTGCTGATCGGCGGCGATTGCCGATGCTACGCGCTTGGCGAGGGCCACGTCCTGGGGAGGCTGTTTGCGCGGTTCGGGCCACCAGCGCCGATCCAGGCGACGCAGATCGCCATCGGAACAGCTGACGGGGGGACATCCGCTGTGGATGGGCTGCTCCACCGATATTGGGGCGGGTATGTCGGCGTCTTTCCGGCACGCGCCGGCCACCGGATCCTGCGTGACCCCTCCGGAGCGCTCCCCTGCTATTATGCCGAGACTGGTTTCGGCCTGGTCCTGGCGTCGGATGTGGACCTCCTGTTGGCGGTGAGGAAGAGGCCTCCCGCGGTCAGCTGGACCGCATTGGTGAAGCATCTTTACCTGCGCGGACTGCCCTCTCCCGAAACCTGCCTGCACGGCATCGAGGAACTCCTGTCCGGCTACGCGCTCGACGTGTCTGCCGGAACGGTCGATCAGCGCATGTGGTGGTCGCCCTGGTCGCACGTCGAGGCGGACCCGGAGGCCGGCGCGCCGCAACCCGATCAATTGCGGCGGGTCGTCACGACCAGTGTCGAGGCGCTCACGGCGTCGTATGGGCGCTTGCTCGTAAGCGTGTCGGGCGGGCTCGATTCGTCGATCGTCGCCGCCTGTCTCGCCCGGTCCGAACGCGAGGTCCATTGCGTCACGATGTTCACGACCGATCCGTCGGGCGATGAACGTTTGTATGCGCGCGACCTTTGCCGGCATCTCGCCTTGCCGCTGACCGAATGCGTCTATCGGATCGACGAGGTCGACATCGATCTGGCCATGAGCCCGCATCTGCCGCGCCCAATCGGGCGAACCCTGGCGCAAGCCTATGAGCGCGCGCATCTGAAGGTCGTGGCAGAGATCAAGGCCGATGCGTTCGTGACCGGAAACGGCGGCGACAATGTCTTCGGCTTTTCGCAGTCCGCAGCGGCGGTCACCGATTACTATCTGCGGCAGGGCCTGGGGCTCGGGCTGCTTCGCACCCTCCTTGACGTGTGCCGGCAAACCGAAAGCGGTCCGGTGGAGGTGGTGCGTGCGGCGCTTCGGCTCAAGCGTCGGGGTTATCTCTGGTCGACGGGGCCGATGTTCCTCGGGGCTGACATGCTTGTGGCGCTGGCGCCGCAGCCGCTCCATCAGCCGTGGCTCGACGTCCCCGAGGGCGTCGGACCTGGAAAGGCCGCCCACGTCGCTAGCCTCCTGCGCGTGCAGCCTTCACTCGAGCCGGGTCGAAGCCGCTTCGCGCCGGTCATAGCACCATTGCTTTCGCAGCCCGTAATCGAAACCTGCCTCGCCATCCCGAGCTGGACATGGCGCGCCGGCGGCCGCGACCGCGCGGTCGCCCGCGCGGCGTTCGCGGCGGACCTTCCTCCCGCGATCATCGGGCGACGATCGAAGGGCGGCCCCGACGGCTTCAGCGCGATCATCCTGCGCGAACACCGGGCGGCGATAAGAGAGCGGCTGCTCGACGGCATGCTCGCGCGAGAAGGCGTCGTCGACCGCGCGGCGCTCGAGGCGCGCTTCGCCGATCGCCGGCCGTTCAGCGGCGAGGAGCAGGGTCGCCTGCTCGAACTGGTCGACAGCGAGGCCTGGGCCGGCACATGGTCGTCGAGGGGTTCGGCCGTCATCCGGCCGGGCCAGTCGGCGAGTGCCTCAGCGTCGTCCAGTACCTGACCTCTGCCTGCCGCAGAACGTCGGTCGGGATCTCGCCCTTCAGCCAATAATCGAACCAGTCGAGCGAGCGCTGGTAGATCGCGAGCCGATGCGCCGGCTGCCACTTCACATGATGCTCGCCGGGCAGCACGAACATGTCGATCGGTGCATCGACTTCGCGCAGGGCCGTGAAGGTGGGCAGCGTACTCATCAGTTCATCGTCGGACACTTGGATGAGGATTGGGATCGCGATGTTTCTGGCGTTTCGCACGAGCGATATCTCATTCCAGAAATGGTCGGCTTCAGGGGATCGGTCGGTCAATTTGGGGTAGCCGACCTTGGCGAAATAGCGTGCCGCCGCCGGTCCGACGCGGGCCGGGAAGGTCTCGTCGAAACAGCAGGCGGTGATCGAGATCGCCGCGAACATCTTGCTATGCAGCAGCGCGTAGGTCGCGGACGTGGCGCCGTCGCTCATGCCGGTAAGACCGATCCGCTTCGGATCGGCGATCCCGCGGTCGATCGCCAGCCGGGTCGCGACCTCGAGCGCCGAGACCTCGCTGCGGCGATTGGCAAATTGGGCGAGGTTGCCCCGTTCGCCGGCGAGGACATCCCCGGGTTTCACGTTGGGAGCCTCGAAGTCCGGAAGGCCGATGCTCAGCACCGCGTAGCCGTCATTGGCGAAAGCCTGGATCGGGAAGTCGTCTCCGGTGCCACCGCGCAGGAAGCCCCGCGTGTCATATTGCACCACCACTAAGGGGTAGCGCTTGCCCGCCTGATAGCCGACTGGCAGCACCAGGTCGGCGTTGAAGGGCAGGTCGAAGCTGTTGCGCAGGTGCAGCCGCTCGGCCGTGCCGAGCGCCATCTGGCCGAACTCGGGATTGGGGTCGAACAGGATCGTGCGGCGGCCGGATGCAGGATCGAGCCGTTCGAGGCGGCGCGGTACCAGCGACCCTTCCCGGAGGCAGATCAGGTCATCATGGTCCGGTGCGCAATCCACCAGCACGTCGTCCGTGACGTACAGCCGGCGCGGCGCCCTCGGGCCAGGCACCCAGTCGTAGATCGCGGTCGAGCCGTTGGCCCAGCCCTCGCGATGCAGGAAGCGGACATGGCCTTGCGCGGTCCACCAGGGTCGCATCGCATCGGCGCACACCGGTTCGGCACAGGTGGCAAAGCGCCCCGAACGCGCCTCGGCGATCAGGCGGCCGCGCGACGCGTAGAACGTCTCCTTTGGGACCTCAACCCAGGCGCGCCGCCCGCGTGGGTCCGATGCGTCCGTCCCGGCAATTTCGAAGATGGGCAGGCTGGGGAATGCAGCCGCCTCCTGTTCGGTGGCGTCGCGTGTCATGCCGCTCTGCAGGTCGAGGGCGGTCACGGTCCGGCCGACTGGCGCCAGCGGGTATGGGCGGTTGCTCGACGTCGGCGCGAAGCGATCGTCGAAGTGAAAGCCGCGCAGGCCTTCGAGTTGGATGTTCTGATAGGCTGAGGCCAGCCCCGGGCGGCTCGTGTAGAGCAACGTGCGGCCGTCGCCACTGAGCCGGAAATCCTCCACATCGACCTTGCTTGTCGTCAGCGGCCCGCTCCCCGATCCATCCGCTTCGGCGCGCCAAACCTGCGTGAGGCCGTTTTCTCGCTTGAGGAACGCGATCCAGCTTCCGTCTGCCGACCAGCGCGGCGTGATCACCCGGGCCACTCCCATCGGAAAATTGGCCTTGCCGCGGAAGTCATAGTTGGAGCGGAGAAACTCTCCCCCGCGATCGACCAGGATCGGCTGCCCTCCGGTGCGGAGCGGCAAGACCACCATGCCGAGGCAATAATCATTGGTGTCGGGATCGGCGCGCCGCAGCTGAAATGCGACGCTGGTCCCGTCCGGCGAGCGGGTGAACAGGTGCGCTTGGATCGCGCCCGGTTCGCTCGGGCCGATATCGCGCAAGCGGACGAGATCGACCAGCCGCAACGGCCGTTTCGCGGAGGGGAGCGCCGCGGCGGGGGGCGGCAGCAGATCGCCGCACCCACCCGCCGCCTCCGCGTGCGCGGCCTGGGGGAGGCCGAGCAGGAGGAGACCAACCACAAGGGACCGCATCGCGCTCACCAGGCCTTGCTGAC
>Ga0068856_100000696_pt1 | contig 36434 bp, 26 predicted proteins | sample KBSCornC62_FD_66595 | JGI IMG/M metagenome (GOLD analysis project Ga0068856, IMG submission 66595) | Corn rhizosphere microbial communities from Kellogg Biological Station, Michigan, USA - KBS Corn C6-2 | ecosystem: Host-associated > Plants > Roots > Rhizosphere > Soil ...
GTCGGCATACCACTTCGAGCGCCAGTCTTTGTTGACCGCGACGCGCAAACCGATTGGATTGGTCTTTTGGCCCATATTATTCGTCGGACAAAGTGATTTTGATGTGGCAACGGCGCTTGATGATCGGGCCGGCGGAACCGCGCGCCTTGGGCGTGAAACGCTTGAGGCTGGCAGCCGTTCCCGCCACGGCTTCCTTGATCCGCAAGGTTTCCGGGCGCAACTTGTTGTTGTTTTCCGCATTCGCGATGGCCGAATGCAAGGTCTTGGCAACAAAGCGCGCGCCCTTGCGGGGCACGACGGCCAGAATTTGCTCGGCTTGAAGCGCGGGCAATCCCTGAATTTGACGCACGACTTCGCGCATCTTCTGCGCGGACATCGGGATATTCTTGGTGATGGCGAAAACTTCCATAAAAACTATTTGGCTTCCGCCTTCGCGGTGTGGGCGCCGTGCTTCTTGAATGTGCGCGTCAGTGAAAACTCACCGAGCTTGTGACCAACCATGTTTTCCGTGACAAACACGGGGTTAAAAATCTTGCCGTTATGAACCGTGAACGTAAGACCAACAAACTCCGGCGTGATGGTCGAGCGACGCGACCAAGTCTTGATGGGCGTTTTCTGGTTTGCAGCCTTGGCCTTCTGGATTTTTTCCAGGAGGTGCAGTTCGACAAACGGGCCTTTTTTAATCGAGCGTCCCATAAAATATTACTTAGTCTTGATCGGGAGTCCGTTGCGGCGGACCACAATGAAACGGTTGGATGATTTGTATTTCGCGCGGGTCTTGCCACCTTTGGCGACCTTGCCCCACGGAGACATGAGCTGCTGCCAGCCGCCGCCGCCCTTGGATTTACCCTGACCGCCGCCGTTCGGATGGTCAACCGGGTTGCGCGCCATGCCGCGGGTGATACCGCGATGACCGCGATGACGGGTGCGGCCGGCTTTACCCAAAATAACGTTTTCGTGCTCGGTGTTACCAACCTGACCGATGGTCGCGTAGCACTCTTCGTTCACCTTGCGGATTTCGCCGGAGGGCAAACGGATTTGCGCGTAACCTTGATCAATGGACATCAATGTCGCCGCACCGCCCGCCGAGCGGACAATTTGTCCGCCACGACCAGGGCTGAGCTCAAGATTGTGGATCGCGCTGCTGACCGGAATCGCCTTTAGCGGGAGGGCATTGCCCACTTCCGGCGGAGCCGTCGGACCGCTGGAAACCGTGCCACCAACCTTGATGCCGACCGGAGCAATGATATAGCGTTTCTCGCCGTCCTTGTATTGGAGCAGCGCAATGCGCGCGGAGCGCATCGGATCGTATTCGATCGCCGCAACCGTGGCTTCAACGCCGTGCTTGTTGCGCTTGAAATCTACGAGGCGGATTTTTTGCTTGTGACCGCCGCCGATGCCGCGCGCTGTCACGCGACCATACATATTGCGGCCACCAGTCTTCTTGCGGATTTCCACAAGCGACTTCTCCGGCTTCGTCTTGGTAATATCGCTGAAGTCCGCGATCGTGATGTATCGCGTGGACGGCGTCAGCGGTCTAAATGTTTTAACGGGCATAATAACTAAAGTTTTTTATCAGCAACTTTTTGAAGTCAGCAGGCCATCAATCCTGTCCCAAGGAGGGAATCAGTTATCGGTCTGCGAACATGCTGTCCTGACGACCTTACGGGCGACGAGGAGCGAGGAAAATATCAAAGCTGAATTGGAACGCAATATCTTTTTTTAAATTATTTCATGTGTGATGCAATAAAGTCGAAATTCCTCAGCAAATACGGCCTCAAATTTCATCTTAAAAACTTTGGCCGGATAAAATTTTCATTTCGTCCCCCGCTCTTGCATTGCCTCACCCACCGGCTTCGATAAATTATGCGCGTGAAATCAAAAGCAAACGGCATGGTTTATCTCGTCGGCGCCGGGCCGGGCGACGCAGGTCTCCTCACTTTACGCGGCGCAGAACTGCTCCAGCGTGCCGAAGTGGTCATCTACGATGCGCTCGCCAATCCTGAATTACTCCGCCTCGCACCCGCCACGGCTGAATTGATTTCGCGCGGCAAAAACATGGAACTCCCGCAGGCGGAAATCACCGCCGCCATCATCGCCAAGGCGAAGGAAGGTAAGATCGTCGTGCGGCTCAAGGGCGGCGATCCGTTCATTTTCGGTCGTGGCGGAGAGGAAGCCGAAGCGCTCGAAGCCGAAAACATTCCTTTCGAGATCGTGCCCGGCGTTTCCTCCATCACCGCCGTGCCGAATTATGCCGGCATTCCGCTCACACACCGCGAGCATTGCTCCAGCTTCACCGTTTTCACCGGCCACAGTGATTCCGCCGACGCGGCCACCGCTCTGCGCTACGAGCAAATCGCTAAGATTCCCGGCACCAAAGTTGTGCTGATGGGGACGGAGCAATTGAGCGACTGGACCAAGTCACTCATCACGCACGGCATGTCGCCGGAGACGCCAATAGCCGTCGTGCACCGCGGGACCACGGGCCGCCAGAAATCCGTCGCCGGCACACTCGCCAACATTGCTTCGCTAGTCGCCAAAGAAAAAATCACACCGCCCGCGCTTACCATCATTGGTGACGTCGTGAAGTTGCGCCCGAAATTGAACTGGTTTGAAAACCTGCCGCTGTTCGGAAAAAAAGTCGTCGTTACCCGCCGCACCGGACAGGCTGGAAAATTTGCCAAACAACTCGCCGACCTCGGTGCGGATGTGCTCGAAGTGCCCACCATTAAAATCACCGAGCCGCAGGAACGGATGGCCATCGTGGACGCGCTGCTCGAAATCAATTCCTACGACTGGCTCATCTTCACCAGCGCCAACGGTGTGACCGCGTTCTTTGATATGTTCTTCAAACGCTTCCAAGATTTGCGAGAGATCGGCGGTGCCCGCATTGCCGCGGTTGGCCCGAAAACTGCCGAGAAATTGCGCGAACTGCATTTGCAGGTGGACTTGATGCCGGAGGAATACGTCGGCACCAAGATCGTCGCCGCCTTCAAAAAATATCAAGACATCGAGAACGTCAAGATGTGCCTCTTCCGCGCCGAGGTCGCGAATCGCGAGCTACCCGACGCGCTCATGGAAGAGGGCGCCATCGTGGACGACATCGCGATCTACCGCACCGTGGCCGAGACCGAAGACCGCACCGGCGCCGCCGCCCGCCTGCTCGAGGAGGGCGCGGATTGGGTGACGTTCACCAGCAGTTCGACCGTGCAGCATTTCCACACCCGCTTCAATTTGCCGAAGTTGATAAAAAAATTTCCGCAGTTGAAACTCGCCTCCATCGGCCCGGAGACTAGCAAAGCCATCACCGCCCTCGGCCTCAAGCCGACGCTGGAGGCGAAGGAGCATACGACGGACGGCTTGATAGCGGCGCTGTTGAAAGCGAAATAGCTCTGGCTTTGAATCGCGAGCACCAGCTCGGGGTTCCGATGTCCCGATGCCCTAACCACATTTGGCGATTCAGTCCGGCGCGATTTCCGTCTAGCCTGCGGGAAATCATGGACCGCATATTTGCTTTGGCCCTGGCAATTTTATTTTGCCTCGCCGCAAAACCACTATTCGCTGCTGAAGCCTTGCCACTCGCTGGCGAATGGCGCTTTGCCCTCGACCGCGCTGACACCGGCGCAAAGGAAAACTGGTTCGCCAAAAAGCTGCCGGACAAAATCCAACTGCCTGGCATTCTTGAAGCCCAAGGTTACGGCGACGAAATCTCCACCACCACGCCGTGGGTGCTCTCGCTTTACGATCATTTCTGGTATTTGCGCGCGGACTACACGGCTTACACCAACGCCGGCAACGTGAAGGTGCCATTCCTCTGCCAACCGCCACGCCATTACCTCGGTGCGGCGTGGTATCAACGCGACGTCGAAATCTCGACGAACTGGAGCGGCAAACGCATCGCGCTCTTTCTTGAACGTCCAAAATGGAAATCCACTGTCTGGCTCGATGACAAGGAAATCGGCTCGGATATCAGCCTTTGCACGCCACACGAATTTGATTTAGGCCTGGTGCCGGTCGGCAAACATCGCCTGACCATCCGCGTGGACAACCGGATGATTCTGCCGTATCGCCCCGACTCGCACAGCGTTTCCGATTCGCTGGGTAACGCCTGGAACGGCATTGTCGGGAAAATGGAACTGCGAGCGACGAGTCCGGTGTGGATAGAAGAACTGCAAGTCTATCCTCATGCCGTAACCAAATCCATTACGGTCAAAGGCCGGATAGGAAACATCACTGGCACACCGGGGCATGACCATCTCATGCTGATGATCACGCCGTTCCAATTAACAGCTGGGGTCAAGATGATGGCGTCCACCAATTTTACAATCAGTTGGTCAACCAACGGCGGCGCATTTGAAACCGAACTAGCCTTGCGGTCCGATGCGAAAGTGTGGGATGAATTTGACCCGTCAATCTACCGGCTGGCGGTTGTGCTGGGACAGTTCGACGCGGCTGGGAGGCATTTTGGCCTCCGTGACTTCCACACCGACGGCAGCCAATTCATCCTGAACGGCCATCCCATTTTCCTGCGTGGCACACATTTCGGCGGCGATTTCCCGCTGACCGGCTATCCCGCCACCGACGTCGAGTCGTGGAAAAAAATCATCCAGACCTGCAAGGATTATGGCCTAAATCACATGCGGTTTCACTCGTGGTGTCCGCCGGAAGCCGCGTTTGAGGCGGCGGATGAACTTGGCTTTTATTTGCAAGTCGAGCCGGGCATGTGGAACCCATTCGCGCCCGATAGCGAAATCACCAAGCAGCTTTACTCCGAGACCGAGCGCATCATCAAATACTACGGCAATCACCCTTCACTGATGCTCATCTCCGCGAGCAATGAAGCCGGCGGACGCTGGAAACAAGTCCTTCCGGAATGGGTGAAACATTTCCGCGCCACCGATCCACGTCATCTTTACACGCCGGACACCGGCTGGTCGTTGATCGAGTCGCCGAACGAACCCCTCAACGGCGGCGCCGATTACCTGGCCATCGGCCGCGTCGGCCCGAATCGCGTGCGCGGCGAACGTGGCTGGTTCGGTGGCGATTACCAGGCTTCCATCCAAGGCGTGAGCGTTCCGGTCGTCTCGCACGAAGTTGGCCAATGGTGCGCGTATCCGGATTTTGATGTCATCCGGAAGTTCACCGGGTTCATGAGACCGGAGAATTACGAAATTTTTCACGACTCCGCCGCTGCGCATGGCGTGCTGGAAATGAACCATGAATTCGCCCACGCCTCCGGCCGCTTTCAACTCGCCTGCTACAAGGAAGAAATTGAAGCCGCCCTCCGCACGCCGGGCCTTGGCGGTTTCCAACTGCTCGACCTGCACGATTACACCGGCCAGGGAACTGCGCTCATCGGCTTGCTCGACCCGCTGTGGGGCAGCAAAGGCTACGTCACGCCGGATGAGTTCAAGAAATTTTGCAACACCGTCGTGCCGCTCGCTCGTTTGAAGCAGCGCGTCTTCACCACGGCGGACAAATTCGAAATGCCGGTGGAAGTGGCGAACTTTAGTCCCGCATCACTGGATGTTTCCATCGCCGCGTGGCAAATCCTTGATGCCAATAACGCCGTGAAAGCCGAAGGCCGCTTCGCCATCACCAATCTTCCCTTGGGCAAAAACCTTCCGCTCGGAAACATCTCGGCAGAACTCGCGCAACTACCCGCGCCGGCTGGATACACTCTAAAAGTCTGGAGCACCGCCGCCAGCTGGAGCGCCGGCATCTTGCCGGCGAGTATGACAGCGCCTCAAGAAAAACGCCGGCTGGAAGCCAGCGCTCCAGTTAAACGCCCTCTGACCAAAACATTTCAAAACGACTGGGATTTCTGGCTGTATCCGGCCATCCAACCGGCTAACGCGCCGATGGTGAATTTCCTTGAGACGAGTTCTCCCGGCGTAGCCACCAAGGCATTGGCCGCAGGGAAAAAAGTTTTGTTCACGCCACGCCTCGCGGATTTAAGCTGGTGGAGTCCGCCGCTCGCGTGCGTCCCGATTTTCTGGAACGCGCTCATGGGCCCGACATGGAGCCGGATGCTCGGCCTGTGGTGCGATACCAACTCCCCTGCCCTTGCCGGCTTCCCAACCGAGGCGAACTGCGACTGGCAATGGACGGAGATCATCGGCAAATCCCGCGCCGTGAACCTGGATAAATTGCCACGCGGCCTGAAGCCCATCGTCTCGGCGATTGACGATTGGAACCGCAACTACAAGCTCGGCGTGATCTTCGAGGCGAAAATTGGCAAAGGAAAACTGCTCGTCTGCTCGGCGGACTTGAATTCCTATCCGGTCGGGCAACAACTGCGGCGTTCGCTCATGGATTACATGGCAGGCGAAAAATTTCAGCCGATAACAGAGATTTCCGCCGCCGAATTTGAAAGCCTGTTCTTCGACAACCTCGTCATGCGCAAGCTCGGCGCGAGCGCCCTTGCCGACGGCAAGCCCGCCAATGAAATCCTCGACGGCGATCCGAATACCTTCTGGTGCAGCGCCGATGCGCGCGGCAAGGGACCTGGCCATCCGCATGAAATCCTCGTTTCCTTTCCGCAGACTGTCGCGATGAACGGCCTCGTCTTGATGCCACGCCAGAATCAACGAGAGCACCAGGGCGACATCCGCGAATACAAGCTGGAGGCAAGCAATGACGGCACAAACTGGCAGACCATCGCTCGCGGCCAACTGGCCTCCACGTTCGATCCGCAGCCGATTTCTTTCGACAAAACCGTCACGGCAAAACATCTCAAGCTCACCGCGCTCTCCGGCTTCGGCACGGACCAAGCCGCCGCACTCGCGGAGTTTGCGGTGAACTACACCGGCCCGAAGTTGCCCGAGAACGGCAGCCAGCTCGAATACCGCCGCGTCCGCACCGCCTCGCCGGACATAGACGCCGGCGGCGATGCGCCGGGACACCCCCTCAAAAAACAGCTGCAGAAATAAAATCCGCCTGAAAAATGGCGTAGCAATACCAATAGCTGGTGGGGCGAGCGTCCTCGCGAGCCGGGCGTTGATGGCTTAAGCAGCTCGCCAGGATGCTCACCCCACCGCATCACTGGCCGACTGCGATTTTCTTTTCTTGGCGGCTTTGCTTCTTCGCGCCTTTGCGTTAAATCTTTCCGCGTGACGCACGACGCCGCCAAAAAACGCCACGCCGAACTGTCCGCCGAAATCCGCCGGCACGACCACGCCTATTACGTCGAGGGCCGGCAGCTCATCACCGACCGCGAATACGATCAGCTTTTCAAGGAGCTTCAGGAGCTGGAGAAACAATTTCCCGATCTCGCCACATCCGAATCACCCACACAGCGCGTCGGCGGCGCGCCGAGCGAGAAATTTGCCCGCGTCAAACATCTCGTCCCGATGCTGTCGCTCGACAAGGTCGGGGCCAGCGATCATCCGACAAAAGATGAGGAACCTGACCGCGACCAGCGTAACCGCAAACAAGACGAGAAAACGCTGGAAGAACTCCACGCTTTCGACGCCACCATCCGCAAGCATCTCGGCCGCGACCAAGTGCAATACATCATCGAGCCAAAGGTGGACGGCGTATCCATCAGCGTGCATTACCGCGAGGGCAAGCTCGCGCTCGGCGTCACGCGCGGCGACGGCACGGAAGGTGACGACATCACCACGAATCTCAAAACCGTGCGCGGCATTCCGCTGGAACTAAACTTAAAAAATCCCCCCGCCTTGCTCGAAGTGCGCGGCGAGGCTTACATCTCCATCAAAGATTTCGACGCGCTCAATGCGAAGTTCGCTGCCGAGGGCGAAAAGCCGTTCCCCAATGCCCGCAACGCCACCGCCGGCACGCTCAAGCAGCTCGATCCGAAGCTCGTCGCCAAACGCCCCATCCGTGCCGTGTTTTATGCGGTCGGCGCGGTGGATGGCATCGAGTTTAAAGCGCATTCCGAGATGCTTGAGGCGCTCGCCAGGTTCGGCCTGCCCACGCAAAAACTCTGGTGGGTCTGCAACGGCATTGAGGAAGTGCTGAAGGTTTATCGCGACAAAATCGTCGCGCATTACGACGAGGACAAAGACCTGCGCCGCCAGTTGCCTTACGAGATTGACGGCATTGTGCTCAAGGTGAACACGCTCGCCGACTGGACGAAGATTCCCGGCCGAAGCCGCTCGCCGGGTTACGCCATTGTCCACAAACCCGTGCCGTGGATCACACCCGCCGAGACCGTGTTGAAAGCCATTACCGTGCAGGTCGGGCGCACCGGCGTGCTCACGCCCGTAGCGGAACTGGAACCGGTCTTCGTGCAAGGCTCGACCATTGCGCGCGCCACACTGCACAACGAGGACGAAATCCGCCGCAAGGATATCCGCATCGGCGACACCGTGGTCATCCGCAAGGCTGGCATGGTCATCCCGGAAATTTTCGAGGTGGTGAAAACCAAACGTCCGCCCGGCGCAAAGGAATTCGATCTGTTCGCGCACGTCGGCGGCAAATGTCCGGTGTGCGGTGGCGCGATCGCCAAGGACAAGGCCGCTGCCAGCGGCGATGACGAAGTCGCGTGGCGCTGCCAGAATATCGCGGGCTGCCCGGCACAACTCACGCGGCGCGTCGAGTATTTCGCCCAACGCAAGGCGCTTGATCTCGAATCGCTCGGCGGCACTGTGGCAGAGAAGCTGGTTGAACGCGGCCTCGTCAAGGAACCGCTGGATCTATTCGACCTAAAACTGGAAGTGCTCGGCAAATTGAATCTCGGCACGGACGACGAGCCGCGCACGTTCGGCGAGAAGAACGCCACGAAAGTTCTCGACGCACTCCAACGCGCCAAGACCGCGCCGCTTTCCCGCTGGATTCACGCGCTGGCGATTGCCGATGTGGGCGAAGCCACCGCCAAGCAACTTGCCGCCACGCATGATTCGCTGGAAGCCCTCGCCGATTCTGAAGTGCTGCGCGATATCCGCGACCTCGGCGCGAAGGAAATCGAACGCGCTGAAATCAGCCCGCGCTCACGCAAGAATCCGCCCAAAGACGAAGCCGATAAAGCGAAACGCGAGCGGCGTGACACGGAACTCAAGGCGGAGATCGCCGCGATTGAATCCCGGCTGGAAACGGGCGGATTGAAAGCGCGTCTCGCCGAAGTCGGCCCGGTGGCGGCGGCGAGCGTGCTGGATTTCTTTGCGTCCACTGCCGGCAAGAAAGTGCTCACCCGCATCCGTGAGCTGGGCATCACGCCAGCAAGTGAAAAATCCGCGATTGCCGCGACGGCGAAAGGCGTATTCGCCGGCAAGACGTTCGTGCTGACCGGCACGCTGCCAACGCTGACGCGCGAGGAGGCGACCGCGAAGATTGAAGCCCTCGGCGGCAAAGTGTCGGGCAGCGTGAGCAAGAAAACAGATTTCGTGCTGGCGGGTGAAGAAGCCGGTTCCAAACTCATTAAGGCGCAGGAACTGGGCGTGAAGATTCTGAACGAGGCGGAGTTTTTGAAGATGGTTTAGAGTTAACGACCGTCCTCACCCCGGCCCTCTCCTCCGAGGCGCGGGAGAAATAGTTCCAGCGTCTTTGGAAAACCCTGCGGCTGAATTTGCCATGCTGCTACTGGAATGAAGCGCGGCTCCATCCAGTTCAATCTTTAAACCCGGCGCGCTCGACACCGACCCGGTGTTTGTTCCGGTATTCCTTCGGCGAACACTTGCACCATTCCTTGAACGCTTCGTGAAACCGGCTCAAGGAACCAAACCCGGAGGCGAACGCCACCTCGATGATTTTCTCGTCCGTCGTGGCCAGCAGCCGCTGGGCGTGCGAGACGCGATGCTGCGTCAGGGAGTCAATCAGGGTGATGCCCATGGATTTTTTGAACAGCGCCATGGCGTAGTTTGGATGCAGCCCGACCGATTCACTGATCTGTTCGGCTGTCAGCGGCTCCGTGTAATGCTGGGCGATGAACAACGCAATCTGCTCGGCGCGATTCAGGCCGCCGGTTTCAATCACGGCCTGGCCCGTCTGGCGACGGCGAACCGGCGGCGCTTTCACCGGCACCGTCAGGGCAAAGCGAAATAGTCGCGCTTCAATCTCCAGAAACGCGATGCGCTGCCGGAGCGGATCCGGCTCTTCAAGATCCTGAACCCAGCGTTCAAACATTTCCAGATCGCCACCCCGAGTGCGCGGTTCGGGATCCAGCACGACGCGCGCATGCAGGATGGCGTCAACAAAATGAGCCGGAAACCGGCACTGCAAAAACCACGCGAGCGGAATCGTCGCGACGAAATATTCCGTCTTGTCCTTCGAGGAAATGATCTGGTGCGGGATGCCGGCCCAAAACACCGCCAGCCGGCCGGCGGGAATGGTCACCGTGTTACCGCCGAGCAGATAGGTCAATGAACCTTGCTTGAGCAGGTTTAGTTCAATCTCGTTATGCCGGTCGGCCCGCTGCATGGGCATCGGCGTCCAGCGCTGGCAGGTAAAGCCATAAGGCGCGAACTCCGGCCGGGATGAATCAAAGCTGACCATGTGCGATTTATGATTTCTTGGCACCCATCTTGTCAACGGCCACCGCAATCAGAATGACGAGACCTTTGATGACTTGCTGCCAGAACGGCGACACTTCCAGCAGCACGAGGCCGTTGTTCAACACGCCGATGATGAGGCAGCCCAGCACCGTGCCCATAATCGTGCCGCGCCCGCCGTTGAGCGACGTGCCGCCGATCACCACGGCGGCGATGGAATCCAATTCATAGCCCAACCCCGCGTTCGGCGTCGCCGAATCCAGCCGCGCCGTCACCAGCAACCCCGCCACGCCGCACAGCGCGCCGCCGAGCGTATAGACGAGCAGCTTGATGCGGTTCACGTTCAGGCCGCTCAACGTCGCCGCGCGCTCGTTGCCGCCCACGGCATAGACCTGGCGACCGAACCGCGTGCGTTTCATGATCAACATGAACACCGCGACCAGCGCAGCCGAAATCCACACGGGCATCGGGATGCCGAACAAATGCCCCGAACCCATGTAGCCAAAACTGTCGCCCAGCCGCGTGATGGGAAAGCCGCCGGTCCACAGCATCGTGAGCCCGCGGGCGATGCTCAACATCCCCAGCGTCGCGACGAACGGCGGCAATTTAAATCGTGTGATGACGAAGCCGTTGAACCAGCCCAGCACCGTGCCGACGAAGATACCTGCGAGAATCGCGCCCGACGTCGTGAACTCGATGAACAAATCCGTGCCCGGCACAGCCACGCCATTCTTCAATAATCCTGCCGCCACCGCGCCGGCAAATGCCAGCAACGCGCCGACGGACAAGTCAATGCCGCCGGACAGGATGATGATCGTCATGCCGACAGACAGGCAGAGGTTCGCGCAAATCTGCCGCAGCACGTTCAGCCCGTTGTCCACGGTGCAAAACTTGTCGCTGGCCAGTGACAACGCCAATACCATCAGCCCCAGCGCCAACACGGACTGGAAGCGTTTCAGATATTCCAGATATTTATTGTTCGTCATGCGTCAGTTGTTCACTCCGACCGGCAACGCAGCCTTCACGACTTTTTCCTCCGTCGCTTCGGCGCGCGAAAACTCGGCGGTCTTGCGGCCTTCGCACAGCACCATGATGCGATCCGCGATGCCCAAAATTTCCGGCAGCTCGGACGACACCATCACGACGGCCAGCCCGCTCTGCGCGAGCTCGTCAATCAACGTGTAAATCTCCTTCTTCGCATTGATGTCAATGCCGCGTGTCGGTTCGTCGAGTAACAATACTTTGGGTTTGGTCGCCAGCCATTTCGCGAGCACGACTTTCTGCTGGTTGCCGCCGCTCAAATTTACCACGGTCTGATGAATCGAAGGCGTCTTCACGCGCAGCCGCTCGACATAATTCCCGACCAGCTCGCGCTCGAGTTGCGGCTGCAACAGCCCCATGCGCTCGATCTTCGGCAAGCAGGACAGCGTTGTATTGTGCGCGATGCTCAAGCCCAGCACCACGCCGTCGGCCTTGCGATCTTCCGGCGCGAGCGCCAGCCCGGCGGCAATCGCGTCCTGCGGCGAATGGATTTTCACCGGCACACCCGCAACTTGGATTTCGCCCGTCGAAGTTTTCGGATACAAGCCAAAGATTGTCTGCAATAGCTCGGTGCGTCCCGCGCCCATCAAACCAAAGATGCCCAGCACCTCGCCGCGTCGCACTTCAAACGACACGCCCTTCACCGCGAAATCCCCTACCCGCTCGGCATGTTGCAATGAAACATTCCGCACGCGCAACACCTCATCGCCGGGCGTTGTCGCGGTCTTTGGAAATAAATCCGCCAGCTCGCGTCCCACCATCATGCGAATCATTTCGTCGCGCGAGACCTCGCAAAATTCTTTCGTGCCGACAAATTTCCCATCGCGAAACACCGTGATGTCATCGGCGATCTGCGGCAGTTCATCCAGCTTGTGCGTAATGTAAATGAGGCCGACGCCGTTTTGCTTGAGCCGCTTGATGAGCCGGAACAGCACATCTATCTCATGTTCGGTAATCGCCGAAGTCGGCTCGTCCATGATGATGACGCGCGAATTGAACGACATCGCCTTGGCAATTTCTACGACCTGCTGCGCGCCGACGCGGAGTTTTGAGACCAGCGTGCGCGGATCGGCGTCGAGTTCCAGTTCCTTGAGCAACGCCGCCGCCTCACGATTCATTCGCGCGAAATCTACCAAGCCAAAACGGTTCAACGGTTCGCGGCCGATGAAGATGTTTTCCGCGATGCTCAACTCGGGAATGAGGTTCAACTCCTGAAAAATGATCGCGATGCCCGCCGCCTGCGCCTCGCGCGTGTTCTTGAAGCTGACCGGTTTGCCTTCCATCATCACCGTTCCCGCGTCCGGCGGAAACACGCCGGCGAGAATGTTCATCATGGTGGACTTGCCTGCGCCGTTCTCGCCGAGCAACGCGTTGAGCCGCCCGCGCCGCACGGTGATATTGACGCCGTCGAGCGCCTTCACGCCGGGGAACGCCTTGGCAATCCCGACCGCCTGCAGCAGCACGTCGGATTGGTCAGGCGATGGCAGAGGCGCAGTCATGGCAAGTCATTCAAGCTTCACGGAAATCGGCACAAGCTTCAACGGCTTCAAATCCGAATCCTCGTCTGCAACTTCAACGCAACCGACGAACCGCACGCGTTTCCCGATGGCGGCGATGCCTTGCAGTTCCGGCAGCACCTGCGTCTCGACGAGGTGGTTCAGTCCGGCGGAAATGTCATTGAACTCCTGCGCGTTCGGGTAGCTGCTGGAATCAAGCAGCCCCGTGCCATCGCGGACCGCGTTGCCGAACACCGGACCGAGCGGCACGGCGATATCCACGTTGGTGCCCTGAGCTTGCAAGCTCAGCCCAATGCTGTCCGCATCCGCACTAACCACACGTCCGGTGCCGCGCAGAAACAGGAAATACGAACTGCTGATGCCCACCGTGCGCCCAAACTGCTCGCCCACTTTTTCGGGGTTGGCGGCAATTGCGGCCAGAACCTTCGCCGCGTCCGCCGCCTGGTCCGTCGCCGGCTGCAATTTACTGCTCCAGAACTGCTCCACGAAGTTCGTTGGATTGAACGTCGTTCCAACGATGTCCGCCTTCACCTGTTTGAGCGAGCGGATGTGAAATGGCGGAAAGGCCCAGCATAAACCAGCCACGACCAGAACCGCGATCAGCCAAGGGAAAAGTCGTTTCATTCGTAGCGCATATTGCCGAGCCTCAATTCGTCCGCTTCCCCCGGTTCAATTCTTTTTCCCATAATCGCCATACTTGCTGACGTTTTCCGGCGTCACCAAATCTACCTTCACGGGAATCTTCTGCGGGAAATCACGTTTGCCTTTGAGATACTCATCGGCGTATTCGGCGGCTTTTTGCGCCATCACCTTCGGAAATTGCATTCCGGTCGCAGCAATTTTGCCTTCGGCGATAAGTTTCACCACATCGTCCGCGCCGTCGAAGCCGAAGACTTTTACCTGCTTGTCTTTACCCGCGCTGACGAGCGCCTGATACGCGCCCATCGCCATCGCGTCGTTGCCGCAGAAGACGGCCTTGATGTCGGGATTTTTTTGCAGGATGGATTCCAGCACTTCCAAACCCTTCGCCCGATCAAAATCGGCGCTCTGCTGGGCCACCATTTTCAAACCGGGATAACGGTCCACTACGCTGTGAAATCCCTTCGAACGATTCCACGTGTTGTTGTCGCCGACGAGGCCGAGCAACTCGGCGTATTTGCCCTCCTTGCCGACGGTCTTCACAAAATATTGGCCGAGCTTCACGCAACCGGAATAGCTGTCGGACAGCATCTGCGACGTCGCGGCGTTGGTGGAGTTGATCTCGCGATCAATGCAGAACACCGGCACGCCCGCCGCCTTGGCCTTGAGGACGTTGGCCACCGAGCCGTCGGCGTCCGTCGGATTGAACAGCACCGCCTTGTAGCCGCCGGCGATCAAGTTTTCAAAGTGCGACGCCTCCTTGGCCGTGTCGTTCTGCGAATCAAAAATGGTTGCGTCGTAACCCAGCTCGATGGCGCGCGCCTTGGCGGTCTCAGCCAGCACGACGAACCACGGATTGTTCAGCGTCGAGATGACGACGGCGATTTTCCCTTTCGCAGCCGGCTGATCGGCGGCGGTGGCGGAAAAGACGAGTAATATGGAAGCCATCGCCAGAGCGACGGCGCGAATCAGTTGGCTCAAGGTGAGTTTCATGGTTTGGTTGGGGGTATGCTTGTTTTATAGAACACGCTTCACGGCAGCAAGCCAGCCGTCGTGAAATTTTTTGACTTCGGCGGCCTTCATGCGCGGCCGGAAAATTTTTTGTTTGCGGGGCAGCTTCGCCAGTTGTCCCAGTGACTTATAGATTCCCAGGCCGAGCAATCCATTCATCGCCGCGCCCCACGCGGAAGATTCCGCAACTTCGGACACCTTCAATTCCACCCCCGTGATGTCGGCGGTAAACTGCATGAGAAATTTATCGCGCGTCGGCCCGCCGTCGGCTTGCAACGTTTTTAACTCCACCCTCGCGTCAGCGCGCATCATGTCGAGCACGTCGCGGATCTGATACGCGATGGATTCCTGGGCCGCGCGAACGATGTGCGCCTTGCTGGTGTGCGCCGTCATACCCACGATGGCCGCGCGCGCCTCGGGCGACCAATACGGCGCGCTCAAGCCCGCGAACGCCGGCACAAGATACACGCCGCCGTTGTCCTGGACGCTCGCAGCCAGCGCCCCGACTTCGCTGGGATTCTGAATCAAACCGAGCTGGTTCTTCAGCCATTCGATCGTTGCGGCGGAGAAATTGATGATGCCCTCGAAGGCATAAGTCGGTTTTCCCTGCCAGGTCCACGCGAGAGCCGTGACGGCACCCTTCTTGGAGACGCGCAGGTTGTGGCCGATGTTGAGCAGCACGCTGGTGCCCGTGCCGAAGGTGGCTTTGGCCAAGCCGAGCTGATAACAGCGCTGCGCAAACAGCGACGCCTGCGAATCTCCCATCACGCCGGCAATGGCAACTGGTTTCGGTAACAGACCGCCCACATTCGTCCCGCCAAAACGCGCGGAACTTTCGCGCACTTCCGGCAACGCGCCCATCGGCACGTTGAACAGCCGGCAGAGTTTTTCATCCCAGCGCAGCTTGCCGATGTCGAACAGCAGCGTGCGACTGGCATTCGTGTGGTCCGTGGCAAAAACCTTTCCCTCCGTGAGGCGGTGAATCAGATACGCGTCCATCGTGCCGATGACGGCCGCGCCGCTTTTCAACTTCGCCGCAAGCTGGGGCCTTTCCGCGACGAGCCATTTCAATTTCGAAGCGGAAAAATAGGTGTCAAGCTTCAGCCCGGTTTTCTGACGGACGAAATTCTCTTGCCCCCTGGCGTGCAGCCGCTGACAGATCGCGTCGCCGCGCCGGTCCTGCCAGACGATGGCGTGGTGCAGCGGCTTGCCCGTCCGACGGTCAAAAACCAATACCGTTTCGCGCTGGTTCGTGAGGCTCAAGCCGGCGAGGCGCGAAAACTTCTGCCGATTGCGCCCGGCAACTTCGCGGATGACCGCGAGGACATTTTGCCAGATTTCTTCGGCGTCGTGTTCCACCCAGCCGGGCTGCGGATAGATTTGCCGGTGATGGCGCGTGGCCTTATCGAGGATTTTGCCTTTCGCATCGAAGAGAATCGCCTTCGTCGCGGATGTGCTTTGGTCAATGGCGAGAATCAGGCTCATTGCAAAAGTTTCAAAGCAGTTTCAGCCAATCCCTCCATGCTAATCCCGTAATGCCGGAAAATGTCCGCCTGCGCGCCGGGCACGGTTTCCTCGTCGGGAATGCCCACGATGCGGAAAGGTTTGCTGACACCGGCTTGCAGGAGAGCCGAGGCACACGCTTCGCCAAGCCCGCCGTGAACCATGTGTTCCTCGACGGTGACAACGGCGCGGCATTCGCGTCCGGCTTTGAGAATGGCTGCCGTGTCGAGCGGCTTGATGCTGTGCATGGAAAGCACGCGGCAATTTAACCCGCGCTCGGCCAGTTGTCCGGCGGCGAGCAGCGCGTGAACGACCGTCTCGCCCGTGGCGATGAAGGCCACGTCATTGCCGTCGCGCAGCGTGATAGCTTTGCCGACTTCAAATTTCGATTCCGGCTGGTGCAAACCATACATCGCGGCCTTGCCAAAGCGGACGAACACCGGTTTCTTGGCTTGAGCCGCAAATAGAATGGCCTGACGCGACTCGAAGTTATCCGCCGGAACGAGGATGGTGAGATTATTGATCGCGCGCAGCACGGCGAGGTCGTGCAGCGAATGATGCGTCGTGCCGAGCGCGCCATAGCTCACGCCGGAGCTGATGCCGACGAGCACCGCCGGCACGTCCGAGTAGCAAACGTCGTTCTTGATCTGCTCCAGCGAACGCGCCGTTAGAAAACAGCCGGGCGAAACGCCGAATGATTTTTTCCCGCAGGCGGCCAGCCCGGCCGTGATGCCGACGAGGTTTTGTTCCGCGATGCCGACTTCAACGAGTTGCTTGGGCAGCGCTTTGCCGAACGGCGCCAGCTTGCCCGACCCGCGCGAATCGCTGGTGACGGCGACGATGTTCGGATTGGCCCTGGCGAGTTCCTCAAGCGTCGCGGCAAATTCTTCAAGATTGGCGCGCCCCATCTTGAGGCCGAGCTTTTCCGCCATCGCCTTGGCGGCGGGCGTGAACATGGAGGGAGCGGGCGCACTCATTTAGCCTCCTTCAGTTTGGCTTCGGCCGCGTCGAGTTCGTCCAATGCCTGTTTCAATTCCGCGTCACTCGGCACGCCATGATGCCACTTCGCCACATTCTCCATGAAACTCACGCCCTTGCCCTTGGTCGTGTTGGCGATGACACAGGTGGGCTTGCCAATTTCAGCGGGCTGGCTCAACGCCTCGGTAAGCGCGGCGTAATCATGACCGTTCACGACTTTGACGGCCCAGCCGAACGCGCGCCATTTCTCGTCGAGCGGTTCGTTGCTCATTACGTCACGCGTGTGGCCGCTAATCTGGAGCGTATTGTGGTCAATGATGGCAGTGAGATTATCAAGGTTGTAATGCGCCGCGGCGAGACCGGCCTCCCAGTTTGAACCTTCCGCGAGTTCGCCATCGCCGAGCAACGTGAAGACGCGATACGGAGCGGAATCCATCTTGCCCGCGAGCGCCATGCCGATACAGATGGGCAGGCCATGGCCGAGCGCACCGGTGTTCATCTCGATGCCAGGAATGTGCCGCGTGGGATGGCCAACGTAATGCGACTGGTAATGGCAGATCGTTTTCAAATCCGCCTCGGGAAAGAAGCCGCGATCCGCCAGCACCGCGTAGAGCGCCTCGACCGAATGGCCCTTGCTCTGCACGTAACGATCACGTGCCGGACTGCCGAAAGTTTCCGGCGAGACGTTGAGAATGCGGTTGTAGAGCACATTCAAGATGTCGAGGCAGGAAAGCCCGCCGCCGGTATGACCTGCGCCGGCGCCGACGATGGCATCAAGCGTCATCTTGCGAAGATGGACGGCCTTGAGCGCCAGTTGATGATCAGTCAATGCGGCTTTCATCTCACGCCTTGTGATGCTGCACTTCCCAGCCGAAATAATTCCCAAACGCCTCGGCCAAGATGTCCGCGCTGCGGGAAACCGTCATCACGACATGATGCTCAAAACCCTGCTGGCAGACATGGCGCAAAACATTTTGCAGGTTCGGCACATGCGCAACGGCGCGATTGCCGAAGGTGTTCAACGGATCGTCCGTGAGCTGGCCTTCGCCGACATAGGCGCGGATCCGGCCTTCCGTATCCGCAGTGGTGAGGCGGCCGTAAGTCAGCGGGCCAGCGGGCGTGCGGCCGTCGAGCGCGCCATAAGTGTTTTCCACTCCGATGATGCTGCCGAGAATCGGCGCGGTGGAGATCTTGATGTCGGGCAGAAAGGATTTCGCCCAGTTGCCGCAATGGAACAGGACGCACTTGTTGTCGTCGTCCGCGTAATTGTTGTTCCAGTCCACCAGGGCGGAGGGCGTGCCGCCGGCAAGCTGCATTGCGTGCATCGTGAGCACGCCGGTGACGTCCACTTCGCACGCGCTGGGCATGAACTTCTCGCTCATCATGCTCATCAGCGTGCAGACGTTGCAGCCGTAGTTTTCTTGCACGCTCGTCCAGCATTGAATGGCGGTGGCGTCGAGGTGGTTCAGGTCCATCCAGTCGGTGAGAGCGACGCCCATCTTGGCCATCTGCAACAGTTTTTCCGCCGGCACGCCCGGCGCGGGCGCGTAGCCGGTGATCTCGGCGAGCTTGGCTTTCACAGCAGCGGTGTTGGCGTCGAACTTGTTGGCTTTGCCGATGATTTCGGAAAGATCCACCGTCGTGACGCTGATGCCGTGGCGCTCCAGAATTTTCTCCGAATAGCGAACCGTGTTAAACGCTCCGGGCCGCGCACCGACCGCGCCGAGACGGACGCCGCGCACGCCGTTCACCACGCGGCAGACGCCGAGAAATTTTTGCAGGTCCACCTCGAAGCTGGCGGAGGTCGGATGACAGACATGTTTGCTCGTAAGCGAAAACTTGATGCCTGCTTGCACAAGATTGTTGGTCACTGAAATTTTGCCACAGAACGCATCGCGGCGGCGGGCGACATCGAGACGCTTAAGGTCGTCGGGATAGCCTTGAATCAGCACCGGCACGTTGAGCTTGGACATCTTGAGCGTGTCGGCCACGCCCTTCTCGTCGCCGAAATTCGGCAGCACGACGAGCACGCCGTCAATTTCGGTGGCATGATTGCGGAACAGCTCCGCGCACTTACGCGCATCGGCGTGCGTCTCCACGCCGCCGAGCTTGGAATCAGCCTCGCCGAGCTGGATGGCCTTGATGCCGAACTTGGCGAAAACCTTGGCGAGGTCGGCGCGGGCTTCGGTGACGAGTTGATCGGGAAAGAAATCGCGATTGCCATAGATGACGGCAAGCGTGGGCGGCTTGGATGTCGAGCGGGTCATATTATTGTAGAGAGTATCGAAAAATGGCGCCGGGCATCATCCGACCTTTGGGGTGTTTAATTCCGGTATTCTAAGGTGCGGCAGCTTCCTTTGCCATAAATTCTTTTGGTCGAGCAACGGAAATGCGGGGATGCTCCTTTGGAAAGCCATCCCCGGTTCGACAGCTTGCGTTTATTGTGCCACGCTGCCGCCCGCACGTTATCCGCCCGTAATCGCCAGCATTTTGGCAGCTTTTTGATTCCAAATCCGCGTCATCCGCGTAATCTGCCGGAAATGAATCCCGGTGTTACGAAGTTATCGCTCGCCATACTCTTTACGAGTCTGGTCCTTTCCATGTCCGTCCGCGCCGAAATGGTTTCCGCCACCATCCAGACGCCAGCCCCAGCCGAAACCGGTTATTTTAAACTTGGCACCACCAAGAACCCTGCCGGCCACGATATCAACGTGAACAGCCGCAGCCTGCTGTTTGACGGCCAGCCGGTATTTCCCGTGATGGGCGAAATCCACTACGCCCGTGTGCCGCAGGCCGAGTGGCGCGAGGAATTGCTCAAGATGAAAGCCGGCGGCGTGGACATCGTGGCGACTTACGTGTTCTGGATTCATCATGAAGAAATCGAAGGCCAGTGGGATTGGACCGGCCAGCGCGATTTGAAAAAATTTCTCCAAACCTGCCAGGAAGTGGGCTTGAAAGTCATCGTCCGCTGCGGCCCGTGGTGCCATGGTGAAGTTCGCAACGGCGGTTTCCCCGACTGGGTCGTGGCGCACAAGGACTGGAAACTGCGCTCGACGGATACAAATTTTCTCGCGGCGGTGAAACCGCTTTACGCCCAGATCGCCAAGCAGCTTCACGGCGAACTCTGGAAAGATGGCGGCCCGGTCATCGGCATCCAGGTGGACAATGAGTTCGGCGGCTCGCCCAATTATCTGATGGCGCTGAAAAAAATGGCCATCGAAGCCGGACTCGACGTGCCGCTCTACATCAAGACCGGCTGGCCAGCAATGCGCACGCCGGTGCCGCTCGGCGAGTTGCTCCCGCTCTTCGGCGCTTATCCCGACGGCTTCTGGACGCGCAGCCTCAAGCCGATGGACGGCAACGATTGGGAGAATTTCACCTTCAAGATCACGCGCACTGACACCGGCGTGGGTAATGACACGTTGAAGGTGGAAAAAGCCGGCGACACCGCCGGCACGGAAAAATATCCGCACCTCACCTGCGAAATCGGCGGCGGCATGCCCGCGTCGTATCATCGCCGCATCCACTACGATCCGCAGGATGTCGAGGCGGTCGTGCTCACGCAGTTGGGTAGTGGCAGCAGTCTGCTCGGCTACTACATGTATCATGGCGGGCAGAATCCCGAGGGCAAACTTTCGACCCTTCAGGAATCCCAGGCGACCGGCTACCCCAACGATCTTCCGGTGAAATCCTACGACTTCAACGCGCCACTTGGCGAATTCGGCCAGATCAACCCGCAATACTACTGGCTGCGCCGGTTGCATCTGTTCCTCCATGACTTCGGCGCGCCGCTCGCGCAGATGCCGCCGACGCTGCCCGACTTGCGGCCGACGAATAAAAATGACTTCGCCACCTTGCGTTGGGCGGTGCGTTCGGACGGCAGCAGCGGCTACATTTTCGTGAACAATTACCAACGCCTCCAACCGATACCCGCCAAGACGAATGTGCAGTTCAAACTCAATCTGCCGGGCGGTGAGCTGGTCTTCCCGCAACAGCCGGTGACGATTCCCGCCAATAGCTTTTTCTTCTGGCCGTTCAACCTGGACCTTGGCGGCGTGAAATTGGTTTACGCCACCGCCCAGCCGATTTGCCGCGCTGGCGACACATTCTATTTTGCCGAAACGCTGGGCGCGCCGGCAGAATTTGTTTTTACAGGAAGCAACTTGGTGGGGCGAGCATCCTCGCGCGCCGTCTTTGAAAACGTCAAGCCAGGCCGTAAACCCGGCATCAAATTAAAGACCAAGTCCGGTGGCGAAATCCAAGTCGTGCTGCTGAATGAAACGGATTCGCTGGCGCTGCAAAAAACGGAAGGTGGCCAGGTCGTTTTTGAAAAAAAACTGAAGCCGGATTCGGTGAAAGCAAAAGCGAAATTGGTTCGGGCAGCCGGCCCGGCGCGCGAAATCCCGCTGAGCACCGGCAAGTCGCACATTGCCATCGCGCCGAACGATGCCGACTTCACCAACGCCGCCATTTGGAAAATCACGCTGCCGGCGAAGCTGGATTTAAAAACGAATCCACTCCTGCGCATCCGTTATGTCGGCGACGTGGCACGACTGACACTGAACGGCAAGTTGATCGCGGATAATTTTTACGCCGGACGTGAGTTTGATCTCGGCCTTAAGCGCTACGCACCGGAGATTTTCAGCGGCGATCTGCGGCTGGAGATTTTGCCGCTGCGGAAGGACGCGCCAATTTTCATCGAGCCAAAAGATCGTCCGAATTTCGGAACCAATGAAACCTTGGTGAAACTTCAGTCCGCCGAGATCGTCAATCAAGTTGAACGCGAAAAATAAAACTATTCCCATTATCGCTCCATGAAAAATGTAATTGCCGCCATTGCTTTCACCTGGCTCGCTTGGGTCACGAGTTTATCCGCCGCTGATTTGACGCTGTGGTATCAGCAACCCGTGGGTGGTGCGGTGAACGAGCCGTCGGCCAGCCACCCGGGCCAGCCGCCCTCAAATGCGGGCGGCGGCAAATCTTCCCACGCCATGAACGAAGCGTTACCCATCGGCAACGGTCGCATGGGCGCGCTCATCTTCGGCATGCCGGGACGCGAACGCCTCAGCGTCAACGAGAGCAGCCTCTGGACCGGCGGCGAAAATCCCACGGGCGATTACAATTCGATGGGCGCATATCAGGTGCTGGGCAACATCTTCGTGAACCTGCCCCGCGAGGGAAAGGTGACGGATTATCGGCGTGATCTGGATCTGGCCAACGCCCTTTCCCATGTGAGCTACACGGTGGACGGCGTGAAGTTCCAACGCGAATTTTTTTGCAGCCATCCCGCCGAAGTGCTGGTGGCGCAATTCACGGCGGATAAAAAATCAGCCATCACCGGCAGCCTCGAACTGGTGGATTCGCATAACGCCAAAATCGTCGCCAACGGCAATCGCATCATTGCGTCCGGCACGCTGGACAACGGCATGAAGTTCGAGTGGCAGGTGCTGGCGCTGAATCAAGGCGGCTCCATTTCGCTGGTGACGGAAACCAACTCGACGCGGCTGGATTTCAAGGCTTGCGACAGCCTCACGCTGTTGATCGGCGCGGGAACGGATTACGTATTCGATTACGCCAAACACTATCACGGCGAAGATCCGCACACGCGGGTGACGGCGCAGATAGAGGCGGCGGCGAAGAAAAGTTTCGCCGAGCTGAAGGCGGAACACATCAAGGATTACCAGACGTTTTTCAACCGTGTCAGCGCGGATTTCGGCCAATCCACCGCCGCGCAAACGGCATTGCCCACCGATCAGCGCAAGCTCGAGGCATTCGAGACGGTTGACCCGGAACTCGAAGTGCTGCTGTTTCAATACGGCCGTTACCTGATGATTTCCTGTTCGCGCCCCGGCGGCCTGCCGGCAAATCTGCAAGGACTTTGGAACGACAACAACAATCCGCCGTGGCATTCCGATTACCACGCGAATATCAACATCCAAATGAATTACTGGCCGGTCGAGGTCGCGAATCTTGGTGAATGCCACACGCCGCTGTTTGATTTGATCGCCAGCCAGTTGCCCGCGTGGCGCAAGGCGACGGCGGAGGCCAAGGATTTCCGCCTGGCTGACGGCAGTTTTACCAAGCGCGGTTTTGCGATCCGCACCTCGCACAACATCACCGGCGGCATGGGCTGGAAGTGGGACAAGACGGCGAACGCGTGGTATTGCCAGCATCTGTGGGAGCATTATGCGTTCGGCCTCGACAAAAATTATCTGAGCACCGTCGCCTATCCGATCATGAAAGAGACGTGCGAATTTTGGGAAGATCATCTGAAAGCGTTGCCCGACGGCAAACTGGTTGTGCCGCACGCGTGGTCGCCGGAACATGGCCCGGACGAGGACGGCGTGACTTACAGCCAGGAAATTGTCTGGGACTTGTTCAATAATTATGTGCAGGCGGCGGATGAGCTCGGCATTGACAACGATTACCGCAATAAGATCGCCGCCATGCGCGACCGGCTCGTCGCGCCGCAAGTTGGAAGCTGGGGACAATTGATGGAGTGGATGATCGAGAAGAAGGGCACGAACGTCATCGCCAAATCGCCCGAACTCGACACACCCAATGATCATCATCGCCACACGTCGCATCTGTTCGCCGTCTATCCCGGCACGCAGATCAGCGTGACCAAGACACCAGAACTGGCCAGGGCGGCGAAAGTGACGCTCGACGCGCGCGGTATCGCCCCGGACAGCGACGTGCGGGAATGGTCGTTCGCCTGGCGCACGGCGCTCTATGCCCGCTTGGGCGATGCAGAAAGCGCACACAAAATGTTGCAGCAGCTTTTCTCTCCGCGAAACACCTGCATCAATCTGTTTGGCCTGCACCCGCCGATGCAAATTGACGGCAACTTCGGCGTCACCGCCGGCATCGCGGAAATGTTGATGCAATCGCAGGCGGGTGAAATTCAACTGCTCCCCGCCCTGCCCGCTGCGTGGCCCACCGGAAAAATTTCCGGCCTGCGCGCGCGCGGCGGTTATGAAGTCGGAATCAAATGGAACGATGGGAAACTAACTTCGGCCACGGTGAAAAATGTCTCAGGCGGCGGCAGATGCAAAGTCCGCTATGGCAACAAGGTGGTTGAACTGACGCTCAATCAGGGTGAGTCGAAAAATTTAGACGGCCAGCTGCAGTAGAATTTAATTTTCAATCTGCATAATCTGCGTAATCTGCGGGCCGCAATGAAGATCCTAGTCATCGGTTCGGGCGGCCGAGAACACGCTCTGGTCTGGAAACTCGCGCAATCAGCCCACGCCACAAAGATGTGGTGCGCGCCCGGCAACGCCGGCATCGCGCAGGAACGCCTCGCCAAAAACGGCGCGGCGGTGGAATGCGTCGCCATCGGCGCAGAGGATCTGCCCAAGCTGCTCGCCTTCGCCCAGGAGCAGGAGGTGGATCTCACCGTCGTCGGGCCGGATAACCCGCTCGCGCTAGGCATCGTGGATTTGTTTTTGAAACACGGCCTCAAGATTTGGGGCGTGAACCAGAAGGCCGCGCAATTCGAGTCGTCAAAGGTTTTCTCCCAAAAGTTCATGGAGAAATACGGCATTCCCACGGCGGCAGCCGGAACTTTCTCCGACGTGGTGGCGGCAAAAAAATTCTGCGCCACGCTCAGCGGCAAATGCGTCGTGAAAGCCGACGGCCTTGCGCTCGGCAAAGGCGTTTTGATCTGTCACAACCAGGCCGAAGCCGAAAAAGCCGTGGACGAAATCATGGTCAGCAAAGCGTTCGGCGCGGCGGGAGCGAACGTGGTCATCCAGGAATTTCTCGACGGCATCGAAGTTTCACTGCACGCGCTGTGCGATGGCACGACGGCGAAAATTTTCCCGACGTCGCAGGATCACAAGCGCGCGCGCGACGGCGATCTTGGCCTGAACACCGGCGGCATGGGCACGTATTCGCCCACGCCGTTCCTCAACGACACGCAACTCGCAGACGTCGCCGCGAAAGTTCTCGAACCTTTCATGCGCGGCTGCGTGGCCGAGGGCATTGATTATCGCGGACTGCTCTATCCCGGCGTGATGCTGACGAAGAACGGCCCGAAGATTCTGGAGTTCAATGCCCGTTTCGGCGATCCCGAGACGCAGGTATATCTGACGCGCTTGGAAAACGATTTAGTGGAATTGCTCGACGCCAGTGCCAGCGGCACGTTAAGCAAACACGAATTGAAATGGAAATCGGAAGCCAGCGTGTGCGTGGTGATGGCCAGCGGTGGTTATCCCGGCAATTATCCCAAGGGTAAAGTCATCACCGGTCTCGACGCCGCCAATGCGCTGCCCCACACCAAAATCTTCCATGCCGGAACCGCGTTGAAAGACGGCCAGATCGTGACCAACGGCGGACGCGTCCTCGGTGTGACCGCGCTCGGCAAAGATTTACGCGCCGCCCAAGCTGCCGCCTACGCCGCCGTGGAGTGCATCCAGTTTGAAGGCGCGCACTTCCGCCGCGACATCGCGGCGAAGGCGATGCTATAGGGCATTCAGGTTGGGTGCGTTTTTTTCAAACTCATTTGCAACTCCCGGCGGATGACAGGCGGGGGACGGATGTTAAGGTTGTAACGTCCCATGAAACGCATGAAAACCAACGAGTCCACCCGTCTTGGCTTTACCCTGATCGAATTGCTGGTCGTCATCGCCATCATCGCGATCCTCGCGGCGATGTTGTTGCCGGCGCTGGCCAAGGCTAAAAGCAAAGCGCTTCAGGCGAACTGCGTTTCTAATTTCAAACAAATTGGACTGGGCGTGCGCATGTATTGCGATGACAACAGCGACTGGCTCCCGCCGGGACCGGGGGGAGCGGTTGTTGGGTTCGACCAGACACAATCGCCGGCATACGACACCAGCAATAACTCCAAAAAATGGCTCGCGTATTATATTGCTTCCTACATCAGTGCGCCGCCGCCTAGCAGCACGGTTACGAATGTGGCCAAGGTTTTTATCTGCCCGGCGTATGCCAACCAAATGCCCAATAACAGCGGCAGCAAAGCCTATAATCCTTCCGCAGATAACTACCAGAAAGCTTATGCTTACTCCACCTTGCGGAACATGACCAACTTGGATTATCAAATCACCTTTTTCCCATTCGGAAAGCAAAGCACCTCTGAACCTTCGCACAAAATAACCCAAATCCCATCACCCTCAGCAGTCTGGACAATCGGTGACTTCGATTGGTCCGCAGTTTCCAACCCTAGTGGATTGGGCAGTTTGAATGGCAGTCCCAAGGCTGACTCATGCGCGGTAAAGCCAGTTCATGGGAGCACAAGGAATTTCCTTTATTTTGACGGGCATGTTGGCTCAAAACGGGTTACCACCTACTCTGAATATTAGGTCCACCCGCGTTTTCACCAACGCTTTACTTTCCGCCCCACCTCGCGCATTTTTTCTTTCGATGAAAAAATGCGCGCTGTTGTTTCTGTTCCTGACGTTTTCGGCCTTGGGAGCGGGACTGCCACTAAAAACTGCCATGCTTGAAAATGGCATCTTCTACCTCTGCGCCAGCAATGTGACCGATACCTTCGCCAGCCAGGTGCAACAGGCCACCCCGACCAATAAAATTTCCGGCACCATCCTCGACCTGCGTTTCGCGGATGGAACCGACACGGAGGCCAACGCCAAATCTTCGTGGCCCCAAAACGGACCGTTGGTCGTGCTGATCAATGGCCAAACCAGGGGGGCAGCGGCGGCATTGGCGGCTGAACTACGCTCGGAACATCGGAGTCTCGTCATCGGCAGCACAAATTCAGCAGGTGCGATCACCCCGGACATCGGCATCGCCGTGGCCGCCTCAGATGAACGGAAATTTCAAGCGAATCCATTCGCCCAGCTCCCGGCCAACACGTCCGCGACGCGCGCCGGCTCCAACGCCTTCCTCCCGTTCGTTGACCACACCAGCGAAGCCGATTTGGTGCGGAAACGCGTCAAGGACGGTGAACTGGATGAGGATACCACGGCTCGCACCGAGCCGGATCAACCCGTCATTCGCGACCCGGCGCTGGCCCGGGCGGTGGATTTGCTCAAGGCGCTGGCCATATTGAAGCAAACGCGCAGTTGATTCGGATTGACGTAAAGCCTCCGGCAAACCACCTTTTCCGTCCGCGTTTGGGATGAAAACGATTCTTTTTCTCTGCACCGGCAACGTCTGTCGCAGCCCTATGGCCGAGGGACTTTTCCGCCACGCCGTCAAAGGCCGTGGCGAGTTCCGCATTCTTTCGGCCGGCCTCGGCGCGATGGACGGCCAGCCGCCCACGCATCATTCGGTGCAGGCGATGAAGGAGCTCGGCATTGACATCTCCCATCAACGCAGCCGTGCGCTCACGGCGGACCTGGTGAAACAGGCGGATTTGATTTTGGGAATGACGCACAGCCATACAGACACGGTGGCCCTGCTCTACCCGCAGGCGGCGGAAAAAACCTTTCTGCTCCGCGAATTTGACGAAACGCTCGAACCATACGAGAAAGATATCAGCGACCCGATCGGCAGCCCGTATCACATTTACGCCGAATGCCGCGACCAGATCGAGCAAGGCATCGTCACGCTTTTAAAATTTATGGAACAACACAACCTTTTGCCCAAAACCCAGACCGAGACCTCCAGTCAGGCGGTGAATTTCGCCCTTGGCGCCGACCACGGCGGCTTTGAACTCAAAGAAGCGCTCAAGCATTACCTGCATTCACGCGGGCTGACCGTCACGGATTTCGGTGCGCACACCAACGATCCGGCGGATGATTATCCGGATTTTGCCAAGCCCGCCGCGATGGCCGTGGGCAACGGCCGCGCCGAACTCGGGTTGCTCGTTTGCACCAGCGGCGTGGGCATCTGCATCACTGCCAACAAAGTCGCCGGCGTCCGCGCAGGCGTGGCCGAGGACGTGGAAACCGCGACGCTCATGCGCCAACATAACGACGTAAACGTCGTGTGCTTGAGCGGCAAAAAAACCTCGCTCGACGAAGCGAAGAAAATCATTGATGCGTTCCTCGCCGCAAAATTCGAAGGCGGCCGCCACGAACGCCGCGTGCTCAAGATGGATGCGAAGTTCGCGCCCGCAAATCTGCGTCTCGCGAATGTGGATCCCGAAATCGCCAGCAGCATCGAACACGAGCGCAAGCGCCAGCAGGAAAACATCGAGCTGATCGCCTCGGAAAATTTCACCTCGCCCGCCGTCATGGAGGCGCAAGGCTCGGTGCTGACCAACAAATACGCCGAAGGTTATCCGAAGAAACGCTGGTATGGTGGTTGCGAAAACGTGGACTCCATCGAGCAGCTCGCGATCGACCGCGCGAAAAAATTATTCGGCGCAGAACACGCCAACGTCCAGCCGCACTCCGGCTCCGGCGCGAACATGGCCGTGTATTTCGCGTTCCTGAAACCCGGCGACAAGATGCTCACGATGGACCTGAGCCACGGCGGCCATTTGACCCACGGCAACAAAGCAAATTTCTCCGGCAAGTTTTTCGAGATCGTCCACTACGGCGTCGGCAAGGAAACCGAGCGGATTGATTACGAGCAGATCGCCGCGATGGCCCGCGAGCACAAGCCGAAGATGATCACCATCGGCGCGAGCGCGTATCCGCGTGTCATTGATTTCAAACGCATGGGCGAAATTGCCCGCGAGGTTGGCGCGTATCTGCTGGCGGACATCGCGCACATTGCCGGCATGGTCGCGGCGGGAATTCATCCCAGCCCCATCGAGCATGCGGATTTCGTCACCACCACGACGCACAAGACTTTGCGCGGTCCGCGCGGCGGTTTGATTTTGTGCCGTGAAAAATACGCGAAGGAGATTGATTCCATCGTATTCCCCGGCATCCAAGGCGGCCCGCTGGAGCACGTCATCGCCGGCAAGGCGGTTTGCTTCCACGAAGCGCTGCAACCGAGCTTCAAGGCGTATCAGCAACAGATCGTCAAGAACGCCGCCGCGCTCGCCGACGGCATGAAGCGCAACGGCTATCGCCTCGTTAGCGGCGGCACGGACAACCACCTCATGCTCGTGGACGTCGGCGCGAAAGGCATCACCGGCAAGGATTCCCAGATTGCGCTGGACGAGGCCGGCATCACGGTGAACAAGAACACGATTCCGTTCGAGACACGCTCGCCGTTCCAAGCCAGCGGCATCCGTCTCGGCTCGCCGGCCTGCACCACGCGCGGCATGAAGGAAGCGGAGATGGCGGCGATTGCCGACATGATTTCCGAAGTGCTCATGGACATCAAAAACGTGGACGCCGCGCACAAGGTGCGTGACCGCGTGCGCGCCCTGACGGCGAAATTCCCGCTGCCATATTGATCAACAATTCCCTCCCGGATTTATGTTCAGCGTCGGACAAAAAGTTGTTTTGGTGGATGACAAATGGCCGGAAACGGTCAAGCAACTCTACCTGCAATTGCCCGTGCTGGAGACCGTCTATGTTGTCCGTGCCGTGCGCGTCGGCGTGCGGGCGGACGAACTCATCATGGACATGCGCCGCGTGCTGGAATCTTCGCTGTTGCTCGTGGGCGTTTACAATCCGACCAACAAACTCGGCGTCGAGGCTGGCTTTGCCGCCAGCCGTTTCCGCGCGCTGGATGAATTGAAGACGCAAGTTGCTGAAGAGCAGGAAGCCGTTGCTTAACTTCCGTTCTTCGAAAGCGGGCAATTCAAATTTGACACCTTGGCGAATTTGCGCCAAAGTAGCGCCGTTGACTGCGAGATTCCCCTTGCCGATTTAAGGACCAAACAAATCCAATCGGTCAGTAAATTCAAATTGAACTTTTCCTGACGCAGACCGTCCAATGCGGGACAATCATCCTGACGCATTGTCGGCTGACGATGGGATTCCCGGTCAGCAAACACACACTAAATTTATTATGGCAAAAGTTTCCACAAAAAAACCCGCGGCAAAAAAAGCGGCCAAGGCCGCTGCGCCTGCCGTTGTTGAACCGGCGGCAGTTGTAACGCCCGCCGCGCCCGAACCGATGTTTGAACCGGTGGCCGAAAAGCCCGTTGAAAAACCGGCTCCCAAACCCGTCGCCGAAAAAACCAAACCTGCTCCGGCTCCCGTCGAACCTGAAATGCCGGCCGAACGCACGGTGGACAGCATCAAGGCCGCGGCCCACGCTGATGCTCAGCGCGACGCGTCCAATTTCAACGCCCCGAAAAGTTCGTCCGAATTGCGCCCGCCGTCCGCACCGATGGAACCGTCGGATGACGAAGGCCGTTTCCCGGAACGCCGTGGCGGCTACCAGCGCGACAAGATCGCGACGTCGCTGAACATCGCCAAGCTGCAAGGGATGCAGATGAGCGAACTCAACACGATGGCCAAGGAATATGGCGTGGAAAATTTCGGCACGATGCGCAAGCACGAGGTCATTTTCCACATCCTCGAAAAGAACGCCGCCCGCGCGGGCGTCTTGTTTTCCGAGGGCGTCATCGAAGTGCTGCCGGAAGGCTTCGGCTTTCTGCGTTCGCAGAGTTTCAATTACCTTCCCTGCCCCGAGGACATTTACGTTTCGCCGTCGCAGATTCGCCGGTTCGATTTGCAGACGGGCAATTTGATCACGGGCCAGATCCGCCCGCCAAAGGAAAAGGAAAAGTTTTTCGCGCTGCTGAAAGTCGAAGCCGTTGACGGCGAAGATCCGGACAAGGCGAAGGACAAAACGCATTTCGACAACCTGACGCCGCTGTTCCCGAACCGCCGCTTTATCCTCGAAACCGCGGCGGATGAATTAAGCACGCGCGTTTTGGATTTGGTCTGCCCCATCGGCAAAGGCACGCGCGGCCTCATCGTCGCGCCCCCGCGCACGGGCAAAACGGTGATGATGCAGAAGATCGCCAACGCGATTCTGAAGAACAACCCGGAGTCGTATCTGTTCATCCTGTTGATTGACGAGCGCCCCGAGGAAGTCACGGACATGGAACGCACCTGCAAAGGCGCGGAAGTGATTTCGTCCACGTTCGACGAACCGCCGGAACGCCATGTGCAGGTCGCCGAAATGGTGATTGAAAAAGCCCGCCGCATGGTGGAGCACAAACGCGACGTCGTCATCCTGCTCGATTCCATCACGCGTCTCGCCCGCGCTTACAACACGGTGCAGCCGCACTCCGGCAAGATTCTCTCCGGCGGTGTGGACGCGAATGCGTTGCACAAGCCGAAGCGCTTTTTCGGCGCGGCGCGCAATATCGAGGAAGGCGGCTCGCTGACCATCATGGCGACGGCACTCGTGGACACGGGTTCGCGCATGGATGAAGTGATCTTTGAAGAATTCAAGGGCACGGGCAACATGGAAGTGCATCTGGATCGCGCGCTCGTGGACCGCCGGATTTTTCCGTCCATCAACATCGAACGTTCCGGCACGCGCAAAGAAGAGCTGCTTTACCATCCCGACGAATGCAGCCGCGTCGTCATGCTGCGCCGCGCGCTCACGGGCGTGCCGCCGGTCGAAGCGATGGATCTGTTGCTCGGCAAGCTGAAGAAAACCAAGAGCAACATCGAGTTCCTGCTCAACATGAGCGTGGGTTAAACCGGTTACGCTTCAGCGTTACTCTTTTTTGCGGGCGGCGGGACAATTTTTGGTGCATTAAAGCCAAAGAAGGTTTCGCCGCCCGCTGTTTTTTCAGTTATTTAAAAGGCATATAAATGAAACCGTTAGCCCCTTCCAACGTGCTGCCACTCGCAGCGGCTGCCCTGATGGTGTTTGCACTCGCCGGCTGCGGCCGCGACAGCGTCAAAGTTTACAAAGTCGAAACCAACGACACGACGATGACCTTGCCGCCGGCAGCGGGATCAGCCGCCATGCCATCCATGATGCCCGGCGGCGTGCCGGTGCCAGACAATAGCGGCTTGCCCAAGCTGAAATACACTTTGCCGGATGGCTGGAAGGAAAAGGCCCTGACACAGCTACGCGTCGCGAGTTTTGAAATCACCGCAGACGGCAAGCAGGCAGACGTCAGCGTCATCCCGCTCGGTGGCATGGCGGGTGGCGATTTCGCCAACGTGAATCGCTGGCGCGGTCAGGTTGGATTGAGCACGATCACGGAAGAGGAAGTCCAAAAGCTTGCGGAAAAAATTGAAGCGGCTGGCCAACCCGCCGATCTCTACGACATCGCGGGCACCAGTCCCGGCAGCGGCGACGAATCCCGCATCATCGCCACCATCCTGCACCGCGACGACACGGCCTGGTTTTTCAAGATGACGGGCGATGGAGCCTTGGTGGAGAAAAATAAGGCCGCTTTCATCGCGTTCCTGAAATCTGTCGAGTTTGGCGCACCTTCTGCGCCTTCACAACTGGACATGAGTCAACAATTACCGCCCTCGCATCCGGCCATCCCCGGCATGGATATGAGCATGGGCGGCAGCGCACCGGTCGCCGCCACCGAAGCGGGTGACAAGCCGACCTGGACCGTTCCCGACGGCTGGCAGGAAGGGCAGCTCGCGCAATTTCTCGTCGCCAAATATGTCATCGCCGGCGCGGGCGATGCGAAGGCCGAAGTCAATGTCAGCTCGCTCTCCGGCGATGGCGGCGGTTTGCTCGCCAACATCAACCGCTGGCGCGCCCAGCTCGGTGTCGCACCGGTCACCGAAGCGGACATCGCCAATCTCCCGACGATTGACGCTGCCGGCGGCAAGGCCACGGTTGTGGATATTTCCGGCACCAACCCGCGCACCGGCACGCCCGCGCAACTGATCGGCGTCGTGCTGCCGCTCGGCGGTCAGACGTGGTTTTACAAGCTTATGGGCGATGCCGCCGTGGTGGCCGCGCAGAAAGACGCACTCATGAAATTTGTGCAGTCGGCCAAATATCCGTAAACCCGTATTCCCATTGCTGATGAAAAAAATCGTTGCCTTTTTCACGTCGCTGAAGCTCACGGTCGTCTTGCTGGCGTTCTCCATCGTGCTGGTGTTCGTCGGCACGCTGGCGCAGGCGGACGAGGGGCTTTACGGCGCGCAGGCGCATTATTTCAAGCAATGGATCGTCATCGGCGCGCATTTGTTTGGCTACAAGGTTCCACTGATCCTGCCGGGCGGTTATCTAATCGGCACGCTGCTGCTGGTCAATCTCGTCTGCGCCCATATTTACCGGTTCGAGTTCACGACCAAAAAACTCGGCATCCAGATCGCACATGCCGGTGTCATCGTGCTGCTCATCGGCCAGCTTTCAACTGATCTGCTTTCGCACGAATTGCAGATGCATTTTTCCGAAGGCGAGACGCGCAATTATTCGGACAGCGCGACGGACTACGAATTGATTTTCCGTTCCGGCGAGGAAGTCACCGCCATCCCGGCAAAAATGCTCAAAACCGGGGGCGAGCTAATTTCGGAAAAAACCGGATTGCCCTTCGCCATCCGCGTGAAGGAATTCTGGCATAATTCCGACCTGACGTTTCGCGCGCCGATGTTGCAAAACGGCCCACCGCTCACCACCAATGGCGTCGCGGTGAGCTTTGATTTCAAGCGCACTGAAGACGTCAAGACGACCGACCAGCGCAACGTCCCGACGGCGGTTGTCGAATTTCTCACGCCCGCCGGCTCACTCGGCACCTGGGTGGCCAGCGACTGGACCGGCGACGCGACGCTCGTCGAAGCCGTGCGCAATGGTTATCAACAAATGGGCCCGGCCATGGCGCAACAAATCATCGGCAAGCTCATCGCCCCGCAAACCATCGCCGCCGGCGGCAAACAATACACCTTCACCATGCGGCCCACGCGGATTTACCATCCGTTCTCGTTCACGCTGCTCAAGGCGACCCACACGACCTATCCCGGCACCGACATCCCGAAAGATTTCCGCAGCCGCGTGCTGTTGCAAAACAAGGACACGGGGGAAAAGCGCGAGGTGGAAATCTCCATGAACCATCCGCTGCGCTACGGTGGCTTCACTTATTATCAATACCAGATGGACGCCGGCCAGGCCGCCCAGCAGGCGGGACGCGCGGCAAGTTCCGTGCTGTCCGTCGTGCGGAACCCCGGGTGGTTGACACCTTATGTCGGTTGCATCATGGTGGGCATCGGCCTGGTAATCCAGTTCATGTATCACCTGATTGGCTTCGTTTCCAAACGCAAAACGAAATGAAATAGTATGAAAAAGATTTTCCAGAAATGGTTCCCGCCCTTCCTCATGTTCATCATGGCGCTGTGGTTCTTCGGCAACCTGCAGGCGCCCAAAGACAAGACTTTTGCCTTCACGGAATTTGGCAAATTGCCCATCACGGCCAATGGCCGCATCACGCCGCTCGATTCAGTCGCACGCAATGCGCTTTTGGAGATCCGCGAGAAACAGACGCTCAACATCGAGCCGTGGAAAAGTTGGAGCGAACATCCTAAAATCGTGCCCGCCATCGAATGGCTCGCCAATCTGATGATGAATCCGGCCGTCGCGGATGAATGGCCCGTGTTCCGGATTGATAATCCCGACCTGATTTCGTTGTTGAAACTGCCCGAGAAGGATCTGGCAAAAAAATCCGACGGCAAGCATTACTCCTGGAACCAGGTCCAGCCCATGCTCGACACCTTCGACAAGGAAAGCCGCCGCGTGTCAGGGATTGAGGCTGCCAACCGCACCGCCTACGAAAATGCCGTCTCCAAACTTCACGAACGTTTCTATCGCTATGTGCAATTGAAGAACACCATTCAACCGCCCGATGCGCAAGACTGGCCGGCGGAACTCGCCACCTTTGAAGCGCTCATACCGGAAGGTATTACGGCGGCGGAAGCCCAGCAATCGGGCAAGGCATTCAATCAAACCAACTTTGCCATGTTCGCGGCCTACATCCAGCGGTTCCAATTCATGGCCAACTTGGAGCCACCGCTCATTCTTCCACCGAACGGCAGCAAAGATTGGCGCCGCATGGGCGAGGCTCTGCTCGACGCCCCGCGCGGGACGCCGGTGGATAATTCCATCCGCGACTACGCCAAGATGGCGGGCGCGCTCGCGGCCGACCAGCCGGCCGTCTTCAACGCCGCCTTGCAGGATCTGCAAACGCATATCGCGGCCACGCAGCCCAAGGCCATCGCGAAAGCCAAGGCGGAAATGTTCTTCAACCAGATGCAGCCGTTTTACAACGCGATGGTCATCTACGTTCTTGCCGGTTTGCTCGCGATTTTCTCGTGGTTCAATCTGTCCGAAACGCTCCGGCGCTCGGCGGTGTGGCTCATCTGGCTCGCATTCGTCATCCACACCATCGGCCTAGTTTATCGCATGGTGCTGGAAGGTCGGCCGCCGGTGACGAATCTTTATTCCTCGGCCATCTTCATCGGTTGGGGCGCGGTGCTGCTCGGCTTGATCCTCGAAAAGTTTCACAAGAACGGCATTGGCCTCGTCGTTGCGTCGGGCATCGGCTTCATCACCCTCATCATCGCTCACCACCTTTCGCTGGAAGGCGACACGATGGAAATGATGCGCGCGGTGCTGGACACAAACTTCTGGCTGGCCACGCACGTCGTGACCGTGACTATCGGTTACGCGAGCACGTTTGTGGCGGGATTCCTTGCGTTGATTTACATCCTGCGCGGGCTGTTCACCAAAACGCTCGACGCGGACACGGGCAAATCGCTGGCGCGAATGATTTATGGCATCGTCTGCTTTGCCACGCTGTTCAGTTTCATCGGCACCGTCCTCGGGGGCATTTGGGCTGATCAATCTTGGGGCCGGTTCTGGGGCTGGGACCCGAAGGAAAACGGCGCACTCATCATCGTCCTCTGGAATGCGCTCATCCTGCATCTGCGTTGGGGCGGCATCATCCGCGAACGCGGCCTCGTGAACTGCGCCATCGGCGGCAACATTGTCACCGCGTGGTCGTGGTTCGGCGTGAACATGCTCGGTATCGGGCTGCACAGCTACGGCTTCACGAACGCCGCCTTCAAATGGCTCGTATTCTTCGTCATCAGCCAGATCGTTTTCATCGGCCTTGGCCTGCTGCCGGGAAAATGGTGGAAAAGTTTCAAGATGCGGTCGGCTTGATTGCTTCAAAGCCGTTGTGAATGGGGAGCATTCGCAACGCCGGCAACTTAACTTAAAATCTCTCAGCGCGGCAAAAGATTGCCTGACGGCCCGATTTGGTTTTATGGTGGGTGAACTGCGGCTACCCGAACCATGAGAATTTTCCTGCCAAGACCAGCGTCGTTAGCGTTGTTGTGTGCCGGGCTGCTGACGGGTTGCGCTTCGGTTGATCCGGACGTGGTGGCGAATGGGGAAGATTCATCCCCGCTGCCGGCTGAGGTAGCCATCAACCCCGATGCCGGGCGCGGAAACTTTTGGATGGTGACGCTGCATCTGGCCGATGGCCAGGAACTGCCGTTCGTGGTGGATACGGGTTCAAGCGCCACGG